>Ga0081540_1001276_pt1 | contig 21966 bp, 21 predicted proteins | sample TabmetS2T1R1_FD_71024 | JGI IMG/M metagenome (GOLD analysis project Ga0081540, IMG submission 71024) | Tabebuia heterophylla rhizosphere microbial communities from the University of Puerto Rico - S2T1R1 | ecosystem: Host-associated > Plants > Roots > Rhizosphere ... | reverse complement strand
GCCATACGTGGGGTACGGGTCGGCTCGGGGCCGATCCGGGCCGACGAGCGCTGCGAGCCGGTGCCGAGCCGGCGAATCGCCTACTGGTGCGCCCGGGGCCACCGCATCGAGCCGCTGTTCGCGGCCGACGCCCCGGCACCGACCGAGTGGGAGTGTCCCCGTTGCGGCCAGCCGGCCGGCCGGGACGAGAAGCACCCGCCCGGGGCGCCACGCAGCGAGCCGTACAAGAGCCACCTGGCCTACGTGAAGGAGCGGCGCACCGAGGCCGAGGGTGCGGCGATCCTCGACGAGGCGCTGCGCCGGTTGCGCCAGCGCCGCGGCGAGGAATAGCGCCCGCGATTTCGATCCGTTCCCGCCACGGGCGAGATGACAGGCCACGTGGTCGACGGGAAGATCGGGTTTGCGGATCGACGCTCAGCTCGAGCGGCTGATCGCGCTCGTTATGCGCGCCGAGACCAAGGGGTGTTGACCGGGGAGACGCTCTACCTCAGGCTGCGCACGTTCAAGGGGACCTGAGCGGCGGCCGCGCGATCGATCAGCCACAAGGTGCGCTCCACACCGTGCACACCGGCCGCCGGTACCTGCACCGGACCGGCCCCCGACAGCGCCATCCCGATCGCGGCCGCCTTCTCGGTACCGGTCGCCAGCAGCCACACCTCCTCGGCCGTGTTGATCGCCGGAAGCGTGAGCGAGATCCGGGTCGGCGGCGGCTTAGGGCAGCCCCGAACGGCCGTCACCGGCCGGTGCTCGTAGGCCGCCGGCGCCTCGGGGAATACCGACGCGATGTGCCCCTCCTCGCCGACGCCCAGCAGCAGCGCGTCGAAGTGGGGGAGCTGCTCGCTGCCCGGGCGGGCGGCGGCGGCCAGTTCACCGGCGTAGGCCGCGGCGGCCGCCTCCGGATCGTCGCCGACCGGCCCGTCCGAGGCCGGCATCGGGTGCACCCGCGCCGGATCGAGCGGAAGCTGGTCGAGCAGCGCCGCCCGCGCCTGCGTCTCGTTGCGGTCGGGGTGGCCGTGCGGCAGGAAGCGCTCGTCGCCCCACCACACGTCCACCCGTGACCAGTCCACCGCCTCCCGGGCCGGGCTGCCGGCCACGGACGCGTAGACGGCGGCCGCGATGCGACCGCCGGTCAGCACGACCGACGCCACGCCGCGGGCGGCCTGGGCGTCGACCAGCCGGACGACCAGCCGGGCGGCCACCGCGTGCGCCAGCACATCAGGGTCCGAATGGACCACCACGCCGACTTCACTCATGCGGCACCGCGCCCGCTTCGCTCACGGGGTGGAGCCCGCGGCCGCGCCGCTCGGCACCGCGGGGGCAGGGGCGTCGGGGCGCTCCGAGACCGCCGGGTCCTTCCAGATGTGTACCCGGTGCGGACTGCGGTCCTGCAGCCCCGACACGCCGGCCAGCGCGCCGAGCGACTCGGCGTAGATCTGGTCGGCGTCCAGCCGGCGCAGCTCCTCGGCCAGTTCGTCGCCGAGCGGGCGGCGTACCAGCGGCAGTTGCCGGTCCACCTGCCCGGTGCGGCTGAACGTCGCCGTGCCGTCCTCCCTGGTCAGCTTCAGGACATCGCCGTTCTCGCAGGTCAGCTCGACGGCGCGCAGCCTCGGGTACTGCGTGGTGGGTTCGGCGACCGGGACTATGCCCAGCCGGGTGGCGAGCCAGCCGCGCATCAGCGCGGCCGTGGGGTCCTGCTCGGGTCCGGTCACCTTGGCACCGGTGACCCGGGCGTCCAGCGTGTCGAAGGCGCCCGCGACCAGGGTGCGCCACGGGGTGATCCGGGTCCAGGCCAGGTCGGTGTCGCCCGGTGCGTAGTCGGCCGCCCGCTGGCGCAGCGCGGCCACCGGGTCGATGGCCTGGGCGGAGTCGGTCACTCGGCGGTCGGCGACGACACCGAGGAAGTCGTAGGCGATGTGCTCGGGGGGTTCCTCGTGCCACCAGGCGACCACCGGCACGTCAGGAGCGAGCAGCGGCATGACCACCGACTCGGCGTGCAGCGCGAGCCGGCCGTACATGCGCATCACGACCGCCTCGCACGGGCCCAGCCGGCCGCCGACCACGATCTCCGCGTCCAGCCGGTTGATCTCGCGGGTGACGTCGCTGCGCACCACGATGAGCAGCCGGCACGGGTGCTGCGCGGCGGCGATGGTGGCGGCCGCCTCGGCCTCGCGTACCCGCTTCTCGTCCACCACCGCGATCAGGGTCAGGGCCAGGCCGCTGGTCACCCCGCCCGCGCTGCGGCGCTCGGCTGACAGCGCCTTCACCACCTCGGCACCGGTGGTGTCCCACAGACCGATCATGCACGCCTCCGTAATGTCTGCCCGGTCGTCATGCTCGGCGCCACTGCCGGTGGTCCCTGGCGAGAAGGTCGTCGGCGGCGCGGGGGCCCCACTCGCCGGAGCGGTAGGTCTCCGGCTTGGTACCGGTCCAGGCCGCCTCCAACGGGTCGATCACGCTCCAGCTCGCCTCGACCTCGGCCGCGTCGGGGAACAGCGTCCGGTCGCCGATCAGCACGTCGAGGATCAGGCGCTCGTACGCCTCGGGGGAGGAGTCGGTGAACGCCTCGCCGTACTGGAAGTCCATGGTGATGTCGCGGACCTCCATCGTGGTGCCGGGCACCTTGGAGCCGAACTTGAGCGTCACGCCCTCGTCCGGCTGCACCCTGATGACCAGTTGGTTGGCGCCGAGCATCTCGATGTCGGCCGGGTGGAACGGCAGGTGCGGAGCCTTCTTGAACAGCACCGCGATCTCGGTGACCCGGCGCGGCAGCCGCTTGCCCGCGCGGATGTAGAACGGCACGCCCGCCCAGCGGCGGTTCTGGACGCCCAGCTTGACGGCGACGTAGGTCTCCGTGGTCGATTCCGCCGGTACCCCCTCCTCCTCGTGGTACCCGACGGCCCGCTCGCCGGCGACCCAGCCCGCCAGGTACTGGCCGCGGACGGTGTCGGCGAGGATGTCCTTGGGCAGCGCGATGGCCCGGATCACCTTGAGCTTCTCGGTGCGGATCTCGGTCGCGTCGAAGCTGGTCGGCTCCTCCATCGCCGTCATCGCGAGCAGTTGCAGGAGGTGGTTCTGCAGCACATCCCGCGCGGTACCGGTGGCGTCGTAGAACGCGGCCCGGGTACCGATGCCCACGTCCTCGGCCATGCTGATCTGCACCGAGTCGACGTACTTCGAGTTCCACACCGGTTCGTAGAGGGCGTTGGCGAAGCGCAGCGCGAGGATGTTCTGCACCGTCTCCTTGCCCAGGTAGTGGTCGATGCGGAACACGTCCTGCGCGGTGAACACGTCGTCGACCAGCGCGTTGAGCTGGCGGGCCGAGTTCAGGTCGGTGCCGAACGGCTTCTCCACGACGACCCGCCGCCAGCCGCCGGACGCCGCGTTGTCGGCCATCCGGGTGCGGCCCATCTGCTTGAGTACGGTCGGGAACGCCGACGGCGGGATGGACAGGTAGAACGCGGCGTTGCCCTGGATGCCGTGGCTGTCGCGCAGGTCTTCCAGGTTGCGGGCCAGCGCGTCGAAGGACGAGTCGTCGTCGAACGAGCCGGGTACGAACTTGATGTTGCCCGCCAGCCGCGCCCAGACCTCCTCGCGCCACGGGGTGCGGGCGTGGTCCTGGGCGGCCTTGCGGGCCAGCGCCTCGAAGTCCCCGTCGCCCCAGTCCCGGCGGGCGAAGCCCAGCACCACGAATCCGGACGGCAGCATGCCGCGGTTGGCCAGGTCGTAGACCGCCGGGATCAGTTTCTTGCGGGCCAGGTCGCCGGTCACTCCGAAGATGACCAGGGCGCAAGGCTCCGGGATCCGGGGCAGCCGGCGGTCCTGTGGATCGCGCAGCGGGTTGTCCGTCATCTCAAGTCCTCCGCGGCGGCGAGCAGCTGGGCGATCCCGGCGGCCCGGTCGGTCAGGTGCAGGTGCAGCAGCGGGCGGCCCCGGCCGGTCAGCGCCTGCCGGTCGCCGGCCGCCTGGGCCGCCTGCAGTGCGCCGAAGCTGTACGGCTTGCCCGGTACCGGCAGATCCTCGGCCACGGCGCCGGTGATCTGCAGGAACGACCCGACCTGCGGGCCGCCCTTGTGGAACTGTCCGGTCGAGTGCAGGAAGCGCGGCGCCCAACCGAAAGTGACCGGGCGCTCCTGACCCGCCCGGGCCAGCAGCGCCCGCAGCTTCGCGGCGTCCGCGTCGGCGAACCGGTCGAGGTAGGCCATCACCGCCAGGTACCCGCCGGTGTCCATGCCGTTGACCAGGTCGCGCAGGGCCTCCTGGACGGTGGCCGCCACGTCGCCGAAGATCTCGATGGCACCGTCCACAACGGACGGTCCCTCGTCCGGCAGGCCGGCGTCCAGGATGTGCTTGGTGTTGTCCTTGGACTCGGTCACGTTGGGCTGGTCGAACGGGTTGATGCCGAGCACCCGACCGGCGACCGCGGTCGCGTATTCCCACACCAGGAACTGGGCACCGAGCGGACCGTTGACCGCGACGTCGGGTTCGCAACCGCCACCCGGCACCGTGCCGGGCGGCAGCGAACCGCCGGCGGTCACGGTGAGCACGTCCTCACCGCTGGCCCCGGGCGCGCTCGGCGACTCGACGACGACGGGCAGGATGCCGGTGCCCTCCTTGCCGGTCGACTCCGCGATCAGCTGCTCGGCCCAGTCGCCCAGGCCGGTGATGCCGGTGCCGTCGTCGACCAGGGCGACCTTGTCCCGGCCGTCGTTGGTCGCCGCCGCGCCGAGCGCGACCCCGAGGGCCAGGCCCGGGTTGTCGGCGTCGCCGCCGAGCGCGGCGTAGATCGCCTCGGCCTCGTCGAGCAGCTCGGCCACGTCGACGCCGGCAAGTGCGGTGGGTACCAGGCCGAACGCGGTCAGGGCCGAGTAGCGCCCGCCGACGTCAGGGTCGGCGAGGAGGACCGTCGCGCCCATCTCCGCGCCGACCGCCTCCAGCGGCGAGCCCGGGTCGGTGACGATGACGAAATGCCGGCCCGCCTCGGCCTCGGTCAGCCCGGCCTCGAGAAACGCCTCCCAGTAGGCACGCCGGTGGCTGTCGGTCTCGACGGTGCCGCCGGACTTGCTCGCCACCACGACGACGGTCTCGGCCAGCCGGTCGCGCAGCGCCGCCCGAACCTGCCCGGGGTCGGTGGTGTCGAGCACGGTCAGCGGGCGGCCGAGGGTGCGGGCGATGACCTCGGGCGCCAGGGAGGACCCGCCCATCCCGGCCAGTACCACGTGGGTCAGGTCGACCAGCTCGGACTTCAGCTCGGCCAGCTCCGGCAGCAGCTCCCGGCTGCGCCGGAAGGTGTCCACCCAGCCGAGTCGGATCTTCGCCTCGGCCTCGGCGGCCGGACCCCACAGCGTCGGGTCCTTGGCCACCAGCAGGCCCGGTACCCCCGCCTCCACCAGCGCCCGCCGCACCTCGGCGGCCTCGGCGACCCCGCCCGCGCCGTGCACGGACAGCCCGGCGGCCGCCTCACAGTCCTCCAGCAGCCGGTCCGCTGCGCTCATCGGGCGTTTTCCGGAGTCTGGGTGCCGCCCGCGCTGCTGTTCAGCTGCTCGCTGACCGAGCCGCCCAGCTCGCCCCAGCTCTGCGCGAACTTCTCCACGCCCTCGCGCTCGATGGTGTCGACCACGTCCTTGTACTCCACGCCGATCGCGGCCAGGTCGTTGAGCACCTGCTGCGCCTCGTCGTACCGGCCGGTGACGGTGTCGCCCGGCATCTCGCCGTGGTCGGCGTAGGCGTGGATGGTGGCCTCCGGCATGGTGTTGACGACCCCCGGCGCGATGAGCTCCTCGACGTACATGACGTCGCGGTAGGCCGGGTTCTTCGTGGATGTGGATGCCCACAGTGGACGCTGCGGCTTGGCCCCGGCGTCGGCCAGCGCCTGCCAGCGCTCGCCGCCGAAGACCTTCTCGTAGTGCATGTACGCCAGGCGGGCGTTGGCGATCGCTGCCTTGCCGTGCAGCGCCTGCGCCTCCGGGGTACCGATCTTGTCCAGTCGCTTGTCCACCTCGGTGTCCACTCTGGACACGAAGAAGCTGGCGACCGAGCCCATCTTCGACAGGTCGTGCCCGTTGGCCTTCGCCTGCTCCATGCCCGCCAGGAACGCGTCCATCACCTGGTCGTACCGTTCGAGGGCGAAGATGAGCGTCACGTTGACGCTGATGCCCTCGGCCAGGGTCGCGGTGATGGCCGGGATGCCGGCGTCGGTCGCCGGGATCTTGATGTAGAGGTTGGGCCGGTCGATCAGCCACCACAGCTGCTTGGCCTCGGCGATGGTCTTCGCGGTCTCGGCCGCGAGGCGCGGATCCACCTCGATGGAGACCCGACCGTCCACGCCGCCCGACGCGTCGTACGCCGGGCGCATCACGTCGCACGCCCACCGGACGTCGAACGTGGTGATCATCCGGGTCGCCTCCTCGACGCCGACGCCCCGCATGGCCAGCTCCCTGACCTGGTCGGCGTAGTCGGCGGCCTCGGACAGCGCCTTGGCGAAGATGGTCGGGTTGCTGGTCACGCCCACCACGTGCTGCTGGCGGCGCAGCGCGTCCAGGCCGCCACCGGACAGCCGCTGGCGGGAAATGTCGTCGAGCCAGACCGCCACGCCCGCGGCGGACAGCTCGGCCAGCCGGTCGCTCATCTGTTACTCCTGTCCTCAGTTGCCTGTGGTGGAACCCTTGATGACGCCGACCCGGGACAGCGACGCGTTGGCCGCGGCGACGATCCGGTCGGCGGTGAACCCGAACTGCTCGAACAGCACCTGGTACGGGGCGCTGGCGCCGTAGTGTTCGATCGACACGCACTCGCCGTACTCGCCGACCAGATCCCGCCAGGACATCGCGACTCCGGCCTCCACGCTGACCCGGGCCCTGACGCCCGTGGGCAGGACGCGTTCGCGGTAGGCCGAGTCCTGTGCGTCGAACCATTCCCGGCACGGCATCGACACGACCCGGGTCGGGGTACCGGCGTCCTCCAGCCGCTGCCGCGCGGTCAGCGCCAGCGACACCTCGGAGCCGGTCGCGACGATGATGACCTCCGGTTGGCCGGTACCCGCCTCGGCCAGGATGTAACCGCCCTGCGCCACCCCGTCCGCGCCCGCCAGCTCGGTGCGGTCGAGTACCGGCAGGTTCTGCCGGGTCAGCGCGAGTGCGGTCGGCCGGTCGGTGTGCTCCAGGGCCATCCGCCAGGCCCACGCGGTCTCGTTGGCGTCGGCCGGCCGGACCACGTCCAGCCCCGGGATGGCGCGCAGCGCGGAGAGCTGCTCGATCGGCTGGTGGGTCGGGCCGTCCTCGCCCAGGCCGATGGAGTCGTGCGTCCACACGTAGATGACCGGCAGCTTCATCAGGGCGGCCAGCCGCACCGCCGGACGCATGTAGTCGCTGAAGATGAGGAACGTGCCGCCGTAGGGGCGGGTGCCGCCGTGCAGGACGATGCCGTTGAGGATCGCGCCCATGCCGTGCTCGCGGATGCCGAAGTGCAGCGTCCGCCCGTACCAGCCGCCCGGGAACGCCTTCGTCGCGTGCTCCGGCGGCAGGAAGGACGGCTCGCCCTCCATCGTGGTGTTGTTGCTCTCCGCCAGGTCGGCCGAGCCGCCCCACAGTTCGGGCAGTGCCGGGGCGAGCGCGGCGAGCACCTCTCCGGAGGCCTTGCGGGTGGCCATGCCCTTCTCGCTGGCCGGGAACTCGGGCAGCGACTCGGTCCAGCCGGCCGGCAGTGCGCGGGCGGCCAGCCGGTCGAACAGCTCGCGCTGGGCCGGGTTGGCGTCGGACCAGGTGTCGAAACGGGCCTTCCACTCCGTGTGCGCCGCGCGACCGCGGTCGACGGCCTCCCGGGTGTGCGCGAGGACGTCCTCCGCGACGTCGAACGTGAGGGCCGGGTCGAAGCCGAGCACCTTCTTTGTCGCGGCCACCTCGTCGGCGCCGAGCGCGGATCCGTGGATTTTCCCGGTGTTCTGCTTGTTGGGGGCGGGCCAGCCGATGATGGTGCGCAGGTTGATGAACGACGGCCGGTCGGTGACCGCCTTCGCGGCCACGATCGCCTGGTAGAGCGCCTCGACGTCCTCGTGGTACCCGTCGTCCGTGCGGAAGTCGACGTGCTGCACGTGGAACCCGTACGCCTCGTACCGCGCCGCGACGTTCTCCGACTTGGCGACGTTGGTGTCGTCCTCGATGGAGATGGAGTTGTCGTCGTAGATGACGGTGAGGTTGCCCAGCTTCTGGTGCGCCGCCAGGGAGCTGGCCTCGTGGCTGATGCCCTCCTCGATGTCGCCGTCGGAGCAGATGACGTAGACCTGGTGGTCGAACGGGCTCTCGCCCGGGGCCGCGTCGGGGTCGAACAGTCCCCGCTCGCGCCGCGCCGCCATCGCCATCCCGACCGCATTGCCCAGGCCCTGGCCCAGCGGACCGGTCGTGGTCTCGACACCGGCGGTGTGCCCGTGCTCCGGGTGCCCGGGAGTCAGCGAACCCCACTGCCGCAACGCCTTCAGGTCATCCAGAGCCAGCCCGTAGCCGGCCAGGTAGAGCTGGATGTAGAGGGTGAGGCTGCTGTGGCCGCAGGACAGCACGAACCGGTCCCGGCCGGGCCACAGTGGATCCGTCGGGTCGTGCCGGATGACCCGCTGGAACAGCAGGTAGGCGGCGGGCGCGAGGCTCATGGCGGTGCCTGGATGGCCATTGCCGGCCTGCTCCACGGCGTCCATCGCGAGGACCCGGATCGTGTCGACCGCCCTGCGGTCGAGGTCGGACCAGTCCAGTCTGCTGTCGGTCACGGTGGTCGTGCCTTCCGGAGAGATCTGCGTCAGCGCTGTCAATCACGACCCTACTCACTGTCTGCACACCGGGCGCAGCATCTCCCGGCCGCCCCGCCGGCCCCGGCTCGTCAATCATCTGCGGACCGTCCGCGGGCGCCCAGCGACCGTCGCGGAATTCACGCCCTCGTCATCTGCGCGACCGGTGGGCACGTCCGGGTACCCGGTATCTGCGGTATGGTCGATGATCGATTTCGACGGACGGGGGCCTCCATGTTTGCGGTACGGACGTCGATCCGGCGGGTCATGCCACTCGCCGTTCTGCTCCTGTTGCTCAGCGGCTGCGGCGAGCGGAACATCGGGGCGGCCCCCGGTCCGTCGGGCACTGCCGGCGCGGCAACTGGTTCGCCCAGCCCCGCGCCCTCGGACGCGGCCGGCTGTCAGGGCGCCGCCCCGCACGGGCAGCGGGTCACCTTCGGCCCGGAAGGCGCGGCCAATCTGGTGGGTGTCGTGTTCGGCACCGGCCGCACCGGCATGGTGCTGGCCCACCAGTCCCGCGCGGACCGCTGCCAGTGGTCGGCCTACGCGGAGGAGTCGGCCAAGGCCGGCTACCGCGTCCTGACCTTCGACTTTCCCGGCGACGGGGACTCGCCGGCCGGGCTCGGCAACGACGCGGCCGTGGCCGCCGCCGTGGCCTACCTGCGTGGCCAGGGGGCGCAGGCGGTCGTTCTCATCGGAGCGTCGATGGGCGGCAACGCGGTGCTCGCCGCCGCGCCCCGGATCACCCCGCCGGTCGCCGGTGTGATCAGCCTCTCGGCGCCGGCCGTGTTCCAGGGCCTGGACGCCGGTGCGGCCGTCAAGAATCTGGCCGTGCCGGTCCTGTACGCGGTCTGCGAGAAGGACACCGGCTTCGCGGAGGACGCCGCGGCGCTCTACGCCGCGACGCCGGCCACCCACCCGCGCAGGCTGGTCGTGGCGCCGGGCTGCGGCAGCCACGGGGTACAACTCGCCGACCCGGCGTATCAGCCGGAGGCGGGACTGGTCCGGCCGGCCATCACCGAGTTCCTCGCCGCCTACGCCCCGGCCTGACCCGGCTGGGGTGGATTACCCAGGACCCCGACCAGGTCACGGCTTGCCGACGCGTACTCTGTCTACCGATCCAGGTGACGATCATCCAAGGCAGCGAAGAGGTGGCATGACCACGTTTGTGGAGCGGGACGTGCCACCGGCCGCGGTACCGCTGACCCCGTCGCCCATCCCGGTCGCCGAGCTCGTCGCGCCGGGTGCCCGGGCCGGGCTCGTCGCGACCGTCCGGGCCTACGTGGCGCTCACCAAACCGCGGATCGTCGAACTGCTGCTGATCACCACCGTGCCGGCCATGTTCCTCGCGCGTGAACGGGTCTCCCCGCTCGGACTGACCCTGGTGGTACTGGTCGGCGGCGCGCTGGCCGCGGGTGCCGCCAACGCACTGAACTGCTACATCGACCGCGACATCGACCAGGTGATGCGGCGCACCTCACGCCGCCCACTTCCCAGGCACACGGTGGCGCCGCGCTCGGCCCTCGTCTTCGGGCTGACACTCGCGGCGGTGTCCACCGCCCTGATGGCGGCGTTCACCAACTGGCTGGCGACCGGTCTGACCCTCGCCGCGATCGCGTACTACGACCTGGTCTACACGCTGTGGCTCAAGCGCCGCACGTCGCAGAACACGTTCTGGGGCGGGATCTGCGGGGCACTGCCGGTGCTGATCGGCTGGGCGGCGGTGACCGGCACGCTGCCGGTACGCGCCTGGCTGCTGTTCGCGGTGGTCTTCTTCTGGCAGATGCCCCACTTCTACGCGCTGGCCATCAAGTTCAAGGACGACTACCGCCGGGCGGGCATCCCGATGCTCCCGGTGGTCGCGTCCGCCCGCCGGGTCGGTCTGGAGACGGTCGCCTTCGCCTGGCTGACCCTGCTCTCGTCGCTGGCCCTCTGGCCGCTGGGCATGACGCCGGTCTACGGGCTCACCGCCCTCGTGGTGGGGTCACTGTTCGTGATCGAGGCCCACCGGCTGGCTGGCCGCGCGCGGCGCGGGGAGCCGATCCGCCCGATGCGCCTGTTCCACTGGTCGACGACCTATCTCACCCTGTTGTTCCTCGCCGTGGCCGTGGACGCGCTGATTCAGTAGCGCTCTGTGTCCGGTTTCGGCCACGACACGCCCAATTCGTTCCCCGTACCGTTGCGGAATCGCAAGCGTTGACGAAATGACTGGTAGAACGCGTGAGCGACGGTACGACATGTCCGAAATGGGGCTACATACGTCGACCTGGTGTCGGATCAACGATAGGTAACCGGAGTCACATCCGGTCGGTGGTTCCTGCGCGTCCGGGCGCCGATCTGCTTACTCTGAGTCCCATGGCAGATGGTTCCGATACGACGCTGACGACCGAATCGATTGCCCCGGCGGGCAACCTCGTCGCCGGCATCAAGTCGTTCGCCGCCGGTCACGGCGGGGCGAAGGCAGTCATCGAGTACGTCGGCCGGCGTGGCGCCCGGATCGTCCTCGTGGGGGAGGACGGCACCTGGGACGACCAGTTCGCCGACAGCACCGACCTGGCCCGCACGGCGTGTGAGAGGGCCGGCGTCGAGGTGGAGAACGAGTGGGAGCGGGAGCTGATCGAGCAGATGCGGCCGAGCAACGACCTCTGGCGGTCGATGAGCCGTCGCACCTTGTCCCGCTGATCCTGGCGGAAGTGTCCACTCGCTCCTTGGCGGAAGTGTCCACTCGATCCTTGACGGGACCGTCCTCTTGATCTCGGCAGCATCCACATCCGCGGCGACCCGGGGAAACACTCCCCGGGTCGCCCTCGTTACCTGCGCTGAACTGCCCGATCTCGACCCGGACGACCGGTTGCTGGTTGAGCCGCTCGCCCGGCGCGGGATCACCGCGCAGCCGGTGATCTGGGACGACCCGGCCGCCGACTGGCCCGCCTACGACCTGGTCGTGCTGCGCTCCACCTGGGACTACTCCTGGCGGCGGGACGAGTTCGTCGGCTGGGCCGCCTCGGTACCGCCGCTGCCGGACGGGCGCTCGCGGCTGGCCAACCCGGCCGACGTGGTCGCCGGCAACACCGACAAGCGGTACCTGGCCCGACTGGCCGAGGCCGGTCTGCCGGTGGTACCGACGCAGTGGATCGAGCCGGGAGAGCCCGCCTGGCGGCCGGTACCCGGCGCGGGCGAGGTGGTGGTGAAGCCGGCGGTGAGCGCGGGCAGCCGCGACACCGGCCGGTACGACCTGTCCGACCGGGAGCACCTGGCCCTGGCCGCGGCGCACGCCGCCCGGCTCCAGGAGGCCGGCCGGCTGGTCATGGTCCAGCCCTACCTGTCGGCCGTGGACTCGGCGGGGGAGACCGCGCAGCTCTACTTCGGCGGCGCCTACAGCCACGCGATCCGCAAGGGCGCCATGCTGGACGGCCCCCACCGGGACTCGAACGAGCTCTACAAGGAGGAGCTGATCGGGTCGCGGCAGCCGACGCCGCAGGAGCGGGCCACGGCGGACGCGGTACTCGCGGCGGCCCCGCGGGTGCTCGGGGTACCGGCCGACTTGCTCTACGCAAGGGTCGACCTCATCGCCGGTCCGGACGGTAACCCGCTGCTGGTCGAGCTGGAGCTGACCGAGCCGAGCGTGTTCCTGCTGCACGACCCCGACGCGGCGGACCGGTTCGCCGACGCGATCGCCTCGCGTCTGGCGGGCTAGCGGGCCGCGGCGGCGGCCAGGGCCGGCGACTCGACGGCGATGGGCCCGGCCTCGCGTACCCGGATGGTGGTCTGGGTCCGCAGCGTGGCCAGCCACACCGCGCACGCCCCGAGCAGGTGCGCGCCCACCAGCACGATCGGCAGGTGGGTGAAGTACTGGACGAAGCCGATCGTGCCCTGGGCCAGTTCGACGGCGACCAGGACGGCGGCCGCACGACAGGCGGCGGCCGGCGCGCCGACCGCGCGCAGCGCGAGGTACCAGGCGACGGACAGGCCGATCAGCAGCATGACCAGGTCGGCGTGCAGTTGGGCGATCATGCCGGGGTCGAGCCCGGTGCGGTGGGCGTGCTCGTCACCGGCGTCCGGCCCGCTGCCGGTCACGACGGTACCGACGACGATCACCGCCCCGGTGACCACGAGCAGCACCCGGTTGAGCGTGCGCAGCGGCCCGCCGAGCAGCTGCCGGACGGCGCCGGAAGGCTCGGACAGGGCCAGGCAGAGCCGGTATGCGGCGAAGATCACGGCTATCGAGCCGAGGAAGTGGCAGGCGACCAGCCACGGGTTGAGGTTCGTCCTGACGGTGATGCCGCCGAGGACGGCCTGGAACGGGATGCCGGCCAGCGTCGCGGCCGCCCAACCCACCTGCCGGCGCTGACGGGGCCGCTGGAGCAGGGCCAGGACCAGCACGATCGCGGTGACGACGCCGACCAGGCCGCCGAGCACCCGGTTGCCCGACTCGATCACACCGTGGTACCCGAGGGCCGGCGTGGTGATGTAGGAGGTGTCGGTGCAGGTCGGCCAGGTCGGGCAGCCCATACCGGAGCCGGTCAGCCGCACCGCGCCACCCGTCACGACGAGCAGGATGTTGACCCCGAGCGACACGTAGGCCGCCCGGCGCAGCAGCAGGGGGCTCCGGAGCACGGATCCCAGGATATGAGCCGCAGGTCGGGAGACTGTCGCCGACCCGGGCGAGTGCTGTGGATCACGGGGGACCCCGTTTGCCGGGCCTGACGGAAATACGTCACACTGGTGTAGTGAAAAACGCGACGGGGATCCGGGCCGGGGTTTCTGGCCCGTCGATCGCCACCGACGCCGGGGCACCCGGCGCGGACCGTCGTACCCGGGACCGGGTGATCGCCCTTTTGCTGGAGCGCGGTTCGGCGACCGCGGCCGAGCTGGGCCGGGCGCTGGGTCTGAGCCCGGCGGCCATCCGCCGGCACCTGGATGCCCTGCTGGCCGAAGGCGACGTGAGCTGCCGCGAGCGGCCGAGCGCCGGACAGCGCGGCAGGGGCCGGCCGGCCCGGACGTTCCTGCTGACCGACCAGGCGCGGGTGCGCCGCGGTCGGCACACCTACGACGACCTCGCCGCGGCGGCGCTGCGCTGGATCGCGGAGCGGGGCGGTGAGCCGGCGGTCAACGCCTTCGCCGCCGACCGGGTGGCCGGGCTGGAGGCCCGCTGCCGGGCCGCGCTGGCCGACGCGGGCGACGACCCGATGGCCAAGGCGGAGGCCCTCGCGGCCGCGCTGACCGACGAGGGTTACGCTGCGTCGGCGAGCGCCATCGCCTCGGGTGGCCAGCTGTGCCAGCACCACTGCCCGGTGGCCCACGTCGCCGCCGAGTTCCCGCAGTTGTGTGAGGCGGAGACCCGGGTGATTTCGCACCTTGTGGGTACCCATGTGCAGAGACTCGCCACGATCGCGCACGGCGACGGAGTGTGCACCACGCACATCCCCGACCCGCGCCGGACCGTGGTGCGCAGGATCGAAGTCGACGAGAACCGATCGTGAGGACGAGGTCATGACCGATACCGCACAGGACCAGCTCGCCGGCCTCGGCCGGTACGAGTACGGCTGGGCCGACTCCGACGTGGCCGGGGCGGCCGCGCAACGGGGTCTCAACGAGGCGGTCGTCCGGGACATCTCGGCAAAGAAGAACGAGCCGGCGTGGATGCTCGACCTGCGTCTGAAGGGCCTTCGGCTGTTCGGCCGCAAGCCGATGCCCGCCTGGGGTGCCGACCTCAGCGACATCGACTTCGACAACATCAAGTACTTCGTCCGCTCGACCGAGAAGCAGGCGGCGAGCTGGGACGACCTGCCGGACGACATCAAGAACACCTACGACCGGCTGGGCATCCCCGAGGCGGAGAAGCAGCGGCTGATCGCGGGCGTCGCCGCGCAGTACGAGTCCGAGGTGGTCTACCACAAGATCCGTGAGGACCTTGAGGAGCAGGGCGTCATCTTCCTGGACACCGACAGCGGGCTGCGCGAGCACGAGGACCTGTTCAAGGAGTATTTCGGCACGGTCATCCCGGTCGGGGACAACAAGTTCGCCGCGCTCAACACCTCGGTGTGGTCCGGCGGGTCGTTCATCTACGTGCCGAAGGGCGTGCACGTGGAGATCCCGCTGCAGGCCTACTTCCGCATCAACACCGAGAACATGGGCCAGTTCGAGCGGACCCTGATCATCGTCGACGAGGACGCCTACGTGCACTACGTCGAGGGCTGCACGGCGCCGCTCTACTCCTCCGACTCGCTGCACAGCGCGGTCGTCGAGATCGTGGTGAAGAAGAACGCGCGCTGCCGGTACACGACCATCCAGAACTGGTCGAACAACGTCTACAACCTGGTCACGAAGCGGGCGGTCTGCCACGAGGGCGGGACCATGGAGTGGATCGACGGCAACATCGGGTCCAAGGTGACCATGAAGTACCCGGCGGTCTACATGGTCGGCGAGCACGCCAAGGGCGAGGTGCTCTCGGTTGCGATGGCCGGCGAGGGCCAGCACCAGGACGCGGGCGCCAAGATGGTGCACGCCGCGCCGCACACCTCCTCGACGATCGTCAGTAAGTCGATCGCCCGCGGCGGCGGCCGGACCAGCTACCGCGGTCTGGTGCAGGTGCTGGAGGGCTCGCACCACAGCCGGTCGACGGTCAAGTGCGACGCGCTGCTGGTGGACACGATCTCCCGCTCCGACACGTACCCCTACGTCGACATCCGCGAGGACGACGTGGCCATGGGCCACGAGGCCACCGTGTCGAAGGTGAGCGAAGATCAGTTGTTCTACCTGATGAGCCGGGGACTGACCGAGGACGAGGCGATGGCGATGATCGTGCGCGGCTTCATCGAGCCGATCGCCAAGGAACTGCCGATGGAGTATGCGTTGGAGCTGAACCGCCTGATCGAGCTGCAGATGGAGGGTGCGGTCGGATGACCTCCCCTGCTGTTTCGGCGCCTCCAAAGACCAAGTCCCAGGCGCTGCGCTCGTTCGACGTCGACGACTTCCCGGCCCTGACCGGCCGCGAGGAGGAGTGGCGGTTCACCCCGCTCAAGCGGCTGCGCGGCCTGGCGGACGGGGCCGGCGGCGCGACCGGTGGAGCACCCAAGCACGAGTACGGCGACCTGCCGGCCGGGATCACCGTGTCCACTGTGGACCGCAGTGACCCGCGGCTGGGACAGATCCTCAGGCCGTTCGACCGGATCAGCGCGCTGGCCTGGGGCCGCTTCGAGCAGGCCCTGCTGGTGTCCGTCGCGCGGGGCGCGACCCCGGACCGGCCGGCGACCATCCGGCTGCTCGGGCCGGGCGCGGAGACCGTCTCCTTTGGACACACGCTGGTCGAGGTCGGCGAGCTGGCCGAGGCGACCCTGGTGCTCGAGCACACCGGCGCCGCGACGCTGGCCGACAACGTCGAGGTGTCGATCGGCGCGGGCGCCCGGCTGACCCTGGTCACCGTCGCCGACTGGGACTCCGGCGCGGTACAGGCGCAGCACCTGCGGTTCCGGCTCGGGCGCGACGCCCGGCTGGTACACGTCCAGGTGTCCCTGGGCGGCGACCTGGTGCGCCAGTACGCGAGCGTGGACTACGCCGACCGGGGTGGCGACGCCGAACTGTACGGGCTCTACTTCTCCGACGCCGATCAGCATCTGGAGCACCGGCTGCTGGTCGACCACTCGGTGCCGGACTGCCGCAGCAGGGTGACCTACCGGGGCGCGCTGCAGGGCACCGGTGCGCACACGGTCTGGGTCGGCGACGTGCTGATCCGCGCGGAGGCGACCGGTACCGACACCTACGAGGTCAACCGGAACCTGGTGCTGACCGACGGGGCGCGGGCCGACTCGGTACCGAACCTGGAGATCGAGACCGGTGAGGTGGTCGGCGCCGGCCACGCCAGCGCCACCGGGCGCTTCGACGACGAGCAGCTGTTCTACCTGATGTCCCGGGGGATCCCCGAGGCGCAGGCGCGCAAGCTGGTGGTCCGTGGCTTCTTCGCCGAACTGCTGAACCGGATCCCGGTCGAGTCGCTGCGGGAGCGGCTGACCGAGCAGATCGAGGCGCGCCTCGCCGAGGCGGCAGCGTGATCAAGGTGTGCGCGGTCGAGGACATCGAGCCCGGTACCGCGATCAGTGCCGACATCGACGGCGTGCAGGTGGCCGTGGTGCGCACCGACGACGGCGGGGTCTACGCCATCCACGACGAGTGCTCGCACGCCTCGGTACCCCTGTCGGAGGGCGAGATCGAGGGCTGCACGCTGGAGTGCTGGCTGCACGGCTCCCGGTTCGACCTGCGCACCGGCCAACCCACCGGCCTGCCGGCGACCGAGCCGGTACCGGTCTACCCCGTCGAGGTCCGCGACGGTTTCGTCTTTGTGAGTCTCGAAGCGAGCAATGGAGTGAGCAACCCGTGAGCGTCCTGGAGATCCGCGACCTGCAGGTGTCGGTGAAGCTGCCGGACGGTGAGTTGAAGCCGATCCTGGCGGGCGTCGACCTGACCGTGAAGGCGGGCCAGACCCACGCCATCATGGGCCCCAACGGTTCCGGCAAGTCCACCCTGGCCTACTCGATCGCGGGCCACCCGAAGTACCAGATCACCGGCGGCAGCGTGCTGCTGGACGGGGTCGACGTGCTCGCGATGACCGTCGACGAGCGGGCCCGCGCCGGGCTGTTCCTGGCCATGCAGTACCCGGTCGAGGTGCCGGGCGTGTCGGTGGCCAACTTCCTGCGCACCGCGAAGACCGCGGTCGACGGCGAGGCGCCGAAGCTGCGCACCTGGGGCCGGGACCTCAAGGACGCGATGGACCGGCTCGGCATGGACCCGGCCTTCGCGCAGCGCAACGTCAACGAGGGCTTCTCCGGCGGCGAGAAGAAGCGGCACGAGATCGTGCAGCTCGAACTGCTGCGGCCCAAGGTGGCCGTCCTCGACGAGACCGACTCGGGCCTGGACATCGACGCGCTGCGGGTGGTCAGCGAGGGGGTCAACCGGGTGCGCGAGACCGGCGAGACCGGGCTGCTGCTGATCACCCACTACACCCGGATCCTGCGGTACGTGAAGCCGGACTTCGTGCACGTGTTCGTCGCCGGTCGCATCGTCGAGGAGGGCGGCCCGGAACTGGCCGAACGCCTCGAGGCCGAGGGCTACGAGCGGTACCTGACGGCGGCGTGATGAGCGAGTTCAGCGTCGAGAAGGTTCGCCAGGACTTCCCGATCCTGGACCGGACCGTCAACGGGTACCCGCTGGTCTACCTCGACAGCGCGAACACCTCGCAGAAGCCGCGCCAGGTCATCGAGGCGATGTCCGAGCACTACGAGCGGCACAACGCCAACGTGGCCCGGTCCGTGCACACCCTGGGCACCGAGTCGACCGCCGCGTACGAGGGTGCCCGCGCCAAGGTGGCCGCGTTCATCGGCGCCACGTCGCCGGACGAGGTGGTGTTCGCGAAGAACGCGACCGAAGCGATCAACCTCGTGGCGCACTCGTTCGGGCAGCGGCTGGGCCCCGGCGACGAGATCGTCATCTCCGAGCTGGAGCACCACTCCAACATCGTGCCGTGGCAGCTGCTGTGCCAGCGGACCGGCGCGACGCTGCGCTGGTTCGGCGTCACGGACGAGGGCCGGCTCGATCTGTCCACACTGGACGAACTGGTCAACGAGCGTACGCGCATCGTCAGCGTCGCCCACGTGTCCAACACGCTGGGCACCATCAATCCCGTCGCGCCCATCGTCGCGCGGGCGCACGAGGTCGGCGCGCTGGTGATGCTCGACGGCTCCCAGGCGGTGCCGCACCTGCCCGTCGACGTGGCCGCGCTCGGCATCGACCTGCTCGCCTTCACCGGGCACAAGATGCTCGGCCCGACCGGCATCGGCGTGCTCTGGGGCCGGGCGTCGGTGCTCGAGGACCTGCCGCCGTTCCTGGGCGGCGGCTCGATGGTCGAGACGGTCACCATGCAGGGCACCACCTTCCTGCCGCCGCCGGCGCGGTTCGAGGCCGGTACGCCGCCGATCGTGCAGGCCGTCGGGCTGGGAGCGGCCGTGGACTACCTGTCCGCGCTGGGCATGGACGCGGTCGCCGCACACGAGCGGTACCTGACGACCTATGCGCTGGACGCGATGTCCACTGTGGACGGACTGCGGATCTTCGGGCCGACGGTACCGGTGGACCGCGGCGGTACCCTGTCCTTCGCGCTGGACGGGGTGCACCCGCACGACGTGGGGCAGATCCTCGACTCGGTCGGCGTCCAGGTGCGCGTCGGGCACCACTGCGCCCGGCCCACCTGCGTGCGGTTCGGGGTACCGGCGATGACCCGGGCCTCGGTGCACGTCTACACGACGACCGAGGAGATCGACGCGCTGGTACGGGGACTGGAGCGGGTCAAGAAGGTGTTCGCGTGAGTGACGTGGAGTCGCTGTACCAGGAGATCATCCTGGACCACTACAAGCACCCGCACGGGCGTGGACTTCGCGAACCGTACGAGGCCGAGGCGCACCACGTGAACCCGACATGCGGGGACGAGGTCACCCTCCGGGTACACGTCGAGGACGGTCGGGTCGCCGACGTCTCCTACGACGGCGCCGGCTGCTCCATCAGCCAGGCCGCGGCCAGCGTGCTCTACGAGCTGGTCAACGGCCGGCCGGTCGGCGACGCGATGGCGCGGCATGAGGCCTTCGTCACAATGATGGCCGGGCGCGGACAGGTTGAACCCGACGAGGATCTGCTGGCCGACGGTGTGGCGTTCGCCGGGGTGGCCCGCTACCCGGCCCGGGTCAAGTGCGCGCTGTTACCGTGGATGGCGTTCAAGGATGCCACCGCACGGGCAGTGGAGGAGGCGGCGTGACCACCGCAGTAGTAGCCGACATCGAAGAGGCGCTCAAGGACGTCGTCGACCCGGAACTGGGCATCAACGTGGTCGACCTGGGTCTGGTCTACGGCATCCACGTCGACGAGGAGAACGTCGCCACCGTCGACATGACCCTCACCTCGGCCGCCTGCCCGCTGACCGACGTCATCGAGGACCAGGCGCGGCAGGCGCTGTGCACGGGTCCGGGCGGCGGCCTGGTCAGCGACATCCGGATCAACTGGGTCTGGCTGCCGCCGTGGGGCCCCGACAAGATCACGGACGAGGGCCGCGACCAACTCAGGGCGCTCGGCTTCAACGTCTGACGCACCCTTTACCTTGCCCCTCGGGCAGGGTGGAGACTGGGCCGCATGACACCGGCGACGCTGACGATCAGCGATTTCGGCCGCCGATGCGGCTTGTCGCACAAGGCACTGCGGCTATATGACCTGTCCGGCCTGCTGCCGCCCGCGCACACCGACCCGGCCACCGGGTACCGGTTCTACTCGCCCGACCAGCTCGACCGCGCCCGCCGCATCAGCCTGCTGCGCCAGATCGGCATGCCGCTGGCCACCGTCGCCGAGGTGCTCGAGGGCACCGACGAGCAGGCGGTCGCCCGGCTCGACGCGTGGTGGGCCGCGCAGGAGGCGACCATGCGGGAGCGCCGCGGCTCCCTGGCGTACCTGCGTGACCGGCTGCTGCGCGCGGCCGAGCCGCCGACACCGCCGGAGACGGTGAGCGTGCGCGAGGTACCCGACACCAAGCTCGCCACCATCCGTCGCGACACCGACCAACAGTCCCTTGTGGACACCATGCACGGCTCGGCCCGGGAGATCCGCGATCACCTGGCCGCCTCCGGCGCGCAGCCGACCGGCGAGTGGTGGGTGCTCTACCACGGCATGGTGACCCCGGACAGCGAGGCGCCGATCGAGGTGTGCATCCCGTACGCCGGCACGATCGACCCGGCCGGACCGATCACGATCCGGATGGAGCCGGCGCACACCGAGGGGATCTGCACGGTGAACCGCGACGACTGCTACTACCCGCGCATCATGCGGGCCTACGACGCGGTGGAGTCCTGGGCGGCCGGCACGGGGCGGCCGACCCAGGGCCCACCGCGGGAGATCTACTTCGCCCAGTGGTGCGACGTGGCCGGCGACCAGCCGTTCGCGTACGTCGCCCAACCGGTCGGCGAGGTGCCGGCACGGGTCCGGGCCAGGGAGGGGAGCCCCCGATGACCACGATCGAGGAGTACGCGCGGCAGTCGGAGTACAGCGATCCCGGCCGGTACACCCCGCTGCTGGACGGCCTGCCCGCCGACGTGGGCGAGCTGGCCGCGGTGGTGCGCAACGTGCTCGTCCACTACTACACGAGCGGGCTGAACTTCCCGCCGCAGCGGTTGGCCGAGATCGACAACCGCTGGGTCGACCGGATGCTCGCCGCCGACCAGGGCCGCCACCCGGTCCCGTTGGACAAGCCCAGAACCGACACCGAGCGGGTCGCCGGTTGCTGCCGCGACTTCACCCTGCTCACCGTCGCCGCGCTGCGCCATCGGGGGGTACCGGCGCGGAGCCGGGTCGGCTTCGCCGGCTACTTCGATCCCGACTTCCACTACGACCACGTCATCGTCGACTACTGGAACGGCGAGCGCTGGGTCTACCTGGACGCCCAGCTCGACCCGGCGGACTGGCCGTTCGACCCCGGCGACCTGCCCCGGCCGGTCGGCAGCCGCCCCACCCCGCCGCCGATGTTCGCCAGCGCGGCCCAGGTCTGGACGGCCTGGCGGTCCGGCGCGAACATCGACGACTTCGGCGTGCGGCCCGAGCTCCCGCTGCGCGGCGGCGGGATCGCCGGCGCGTACGTGCTGCAGGAGCTGGCCCACCGGCAGCGCGAGGAACTGCTGCTGTGGGACATCTGGGGCGCGATGCCGGCGATGGTGGACGGAAACCTCGTAGTGGGCGACGAGGCCCCGCTGCTCGACGAGGTGGCCGCGATGCTGCTGGCCGCCGACGAGGGCGACGAGGCGGCGGAACGGGAGCTGACCGTCCGGTACCGGTCGGATCCGCGGGTGCACCCGGGCGACACGGTGCGGTGCGAGTCCCCGACGGGTACCCCCTCGGTGGTGGACCTGCGTGCCCGGGCGGCGGTCGGGTAGCGCCACCGGGTAACTCGCTGGCGCGCCGCCGCCCCGGCTTGGCACGCTCTGGCGGGTGTACGACGCGATGGTCTCCGGGCTGCTGGCCGGTTACGGCGTGGCGATCCCGGTGGGTGCGATCGCCGTGCTGATCATGGGGCTGACCGCCCGCACCTCGCTGCTGGTCGGCGCGGGCGCCGGGCTGGGCGCGGCCACCGCCGACGGCCTCTACGCCTTGCTCGCGGTGGCCGGCGGGGCGGC
>Ga0081540_1001275_pt1 | contig 21968 bp, 20 predicted proteins | sample TabmetS2T1R1_FD_71024 | JGI IMG/M metagenome (GOLD analysis project Ga0081540, IMG submission 71024) | Tabebuia heterophylla rhizosphere microbial communities from the University of Puerto Rico - S2T1R1 | ecosystem: Host-associated > Plants > Roots > Rhizosphere ... | reverse complement strand
CCCGCCGGCCAGCGCGACTCCCGCCCGCTGGATCGGGCCGAACGAGCGGACATGGCGCACCGCGCCTTCCAGCGAGCCGGTTCCAGCCGGCCCGATCTGCATGTCGTGGCGGCGGACGAACAGCCTCGAGGCGCCGGAGGCGGCGCCATCGGCGGCGATATTGAGCGGGTGTCCGCCGAGCCTGACGGAGCCGCCGGTTACCTCCACCGGCAGCACGATGGATTCGCCGATGAAGCCGTGGACGAAGGCGGTCGCCGGATTGTCATAGACATCTCCCGGCGTCCCGATCTGCTCGATCCGGCCCTTGTCCATGACAACGACACGGTTGGCGACTTCGAGCGCCTCTTCCTGGTCGTGGGTGACGAAGATCGAGGTGACGTGAATCTCGTTGTGCAGCGAGCGCAGCCATTGCCGCAGTTCCTTGCGCACCTTGGCGTCGAGCGCGCCAAAGGGCTCGTCGAGCAACAGGATGCGCGGCTCGATCGCGAGCGCACGCGCAAGCGCAATGCGCTGCCGCTGGCCGCCGGACAATTGGCTGGGATAGCGGTTCGCCAGCCAGTCGAGTTGCACCAGATCGAGCAGTTCCTTGACGCGGGCGCGGATCGTGGCCTCGTCCTTGCGGACGGCGCGCGGCTGCACGCGCAGACCGAAGGCAACGTTCTCGAACACCGTCATGTGGCGGAACAGCGCGTAGTGCTGAAACACGAAACCGACATGACGCTCGCTCGCGCCATGATGAAGCGCGTCCTCGCCGTCGATCGACACTTCGCCGGCGTCGGGCCAGTCGAGGCCGGCAATGATCCGCAACAGCGTGGTCTTGCCCGAGCCGGACGGGCCGAGCAGCGCCAGCAATTCGCCCTTGCCGACTTTCAGATCGACATGATCGAGCGCGGCGAAAGCGCCGAACTTCTTGACGATGTTCTTGACTTCAATGGTCACCTGGAAAGTCCCTCAAGGTCCGGCGGAGTTTGTCCTTCGTCCAGACGCCGTTCGAGAATGGTCTTCACGACCAGCGTGATCAGCGCCAGCATGGCGAGCAGCGACGCGATCGCAAACGACGCCACGAATTGGTATTCGTTGTAGAGAATCTCGACCAGCAGCGGCATGGTGTTGGTCTCGCCGCGGATATGGCCCGACACCACCGACACCGCGCCGAACTCGCCCATGGCGCGCGCGTTGCACAAGAGTACGCCATACAACAGGCCCCATTTGATATTGGGCAGAGTGACGCGGAAGAAGGTCTGCAGACCTGACGCACCCAGCGAGATCGCGGCTTCTTCCTCCTGCGTGCCCTGCTCCTGCATCAGCGGGATCAGCGAGCGGGCGACGAACGGGAACGTCACGAAGATCGTCGCCAGCGCAATCCCCGGCACTGCGAACAACACGTGGATATTGTGCGCCTGCAGCCAGGTGCCCCAGTAGCCCTGGGCGCCGAACAGCAGCACGAAGACGAGGCCCGAAATCACCGGGCTGACCGAGAACGGCAGATCGATCAGCGTGATCAGGAAGGTCTTGCCGGGAAATTCGAACTTGGCGATGGCCCAGGCTGCCATCACGCCGAATACCAGATTGAGGCTGACGGAGATCGCCGCCACCAATAGCGTCAAGCGGATCGCCGACAATGCCTCCGGCTCGGCGAGCGCGGCAAAATAGGCGCTGATGCCCTTGGAGAAGGCCGATGCGAACACCACTACCAACGGCAGCACGACAAAGACGGTGAGGAACGTGATTGCGAGTGCAATGATGATGAAGCGGACGGGTGCAGGTTCGGTGCGCTGGTCCCTGGGGAAAGAAACCGCGCGGGCGCGCGTGCTTTCCTCGCGGCGGGACGCCGGGGAAATGGCGAGGTCCGCCGTGGAAGCATAGGCCTGCAACGGCGTCGCTGGCGTCACAAGGCTCGATTGCATCGACATCAACAGGCTCTCAATGCGCGGGAATGCGGGTTTGCGCCCAGCGTTGCAGGCGATTGACGGCGAAGATGATCACGAACGACGCCAGCAGCATGACGACGGCGATCGCCGTCGCGTCGGCGTAACGAAACTCGGAAAGCCGGATCACGATCAGAAGCGGCGCGATCTCCGACACGTTCGGCAGATTGCCGGCGATGAAGATCACCGAACCGTACTCGCCGACCGCCCGCGCGAACGCCAGCGCAAATCCGGTCAGCAGCGCCGGCATCAGGCTCGGCAGGATGACCCGGAACACCGTATGCCAGCGGCTGGCGCCGAGGCTCGCGGCGGCCTCCTCAATCTCGGGATCGAGATCGATCAGCACCGGCTGCACCGTGCGCACCACGAAGGGAATGCCGATGAAGACCATCGCGAGGAAAATGCCGATCGGCGTGAAGGCGACCTTGATGCCGAGTTCGGCCAGCGGCGCGCCGAGCCAACCCTTCTGGGCAAACAATTGCGTCAGCGCCACGCCGGCGACTGCGGTCGGCAGTGCAAAGGGAATATCGACGATGGCATCAAACAGCCGCCGGCCGGGAAAGCGATACCGCACCAGCGCCCAGACGATGATCGTTCCCATCACAAGGTTGACGCAGGCCGCGGCAAACGAAAGGCCAAACGAAATCCTCAGCGCGTTCAAAGTGCGGCGGCTGGTCAGGATTTCCCAGAATTGCACCGGCGACAGTTCGAACGTCTTGAGGAAGAGACCGGCGAGCGGAATGAGAATAATGACGGAGAGCCATGTCAGGGTCAGTCCCATGGTGAGACCGAACCCCGGCAGGCTGCTTTGCCGCGCGACCGCTGTGCTCACAAATCCCCCTGCTTCGCTCCGGCTGCCGGTGCGTTCAGATCAGTTCTTGTAGATCTGATCGAAAATGCCGCCTTCGCCGAAGTGTTCTTTCTGCGCTTTGGTCCAACCGCCAAAAACGTCGTCGATGGTGAAAAGTTCAACCTTGGCGAAAGATTTTTCGTATTCCCTCGCGATCTCGGAATCCCGCGGACGATAGGAATTGCGTGCGGCAATTTCCTGACCCTCCTTGGTATACCAATATTTCAGATAAGCCTCGGCGACAGCCCGCGTGCCTTTTTTGTCGGCAATCTTGTCGACCACGGCCAGCGGCGGCTCGGCGAGGATCGACAGCGGCGGCGACACGATCTCGAACTTGTCCTTGCCGAATTCGCGCTGCGCCAGGAACGCCTCGTTCTCCCACGCCAGCAGCACATCGCCGACGCCGCGCTCGACAAAGGTCACCGTCGAGCCGCGTGCGCCGGTATCCAGCACCGGCACGTTCTTGTAGAGATCGCCGACGAATTTCTTCGCCTTGTCGGCGGAGCCGAATTTCTTTTCAGCAAAGCCCCACGCCGCCAGATAATTCCAGCGCGCACCGCCCGACGTCTTCGGGTTCGGCGTGATCACCTGAACGCCGGGCTTGATCAGATCGTCCCAATCCTTGATGGCCTTGGGATTATTCTTGCGCACCAGGAACACGATGGTGGAAGTGTAAGGCGAAGCATTGAGCGGCAGGCGCTTCTGCCAGTCAGGCGCGACCAGGCCCTTGGCGGCGATGGCGTCGATATCATAGGCCAGCGCCAGCGTGACGACGTCAGCCTGCAGACCGTCGATCACCGAGCGCGCCTGCGATCCCGAACCGCCATGCGACTGCTTGATCTCGACGCTCTTGCCGGTTTCCTTGGCATAGGCCGCCACAAACGCCTTGTTGAAATCGGCATAGAGTTCCCGCGTCGGGTCGTAGGACACGTTGAGCAGGGTGTAATCGGCGGCGAACGCCGAACTCGCCCAGAGCAACCCGGCGGCAAGCGGCAGAATGCGACGGATCATCGTTGATCTCCATTCGGCTCGACGAACTATATCATCAGCCATGAGCGCATAAGTCGCGACGAATGGCCGCTTAGTCAACGAAACCGCATTTCATTGTTTGCGGTTCCGCAGCTTCCTTGTCCTATGAAGCACAGCCTCTAGGAAGTTTTCGTGGTGTGGATGCCGCATTCCGTCTTGGCCTTGCCGCGCCAGCGGCCGGCGCGCGCATCCTCTCCCGCTACCGCGCGGCTCGAGCACGGCATGCATCCGACCGACAGGTAGCCCGAGGCGGCCAGCGGATGCGGCGGCAATTTGGCCATTTTGTAGATCGCCTCGATCTCCTCGCGCGAGACGTTGGCGAACGGATTGAATTTCAGTTTCGCGCCATCGTCCTCGACGACGGGTATTTCCGCGCGCAAGCCGCCCTGGAACCGCTTGCGTCCGTTGATCCATGCCGAGAACGGCTTTAGCGCGCGCGCCAGCGGTTCTACCTTGCGAATGCGGCAGCAGGCGTCGGGATCGGAGAACCACAATTCGCGGTCGGGATCCTCGCGCGACAGGGTTTCTTCCAACGGCTTGATCGAGCGAACGTCGGTGAGCCCAAGCGCTGCGATCAGCGTGTCGCGGTAGGCCAGTGTCTCCTCGAACAGCCAGCCGGTGTCGAGGAAGACCACGGGAATCGCGGGATCGACATCCGCCATCACCTTGAGCAGCGCCGCCGATTCCGTGCCGAATGACGAGACCAGCGCAAGCTTGTCGCGGCCGGCCGTCCTCAACGCGGTTTCGATGACTTCCGCCGGCGAAGCGTCGCGCAAGGCGCGATCGAGCGCCTGCGCCGGCGAAACTTCCGCCGCGCCCACGGTCAAGGTGTGATGTGCGATCCCGTTCACTGGCCGGCACTCTCCGAATGACGCAGTTGCATCCGCCGATTGAGCGCGGTGACGCGGCCGTCGCCGGTCGGCTGGTAGAACACCGAGTAGCGCTTGGCGGTCGAGGCGAACGCCGCGGCGTCATTGTCCTTCTTCACTTCGAACGTGTCGAAGCCGGCGCGCAGCATGAACAGAAACTGGTCGCGCAGCACCTGCCCGGTGGCGCGCAGTTCGCCTACGAATCCGTGACGCTCGCGCAAGAGCCGCGCCTGGCTGTAGGCACGGCCATCGCGGAAGGACGGAAACACCAGCGCGACGGCGGCGAGCCGATCGAGGTACGGCACGAGATCGTCGATGTTGCGGTTGTTCGGCCAGATCACCCCGACCTTGCCGGCGCGCTTGAGGATCCCTTCCGGATCTTCGAGAAGCCGCGCTGCCGCAACGAGGATCGCACCGTCGCCCGGCAGTTCGGCGCCCTCGGGCACATGCACGAACAGGTCGGTTGCGATTTTTCCGTCTTTAACGAGTGGCATAGACCCGCTCCCTGAATGGTTCGACGCCGAGCCGCTTCACGGTATCGACGAACAGCTCGTCGGGGCGTGCGCGCAAGGCGAGATAGGCTTCGACAATGTCTTCGATCACGTCGGCGACGTCGCCATAGGGCACCGCCGGTCCGATCAGGGTGCCCATCTGGGCATTCTCGTCGGCGCGGCCGCCGATGGTGATCTGGTAAAATTCCTCGCCGTTCTTCTCGACGCCGAGAATGCCGATATGGCCGACATGGTGATGGCCGCAGGCATTGATGCAGCCGGAGATATTGATGTGCAGCCGGCCGATCAGGTTCGCGGTGTCGTGGTTGGCGAAGCGCCGCGTCAGTTCCTGCGCGATCGGGATCGAGCGCGCGTTCGCCAGCGAACAATAATCCAGCCCCGGGCAGGCGATGATGTCGGAGACCAGGTTGATGTTCGGCGTCGCAAGCCCGATCTTGTCGAGCGCCTTCCACAGCGCCGGCAGATCGCGCTTGGCGACGTGGGGCAGCGCGAGGTTCTGCTCGTGGCCGACGCGGATTTCGCCGAAGGAGTATTTCTCGGCGAGATCGGCGATCGCATCCATCTGGTCGGCGGTGGCGTCGCCCGGAGGGCCGCCGACCGGCTTCAGCGAAAGCGTCACGATCGAATAGCCTTGAACCTTGTGCGTGAACACCGAGTTGCGGCGCCAGGCCTCGAAATGCGGATCGTGCGCCGCCTTCTTCAGCTCGTCCGGCATGTGCGGCAGCTTGTCATAGGCCGGATAGGAGAACCGCGAACGGATTTCCTCGATCACCGATTCCTCCAGCGTCAGCGCGCTGTCGCGAATCTCGCGCCACTCCTCCTCGACTTCGCTGGCAAATTTCTCGATGCCGAGTTCGTGCACCAGGATCTTGATGCGCGCCTTGTAGATGTTGTCGCGGCGGCCGTACTGGTTGTAGACGCGCAGGATCGCCTCGACATAGCTCAGGATATCGCGACGGGCGACGAACGGCTTGATGGTCTTTGCGATGAAGGGCGTGCGGCCGAGCCCGCCGCCGACCAGCACCTCGAAGCCTACCTCGCCTTCCGCGTTGCGATGCAGGCGTAGCCCGATATCGTGGATCTTGATCGCGGCGCGGTCATGGTCGGAAGCCGTGATCGCGATCTTGAACTTGCGCGGCAGGAACGAGAATTCCGGATGCAGCGTGGTGTGCTGGCGCAGGATTTCCGACCAGATGCGAGGGTCCTCGATCTCACCGGGCGCGACGCCGGCCCACTGGTCCGAGGTGACGTTGCGCATGTTGTTGCCGGAAGTCTGCATCGCGTGGATGCCGACTTCGGCGAGATCGGCCAACGCGTCCGGCAGTTCGGCGAGCTTGATCCAGTTGAACTGGATGTTCTGCCGCGTGGTGAAATGGCCGTAGCCGCGATCGTAGCGGCGCGCGACGCGGGCCAGCGCGCGCAACTGCTTCGAGGACAGCGTGCCGTAGGGAATCGCGACGCGGAACATGTAGGCGTGCAGTTGCAGATAGACGCCGTTCTGCAGCCGCAGCATCTTGAATTCGTCCTCGGAGAGCTCGCCGGAGAGGCGGCGCTTCACCTGATCGCGAAATTCGGAGACGCGTTCGTTGATCAGCGTCCGGTCGAGTTCGTCATATGCGTACATGATGTGTCAGCCCTGGTTTCTTAGGCCGGAAGCAGGTCGATGGTGAGGCCCTTCGAGCGGATGTGCTCGCGCAGGTTTCCCGGCTTGATCACCCCGTTATCCTTGACCTCGACCGGCGCGATATAGGCGCCCACTGCGCCGACGTCATCGGCGACGCTCTCGGTGAGCAATGCACGCGCATCCTCCGAAGTGCGGACGATCGCGGCGTCGGCCAGTGCGGTCGACCAGCCCTGGTCCGAGGTCCGCCAGACCACGGCGCCATCCCAGGTGCGGTTGGCGGTCACCACCGACGGCCCGGTGATTTTGATTTTCTTCTGTTCGAGCGGAGAGGTCATTCGGCAGCATCCAGCAGTTCGGTGATGACTTGGTTGAGGTTTGACTGACGCCATGGCGCGGAGTGCGCCACGACATCGCCGATGATGAGGATGGCGGGACCGCCATCGATTTTTCCGACCAGCGCGGGAAGCTGGTCGAGCGTGCCGACCACGGCCTGCGCATCCGGCCGCGTCACCCGCGCGAATATGCCGACGGGGGTTTGCGGCGAGCGGCCGGCAGCCAGCAGCCCGGCGCGAACGGAAGGCGCCGCCGTCATGCCCATATAGACCACGATGGTCATCTTTCTGTCTGTTAGCACCGACCAGTCGACGGTCTCGGCGTCCCTGGCCTTGTGCGCGGTCAGGAAGGTGATGCGAAGCGCCTCGTGGCGATAGGTGAGCGGCGTTTCGAACTGCGCCGCGGCGCCAAGGCCGGCTGTGATGCCCGGCACCACCGAATAGGCGACGCCCGCTGCGCGCAGCACTTCGATTTCCTCGCCGCCGCGGCCGAAGATGAAGGGATCGCCGCCCTTGAGCCGCACTGCGCGCTGGCCCGCCTTCGCCGCATCGATCAGCAGCTTGTTGATCGCATCCTGGCCAATGCCGGGCTTGCCGACACGGCGGCCGACTGGCATTCGCGCGGCGTCACGGCGAATGCGGTCGAGAATTCCAGGCGACACCAGTTCATCGTAGAAAACGACGTCGGCGTCCTGCAGCGCGCGCAGCGCCTTGATGGTGAGCAGGTCCGGATCGCCCGGCCCGGCGCCGACCAGCGTCACATGGCCCTCGGCCTTGCCATCTTCGTTCGCACCGGCAAAAGCGCTGGGATTGGCGATCCGCTTCAACTCCGCCTCAGCCTCATCCCTGCGTCCGGCAAGAACCAGCGCGCCGATCGGGCCATCGATCACCCGTTCCCAGAAACGACGGCGCAGCGCGAATTCGGGAATGCGCGCATGCATCGCCTTGCGGAAGCTGCCGATGAAATTGGCGAGATCGCCGATACGCGCCGGCAGCACCGCCTCGATGCGCTCGCGGATGCGGCGCGCGACCACCGGCGACGTTCCGCCGGTGCCGACGGCAACGACGACATCGCCACGATCGACGATCGCGGGAAAGATGAAAGTGGAATGCGCGAGATCGTCCATCACGTTGACGGGCAGACCGACCGCCTTCGCGCGCGCCGACATCGCAACGCCGATGTCGCCAGCCCCGGCGCAAAGGATCGCGATGACGCCGGAAAGATCGGCTGACAGCGGATCACCCTCAGCGGCTTCGATCCGCGACGCGTCGGCAGCAGCAAGGCCTGCGAGGTCATGATCGCCATCCGTCGCATACCAACGGATCTGCGCACCCGCAGCGGCCAACAGCCGCAGTTTGGCGCGCGCGAGGTCGCCCGCTCCAACGAGCAGCACCTTGCCGCTTTGCAGATCCAGAAACACAGGCAGGTAGCGCATCAGATACTCGCTTCCCCAACTCGGGGCTTGACTGAAATTATTTTCTATTTATCTCTCGATCAAGGCTCGCAAAGAGAAAATTATTTCTTCTCTATTGCGACGCAACTTTAGAACGTTTCAACTCCCAAGGCCAAGGCCCAGAGATGCATCTTCTCGACAACGAATCCGCCGGGCACCGGCTGCCACCCGTAGCCTTCGTCAAAGCGTCACCGGCGCCGAAAATTTTGGCCGGCCGGGAGTTGCCGGCGCCGTCGATGGACCACCTCGACGAGCTCGAGGCGCAAAGCATTTACATTCTGCGCGAGGCGTTCGCACGGTTGAAAAAACTCGCGCTGCTGTGGTCGCTGGGGAAAGATTCCAACGTCATGATCTGGCTGGCGCGCAAAGCCTTCCTCGGCCGCGTGCCGTTTCCGGCGCTGCATGTCGACACCGGCAAGAAATTTCCGGAGATGTATGCGTTCCGCGATCGCTTCGGCAAGGAATGGGATCTCGACCTCAAGGTGGAGCCCTGCCCGCCGATCGACGCCGTCGACCCTACGCTGCCGCCGGCGGCACGTTCGGCGGCGCGCAAGACCGAGGGCCTGAAGTGGGCGCTCAACAAATACGGCTTCGACGGATTGATCGCCGGCATCCGCCGCGACGAGGAAGCCACCCGCGCCAAGGAGCGGGTGTTCTCGCCGCGCGGCCTTGAAGGCGGTTGGGACGTGCGCGATCAGCCCCCGGAATTCTGGGACCAGTTCAACGCTTCAGTGCCGACCGGCGCGCATCTGCGCATCCACCCGATCCTGCACTGGACCGAGGCCGACATCTGGGCCTACACCAAGCGCGAGAACATTCCGATCATCCCGCTCTATCTCTCGAACAACGGCAAGCGCTATCGCTCGCTGGGCGATGCCGACATCACCTTCCCGGTGGCTTCGACCGCCTCCAACATCGATGAGATCCTGACCGAACTCGACGGCACCAAGGTGCCGGAGCGCGCCGGCCGCGCGCTCGATCACGAGACCGAAGACGCTTTCGAGCGCCTGCGCGTCGCCGGCTATCTGTAACGGACATTGGTGTGAGCGTCGCGATGAACATGATCCTCCCCGCCGGCATTTCGGCCACGCCAAACGGCACCACGTCGATGCCAAATGGCACGACGCGACCGCAGGTCCGCATCGTCATCGTCGGCCATGTCGACCACGGCAAATCCACTCTGGTTGGCCGCTTGCTGCACGAGACCGGCAGCCTGCCCGAGGGCAAGCTGGAAATGCTGAAAGCCGTCAGCGCGCGGCGCGGCATGCCGTTCGAATGGTCGTTCCTGCTCGATGCGCTGCAGACCGAACGCGACCAGGGCATCACCATCGACACCACGCAGATCCGCTTTCGCACCCGCTCGCGCGACGTCGTGCTGATCGATGCGCCCGGCCATGCCGAATTCCTCCGCAACATGATCACCGGCGCCTCGCAGGCCGACGGTGCGGTGCTGATCATCGACGCGCTGGAAGGCGTGCGCGACCAGACCAGGCGGCACGGCTACCTGCTGCATCTGCTCGGCATCAAGCAGGTCGCGATCGTCGTCAACAAGATGGACCGCGTCGATTTCAGCGCCGACCGCTTCAAGGAGATCAGCGACGAGATTTCGGCGCATCTGATCGGCCTCGGCGTGACGCCGACGGCGGTGATTCCGATTTCAGCGCGCGACGGCGACGGCGTCGCCGAGCACACGCCACGCATCGGCTGGTACCAGGGACCGACCGTCGTCGAGGCGCTCGATGCGCTCGAACCGGCGCGACCGCTTGAGCAACTGGCGCTGCGGCTGCCAGTGCAGGCGATCTACAAGTTCGACGACCGCCGCATCGTTGCCGGCCGCATTGAATCCGGTCACCTCAGCGCCGGCGATGAAATCGTCATCATGCCCGCCGGCAAGATCGCGAAGATCAAGACTGTCGAGAGCTGGCCGGTGACGCCGCTCAAGGGCAGCCACGGCGCCGGCCGTTCGGTCGGCATCACGCTCGACCGCGAATTGTTCATCGAGCGCGGCGACATCATTGCGCATGCAGGCGCCACCCCGCGGGACACGCGGCGAATTCGCGCGCGGATTTTCTGGCTGCATGAGAAGCCGCTGTCGAAGGGCGACCAGATTTTGATCCGCCTCGGCACGCGGGAAACCCGCGCCAGCGTGGTCGCGATCGAGAAGGCCGTCGATCCCGGCGAGCTCTCCAACGAGGAGACCAAGGCGATCGCGCGCAATCACGTCGGCGAAATCGACATCTCGCTGGCGCAGCCGATTGCGGCCGATCCCTATCAGGACAATCCGCGCACCGGGCGGCTGGTGATCGAGGTCAACGGCCGCATCGCCGGCGGCGGCCTCGTGCTGTCGGTCGACGCCGGGCAGCGCGCTGTTCCGATCGATATCGTGCCGGTCGAATCCGCACTCCGTCCCGAAGAACGCTCGGCGCGCTTCCACCACAACGGCGCGGTGATCTGGCTGACCGGCCTGCCCGGCTCCGGCAAATCGACGCTCGCGCGCGCACTGGAACGCCGGCTGTTCTCGCGCGGCGGTTCGCCGATCCTGCTCGACGGCGACACGCTGCGCGCCGGCCTCAACGGCGATCTCGGTTTCTCGGCGCAGGACCGCACCGAGAACATCCGGCGGCTCGCTGAAGTCGCGACCCATCTGGCGCGCAACGGTCACATCGCCGTCGTCGCCGCGGTGTCGCCGTCGGCGGATGATCGCGCCGCGGCGCGCCGCATCGCCGACACGACGTTCCGCGAGATCTATGTCGCGACGCCGGCCGAAGTCTGTGAGAGCCGCGACCCCAAGGGCCATTACGCCAAGGCGCGCGCCGGCACGCTGCAGGCCTTTACCGGCATCGGCAATGATTACCAGCCGCCGGCCCGGGCCGAGCTGAGCATCGATACTTCAACCAAATCGGTTTCAGACGCGACCGACGAGATCGAGCGGATGCTGGCGGAGACCGGCATTCTGTTCGACGAACTGGTCGACCTGGCGGCCAATATCTAGGCCTTTTGGGGCCTTCTCATCGACCCGGCTTTAAGGCTAAAAGGGCGGCCAACGCTGCCCTTTTTGGCGCGTTTTTTGCTGATTTCCCTAGAAAGCAGCCTTTAAACGCCAGTTTTCCACCTGAGAAAGCCCATCATGAATCGTGTCGATGCCCACGGATTGAAGATCGCCCCTGTCCTGTTCGATTTCATCGCCAAGGAGGCGACCCCCAAGACCGGGATTTCCCCCGACGCGTTCTGGGCCGGCGTAGCCGCCATCATCAAGAAGCTGGGGCCGAAGAATCGCGAGCTACTTGCCTTCCGCGATGCGCTGCAGGTCAAGATCGACGGCTGGCACCGCGCCAACAAGGGCAAGGCGTTCGACGTCAACGCCTACACGACGTTCCTCAAGGAGATCGGCTATCTCCTTCCCGAACCGGCTACGCAGAAGGTCGAGACATCAAACGTCGACGAGGAGATCGGCAAGATCTGCGGGCCGCAGCTCGTCGTTCCCCTGACCAACGCCCGCTACGCCCTGAACGCGGCGAACGCGCGCTGGGGTTCACTCTATGACGCCTTCTACGGCACCGACGCGATCCCGCACGATCCGAGCGAGACCGGCCGCGGCTACAACAAGGCGCGCGGCGACAAGGTAATCGCCAAGGCCAAGGCGTTCCTCGATGCCGCCGTGCCGCTCGCGACCGGCAGCCACACCGACGTGACGTCCTACAGCGTGATCGCCGGCCAGCTCGCCGTGAAGCTCAAGAGCGGCAACGCCACCGCGCTGAAGACGGCTTCGCAGTTCGCCGGATATCAGGGCGATGCCGCCCAACCAACCGCGATCCTGCTCGTCAACAACGGCATGCATGTCGAAGTGAAGATCGACCGCAGCCACGTCATCGGCAAGGACGATCCGGCAGGCGTCGCCGACATGATCCTGGAATCGGCGGTCTCGACCATTCTCGACATGGAAGACTCGGTTGCCGCTGTCGATGCCGAAGACAAGGTGCTGGTCTATCGCAACACGCTCGGCCTGATGGACGGCACGCTCTCGGCCGATTTCGAGAAGGGCGGCAAGACGCTCAAGCGCGCGCTCAATGCCGACCGCGTCTACAAGACGCCTGACGGCAAGGACCTCACGCTGCACGGCCGCAGCCTGCTCTTGATGCGCAATGTCGGCCATCACATGTTCACCGACGCCGTGCTCGACGAGAAGGGCGAGGAGATTCCGGAAGGCCTGCTCGACGCGGCCGTCGCCGGCCTGCTTGCGATCCACGACCTCAAGGGCAATTCGAAAACCAAAAACAGCCGCACCGGCTCGGTCTACATCGTCAAGCCGAAGATGCACGGCCCCGAAGAGGTCGCGCTGACCTGCGAGTTGTTCGGCGATGTCGAAAAACTGCTCGGGCTGCCGGAGAACACCATGAAGGTCGGCATCATGGACGAGGAGCGCCGCACCACGGTCAACCTCAAGGCCTGCATCCAGAACGCGTCGAAGCGCATCTGCTTTATCAACACCGGCTTCCTCGACCGCACCGGCGACGAGATCCATACCTCGATGGAAGCGGGCCCGATGATCCGCAAGAACGACATGAAGGCGCAGCCCTGGATCAAGTCCTATGAGGACTGGAACGTCGACATGGGCCTGATCGACGGCCTGCCCGGCCACGCCCAGATCGGCAAGGGCATGTGGGCGGCGCCCGACAAGATGGCCGACATGCTGACGCAGAAGCTCGGCCATCCTCAGGCCGGCGCAACCACCGCGTGGGTGCCCTCGCCGACCGCCGCCACGCTGCACGCGCTGCATTATCACCAGGTCAACGTGATCGCGCGCCAGCAGGAACTCGCCAAGGGCGGCCAGCGCGCAAAGCTCTCCGACATCCTGACCATTCCGGTGTCGCAATCGAACTGGGCGCCCGACGACGTCAAGCAGGAGATCGACAACAACTGCCAGGGCATCCTCGGCTATGTCGTGCGCTGGATCGACCAGGGCGTCGGCTGCTCCAAGGTGCCCGACATCCACGATGTCGGCCTGATGGAAGACCGCGCCACCTTGCGCATTTCCAGCCAGCATCTGGCGAACTGGCTGGCGCATGGCGTCGTCAGCAAGGACCAGGTGATGGAGTCGCTGAAGCGCATGGCGGTCGTGGTCGACAAGCAGAACGCCGGCGACCCGCTCTACAAGCCGATGGCGCCTTCGTTCGACGGCGTTGCCTTCCAGGCCGCCTGCGACCTCGTCTTCAAGGGCCGCGAGCAGCCGAACGGCTACACCGAATACATTCTCACCGCGCGCCGCCGCGAGGCGAAGGCGGCGGGATAAATCACGTCACGATGCCGCATCAGTTGCTTAGGAACGCCTGAGCTCTCCGTCCGTTGTTAGACATCCCAACATGGAAGGAGACAGCGATGGATTGGAACAGGGTCGAAGGCAACTGGAAGCAGTTCAAGGGTTCGGCCAAGGAGAAGTGGGGCAAGCTCACCGATGACGATCTCGACGTCATCGAGGGCCGCCGCGAGCAACTCGAAGGCAAGCTGCAGCAGCGCTACGGCTTTGCCAAGGACCAGATCCGCAAGGACGTGGACGACTGGTTCGGGACCTTGAAGTAAGGTCACGCTTCCCGAACATCAAAAGCCCCGGCGCTGGCCGGGGCTTTTCGTTTGGGCCGTCGCCCTAGATGGAGATGTATCTCAACAGCGAGATCACGCCCAGAATGATCACCACGACGCGGGCGATCTGCTTGGCGCGGCCGTCGAGCGGCAGGAGGTTGATGAGATAGAGAACGAGGATAACGACCAGGAACGTGATGAGGATACTGACAAGCATGCGGGGCCCCCTCGGCATTCACGGGAAATGCGCTGTTAGTAATCTGTTAACGTGAACGGCCGTTGCCGGTTCCATCGGAGGGAACATCGAGCGGTCGGAAAACCTCCAATCATTTCAGGAACCTCGTAGTTCTACGAAGCCGCACTCGTTAAGTTTTTACGGTTTTTCCTCCAAATGGCCGAGCATCTGGGGGGAGCATCATGTTGAACCGTCTGACTGTATCCGCGCTGCTGAAGACCGTCATCCTCGCCACCTCCTTCTGCGTGGTGGTCGGCTTTTCGCTCAACGCCTGGGACTCCTGGGGCCGCCTGCAGGCGGCGAGCCGCATTGCCGTCATCGCCGACGCTTCGGCGAACATCTTCAAGGCGATGCACAATCTGCGCACCGACCGCTCCACGACCAACCGGCTGCTGAACTCCGATGCGCCGATGGACGCCGATATCGAAAAATATCTGCGCAACATCCGCGACACCCAAATGCCGGCGATGGGCAACGCACTTGCCCTGCTCGGCGGGCTGGAATTTCCGCAGCAACAGACACTCGTTCCCGAATTCGACCGCCTGTTCAAGACGATGACCACGCTGCAGAAGGAGTTCTGGGAAGCCGTGGCCAAGCCGAAGGCGCAACGCCGCCCCGAACTGGCCAAGGAGTACATGGCTGCCGCCAACGCCATGCTGGAGACGCTGGAGAAGCTGTCCGGCACGCTGGCCGCCGCCGTCAACCACGAGGACGCGACCATCGACCAGTTGCTGGCGATCAAGCAGATCGCCTGGCTGTTGCGTAACACCGCCGGTGAAGCCTCGCTGATCGTCTCGACCGGCCTCAGCGCCGGCAAGGTCACGCCGGAGACTAGGCTCGCCTACACGAAATATACCGGTGGCATCGACGCCGCATGGAGCGCGCTGGGGCTGACCGCGTCGGGCATGCAGTTGCCTCCGGCGATCTCGAGCGCGATCGCAGCGACCAAGACCGCCTATTTCGAGCCGTCCTATCTCAGCCTGCGTGACCGGCTGCTGACGCAGATTGCGGATGGCGAGAAGCCGGAACTGACCGCCAACCAGTGGACCCCGGTCACGGTCGGGCGTCTCTCCGCCGCCGTCAATGTGGCCGAAGCAGCCCTCGACGCCGCCAAGGATCACGCCGCGTACCTGCGCTCCGCCGCCCAGCGCTCGCTGACGATGCAACTCGCATTGCTGACCGGCGCGCTGGCGCTGGCGTTCGGCGCCATCACGATCGTGACCCGCCGGGCCATCAAGCCGCTGCACACCATGCGCGATGCCATGCTGAAGGTCGCAGCCGGCGACCTCCAGGTCGATACCGGCTACGCCGCGCGTCACGATGAGATCGGCGCGCTGGCCGGCGCGCTGGAGACCTTCAAGCAGCAGGCCGCCGACAAGGCCCGGATCGAGGCGCAGGAGCGCGAACGCAACGCCGGCGCGATGGCGCGGCAGCAGGCGATCGAGAGCTATGTCGGCGAGTTCGAGGGCATGGTGCGCCAGACGCTCAACGAGCTCGGCGATGCTTCCGGCCAGATGCGGACCACCTCGTCCGGCCTGTCGACGATTTCGCGCCAGACCAACGAGCGCGTCCAGGTCGCCGAGAAGGCCTCCGGCGAGGCCTCGATGAGCGTCGAGACCGTGGCCGCGGCTTCCGAGGAGCTCAGCGCCTCGATCAACGACATCAGCCAGCAGGCGGCGCACGCGGCGAGCATTGCCAGCCGCGCGGTCGGCCAGGCGCGCAACACCGACGGCACCGTCCAGGGGCTCGCCCAATCGGCCGGGCGGATCGGCGAAGTCGTCGGCCTGATCAACACCATCGCCGCGCAGACCAACCTGCTTGCGCTCAACGCCACCATCGAGGCCGCGCGCGCCGGCGAGGCCGGCCGCGGTTTTGCGGTGGTCGCCTCCGAAGTCAAATCGCTGGCAAGCCAGACGGCGAAGGCGACGGAGGAAATCTCCGAGCAGATCTCCGACATCCAGCGGGTCGCGGGCGAAGCCATCGACGCCATCAAGGGCATCGGCAGCATCATCGGCGAGGTCAACGAGGTCGCGACCGCGATTGCCGCCGCCGTGCAGCAGCAGGGCGCCGCGACGCAGGAGATCACGCGCTCGACGCAATTTGCCGCGCAGGGCACCAAGAATGTGTCCGACAACATCAATGGCGTGAAGGCCGATGCGGACGCGGCGGCGGCCGCCGCCGAGAATGTGAAGCAGGCTTCGCAGACGCTGGAAACGCAGAGCCAGCAATTGGGCAATCAGGTTACGCAATTCCTCGGCAAGATCCGGGCGGCGTAATGCCTCGTCATGCCCGGGCTTGACCCGGCATCCATCCATCTTCACAAGATTCCTGCAAAGGGGATGGATGGCCGGGTCAAGCCCGGCCATGACAGCCAGCAATCACTCCCTCGCGACAACAGGCACGCGGCCATATTTGGCGCGGACCTTCTCGGAGGCGGGCGAGAAATTCAGTTCTGCGCCGCGCCTGTCGCCGCTGCGGCCGGCGACCAGAAGGCCGTTCTCGCCGGCGACGATGTCGCCCTTGCGCAGCGTCGGGTCGTCCTCGATCTTGAGCTGCGCCAGCCCGACCTGGTCCTTGCCGTTGCAGGTGCAGTTCGCCACCAGTTCGTTGCGGTAGCGAAAGGCGTTCGGCAGATCCGAATAGGACTTGCCGTTGTCGGCTGAGGCGTTGTCGATGCTGCTGCCGTAGAACAATTTGGTCTCGCTCGCCGGGCATAGTTTGTTGCAGGAGGCCGCCCGGCTCGCATTGTCGGATGCAGGCACCGGGAAATAGCGGCCATCGCAGGTCCGCACGCAATAGGCCTGGCCACCACCGCCTTCGCCGCCGCTGTAGCGCGCGCGGCGCTCGCCGCGCGGCGCGTAGATCTGGCCGTCGTCATTGCCGAACGGCATCTGGATGTAGGGCTGATGGCGCGGGCGGCTGAAGCCGCCGAACAGTTGCGAGAAAAAATCCTGGGCCTGCGCGGCCGACGCCAGCATCGAGGCGCACACCAGTGCGGCTGCCCCCCAAGCCGTCAGTTTTCCCGATCGCATCAAGCTTCTCCTGTCACGCGTTCAATCAGTTCGCCGGCGGCGCCATAAGGTTCATCGCCTGCCGGCCCGCGGGTGCGGCCACCACGGGACGCGGATGCACGCCGGCCGGACGAGCCGTGATGCCGCTCCTGCCATCCCCGCCGCGCGCCATGACGGGCGCGTTCTTCGGCAACACGACGACCCTGGTGCCGACATCGACCCGACCGAACAGATCGGTAACGTCCTCATTGGTCAGGCGGATGCATCCGGAGGAAACGAATTTCCCGATCGTCGAGGGATCGTTGGTGCCGTGAATGCGGTACTGGCTGGTGCCGAGATACATCGCGCGAGCGCCGAGCGGATTGCCGGGGCCACCGGCCATGAAGCGCGGCAGATAGGGCTGGCGCGCGATCATCTCGCTCGGCGGATGCCAGTCCGGCCATTCGGCCTTGCGGCTGATGGTCTGCACGCCGGACCAGGTAAACCCTTCGCGGCCGACGCCGACGCCGTACCTGATAGCCCGGCCCTGGCCGAGCACGTAATAGAGCGTGGTGTTGCCGGTATCGATGATGATGGTGCCGGGCGCCTCCGTCGTACCGAAGGCGACGACCGCGCGGCGAAGCCGCTCCGGCGTCGCGCCCTCGTCGGAGCCGATTACCTCATCGGTCGGATATGCACGCTGTTGGGTGGAAGCGTAGCCGAAGGTCTGCGCGTTCGCAGCGCTGAAGGCCACGAACGGTATCACCAGAGCGGCGCTGACGAGGACGAGCGCGCTTGCCACGCGCGACGAAGGCCGGCGTTCGGAGGACTGTGTCATGGGACTGCCCCGTGGAATGTGTGCATCGCTGGATGCTCTGCAGCAACAAACGCAGCCACGGGCCGGCGGTTCCGAGCGACGACGCCACGCCACATCACGACAGACGCGACACCGCTCACGCCTTAGCGATTGGAACCCGCACCTTCGCGTCACGTTATGACAGTCCGGTTCGCGACGTCGCCTTTGCCGTGTCACCGCCGCTTCGGGCGAGGGAAAACTATTGTGAGCGTCATTCCCCCCAAACCTTCGCCTGCCAACCCTTCGACCGCCAAGCCTTCGACCGTCAAGCCTTCGACCATAAAGCCTTCGCCTGCCAAGCCTTCGGCCGCCAAATCCCCGCCGCCAAAACATTTGCCCCGTGATCGCCAGCTTCCGCATGAGCAGGAGGGCACGCCGGTCCCCGACAGCAAGCTCGAATTGCCGCCGGTGATCCGCCGCACGGAAGTGGTCGCCATCTGCCTCGTCGGCCTCCTCATCATCTGCATCATCACCGGACTTTATCTGGCCAAGGCGTTCTTTCTGCCGATCACGATGGCCTTCATCGTCGGCACCATGCTGTCGCCGGCCGCGGGCTTCCTGGAGCGCTACGGCGTTCCGCGCGCAGTCTCGGCCGTGCTGATCGTCGCGGCCGCCAGCGCCGGGGCCGCTTTCATGGTCGGCCTGATCGCGTCGCCCGCGGTGGAGTGGAGCAGCAAGCTTCCGGAACTGGGGGCGATACTGAAGGAGAAGCTGCACGTATTCGACCGGCCACTCGCGCTCTGGCAGGAGTTGCAGAGCATGCTCGGCGGCCCGGATACGCTGTCGACGCTCAACCTGCCGAAATTCGAATGGGTGCAGCCGACGCTGGAATTCCTGTCGCCGACCTTTGCCGAATTCCTGCTGTTCATCGCAACGCTGATCCTGTTCATCGCGAGCTGGCGCGACCTGCGCCGGGCCTTGATCATGAATTTCGGCGAGCGCGAGTGGAGGCTGCGGACGCTGCGGATCCTCAACGAGATCGAGGACCATCTCGGTGGCTACCTCTTGATGGTGACCATGATCAATGTCGGCGTCGGCGTCATCACCGGGCTGATCTGCGCGGTCACGGGCATGCCCAATCCGGCCGGGCTCGGCGCGCTGGCCGCGATCCTGAATTTCATCCCGATCATCGGCCCGGTGGCGATGTTCGCCGTCCTGGTCGTGGTCGGCCTCGTCGCGTTCCCGACCATCGGCGCCGGCCTGCTGGCGCCCGCCATGTTTGCGGCGATGACTTTCCTGGAAGGCCATTTCCTGACGCCGATGATCGTTGGCCGCCGGCTGGCGCTGAATGCGTTCGCAGTGTTCCTGGCGCTCGCGTTCTGGACCTGGCTGTGGGGCCCGATGGGCGCGTTCCTGTCGTCGCCGCTTCTGATCGTTGCGCTGATCGTGAAGGAGCATCTGATGCCGCCCGATGCACCGCAATTGCCGGAGGATTAACCCAATCGGGAACTTCCATTCAGACGAAGCGTTTGTTCCGTAGCTGAATTCCATACCGGGGAGCTTTCGATGTCTGACGCCGCCACGAAAAATCTCGCGGACAAAACACCCTATGAACGCCTGGAAAAGGATGTAACCGCCGTGAAAAACGATATTGCAGCCCTGACCGAGCAGATCACCGAGGCGCTGAACAATTTTGCCGGCACCGCCGGCAAGCAGGCACGACGCGGCTACAACCAGGCGCGCGCCAATGCGGAACAGGCGGTCGACGACATGTCGGAGCGCGGCAGCGCCATGATGGATGCCGCCCAGAACGCGGCCTCCTCGATCGAGGAGACGCTGGAAGACGTCATCACGCAGCGGCCGCTGGCAACCGTCGGCCTCGCGCTCGGCATCGGCTTTCTGATCGGCGTGACCTGGCGCAGGTAGTCCTTGGCGCAGGTAATTTTGGCGCCGGTAGTTTTGGTGCTGGTAGTGGATGGCGCGCGCTGGCGAACCCAATCTCGCGTCGGCGTGGAGCGTTGCAGTTTGTTTCGTTGACGTCGTTTTCAGATCGAGGCGTGCCATGCTTCAGCGATTCATCGATGGTTTCAAGGAATCGACCGGCAATGCGCTGCGGCTGACGTCGCTCGCGGCAGCGGCGGCGATGGCCTTGCTGGTCACGGCGGCCTTCCTCTGCGCTGCGGCTTTCGTATACGTGCTGCAGAATTACGGCCCCGTGCAAGCCTGCCTGACCGGCGCCGCCATCTTCTTCGTGGTGAGCCTGATCGCCGGCGGCTGCTACATGGTGCGCAAGAAGCAGATCGAGGCGCGCGCCGAGCAGGCGGCGAAAGCTGCAAAATCCACCGCGCAGACCGTGCTGTCCGATCCGGCGATGGTTGCGGCCGGCATCCAGATAATCCGCGCCGTCGGCGTCAAGCGACTGATCCCGCTTCTCGCAGTCGGCGGACTGGCCCTCGGATTTCTTGCTAGCCGCGCCAACGGCAGCAGCGAAGCGCCGGCGGAGTAGACGGGCCGGTTCGTCTGCGCAGCGCGACGTCAGGCAATCTGACTGAGGGCTCGTAGCCCGGATGAGCGAAGCGAAACCCATCAGTGCCAGCGTTCGTGGGGCGATGGGTTTCGCTTCGCTCTACCCATCCTACGCAGATGTGACCTCGCGATCTCGCGACATGAGCTGCCCGAGCTTTGCGCTTGCACAGGGGGCAAATCAGTTCGCGATCCGTAGGGTGGGCAAGGCGACAGCGTGCCCACCATCACGAGGTGCACTCGATGACAGATGGTGGGCACGTCGCTGACGCTCCTTTGCCCACCCTACGAATCTACGGATCTACCACTCGATCACGTCACGCAGCGGCCGGGCTGGAGCAGCTTGGCGACTTCGGTCAGAACGCTGACCGGCGGTTCGCAGGCGATGGCCGTCTTCGATGTGCCGGGCTTGGATGCGCCGGGCTTGGCCGGCGGCGCCGGGCGGTTCCGTACTTCCTCTTTGGCTGCGACGGGAACCCGAACCACCACGGACGTGTCCTCAAGGCCGACGCTGCGGATCGTGATCGTCTCGGTCTGGCCTGGTGCGGCCTTGAGCGCCGCGCGGTCGGCCTTGACGGCGCGGTTGATGTCCGACACGGGTGCCGTCGAGGCGAGTTGCCGGAGACCTGCGAGGTCATGCCCGGATGCGAGCTGGACGGCGCCACCCGTTGCGGAGATGGCGAGCGTGGCAAAAAATGCTTTGAAAATCTGTGACATGACGGTTTATCCCTCGCCCCATGGCGATCGCGGAAATAACCCGAACGGAGCCGCGGAAGGTCCGGCCGTTTTCGATCACTTAACCGTGTACGAAGATTCTCTAAAAATATTTGCGGCGCCATGGAACGACTCCGGGGGGCTTGGAGTCATCCCGGCAGCCGGTTATTCCCCCTGCCCCATTGACCGGCGACGTAGGGTGCGACCGTGGTGATGCCGGTCGCACCCTGCTTTTTGTTTTGATATTGCTGCTCAGTCCGCCAATGGCCATCAGGCTCGTCTGTTCGACGGATCAGTCGTTGAACTTCGGTCCGCCCGTGTAACGGTGCACGTTGCCCTCGACTGATTGGGGTAGCGTTCCCGCGCCAGACACGAATTCCGGGTCCTGGATGTTGCTAATCCCGGGATTCCCCCAAGCAGGCCGGTGTCAATCGAGCCAGCCTTGCGCGGGTATGCCGGCAACCTCCTTCAACCACGACTGACAACGGCCGCGTCTGGAGCGGGATGACTTTTCTTCGGATCGTCATCCCCCTCC
>Ga0081540_1001274_pt1 | contig 21971 bp, 17 predicted proteins | sample TabmetS2T1R1_FD_71024 | JGI IMG/M metagenome (GOLD analysis project Ga0081540, IMG submission 71024) | Tabebuia heterophylla rhizosphere microbial communities from the University of Puerto Rico - S2T1R1 | ecosystem: Host-associated > Plants > Roots > Rhizosphere ... | reverse complement strand
CGACGCGTCGAGGGCCAGCGAGCTGTCGGTGTAAAGGTTGTCGCCTGGGCGATATTGATTATCCCAGTCAGGACCCGGATTGCCGACCCCCCAGATAATCGTGTCTGTGGCAGGATCGTAAGTTCCCGTCACCCAGGTCGAGCCGCCGCCCGCCGCAGCAGCATTCTTGTCGTCCTTCCAGGTCTCGCTACCGGGCTCGCCCTTTCCGGGAATCGTATAAGTTCGCCAGGCCTCCTTCTCCGTTTTAAGATCGGTCGCAGCGATCCAGCCGCGAATGCCGTACTCGGCACCAGCCACGCCGGTGATCGCCATGTTCTTTACAATGAGCGGCGCTGCGGTGATGACCTCTCCTTTGTCGGGATCGGCAACCTGCCGTTGCCATGCGACTTGGCCCGTCTCCTTATTTGTTGCGATCAGTCGGCCATCGAGAGTATGCGAAATCACTAGGTTGCCCCAAAGCGCCACACCACGGTTATCGACTCCGCAGCACGCAACTGCGCCGGCCCAATCGTGATCGGTCTTGGGGTCCATCTTCCAGACGAGGTCACCCTTCCCGCCGCGAGCATCAATCTTGTAAACCGAGCCCCAACCGTCGGTGACATAAATCATCCCGTTCTCGACGATCGGCGTTCCTTCCAACCCGCCATGCGTCCAGATCCCGCCTCCCTCAACGCCGCCAAGGTGCATCGTCCATGCGACCTTCAGATTCTTGACGTTGTCCTTGTTGATTTCCTTGAGACTGGAAAAGCGCGTCCCCGAATAGTTCTTGTGATGATGCAGCCAGTTGCCTGCCTCCTTGTCGGCATTGAGCAGCCGATCCTGACTCACTTCGTCGGCGGCACTCGCTGGCATAAGTGTCAGCGAGGACATAAGGGTTGTTGCGAGTAACGCGGTCCGCAATGCTGGTAGGCTGACGTGACTTTTCATGCGCTCACTCCCCTGGTGTTGATTTGATACTTAAGACCGCCAAGCGGCTTAGCCATTTCTTCCTCTAGCGGCGGCTCACCGGCTCTTCCGAACCTCCACTTCTGTCTCCAAAGTTCCAGCTTTCTGAAAAGCCAGCGAACACTTGAACCGATCTCCGGCCTGAAGCGGTTGCCTGATCTGGAGCAGCATGATGTGATGTTCGGTGGCCTTGAGAACGAGCGTGCTGCTTGCAGGGATTGGGATTGCGGAAACAGCACGCATTGCGGGGGCACCTTCACCCCTATCAACGGTGTGCCTTTCGTAGAAGTTGGCAACGGGGCATCGCGCGCGCAGCAGCGCGTCAGGTTCAGCGAGCTCATTCTTGATTGTCATGAGCAACGGAACATCAACCCCCACTTCCTCCGCGACGGGAACCCAGGCATCCGTGACTTCTAGTTTTCCTTGGCCGGCGGCCGACGAAAAGTTCCAACTCGAAAGACACATAGCCAAGGCCGCGATAATGTAGGCATTCGATCGAACCTGGCGTTTCGCTTTCGGCGTCTTAGAGCTCACGCAATCCTTATGAACGTAGGCGTTGTGGGGACATGCCAGCGCTGGCGTGGTGAAATCCTGGACATCAACGCATCGAGAATAATGATGTGACGAATTCCCACAACCTGCGCTTTCAATGCTGGAACCGTGGTGCGGCGAGCTCGCGGAATGCAACTTTAGCTGGAGCGACACGGGGCGCCCTCCCCGACGGCCCCTTCGAGGGGCCGTCTGAATTCGCTATCGAATCTAAGTTCGATCTTAAGAACGGCGACAACCACCGACCACTTCACGAAAGATGGTTTCATGGATGCGCCCTCAACAGATACTCGAACCATCTCTGTGAGAGTGCAGGTAGGCAGCCGCTGCCGACAACACGAGAAATGGCACAGCCGATGTGCATCGATCCCGTAACCACTTGCCGGCCTCACGTCGTCTCGCTGCCTCTCAAACGACAGGGAACAGCGTGCTCACCAATTCTCGGAATGTGTCGGCAGATCTACGCTCGCTGAAAAGACGCGTCGTCACCTGACAAACGCTGGAATAGAAAGTATGGAACAAGCAAACGTCCGCGTTATCGTAACTTGACCGAGGCGATTGAGAGGGAACTCACTCGGCGCTCCTCACAAAACCCTTAGTTCTGACACGAGATGCATTTGAAGTCGGACCAGACTTGGATTGAATTGCGGCGAAGAGACGCGCGCTGGAGTTCCGTTATCTTCTCAGCACCACCTTTGCCGTCAGCTGCCTTGCTAGCGTCGACACCGTCGTGCGGTCGCGTTGGCTGCGGGCGACCAGCGGTTCTCGCTCGAGGACTATGCGTGCCGGCCGTTCACCGAGGAAAACCAGACGGTCGGATAGTTCCACCGCCTCCTCCAACTCATGCGCAGGGTTTGCGCACCCGCGTTTTGGCAGTTTATCGAAACCAAAAGCATGGAGGCCGCGATCAGCCACCACGAACGGTATTTCACGGCAGACCCTCCCGGCCTCAACGTTGAACATGAATTCTGGATCGCCAGCCATCGTTCGGCCGGGCTACTTGGTCTTGCCTTCGGCGTCGTATTGCTTGAGGAAATCCCAGAGTGCCTTCGCCTCAGTTCCGTTCTTTATACCAACGAACGCCATTTTGGTGTTTGGGATCTTGGCCTTCGGATCCTTGATGTAGTCCAAGAAGCTCTCCTCATTCCAAGTGATGCCGGACCCTTTGTTGGCGTCGGAATAGCTGTAACCTTGAATTGTTCCGGACTTGCGGCCTTCAAGGCCGTTCAGGACCGGCCCGACCTTGTTCTTTGCGGTCGGACCCACCTCATGACACGCCACGCATTTCTTGAACGAGTTGGCGCCCGCAGTCATGTCCTGCCCAGCGGCTGTGCCCGCGGCGGCGATCGTGATCATCGCTACAATCAAAAATCTCTTCATCCTACCATCTCCCCAGTTCAAGCTTTCGAAAAGTCCCGCTCAGTGATCCTGTCTCGCTCAGTGATCCTGAGCGGCATGATGGCTCTCGAATTGCTGCGAAAACCAGACGTTAAGCGCGCGCGACTCTGCACCCGCGCCCTCCAGTTTTCACTATCGGAAGGCATCCAAAGAAAGCACAGCCGATGTGCATCAATCCGGCAACTGCCTGGCTCTAATAGGGCTTGTTGACATGTCGGTTTTTCGACTTCTTGTAGAGGAGAGATTTCGCTGCGCTCAACGCTTTCGGAACCCGGCATTCGCAGAAGAGCCTGCGAGTTCGGCTGAGTACGGTCGCCACGTTCGATGTGGGGCTAAGCTCAGGAGAGGCGATGACTTCCGAGGCCTTATGCGCTATTTTTGTGGGCCACTATTGAGAATGGCGACTCCACTCCGACCGCTGCGCGCAGGTAAAGGCTGGAATTCCGCGGGCGAACGAAACGCAATCGAAATAGCTTCTCGGGCGTGAACCCCGAAACACATGGGAGGAAACGAACCATGGTGTATGCAAGGGCGGAAAGCCGCAATCGCCTCGATAGCTGGCTTGTCTGGACGGCGGTCTCGGTTCTTGGGGCCTTCGGTCTCGCGATGGTCGCGATCGTGCGTGGGGAGCATGTGAGCGCGCTCTGGATGGTGGTCGCGGCCATTGCGGTCTATCTGATCGCCTATCGCTATTATAGCCTATTCATCGCCCGCACAGTGCTTCAGCTCGACTCAGATCGACCGACGCCGGCGCACCGTCACAACGACGGGCTCGATTACGTTCCAACCAACAAGTACGTGCTGTTCGGCCACCATTTCGCGGCGATCGCCGGCGCGGGCCCGCTCGTCGGCCCCGTGCTTGCCGCACAGATGGGTTACCTGCCCGGCATGCTGTGGATTCTGACAGGCGTCGTGCTCGCGGGCGCGGTGCAGGACTTCATGGTCCTGTTCGTCTCGATGCGGCGCGACGGGCGGTCCCTCGGCGACCTCGTGCGTTCAGAACTCGGACCCGTGCCCGGGGTCATCGCGCTGATCGGCACTTTTCTGATCATGATCATCATTCTCGCCGTGCTCGCCCTCATCGTGGTCAAGGCTCTCGCCGACAGCCCATGGGGCATGTTCACCGTCGCGATGACAATTCCGATCGCCATCTTGATGGGCGTCTACATGCGCTTCATCCGCCCCGGCGCCGTGGGCGAGGCCTCGGCCTTCGGTGTCGTCGGACTGATGGCCGCCATCATCCTGGGCGCGAACGTCGCGGAAAGCCCGACCTGGTCGGCCGCGTTCACGTTTTCGCCGACGCAATTGTGCTGGCTCCTGATCGTCTATGGCTTCGTCGCCTCTACCCTGCCGGTCTGGCTGCTACTCGCACCCCGCGACTATCTCTCGACGTTCCTCAAGATCGGTGCGATCGTCGCTCTGGCGCTCGGCATTCTCTTTGTGGCGCCCGATCTCAGAATGCCGGCAGTCACGCGCTTCGTCGACGGAACCGGCCCAGTCTGGTCGGGGAGCCTGTTCCCATTCCTGTTCATCACCATCGCCTGCGGCGCGGTGTCGGGCTTCCACAGCCTGATCTCGTCCGGCACCACGCCCAAGCTGATCGACAACGAAGTGCAGGCGCGTTTCATCGGCTATGGCGGCATGCTGATGGAAAGCTTCGTCGCGATCATGGCGCTGGTGTCGGCCTCGATAATCGACCCCGGCGTCTATTTCACCATGAACAGCCCGGCCGCTGCGATCGGAACGACGGCCGAAAGCGCCGCCGCCAAGGTGAGCGAGTGGGGCTTTACGATCACGCCCGAGCAGATCAAGCAGGCGGCGGTCGATGTCGGCGAGAAGACGATCATCTCGCGCGCCGGCGGCGCGCCGACGCTCGCCGTCGGCATGGCCCAGATTTTCTCCAACCTGGTGGGCGGGAAGGCGATGATGGCCTTCTGGTATCATTTCGCCATTCTGTTCGAGGCGCTTTTCATTCTCACCGCGGTTGACGCGGGGACACGCGCCGGGCGATTCATGCTGCAGGATCTCCTGGGGGTGTTCGCGCCAGGGATGCGCAACATCGCATCGATCCCGGGCAACGTCATCGCCACGGGCCTATGCGTCGCGTTCTGGGGATATTTCCTCTATCAAGGCGTCACCGACCCGCTCGGCGGCGTCAACACGTTGTGGCCGCTGTTTGGAATCTCCAACCAGATGCTCGCGGCCATCGCGCTGATGCTGTGCACGGTCGTGCTGTTCAAGATGAAGCGCGAGCGTTACGCCTTCGTCACGGTGCTTCCCACGGCGTGGCTCGTGATCTGCACGCTCACGGCAGGCTTGCAGAAAGTCTTCGACGGTGCGCCGAGTGTCGGCTTCCTCGCGCACGCCAACATCTTCCGCGCGGCTGCGGACGCGGGCAAGGTGCTGGCTCCGGCCAAGAACCTCGACGAAATGAGGCAGATCGTGCTGAACGATACGATCGATGCGGTCATGGCCTTTATCTTCGTGCTGCTCGTCGCGAGCATGATCTATTTCGGTGTTCGCGCCTGCATAGACGCCTGGCGCGCGAGCGGCTGGACCGCGCGTGAGCTGCCGGAAGCGACGAACGGTCCGCAGGTCGCGGTCCCGGCGGAGTGAAGCGGATGAAACAGGCTGCGACGACGAATCTCAGAGACGCGCTTGCCGCCTTCGGCAAGTGCGTATGCGACGGCGCGCGACTGATGATCGGCGTGCCCGACTACGAAACCTATGCGGCGCACATGCGCCGCATGCATCCCGAGCAACCGGTCATGAGCTACGCCGAATTTTTCCGGGAGCGGCAGTCGGCGCGATACGGCGCCGGATCGACGCGCGGTTTCCGCTGCTGCTGAGGGCCACGCCGGGCACCAGACTTTCGCCTTCGCCGTTACGGACGCGGCCTCCGGCGGGTCAGCGTCACCGTTGCACAACTCGACGCGGCGTGCTCCATCGCGCCAATCGTGTCAGTTCAGAACACGTACAATCTACGAAATCGAACCAGCGAAGACGTACTCGCCGCCTGCGAGCGTCTTGGAATTGCTTTTCTGCCTTGGTCTCCCTTGGTGGCAAACGCGGTCTAAGGGCACTCAAGATAAAGCAGGTCGCCTCGCGTCGCGGTCTCACGCACGCAGCCTTGTCCCTTGCGTGGCTCCTTGCCAAATCACCTGTTATGCTGCCAATCCCTGGCACGCGATCCATCGATCACCTAGAGGAAAATGTCCTTGCGGCCGACCTCAATCTTACGCCGGAAGAGATCGACGGTTTGGGATGAACAAGCGCCTCTCGAAACAGCATCGATTTTTAGATTGCGAGAACGGTCCGTACGAAAGTGCTCTATTTTTGCTAGAGCGCTTTAGGGTCAAAGTCGCGCTGTCCGCTTGGCGTCAGAGCAAAAATCCCGACCTCCCTGGTACGCTCTAAAGCGGACGTCGAGGTCGCGGCTTCAATGTCTGCGTTGGGCGATAACAGACATTGGCAACAAGATCGCCTTGCTTCCCTCACCACACACGAGGGAGTCATTTTCTCCTTTGTGGCGGCAAGTCTGTACACACTCCTTCAAAGACCTCGGCTGCCATGCCTATCGATTCACCAAGCGTAGGATGCGGGTGAATGGTCTTGCCGATATCCGCCGGCTCGCAGCCCATCTCGACCGCAAGGCAAATTTCGCTGATCAGGTCGCCCGCGTGGGTGCCAACGATGCCGCCGCCAATGACGCGGTGCGTCGTCGTGTCGAACAGCAGCTTGGTGAATCCCTCGTCGCGGCCGTTGGCGATGGCGCGGCCGGAGGCCGCCCATGGAAAGACCGCCTTGCCGACCTTGATGCCTTCGGCCTTGCACTGATCCTCGGTCTTGCCGGCCCAGGCCACTTCAGGGTCGGTATAGGCGACGGACGGAATCTGCCGCGCGTCGAAATACGACTTCTCGCCATGCGCAACTTCCGCGGCCACATGGCCTTCATGCACCGCCTTGTGCGCCAGCATCGGCTGGCCGATGATGTCGCCGATTGCGAAGATGTGCGCCACGTTGGTGCGCATCTGACTGTCGACGTCGATGAAGCCTCGCTCGGTCACGGCAACGCCGGCCCTCTCGGCGCCGATCTTTTTGCCGTTTGGGCTTCGGCCGACCGACACCAGAACGAGGTCATAGATCTGCGGCCCGGCGGGCGCCTGCCCGCCCTCAAAACTCACCTCGATCCCGGCTGAGGTAGCCTTGGCGCCGACCGTTTTGGTCTTCAACATGACCTTGTCGAAACGGCGCGCGTTCATCTTCTCCCAGACCTTAACCAGATCGCGGTCGGCGCCCTGCATCAGCCCGTCGAGCATTTCGACAACGTCAATGCGCGCCCCGAGCGTCGAATAAACTGTCGCCATTTCGAGACCAATGATGCCGCCGCCGACCACCAGCATGCGCTTGGGGATCGATTTCAGCAACAGCGCGCCGGTCGAATCGACGATGCGCGGATCTTCGGGCAGGAACGGCAGCTTCACGGCCTGGCTGCCGGCAGCGATGATAGCCTTGGCGAACTTGACCGTCTTCTTGCCGGCCGCCGACACGACTTCGAGGTGATGCGGATCGAGGAAGGAGCCGACGCCGGTAGCAACCTCGACCTTGCGGGCCTTCGCCATGCCGGCAAGGCCGCCGGTCAGTTTCTTGATCACGCCGTCCTTAAACCCGCGTAGCTTGTCGAGGTCGATCTGCGGCGCGCCAAACGAAATTCCATGGTCGGGGAGATGCTTGACCTCGTCGACCACGGACGCCGTATGCAGCAGCGCCTTGCTCGGGATGCAGCCGACGTTGAGACACACGCCTCCGAGCGTATCGTAGCGTTCGACCAGCACCGTCTTCATGCCGAGATCGGCGGCACGGAAGGCCGCCGAGTAGCCGCCGGGACCGGCGCCGAGCACCAGCATGTCGCATTCGATATCCGCCCTGCCGGAATAGGACGCGGCGGAAGGCGCTGCCGGCGGCGGGCTGGCGGTCGCCGCCGGCTGCGCTGCTGGCGCGGGCTTTGGCGCAGCCGCGGCGCCTGCCGCCTCCAGCACCAGGATCATCGAGCCTTCGCTTACCTTGTCGCCCGTCTTGACCCTGACTTCCTTCACGACGCCGGCGTGCGACGACGGAATCTCCATCGAGGCCTTGTCGGACTCGACCATGATGAGGCTGGTGTCGACGGCGACGGTCTCGCCTGGCTTCACCATGACCTCGATGACAGCGACATCCTTGAAGTCACCGATATCGGGAACCTTTACTTCGATCTGAGCCATGCTGCGCTCCCAATCTCAGAACAGCACGCGCCGCAAATCGGCGAGCACATTGGCGAAATAGACGTTGAAACGCGCCGCCGCCGCGCCATCGATGACGCGATGATCCCAGGACAGCGACAACGGCAGCGTCAGCCGCCAGTTGGCCGTCTTGCCATCGGGCGAGTGCTGCTTCCAAAAACCCTTGCAGACGCCCATGATCGCGACTTCAGGCGCGTTGATGATCGGCGTGAAATAGATGCCGCCGATGCCGCCGAGCGAGGAAATCGAGAAAGTCCCGCCTTGCATCTGGTCGGGCTTGATCTTGCCTTCGCGCGCGAGCTTGGCGAGGGCGTTCATCTCCTTGGCGATATCAGGCACCGATTTCTTGTCGGCATCGCGGATGACGGGCACCATCAGGCCATTCGGCGTGTCCGCGGCAAAGCCGATATGCCAGTAGTTCTTGTAGACGAGCGTGTCGCCGTCGAGGCTTGCATTGAACTCCGGGAATTTTTGCAGCGTGGCGACAGCAGCCTTGACCATGAACGGCAGGAGCGAGAGCTTCACGCCGCTCTTCTCCAACTCCTTGTTCATCTGGACCCGGAATTGCTCGAGATCGGTGATGTCAGCCTCATCGTGAGTCGTTACGTGCGGGATGACAACCCAGTTGCGGTGAAGATTTGCGGCGGAAATCTTCTTGATGCGGCCGAGCTCCTTGCGCTCGACCGGCCCGAATTTCGCGAAATCGACCTTGGGCCAGGGCAGAAGGTCGATGCCGCCGACGCCGCCTCCACTTGCGGCCGCCGTTTGCGGCTTGGCCGGCGCCGCCGCACCACCCTTGCTCGTGGCCTCGACGTCTTCACGCAGAATACGACCGTGATTGCCTGTGCCCTTGACCTTGCCGAGGTCGACACCCAGTTCGCGCGCCAGCTTGCGCACCGCCGGACCGGCATAGGCGAGCGCGAAGGCCTTCTCGTCGATTCCGCCGGCCTGCGCCACCGGAGCCGCGGCAGGTGCCGATGGTGCAGCCGCCGGCGACGGAGCTGAAGCGCCGGCGCCAGCGGAGGCATCGCTGGTCGCAAGCACGAGGATGATCGAGCCCTCGCTGACCTTGTCGCCGGTCTTGACCTTGATCTCGCCCACGATGCCCGAGAGAGGCGCCGGCACTTCCATTGTCGCCTTGTCGGACTCGAGCGCAATCAGCGGATCCTCCGCTTTCACGCGATCGCCGGGCTTTACAAAGATCTCGATGACCGGAACATCCTTGAAGTCGCCGATATCGGGGACTCGCACCTCGGCGACTCCAGCCGGCGCGCTGACCGGCGACGGCGGCGCGCTGACGACCGGGCGTGTCTCGGCCTGCTCGGCGCCGGCGCCCTCGAACTGCACGATGACAGCGCCTTCGCTCACCTTGTCGCCGACCTTGACGACCACCAACTTCACCACGCCCTCGCGCGGCGACGGCACCTCCATGGTCGCCTTGTCGGACTCCAGCGCAACCAGGGGATCCTCGGCCTTCACCTTGTCGCCCGGCTTGACGAAGACCTCGATCACCGGGACGTCCTTGAAGTCACCGATGTCGGGAACCTTGATGTCGATCAGACCACTCATCGCTCTGTCCTCGGCTCCGCTGGCTCACACGGTCCAGGGCGCAGCACGCCCAGCGTCGATTTTGTATTTGGCGATGGCTTCGGCCACGATCGCCGGCTTGATCGCTCCGTCGTCGGCGAGCGCCTTGAGGGCTGCGACTGCGACGTAGTGCCGGTCGACCTCGAAGAATTTTCGCAGCTTCACGCGGTAGTCACTGCGACCGAAGCCGTCGGTGCCCAGCACAACGTAGCGACGTCCGGCGGCCTGCAAATATTCCCGGATCTGATCGGGGTAGTTGCGCATGTAGTCTGTAGAAGCCACGACCGGCCCCGGATGGCCTTCGAGCTGCGCTTCCACCCAGCTCTTGCGACGCGGCTCGGTCGGATGCAGCAGGTTCCAGCGCTCCGCCGCCATGCCGTCACGGCGCAGCTCGTTGAAGCTGGTCGCGCTCCACACGTCGGCGGTGACGCCGAAATCCGCCCTGAGCAGATCGGCCGCCGCGATCACCTCGCGCAGGATCGTGCCCGAGCCGACGAGCTGGACGCGAAGTGCTTTCTTCGCCGTCTCACCGCCGTTCTTGAGGAGATAGAGACCCTTGAGAATTCCCTCCTCCGCTCCCTTGCCTGCCTCGGCGAGCGAAGGGTGCGGATAGTTCTCGTTCATCAGGGTGATGTAGTAGTAGACGTCCTCCTGCGCCTCATACATGCGGCGCATGCCTTCGCGGACGATGGTCACGACCTCATAGGCAAAGGTCGGATCGTACGACACGCAGTTCGGGATGGTGCCGGCGAGCACATGGCTGTGGCCGTCCTCATGCTGCAACCCCTCGCCGTTGAGCGTGGTGCGGCCGGCGGTGCCACCGAGCAGGAAGCCGCGCGCACGCATATCGCCGGCGAGCCAGGCGAGATCGCCGACGCGCTGCAGGCCGAACATCGAATAGTAGATGTAGAACGGGATCATCGGCACGTTGTTCGTGCTGTACGACGTCGCCGCGACGATCCAGCTCGACATCGCGCCGCCTTCGTTGATGCCCTCCTGCAGCACCTGCCCGCTCTTGTCCTCGCGGTAGTACATCAGCTGGTCGGCATCCTGCGGCTTGTAGAGCTGGCCGACCGACGAATAGATACCGAGCTGGCGGAACATGCCTTCCATGCCAAAGGTACGGGATTCATCGGGAACGATCGGCACGATGTGCTTGCCGATCGCCTTGTCGCGCACGAGGGTGCCGAGCATCTGCACGAAAGCCATCGTGGTCGAGATTTCGCGGTCGCCCGTAGAGTCGAGCAGCCGCTGGAACGTCGACAGAGGTGGAATTTGCAGGGACGCGGACTTGCGCCGGCGCTGCGGCAGGCTGCCGCCGAGCCTTTCGCGCTGAGCCCGGAAATATTTCATCTCCGGGCTGTCTTCCGGCAGGCGGAGGAAAGGAACCTTCGCCAGGTCCGCGTCGGCGACCGGCACCTGGAAGCGATCGCGAAAACCGCGCAGCGCGTCCTGCGTCATCTTCTTGGCCTGATGCGCGATCATCTGGCCTTCGCCGGACTCGCCCATGCCGTAGCCCTTGACGGTCTTCGGCAGAATCACCGTTGGCTGGCCCTTGTGGTTCACGGCCGCGGTGTAGGCGGCGAAGACCTTCTCGGGATCGTGGCCGCCACGGGCGAGCTGCCAGATATCGTCGTCGCTCATGTCGGCGACGAGCTGCTTCAATTCGTCGTACTTGCCGAAGAAGTGCTCGCGGATATAGGCGCCGCTCTTGCTCTTGAAATCCTGGTACTCGCCGTCAACGCACTCCTCCATGCGCTTCAGCAAGAGCCCGCTCTTGTCCTTCTGCAGCAGGCGATCCCAGCCCGAACCCCACAGCACCTTGATGACATTCCAGCCGGCGCCGCGGAAAACGCTTTCGAGTTCCTGAACGATCTTGCCGTTGCCGCGGACGGGCCCGTCGAGCCGTTGCAGGTTGCAGTTGATGACGAAGATCAGATTGTCGAGATTTTCGCGACCGGCCAGCGAAATCGCGCCGAGCGATTCAGGCTCATCCGTTTCGCCGTCGCCCATGAAGGCCCAGACCTTGCGATTCGATGTCTCGGCCAGCTTGTGGTTCTCAAGATACTTCAGGAACCGCGCCTGATAGATCGCCATCAAGGGCCCCAGTCCCATCGACACCGTCGGGAACTGCCAGAAATCCGGCATGAGCCAGGGGTGCGGATAGCTCGACAAGCCCTTGCCGCCGGTCTCCTGCCTGAAGCCGAGAAGCTGTTCCTCGCTCAGCCGTCCTTCGAGAAAGGCGCGGGCATAGATGCCGGGCGAGCAGTGCCCCTGCACGAAAATCAGATCGCCGCCATGGCTGTCAGTCGGCGCATGCCAGAAATGGCCGTAGCCGATGTCGTAGAGCGTGGCAGCCGACTGGAAGCTCGCGATATGGCCGCCAAGCTCCGAGCTTTCCTTGTTGGCGCGCAGAACGATTGCGAGAGCGTTCCACCGGATGATCGAGCGAAGCTTGTGCTCGATCGCACGATCGCCCGGCAGCGCCGGCTGCTGATCCAGCGGGATCGTGTTGCAGTAGGGTGTTGTCAGCGACCGCTCGACCTGAAGCCCGTCACGGCGCGCGGCATCAACCACCGCGTTGACGACGAACTCGGCCCGGTCATTGCCGCGATGGCCCCGGACTGCCGACAAGGCATCCAGCCACTCCCGGGTTTCCTGCGGATCCAGATCATGCGCGTCCGCCACCGTCATTACCCTCTCCCATTGCATGCCAAGCCGAGGTCAAGCGGCAACGTTCATTGCGTTCCGCGTGCGTGCGGAAGCGCAATGCCACACAGGCGAGATCGCCTGTCGCTCTAGGTGCAGAATTGAATACCGGCTGGCATCTGAACGTCCCCTCGCGTTGCTTGTTCTCGAGCTTTTGCTTCTTTTGCAGATGCTCAAGCAGCATTCGTGCCAGCCCACGAAAGGCGCGGCCAGTCCCGCGCATGCCCTTCATTTTGCTTGAGATTGCGATGCTAGCCGTCTCGCCCGCCAGCGCGACCGGTCCGGATCTGTCTGAAGCTCCGGAAAACCGGCCGGAAGAATCGCCCGAAATATCGGACCGGCGCGGCGATGGGTTCCAAATGTAAGGCTCGAAGTCGGAAAACTTACCTGCGCGCTCGCGGCGAGAGAGCGCCCGCTGCCGCGCCATCCCGAAAAGGCCAAGCGCCCCAACACGCCTATACAGAGCAAGCCTGCGTGGATTCGCGTGAAGGCACCCGCCTCCTCCGAATGGGCGGCGGCAACAATTTCCAGAAGCGCTGCGTGCAGCCGAGCCATGCGCCGGGACAATTTTGGGGTACGGCCTGGCAAGCGCACCGGTTCGACGCCGCCCACGTCAGCCTTCCTGCGATCTTGTTTGATCTCTCGATGCACACAACATGCGCGGCGACGAGATTATCCGGCGGCACGCAGCAGATCCAGGCACGCGCCGCCCATTTCGAACAGGTCGTGCAGATCCTGCTCGGCGTGCCGCCCGAGGCGTTTCTTTAAAGCGCGATAAGATTAGGTTGAATCACCATCGTCGATCGATTCCGCCCTCTTCCCGTTGCAAGCAGACGCGTCACCGGCCCTGCTGCCTCTTCCACTGAAGAAACTCCTGATAAAGGGCGGGGTCGGTTTGCGAAGTTATGCCGGTAGGGGTGCCGGCGCGCGCTCCCCCATCCAGTTTCACAGCCCGCGGCAAACCGGGTGATCTGTCCGCGCTTGCCTGTGGGATTTGGTTGGCCTGGCTGGCCTGGGCCTGGCTATCAAGCCAGACCTGTGCCGCCTCGAACCGGGTCCAGCCCGGCAGTTGGGCGGGCAGGTTGACCTCACGCCACTTCGCATGGCGCGGCGGCTTCTGGAACTCGGCGATCTTGGGAAAGAACGCGTCGACGAACCGCTGAACCCGCCGATAGCGATCGACATTGGTCTTCGGCCAATTATACGCGATCAGGACCGCACTCACTGCAATCGTATCGACGAGTTGACCAGTCGGAATGATCTCGGGATAATCCTCGTGCTTCAGCTTGGAGGGATAATAGTCCTCTGCCAGTTGCGGAGGATATGGAACCGGAACGAAGTGCAAGCTATCTGCCGGGCTCAGCTTGGTCATCAACCGCACCGGTTTGCCCGCTATCAGAACCGTGGCAGCGATCTCGCCGCTCTTGACCTTTTCGAGGGCGTCGGCCTGCGACAGGGTGACTTCCTGGATCTCGATGTTGAGCGCCTTGAATACGTCGCGCATCGAGTAGCTTGTGCCGCTGCCCTTTGCATCGAGATTGACCTTCTTGCCGCGCAATTGCTCGATAGACGTGATGTTGGTACGCGCAACGAGATGCACTTCCTCGGTGAAAAGCTTGGCAATGTAGACGATCTTGTTTTCGGTCTGGCCCATCCGCTCATTCGAGCGCCGGAAGTTATTGAGAATGTTGGTTTGCGTGAGGCCGATATCGATGCCTCTCAAGTAGCGCACGTCGCGAATGTTTCTCGGTCCACCGATTCCGGCGATCGGGAGAATACGCAGATTGTCGCCATCATTGAGCACCTCGGCGAGTTCATACGCGATTTGCAGGTAGGTGTCGTCCGAATTCGGACTGCCCGATATCAGGCCGATTGTATTTTCGTTTGTCTGCTCGTTTTTATACACTCCGACGCCGACGAAATAATCGCCCATTCTTTCGATCCACGCCGACTTGTCCTCGACGGTTTTCGTGATCGGATTGAGCCATCGGTAGTCGACCCAACCTTGGCCCGGAGGCGTGCTCGCAGTCCTGACGAACTCCTGAATCATGAACTTGCCGTCCTGATCCTTGAGATCAAGCAGGTTCTTTCCCCTCACCGCGGGAAGGACCCCGTTTGCAACGCAAAGACCTGTCAGCTCAGTCACAAAAGGATAAAGGTCGCGATCGGCAAATCCGGGGGCTTTGTTGTTGATGGCCCTGAAGGCGGCGTCGGCCCCCTCCTTCTTGAATTTGTCCTGCACGCGTCTGACCATCGCCCTGGCCTCGTCTCTGGTGCCGAACTCGGCGGCACCTGCAGGCAGTGCCGCCGTGAGCCAAGCCAATACGATCGCCAGAATCGCTGCAGCTCGAGACATGGGCTCCTCCAGAGACTGGGGTGCACTTAGAGATTGTAGATGGAAGTCAACAAGATGAACTGTCGTGGAACACTCTGCCGCCAGTTGAAAAGGCAGCAAAGTGCTGCAACGGTTCCATGCACCTAGAGGTAGATGGCGAATGCGGCGATTTTCTGGTTGAGCATTACCGCGCCAAATTCCGGGTGGCGCACAATCAATTACGCGTGGATAAAACACACGAATAAAACATACGATTGCCACACCCTGCTCATTTGAGCTGGATCACCAGGCTGTTTTCGTCGATCGACCGGGTAATTTGGCCAAGGTCTTTCAGCACATTCACCCAGACGGCGAAGTCGCGCGGGTCGAGCGAAAATCGAAACGTCACAAACGGAATCTTTTGGACCACGGCCTCGGGCAGCTTGGTGTATTTGGCGAGGATTGCGCGGGCTTCCTGAGGATTTGCGTCGATGAATTGCTTGGCCTGATTGAGCGAGGCAATCCAGGCCTCGATCACGGCGTGATTGTCTGTCGCCCATTTTCTTTCAGAGATCCAGAACGTGTAGAGGACTTCGTCGCTTACGAAAAGCAGCGGGTCGCCGAGCGACCGGTTGCCGGCCGCAAGCAACTGTCCAGCAAACGGCTCGAGCGCCTCGACGGCATCGACTTTTCCGGCCTTGAGCTGATCGGGCATGTTGGGAAACGGCACTTCGACGGCCCGGATGGAATTCGGATCGATACCGTTCTTCTTGAGGCCATGGAGTAGCGAGACATGGATGATGGCGCCAAGCGTTGGCGCTGCAATCACCTTGCCCTTCAGGTCTTGCAGGCCCCTGATCGCGGAATCCTCCCGAACGATCAGATGCGTGCTCGGATTATCCTTGGTCTCGACACCCTGCCCGGCCACGGCCACAACATCGATCCCAGCCAGTACGGCCTTGATGAGATCCGGCGGCGTCGATGGCGCGAAATCGAACTGGCGCCCGAGCGTTCCCGGCAGCACAGACAGGTTCTGCGTCACTGACAGCGTGACGTCGAGGCCGTTCGCCTCAAAGATGCCCCTCTCTTTGGCGACCCATGCCGGGAGCCAGGAGACGACCGGAATATAGGCGGCTCGCACCGGCGTCAGTTTCGCGGCGGTGACGGGTGCGGTGAACTCCACAGCGATGCAAACGGCACCCGCAATCAAGCCGGCCAGCGAACGAGATAATCCTAACTTTTGCGCCACAATGCCCCCCGAAAACCAACGCATGTTGCTTCTTTACGGCCTTGACCAAGTGGAACGGGCACAGCGAACTAAAGCGCGATGGGATCAGGTTGAATCACCATTGCGCGTTAGCTCTTCGATTGAGCATGATCCTTCAGGTCAGGCATGCTTTTCGGAAAACCGCTGCACACTTTTCCCGATCATGCTCTAGACTGATATCACTGACCAGCAGGCGAATTTGAGGCGGCGTTCTTTGCCGCGGCACTGCTCGGACGGCGGAATGTGCAGAACGCCGGTCACCATATGCACCAGCACCCAAAATGACTAGCCGATCAGGCTGACAAATTTCTTGGCAGCCAATTTGAGTTCGCGCATCGGCTTGCCATTGCTCGAGACATCGATGCTCCTGGAAGGCCCGACCGCCGCCAACACCGCCACGAGGTCATTCTTGTGATCCAGCACGGGCACGGCCATGGCATCTATCCCGCGTATCAGGTCTCCTCTGACAAGGCTGAAGCCACGCGCGCGAACATCGGCCAGCTTCCGGGCGGCATCTTCCTGGCTTTTCACAGGCAAGTCCAACCCTAGCCTCTTGTGTTCGGCGATCTCCTTCGCGATACGACGCTTCGTCAGATCCGGCGGAAGGTACGCTGCGCAGACAAGGCCGAGCGCCGATGTGAGAAGCGGGAGGATCGAGCCGGGCCTGATGATGACAGACACAGGCCGTGGCACATCAAGCCAATAGAGCACGGTCGGCCCCTCATTGCCCCACACGCCCAGGAAGACGGTCTGCTGAAGCACGTTGCGCAGGTCGATGAGCAGCGGGGTGCCGATGCGCATGATGTCCAGCCGATTGATCGCGGCACGGCCGATTTCCCGAGCGGCGCCGCCGAAATCGTAGCGGCCGTCGATTGCGTTCTGCTCTATCAGGCCTTCACGAATGAGACTGACCAGATAACGATGCGCCTTGGCGGGAGACAGACCTGCCGCAGCCGAAAAATCCTTGAGCGTTTGAGGTCCCTTGAGCTGCGCGAGCGTCTTCAAAAGGAGCCCCACGACCTCAACGGATTGAACTCCGATCTGCCGCCTGCCAGCTTTGCTCAAGCTTTTCTCACCTCTTCCCTGCCGATTCCGCGAGTGGCCCCTGGCCCACGGAGCATCAGTCTCGTAATTTCGGAAGCACATGTTCTCCGAAAAGCTCAACGGTCCGAACGGGGTCCGACGCCAGACTGACCGTGAGCATCAACCGCTTGGCGCCCGCGTCCCTGGCGGCCAACGCCTGCTTGAGGCATTGTTCCGGCGTGCCACAAATCGCCAGACGCTCGGAAAGATAGTCGAATAAGCCGAGCTCGCGCACCAGTCTGATGTCCGCATCGCCCGGCCGGGTGCTGTAGCGCCGGCGCAATTCGAGAAGCGGCTCGCGAAGATGTTCGGGCACCCCGCGCGCTTCAAGGTTTTTGTCGCCTATGACGTATCCAGCCAGGAACGCCAGCATGGCGCCGACCTTGCCGCGCGCGACGTCTCCGTCCATGGCACAATCCAGAGCCGCGATTTGCCACATCTCGACATCCTCGGCGGACCGGCCCGCTTCCAAGATCCCCTTGACGACGATGGCCGTGGATTGGGCGATGTTATCCTTGCTGAGGCCGAAATTGAGAAAGACGCCGTCCGCGGTCCGTCCGGCCGCCGCCAGGCCGAGCGGATGGGAAGCCGCGAGAAACACCTTCGACGGCTTCTTTACCCACGGCAGATGCGCCGTTGCATCATTGAGCGTCGCAGGTTCGCCCCGCAGCAGTGTCTTGATGAAGGTAACGCCCTCGCCCAGCTCTTTCGCGCTAGATTTGCCGCGGCCGAGGTTCTTGGTTCCACTGTGACCCGCACCGATGCCGAGAACAGCCCGACCTTCGATGAGCTGATCGATCGATGCGATCGCAGCCGCACTGACCGCAGCGTCACGAGTCACGAGGTTTGTCACGCAAATCGCCACGCGCGCCTTCTTGGTCACGCGCGCCACGAGCGCTGCCGAAACCCAGGGATCCATCGCATTGCCGGGCGTGTCGGCGATGCCGATCATGTCGTAACCATATCGGTCCGCGCAATCGGCGAGGTTTTCGACCAGGCCGGGATTGTAGGGCCAGAAGAAGAAACCGACTTCCATATCTTCAACTCCTAGAAATTCTCGCTCTGGGTCTTCGGGGGCCAGCGACGAAGCAGGATGGCCTCAAATACGGCGAAGATACTATTCACGAGCAATCCAAACAGGCCGATCAGGACAAGGAGTCCGTAAACCTGCGGAGATTGGAAGTTGCGCTGGGCGCCAATCATGAGTGCACCGATTCCCTCGATCGAGGTCAGTATCTCGACCAGAAGCGTCACGACAATCGCAACGGGCAGCGCGACGCGAATTCCAAGCAATATCGCAGGAACCACCGACGGCAGGATGATCAGCCGCATGCGGTCGACTGCGGAAAGCCGAAACGAGCGAGCAACGTCGAGCAGCAGCGGATGAACGCGTTCTGCGGCGGATGAGGTGTTGAGGAGAATGGGCCAGATCGCCGCGAGCACGACCACGGTCAGCTTCATGCGCTCGTCATAGCCCAAGAAAAGGATCGCCACTGGGACGATCGCCGGTGGCGGAATTGCTCTCAAGAATTCGAGCAGCGGTCCGATGGCGCGGCGAAGCCGAGGAAATACGCCAACGAACAGACCAACACCGGTTCCCACGGCGATCGCGAGAACCAGTCCAAGCAGCAGGGTCATTGTCGTGGCCGACAAGGCCGGATACAGCCGCCCGCTTTTCGAAAGCAGCATCAGGCCGTTCCACCAGTCGGAAGGTGGCGGAAAATAGGGAGACTTGTCGGTCTGCAAGAGCTGCCAAACGCCGAGAAGAACGACGAGCGGAAGCAATCCCCTCGCCGATGGCAACGCGGCCACGCTGAGCTTGAAATATTGTTGCCAGGGACCAGTGGACCTCATGGGTCGCCCCGCAATTGACGGAAGGACGGAAGCAAAGCCTCCGCAAGCGCCAGCATTCCGGCGTTCAGAACAATGCCAATCAATCCGACTGTCACGATATAAGCAAACATGAGGTCGGGTCGCAGCGCTTGCTGCTCACGGACGATGCCGTAGCCGAGGCCTTCCGGATTGCCTACCATTTCGGCGACGACGGCGAGTACAAGCGCCAAGCCGAGACTGATGCGTGCACCGACGACTATCGGCGGCATCGCCGCCGGCAAAATGATGCGAAGGATGGTATCCCTGCGGCCGAGACGAAAGGTCCGGCCGACGTCATGAAGTCTCTGATGAACTCCGGTGACGCCTCCCATGGTGTTGACGAGCACCGGCCAGAGCACGGGGAGGATGGTGACCACCATTTCGGTTTTCAGGGAGAAGCCGAACAGCAAGAGGCCTACCGGAGCAAATGCAACCCCCGGCATCGGCCGCAAGACCTCGATGCTCGCGAGGCTGTAGCGCCGGGCAGTAGCCGACAAACCAAGCAGGAAGCCGAGCGAGATGCCAAGCACCATCGCCGCCGCCCATCCGATGGCAACGGAAATCAGCGTGTGCGCAATATCAGGCCCCAGAATTCCTTGCCTGGCGAGTTCGCCCCACCCCACAGCGATAACTGATGGGGCCGGCAGATATTCGTAGTCGAGCAATCCGGATCGGACGGCCGCTTCCCATGCGAGCCCGATGAAAGCCAGGACGGCGGTTCCGGGCCAATTGATCCTTGCGATAAGGCGCCTTTTATCCATGTCCACGCCCGATGGCCTGATGCACGGCGTAGCGATATTCGAGAAACTTCGGAAGCTGGCGCGTCGATAGCTGATCGCGCGGCGCCGGCAGGCCAATGTCGAATATCTGCTCAATTCGCCCGGGCGAGCCCTTCAGGACGGCAATCCGGTCACCAAGATAGACGGCCTCCTCGATGTCGTGCGTGATGAAGACGAAGCTTGTCCCGGTGCGATCGCGAACCCGAAGAAGTTCGTCCTGCATCGACGCTTTGGTCATGGCATCAAGCGCTGCAAACGGCTCGTCCATCAGCATCACCGCGGGACGCAGCGCCAGGGCACGCGCGATTTGAACGCGCTGCTGCATGCCGCCCGACAATTGCCACGGATAGTCCTCGGCGTTCTTTTCAAGGCCCACCAGGTTCAGCGCGTCGTGCACCCGCTGTTCGATTTCCTTTCGATCGAGGTTGCGTTCTATTCCAAACGCAACGTTCGCAGCGACCGTGCGCCACTGCAACAGCGCGTTGGAATAATCCTGGAATACGATGACGACGTCCTCGGGCGGACCTTCGAGTTTCTTTCCATGCACCAGGACCGAACCGCTCGCCGCGGGCGTCAGACCCCCCATCGTCCTCAAGAGTGTGGTTTTTCCGGTTCCCGAAGGACCAACGATGGTCAGGAACTCTCCGGATCGAACCAGAAAGGAAATATCCTCGATGATGCGCTTGCGGCTGAATTTGTGAAGAAATTCGACGGTGACCAATCGGCACTCGAACGCCGGGCTTGCGGCCCTCTCGCTCAGATCAGACCTCTTTTCCGCCGAACCCATCTATGGCGTCACCCATCTATGGCGTCACGACCAATTTAGAGGAATCGACATCCTTGTCGAGCTGACCAACGTCCTTGATCACGGCCGCCCACACCTGGATATCCGCCGGCTTGATCGCAAAGCGGTAAGTCGGGAATGGCGTCGCCTGCACCACTGCTTCAGGCAATTTGGTGTACTGCGCCATGATCTTGCGCGCCTCCGCGGGATTTGCCTCGATAAAGCTTTTGGCATCTTCGAGCGCTGCGATCCAGGCCTTGATGGTCGGAAGATTGGCGCGCGCCCACGCGCCCTGCGAAATCCAGAACGGGAACAGCACATCCTTGCCGACCGACAGCAGCGGGGTCGCGATCGATACATTGCCGCTCGCGCGCAAGGCGCCCGCAAACGGTTCCAAGGATTCGACGGCGTCGACGCGCTTCGCCTTGAGTTGATCGGGCATGTTCGGAAACGGCACTTCCACGGCTCTGACGCTCGCGGGATCGACACCGTTCTTCTTGAGCCAGTACAGCACCGAAACGTGGATCACGCCGCCGATCGTGGGGGTCGCGATGAGCTTTCCGGCGAGATCCTTTGGCCCGGCGATGCCCGAATCCTTGGCAACAATGACATGCGTCGAAGGATTGTCCTCGGTCTCAAAAACCTGAGCGGCGACGGCAACGACGTCGAGCCCGGAGGCGACCGATTTGAGCAGATCGGGCGCGGTGCTCGGAACGAATTCAAACTGCTTTCCGACCGCTCCCGGCAATACCGAAAGATTTTGCGCGACGCTAAGCGTTACATCGAGCCCACGCGCTGCGAAAAAGCCTTTCTCTTTCGCAACCCACGCCGGAAGCCAGGTCACAACCGGAATATAGGCGGCCCGGACCGCAACCGGCGATTGGGTTTGCGCATAACTCCCGTGCGCCAACCCCATCGTTATCGCTGCCAGGACGACAATGCACGCCGCTTTCGCATGCAGACGGATCTTCGACGACAGAACGCAGTGTTGCACTTCGCGACCTCCCCAAATCCATAATTGATTTCACATTGCGTAATCCTACAATGGAGTTCTCCGATACCGCAAGCGCGAACGCGTCGCACCGCAATTGATCGAAATAAAGCGCGGCTTCAACGCGTCGCTCTCGATGGGAATGCGCGGCAGCCTTTTCGATCCGCGGTTTGAATGGCGCAGAACTTGAAGGAGCTCGCGATGACGGGGTTTGCCTTTGGCATTCAGGGCCACATTGCCAGGATCGTTTTCAATCGACCCGACGAACACAACCTTTTGTCCCGCGATCTGCTGCTGGCATTGCGGACGATCGCCAACGATCTGACGTCGAATGTCGACATCCGGGTCCTGACGCTCACCGCGGAGGGAACCGACTGTTTCTCGACGGGCATTCTAACGCCGGCGTTGCGGGGG
>Ga0081540_1001273_pt1 | contig 21971 bp, 23 predicted proteins | sample TabmetS2T1R1_FD_71024 | JGI IMG/M metagenome (GOLD analysis project Ga0081540, IMG submission 71024) | Tabebuia heterophylla rhizosphere microbial communities from the University of Puerto Rico - S2T1R1 | ecosystem: Host-associated > Plants > Roots > Rhizosphere ... | reverse complement strand
ATCGTCTTCGCGATCCGCTGCTGCAACTCCTCAAAGCTCTTCTCGGTGTCGGGCGTCGACGGCACCTCGCTACCGGTGAGGCGCGCGCAGGTCTTGCCGGCGAAATCGCAGACGGTCTGCACCTGCCGCATCAGCGGATACATGTCCGGATAGAGCCGTGCATTGAGCAGCACCTCGGGCTGGATGTTCTTCGCCTTGCAATGCGCTTCCGCTTTGGTGAGCAGGCCGGACAGGCTGCCGAGAATCTGCAGGAAGGCTGGCACGGTTAAGTCGTGGAAAGACATGTGATGCTCTTTTCGTGATGTGGAATTCGCCTCGGAAGGGTGAGGCGTTTTTCGAGATGGGGCGGCAGCGGGAAAATTCAACGCTTGCAGCGTGGCGATCGCGGTCAATTATTTTACGACCCGCAGCCCGGATGGAGCGAAGCGCAATCCGGGGTTCTGTGCACGCGACAGGTCCCGGATTTCGCTTGCGCTCCATCCGGGCTACGAGGAGTGAGCTTACCGCGCAGCCGGCATCACCATGCCGGCGGGCTGCGCCTGCGCGCTGGGTCCGCGCATCCGTGCCAGCAATTCCGCCGTCGGCCAGGAATCCGCCGGCAGGCCGTATTTCACCTGCATCGCCTTCACCGCCGTGCGGCTGAGCTGCCCCATCACGCCATCGACCTTGCCGACATTGAAGCCGGCGCGCACCAATAGAAGCTGCATCTCCTTCAGCTCGTTGAGCGGCAGTTGCGCGACCGGCGCGGATGGCTGCCGCATCGGCGGTGCGCCGGCGATGCGGCTGGCGAGATAGCCGGCGGTGGTCGAATAGATCAGCGAGTTGTTCCACTCGGTGTAGGCGGCAAAATTCGCGTAGGCCAGGAACGCCGGTCCGGTGCGGCCCATTGGCAGGAGCAGCGAGGCCGGCAGGTCGTCGTTCGGCAGCGGCCGCCCGTCGGGATAGGTGACGCCGAGCTGCGCGAATTTTACGCGCGGCAGTTTGATGGTGAGATCGGCCTGGTCCCACGGGAAATTCTGTGGCGCGCGCACCTCCTGCAGCCACGGCTCGCCGCGCCGCCATTTCAATCCGGTGGCGATGTAGTTCGCGGTCGAGCCGATCACGTCGGGCGCGCTGTGCAGGAGGTTGCGGTGGCCGTCGCCGTCATAGTCCACCGCATAGTTGAAGTAGTGCGTCGGCAGGAACTGCGTTTGCCCGAGCTCGCCGGCCCATGAGCCGATCATCTCGGACGGCGTGAGATCGCCGCGGTCGATGATCTTCAGCGCCGCGATGGTTTCCTGCTGGAACATCTCCGAGCGGCGGCAGTCATAGGCCAGCGACACCAGCGAGGGCAGCGTATGCAGCTTGCCGAGCTCGGCGCCAAAACTGCTCTCCAGTCCCCAGAACGCGGCGATCACGGCCGGCGGCACGCCATATTCCTTCTCGGCGCGCGCGAACGCCGCCGCATGCATCCGGATTCTCGCCTGCGCATTTTTTGCAGCACCCTCGGACGCCCTGTTTCGCGCGAACTCGGTGAACACCTGGCCGAACACGCGCTGGCCGCGGTCGCGGTTGACGATGCTCTGGTCATAGACGAGGTAGGGGGCAGCATCGCTGAGCGCGCGCTGCGATACACCGGCTGCGGCGGCCTGCTGCTTGAGGTCGGCGAGGAAACGGTCGAACGACATGCCATTGTGACAGGCCGCCGCACGCGGCGCGCGAGGAACGGCAGCGGCAGCCGGTGGCTGCTGACCCGGCACCGGTGCGACAGCCGGCCGGACAGGTGCGGGCCTGACAGGGGCAGGAGTTGGTTGGGCGAAGGCGGGGGACGAAAGGAACAGGGACGCCGTGGCAGCAACGAGGAATCTCGAAAGTGGCATCAGCGTCCCCGGGTTGGAAAAGAATCGTAGGGTGGGCAAAGCGAAGCGTGCCCACCATTTCAAAGCAACCCCGCGAGTTCAACCAAGATGGTGGGCACGGCGCAAGTGCGCCTTTGCCCACCCTACGGCCTCGGAGCAATCCGGCCCGCAAGCCCCGCCGCGCGCATAGGAGCCTGCCGTATCAACCTGATCTCGCAGGCTGTTCCAACCGCCTCGCGCCGTGTAGGCTTGGCCCGCACTGCCGGGCCAATAAATAAGGCCGCGCCCATATGGGGCGGGCAGATAAAGGGAGATTGCGGAATCCATGACGGAACTCCGATACCTCGCGCCCGATACGCTTGATGAAGCGGTCGGCGCATTTGCCAAAGCCGGCAGCGCCGCGCGCATCCTGGCCGGCGGCACCGATCTTCTGGTGCAGATGCGATCCGGCGTTTTGAAGCCCGGCGTGATCGTCGACATCAAGAAAATCCCCGAGATGACCGCAATCGAGCAGACCGCCGATGGCGGCTTTCGCATCGGCGCCGCCGTCTCCGGCATGGCGCTGGCGGAACACAAGAGCTTCGGCAAGGTCTGGCCCGGCGTGCTGGAAGCCGTCAACCTGATCGGTTCCAAGCAGGTGCAGGGCCGGGCGTCCGCGGGCGGCAATCTCTGCAATGGCTCGCCCGCCGGCGACAGCGTGCCCGCGATGGTCGCTGCCGGCGCCATCGTCACCGTACAGGGCCCGAACGGTCGCCGCGACATCAAGGTCGAGGACGTTCCCGCCGGTCCCGGCCGCACCAATCTGAAGCCCGGCGAGATCCTCGTGAGTTTCACCTTGCCGCCGCGCCCGGCGGGATCGAGCGATGCGTATTTGCGCATGATCCCGCGTACCGAAATGGACATCGCCGTGGTCGGCGTCGGCGTCAGCCTGACGATGAAGGATGGTGTTGTCACCGCTGCCCGTGTGGGCCTCGGTGCCGTTGCGCCGATCGTGTTGCTGGTCGAGGACGCCGCGAAAGCGCTGATCGGCTCCAAGCTCGACGACGCCGCGCTCGCCAAGGCCGCCGCCGCCTGTTCCGCCGCCTGCCGTCCGATCGACGACAAGCGCGGCACCATCGCCTATCGCACCAGGGTGGCCGGCGTGCTGCTCAAGCGCACCGCCGCGATTGCCGCCAAACGCGCTCAAGGGAAATAAGCTTCATGGCCAAAGTTCACGTCACCACGTCTATCAACGGCGAGCCGATGGAATTCCTCTGCGAGCCCAACGACACCATGCTCGACGCACTGCGCGGGCCGCTCGGCCTGACTGGCTCCAAGGAAGGCTGCGCGTCAGGCGATTGCGGCGCCTGCTCGATCACGCTCGACGATCACCTGGTCTGCTCCTGCCTGATGCTCGCGGTCGAATCCGAAGGCCACGAGATCGGAACCATCGAGGGAATGGCGCAGGGCGAGAAGCTGCATCCGTTGCAGCAGAAATTCCTGGAGATGGCCGCGCTTCAGTGCGGCATTTGCACCTCGGGCATGCTGGTCGCGTCCGACGCGCTATTGAAGAAGAACCCCGATCCGACCGAGGAGGAGGTCCGCTTCTGGCTCGCCGGCAATCTCTGCCGCTGCACCGGTTATGACAAGATCGTCCGCGCGGTGATGGAAACCGCGGCTGAAATGCGCGCCCAATAGAACTGGAGCCAGCCAATGAACCTCGTCACCAACAACAAATGGATCGGCCAGCGCACCATCCGTCCCGACGGCATGGACAAGGTCACCGGCCGCGCGCAATTCGCTGCGGATACCACCATGCCCGGAATGATCTGGGGCAAGGTATTGCGCAGCCCGCATCCGCATGCGCGCATCAGATCGATCGACACCTCGAAGGCCGAGAAGCTGCCGGGCGTGAAGGCCGTTGTCACCGCAAAGGACATCGTCGATTTCCCGATTGCGAAGGGCGCGGTCATGCTCGGCATTCAGGACATGCGCTGGATGTGCCGCAACGTAATGGCGCGCGACAAGGCGCTGTTTCCCGGCCACCCCGTTGCCGCGGTGGCCGCGACCACCGAAGCGATCGCGGCGGAAGCCTGCAAGCTGATCGAGGTCGATTACGAGGTGCTGCCGTGGTCGATCGAGATCGAGGACGCGATCAAGCCCGATGCAGCTGTTCTGCACGAATTCAACAAGTTCGAGGGCAAGCCTTCCAACATCGCAGGTCGCCTCGAGCACAAGAAGGGCGACATTGCCGAAGGCTTCAAGAAAGCTGATGTCGTCATCGAGCGCACTTTCACCACGCGCCCCGTTCATCAGGGCTATATCGAACCGCATGCCTGCCTGATCTCGGTGGCATCTGACGGCAAGACCACGATCTGGAGCTCGAGCCAGGGCCAGTTCATGGTGCGCGCGATGACGTCGATGCTCACGGGCATTCCGCAGAGCGACATCCGCGCCATTCCCGCCGAGATCGGCGGCGGCTTCGGCGGCAAGACTATCGTCTATCTCGAACCGCTCGCGACCATGCTCGCCAAGAAATCCGGCCGCCCGGTGAAGATGGTGATGACGCGCGAGGAAGTGATGCGCGCGACCGGTCCCACGTCGGGCTCGAAGAGCACGGTGAAAATCGGCGCGACGAAAGACGGCAAGATAACAGCCGCGCACGGCACCTTCTATCTGCAGGCCGGTGCCTTCCCGGGCTCGCCGATCCGCGGCGCCGCCGGCTGCAGCTTCACGCCCTATGACATCCCGAACCTGCTTTCCGAAGGCTACGACGTCGTCTCCAACCGCTCCAAGGTCGCGGCTTATCGCGCGCCCGGCGCGCCGATCGGCGCCTATGCCGTGGAATGCGTGCTCGACGAAGTCGCCGAAGCCCTGAAGATGGACCCGCTCGACTTCCGCCTGAAGAACGCCGCCAAGGAAGGCACCAAAGCCGCGCACGGCCCGACCTTTCCGCGCATTGGCTATATCGAAACCGTGGAAGCCGCGAAGAACTCGGATCACTACAAGGCCCCGCTCGGAAAACTGCAGGGCAGAGGCGTGGCGTCCGGCTTCTGGTTCAACGCCGGCGGCGAATCCTCCGCACAAGTCAACATCACCGAAGACGGCAACGTCGTCGTCACCACGGGACACCCCGATATTGGCGGCTCGCGCGCCGGTATCGCAAATATCTGCGCCGAGCTGCTCGGCATCGACTACCGCCGCATCTCCGTCATCATCGGCGATACGCAGACGGTCGGCTTCTCCAACCTCACCGGCGGCAGCCGCGTGCTGTTCGCTTCCTCGATGGTGGTGACGCAGTCGACCGAAAAGATCATCCAGACGCTGCGCGAGCGCGCCGCAAAGATCTGGGAGATCGATCCCGAAGCGGTGAAGTGGGAAAACGGCGCGGCGCATCCGGTCAGCCCGAACGCCGGCCAGTTCGAACCGCTGACGTTGGAGCAACTCGCCGAGAAGGCGCCCGCGATGGGCGGCCCGATCGGCGCAGGCGTGCAGCTCAACACGACAGGCGCGGACGGCGGCTTTGGCACGCATGTTTGCGACGTCGAGGTCGATGTCGATCTCGGGATTGCGCGCGTGATCCGCTACACCGCCGTGCAGGATGTCGGCCGCGCCATTCACCCCGGCTATGTCGAGGGCCAGCTCCAGGGCGGCGTCGCGCAGGGCATCGGCTGGGCGCTGAACGAGGAATACATCTATACGAAGGAAGGCAAGGTCGATAACCCCGGCTTCCTCGACTACCGGATGCCGGTCTGCTCGGACCTGCCGATGCTCGATTGCATCATGGTCGAGATCCCGAACCCGAAACACCCGCAAGGCGTCAAGGGTGTCGGCGAAGTGCCGCTGGTGCCCGTCATGGCCGCGGTCGCCAACGCCATCTACAACGCCCTCGGCAAGCGCTTCTACGCGCTGCCGATGTCGCCGCCGAAGGTGCTGGAGAAGCTCGACGAGCCGACACAGCAGGCGGCGGAGTAGCACGGGATTCGTAGGGTGGGTTAGCGTAGCGTAACCCACCATTCCCACCCACCGGCGGCGGATTACGCTTCGCTAATCCGCCCTACGGCCCTTTCGGTCCAAGAGGGACGCCGTTCATCGGGGACACTACTTGGCTATTTTGTTATCTGACGCGAAAGCCCTGGCGGAGAGAGAGGTTGGCGCTATCGCCACACTAGCTGGCGACGATTTTGTTGTCATTCATGGCGAGACGGTCGAACTCGCCGAAGGTTGGGTCTTCTTCTACAACAGCAGGGAATTCGCCGAGACTGGCGACTTTGGACATTCGCTCGCTGGAAATGGACCGATATTCGTTGATCGGGATGGCTTGGTGAAAATATTACCAGCCGCAATTCCGTGGGAGACCGCAATCAAGAGTGCGTAGCCCGGTGAGCGCAGCGACATCCGGGATCTTCACTATCGTCCCCGCATATCGCTGCGCTCATGCGGGCTACAGGCCGAGTCAGGACTGGCCCTGTGTCGAGCTGTTCGGACCTTGCGCGGCAGTCTGCAAGAGGACTGCGATCGGCCAGCCAAGTAACCAGCCAACACTGAATGGCACACCGAGGCCCATCGAAAAAAGCATCAGTAAGAACGAACCACCGCCGCCCAATGCGATGCTGAGGACCGAGAGGTAAAGCAAGAGGACGAACGAGAAGATCATATAGAGATTCTTGAGCAGCGCGCTGCGCAAAAATACACGGCTGAGGCACGAGGTCAAAAATGTGAAAAACACCACCGCGATGCCCCACGGCGTGATGATCGACGTCAGAATGAACCCGAGAAGGAGAAGCGACTCCACGGCAAGCTCCTTGAAATACAGGAACTACGTTTAGTTGTGTTCGTTTAAGATACTGTTATCCTGCGCGAAAAAATTCCCCTGAAAGGCCTCGTCAGGAGGCCAGGCATGCGTAGCCCGGACGAGCGCAGCGATATCCGGGATCTTCACCACCGTCCCCGCATATCGCTGCGCTCATGCGGGCTACGGGCTAACTGGCTGTACAGCCGGGGATGCAATGATCGAGTACTCATTTCCCGAGCTAGCGGAGTTTCTTGACGCCACCGAGCAACGGCATCGCTGTGTCCAGCGAGCGATCGCAGTACTCGCTAACCGCTTTCTTGGTCTTGATGGCGAACCTTGCGGAATTTATCGACGCGAAGGCGGAGTAAAGGTGGGCCGGATCGTCGTCAAGATCAAGAAGGGGGTTGTTCTGGCAACTCCCGCGTCAGTGGAGCCCACTCGTGAAGAGGAGGCCGTGGTCGCAGCGATCGGCCAGCTAATTCGGTTATGGGTAGACAATGACAAAGTGATACCCGACGAGTTTTGTAAGCGGGATTGGGTCATGGGAGACCCGCTCCGTTATTTTTACTCTGATCGACCGATTGATCATTTAGTTGGTTTGCCCGAAAATTAGTCGCGTAGATGCGTTGAGCGGAGCGATGCCCGTCAATTTCTCTTTTGAGTTTTACAAGGCGCAACTTTTCTTTGCTTTTTTATCAGGATGAGAAAGCCGCCATATGAATGAACTGCTCCCCTTCCGGACCATGGCGTACAACAACGCCTGGGCCAACCATCGGCTGCTCACAGCGTGCCTCGGGCTGTCGCCGGATGAATTCACCGCAAAGCGCACCGGCTTCTTTCCGAGCCTGCGCGCCACGCTCAATCACATCCTGATCATCGACCACTTCTACGTCGACGCGATGGAAGGCGGCACGCTCGGCCCCGCGGCCTTTGCCAACGATCAGCCCTGCACAACGGTTGCCGCGCTGAAGGAAGCGCAGGCCGCGGTGGACCGCCGCTTGATCAAGGTCGTCGAGGCGCTCGACGCTGTCGGCCTGCAGCACATCGTCTCGGTGCATCGCGGCACCTCGATCCAGCGCGAACGGATGGACCGCCTGCTGCTGCATCTCTTCCAGCACGATGTGCACCACCGCGGCCAGGCTCATTGCATGCTGAGCGGCACCTCGGTGAGCCCGCCGCAACTCGACGAGTTTTTCGCGGTAGGTGAGGCGCCGCTGCGTGCCGCGGAGTTCGCGGAGCTGGGATGGACGGAGCAGAAGATCTGGGGCTCGGAGTCCTGATCTGCCGTAGCCCGGACGAGCGCCGCGACATCCGGGACCTTCACGTCGGCCTCCCGCACATCGCTGCGCTCAAACTACATTTCCGAGTACGTTGACATAATACATTCATAGGTAGTATTTATAAGCATAACTCTCAAAACGGGTATCCCCAAACACACCCGGAGCTCAGCCCATGGAAGACACCCCGCGCGGCAGCCCGCCGATGTATTTTCCCGGTGAGTTCGCGCTGTCCGACGTCGTGAACTGCGCGACGCTGATCGATGTCGCCTATAACCAGTTCGAGCAGTGGTACGATCAGGGTTATCCCTCGCGGGAGAACTTCATCTGGACCACGCCGGACAACGGCTATGTCTATGCGGGCCCGTTATTCTGGACCTATGTCTGGGCCGACGTCTTCACTTATGACGAGCCGTTCGGGTTCGTCGCGTCAGATTCGAATTCGAACGTCTACCTCGTTTTCCGCGGCACGATGGGCGAGGCCGACGACGCTCAGGACCTGAAGATGGATCAGACGCCCTACCAGCCCGTGCCGGGCTACGGCATGGTGCACCTGGGCTTCCATGAGATCTATGTAAAACTTCAGCCCGATATCCATGCCGCGATCGCCACGCTGAAATCGCTCAAGCGGTTCATCTTTACCGGCCATAGCCTCGGCTGCGGCCTGTCGTCGCTCGCGATCCCCGACGTGATCACCAATACGCCGGTCAAGCCGGGCGAGGGGTTCCTTGTCCAGCACTACAATCTCGCCAGCCCCCGCGTCGGCGATCCGCAATTCGCCTACATGTTGAACAACAGCGGCGTTCCGACTTTCCGCATCGTCAACACCGAGGATATTGTGCCGGACGGGCCGCCCTCGGTCTTCAACGGTTACATCTACAAGCACATCGGCACGCCCGTCGATTTCACCGCGCAGTACAATTCGCTCGGCGACAATCATGGGATCGACATCGCCTACGAATACGCGATCGCGAACCCGACCAATCCGGAAGGCCCGCTTCCGCCGTCGCGCCCGCTCGGCCTGTCGCGCCGCCCGGGCGTCCGCGTGGTGGTGGAGGGTGGACGGCTGGCCAGGCTGCGGCGGCCAAGCGCGGCCGTTTAGCGTGTGAGGCTGCGTAGGGTGAGTTAGCGAAGCGTAACCCACCGCCGCACCAACCGCGCATCAACACCTTGGTGGGTTACGGCTTCGCCTAACCCACCCTACGCAGCGACGCAGCGCATCGCCCATCATCCCCAAATTCGCTCCATCATCCGCCACAGCCATCCCCACACCAGTACGCCGACATCGCCGAGTTCCAGCAGCACCGCCACCCAGATCAGCGCCGAGGTGAAATTAGCGATCTGGAACGTCGCTTGCGGCATGCCGAGCATGCCGGCGACGATCGGCACCGAAGCGCGCAACGGGCCGGAGAAGCGGCCGATGAAGATCGCGAGCGCGCCCCATTTGCCGATGAAGGCTTCGCCGCGCTTGAGCAGGTCCGGGTGCGCCCTGAAAGGCCACATCCGCGGAAGCCGATCCTGCAGCAGGTGGCCGAGCCAGTAGGACAGCCAGTCGCCCAGCGCCGCGCCGAGCGCGCCGGCCAGCAGCACCGGCAGGAAGGCAATGCCGCCCGTCTTCATCATCGCGCCGATGCCGACCAGCACGGCCCAGGCCGGCACGATAAAGGAGAGGAAGGCCAGCGATTCCGCGAACGCCAGCGCAAACACGATCGGCGCCGCCCACGACTGGTGCTGCCTGACAAACTCGAGAACGTCGTGGCCGACCTGTTCGACGGATTCCATCTTTTCCGCCTTCGCTCCGCGAGCCGTCGCGGACCAGCCGCCTCTGCCTGCCGCAGATTGCAATTCCGATCCGCCGGGTGGGTTCCTTGAGGGAAGCACGCCCTGCGAATCCGCAAAGCCAGCGTAGCCCGGTTGCGCAAAAGCGATATCCGGAATTCCCCGCATATCGCTGCCGCCACACTCCCTGCACTGCAGCAGACATGTCGCGCATGCGGGCTGTCAATTATCTCGGCTACTTGTTGTAACCCATCACGCAGCCCGTAGCCTGCAGGATGGGTGGAGCGCAGCGATACCCATCGTGACAATGCGGAAAGCGCCTGCGGCCAAATCCACGGCTGATTATCATTTCATCGAATCGTTGCGTTGACCTTGCCGCTGCAACTCGCGCAACGGCCGGTAGCTGATCGGCCTGAATCCCTGCTGCTCGATCAACTCCCGCACCGTGGGATCGGTCAGGCACGCGGCGTCGTGAATGCGAATGGCCGTGTTGCTGAGATCGTAGCCGCGCAGCTCCTCGCCATCGAACACCGGGTGCGCGAAGATTTCGCTGACGCCCGCGGGCAGGCCCGGCAGTGCCTCGAAGAACACGTCGCGTGTCGGGCGCGGCCATGGATAGATCAGGTGTTCGTTGCTGACGATGCCGCGGTCCTTGGCCCGCTGCGCCGAGTGGAAAGCGGCGAGGCCCAGCCGCTCCGCCTGCGTCGGCGCAATCATTCGCACCGGCAAGCCATATTCCACGCCGAAATCGAGAAGAACGTCGAAAAGATCCGCCCGCGCCTCGACGGCGTGCATATGCGCGTCGAGATGGGTCACGTCGATCCCCCAGTCGTGCGCCTGGTCGATCTGGGCGCGGCACTCGGCGCGCATGTCCTCTTTTTCCACGCGCGCCATCGCAGCCGCCGTCGTTCGCGGAAAATAACCGTCATCACCATGCAGCGACGCGCGCCCGGTGAGCGAGCCCCAGCGATATCCAGGATATTCCGCGGTCAGGGTCAGATGCACGCCGACATCCAGACCCTCGAACATCCGTGCCGCCTCGCGCGCGAAGGGGCAGGGCACCATGAGGGTGGCGCTGGTCGCGACGCCGTCAACCATCGCCTTAAGCGTCGCCACATTGGCGGCGTGGCTGACGCCGAGGTCGTCGCAGTTGACGATCAGGAGCCGGTCATCGGCGCGATAGCCCAAGCGTTCGGCGAGGGTCTTCTCCTCGGCCATGGTTTGGCATCTCCGTTTCGGGTTCAGCGCGCGGGCAATGTGTAACGGCCGGCGATTTAGGGGTGGTTGCAAATCGGTTGTCGGCGCGTCCTCTAACATGCGAGGATTGCGAGCGCAAAAAAACAGTCGCCCAAACAATGGGAATACTATCGTGAACGAGCACAATCCGCGTCCTGCCTCGCCCTTCCAGGCCATCCGCGCCATCGATTACACCGTCGTCTTCGTGCGCGACATGGCGGCGATGCGTCGCTTCTATGAAGGCATCTTGTGCTTCCGCCTCACACGGGAGCTTTCGCCGAACTGGATCGAGTATCAAATCGGCGGCAACACGCTGGCGCTGGCGCGGCCGAGCCGGACGGCGGCGGATGCGCCGACGCCGGCGGGCAGCGCCGCGCTGCAACTCGCCTTCAGGGTTTCCGCGCCCGACGTCGATCGCTGCGCCGACGAGCTGGTGCGGCACGGCGTCGATCTGCTCTCGCCGCCGACCGACCAGCCGTTCGGCCATCGTACCCTGTTCTTCCGCGATCCGGACGGCAATCTGCTGGAAGTATACGCGGAGATTTAGCGGGCCGCACTGCATTATTGTTCATCTGCATTGCACCACATCTGTTTCTCACATGTTGATCGGCAGCGAGGGAACTTTCGTCGAGGCCTTGCATTGGCTTGCCGCCTTCATCCATCAAAGGAGCGCAGGGATGGCAACTCAAATCATCATGGATCACACTGGCGACAGTCGGCACGAATTCAATCCAAAGGACGCTGCAGCGCTTTTGGAGGCCGAGCAACGTTTCAACGCGTTGATGCGGGACGGTTATACCGCAGCGGTTCGCTCGCCGACCGGTGACGCGATTGTGACCCGCAAATTCGATCCGAACGCGGAAGAGACACTCTTCGTCCCGCGTTTCGTCGGCGGCTAGGTACGGCCATGTCGAGGCAGTTGTTGCGGCGCTGCGGTGACGCCGCACGTCGCGTGCAGGCGGCCTGGCGGCGGTTCCGGGAATATGGCTTTTGCAGCGATCGCGAGGCGCGCGGGCTCGCGCTGCTGAGGGCGTGGCTCTCGGCTGAACAGCTCGCGCAATACCGTCTGCACCGCCATTTCGAGGTCATCGGGTGCCACAGCGGCAAGCGCTACCGGATTCGCTATGGCGTCAGCATGAATGTCTACGAACTCGATTCCCTCGGCCGCCCGCTGGTCGGGCGCTGTTTTGTGCCAAGGGACAATCTCGTCGCCGGCGATGTGATGCTGGCGCAAAAGATCGGGCTGGAAACCAACGAGCGCGGCGTGTTGCTGGTGGCGAAAACCTTCTCGCCGCGTTGGCGCACCTTGCAGTAGCTTGAGATCGCAGACGGACAGAAAGCCGCCTGCGCGCAAAAGAACGGCCCGGCATTGATGCCGGGCCGTTCTGTGCAGGTACCATTTTGCCCGCCGGCCAATTGCGCGCATCCTTCCGTCGTCCCTGCGAAAGCAGGGACCCATAACCACAAATACCTATATCCTGCGAAGCCGTTGCCACGGCTTTCTTCACAGCTCCCTCGCATTCGAGAACGCAAACGACGACACCCGCCGCGTGTTCTCGTCCAGGATCAGCGTCCGCGTGATCGGCGGCTCGGCACGCTGGCTGCAGTTTTCGCGCTCGCAGAGCCGGCAGTTGACGCCGATCGGCGTGCCCTCGGCCTTCTCCAGGTCCATGCCGGCCGCATAGACCAGCTTCGACGCATGACGGATTTCGCAGCCCAGCCCGATCGCAAATCGCGGCTGGGGTTGTGGGTGCGGGGCCACCGGGCGGCGCACCATTTGCGCGATCGAGAAATAGCGCGTGCCGTCGGGCAGTTCGATCACCTGCTTGAGCAGGCGGTCCGGCGTATCGAAGGTCGAATGCACGTTCCACAACGGGCAGGTGCCGCCGAATTTCGAGAACGGAAAGGTGCCGGAGGAAAATCGCTTGGAGACGTTGCCGGCATTGTCGACGCGCAGCAGGAAGAACGGCACGCCGCGCGCGTTCGGCCGCTGCAGCGTGGTCAGGCGGTGGCACACCTGCTCGAAGCCGGCGTTGAAGCGCTGCGCCAGCACATGCACGTCGTAGTTCAGGTTCTCGGCCGCGCCGTGGAAGGCCTGATAGGGCATCATCGTGGCGGCCGCGAAATAATTCGCAAGCGTAATGCGGTAGAGCCGCCGCGGCGTGTCGTCGAGCGGACCGGCGCGATTGACGATGGAATCGATGATGGCGCCGCATTCGGCGAGGCCAATCTGCAGCGCGAGCTGGAACGCGCGCCCCGAACCGTCGACCAGTTCGGAGATCAGGAGCTGCCGGCGGTGGCGGTCGAACCGCCGCAGCGTCTCGCGCATCACGTCGACCGGCATGATGCGGGTGACGATCGAATGCTTTTCACGCAAGCGTGCGGCGAGCGCGGCGAACAGCTCCTCGGCGGAGACGTTGAGCTCGTCGCGCAGGTTTTCCGCGGCCTGCTCGAGCTCCGGAAAGTAGTTGCGGTTGGCCTCGATCAGGTCGCGCACGCGCTCGATCGGGTTGGCCTCGAACCGCGCCCCCTCGTCGCGGTCGGCCATCTGGGCTGCGACCAGCGTCTCGCCGCGACGTGCCTCGGTGTAGGCGGCGTAAAGCCGTTGCAGGGAGTGGGTCACGCCCGGACACAATTCGGCGAGATCGCGCAGTTCCTGCTTCGGCACGTCGATCTGTCGGAACAGCGGATCGGAAAAAATCTCGTTCAGCTCGGCAAAGAAACGGTCCTCGTCGGCGGTCGCAAGATCGCGCAAATCGAGGTCATAGGTTTCGGCAAGCCGCAACAGGATCTGCGCCGTCACCGGCCGCTGGTTCCGCTCGATCAGGTTGATGTAGCTCGGCGATATGCCCAGCCCCTCGGCGATCTGGGTCTGCGACAGCCCGAGCTGCTGGCGGATCCGCCGGAAGCGGGGCCCGACGAAAAGCTTCTTTCCGGAATCGGTGGCCATGGCAGCCTCGCTAGAAATTGCGGTCATTCCGGACGACGCGGAGCGGCGATCCGGAATCTCGAGATTGGTTCGTGCTTCGCACGCCCCGGAATGACGTCACAGAGGGATTTTGTGACAAGATTTACAAAATGACATCTGTGACAAGTTTATATGTTACATGACATCACCATTCGAAATCAAGCTATCTGTACGAATTGGGAAGTTTCGCGTTTAGCTCTCGGAACGTTTCGCGGCGCATTGTCACGAATGTCTATTAGAGCGATTGAAGGATAACGCACATGAACTTCCAGCCACGCGGGATCGGCGACCAGGCTATCCAGGGGCCAGCTTCCTATCAGAGCGAAATTGGAGCCGCCGAGGCGCTCCTCAAGACCAAGCCGACCTGGAACGGCGTCACCGCCGAGGCCGTGGCGCGCATGCGCCTGCAGAACCGCTTCAAGACCGGCCTCGACATCGCCCGCTACACCGCGGCGTTGATGCGCGCCGACATGGCCGCCTATGACGCCGACCCGACCAAGTACACCCAGTCGCTGGGCTGCTGGCATGGCTTCATCGCGCAGCAGAAGCTGATTTCGGTCAAGAAGCATTTCGGCAAGACCGATCGCCGCTATCTGTATCTCTCTGGCTGGATGATCGCAGCACTTCGCTCCGAGTTCGGACCGTTGCCCGACCAGTCGATGCACGAGAAGACCTCGGTGCCGGCGCTGATCGAAGAACTCTACACCTTCCTGCGTCAGGCGGATTCCCGTGAGCTCAACGACATCTTCCGCGCCATCGACGCCGCCCGCAAGGCAGGCGACGAGGCGAAGGAAAAGGAGCTGATCGAAAGGGTCGACAATTTCCAGACCCATGTCGTGCCCGTCATCGCCGACATCGACGCCGGCTTCGGCAACGCCGAGGCAACCTATCTGCTCGCCAAGAAGATGATCGAGGCGGGCGCGTGCGCCCTGCAGATCGAAAATCAGGTCTCCGACGAGAAGCAGTGCGGCCACCAGGACGGCAAGGTGACCGTGCCGCACGAGGTGTTCCTCGCGAAGATCCGTGCCTGTCGCCACGCCTTCCTTGAACTCGGCGTCGAAGACGGCGTCGTCGTGACCCGAACCGACTCGCTCGGCGCCGGTCTGACACAGCAGATCGCTGTCAGCCACAAGCCCGGCGACCTCGGCGATCAGTACAACAGCTTCCTGGATTGCGAGGAAGTGACGGCGGCCAATGCCCGGAACGGTGATGTCATCATCAACCGCGACGGCAAGATGATGCGTCCGAAGCGGCTTGCCAGCAATCTCTACCAGTTCCGTCCCGGCACTGGCGAAGATCGCTGCGTGCTCGACTCCATCACCTCGCTGCAGAACGGTGCCGACCTGTTGTGGATCGAAACCGAGAAGCCGCATATCGAGCAGATCGCCAAGATGGTCGACCGCATTCGCGAAGTCGTTCCGAACGCGAAGCTGGCCTACAACAATTCGCCGTCGTTCAACTGGACGATCAACTTCCGTTGGCAGGTCTACGACGCGATGAAGGAAGCCGGCAAGGATGTCAGCAAGTACAACCGCGCCGAACTGATGAAGCCGGAATACGACGATACGCCGCTCGGCATCGAAGCGGACGAGCGTATCCGCACCTTCCAGGCCGATTCGGCAAAGCGTGCCGGCATCTTCCACCACCTGATCACGTTGCCGACCTATCACACGGCAGCTCTGTCGACTGACAATCTCGCGAAGGAGTATTTCGGCGAGCAGGGCATGCTGGGCTATGTGAAGAACGTTCAGCGCCAGGAGATCCGTCAGGGTATCGCCTGCGCCAAGCATCAGAACATGGCCGGCTCCGATATCGGTGACGAGCACAAGGAATATTTCGCCGGTGAAGCCGCGCTGAAGGCGGGCGGCGCCCACAACACCATGAACCAGTTCGGCTAACGTTGGAATTACAGGAGACTGACAATGACCAAAGGCAGCAATTTCTGGGTGATCGGCGGCGAGTTCGGTTCGATGAACTTCCACAAGCTCGTCGAAGGCTCGGCCCAGGTCAGAGGCCCGTTCAAGACCCGCAAGGAAGCCGAAGAGTGCTGGAAAGAGGTCTCTGAAGAGAGCCGCCACAAGGCCGGCGTACGCTTCTCGATCGTCGAAGAGCCCTCGCGCATCTCGGCCTGACCGGCTGCCAATAAGTCTTAGGGGAAACACCAAGGACAGACGGCCCCATCCGGATAACCGGATGGGGCCGTTTGCAGTTTTCGTAGCGCGTTACGCCTTTCTTCCCCTCTCCCGCTTGCGGGGGAGGGCCGGGGTGGGGGTGCCACCGCGAGTCGGACGGCCGGTAAAATCCATAACCCCTTGGAAACAAACGCCCTTTGCGTGGAACATGGTTGCTGCTAGGTTAAGGACTAATCCCTTCAGGATAAAAAGGCGGCCACAGATGTCAGACGGGCAAAATACCGGCAATGAGGTTCGCGACATTCGACCGCGGTTGCGCGATGCGCTGCGCCAGGCGCGCATCGAGGCCGCCGATCGCACCGGCGTTGTCGTCGAACTGCGCGATGCCGAAGTTGCCCGCCTCGAGATCCTGAACGAGGCGCTCGATCCGTTGTTTGCCGAGGTGCCGGCGCAGATCGACCTGTTCGATCGCGGTGTCAGCCAGGGCGAAACGCCAAGGCTCTGGATCGACATGGTGGCGCACATCGTGATGGGGCGCGACAAGCGCATCTATCGCTTCGTGCAGGATACCCGCTTCGGCCGCATCGTGCTCGCCGAGTCGCACGACGTGCCCGTCATCGTCGAGGCCGTCACCGGCTATGTCGCGCGCCGCATGGTCGAGCGCGAGCATGCGATGGTGGCGGCGCCCGCCGTCAGGCCGCTCGCGGAAAGGAAGAGACCGCGCCGCCGCGGCTTCGGCATGTTCGTGCTCGGCTTCCTGCTCGGCGCCGCCGCGCTGTTCGCATTCGCGCTGTATGCCAGCCTGAAGAATTTCTGATCGGCCGCGCAGCAATTGAAAACGGTGCCAGCCGCATCATGACCGTATCGATTTCAGGTCTGCTGGTGGTTGCCCTGTTCGTCTGCGCCTTCCTCTACGGCAAGTGGCGCACGCTGCGCCGCGCCGAATTCATCCGCACCTTTCGCTGGCCACGCGGGCTGCTCGAACGGCTGGAAAAGCATCACGCCGGATTTCAGCGCAAGGACAGTGCGCTGGTCTCGCGCGGCCTGCGGCAGTTTTTCCTCGCCTATCTCATGAGCGGCAAGCGCTACGTCTCGATGCCGTCGCAAGCCGCCGACGATCTCTGGCACGAATTCATCCTGTACACGCGCGACTATGACGCGTTCTGCCGCCGCGCCTTCGGCGAATTCCTCCACCACACGCCCGCCGTCGTGCTCAGCGAGCACCGCAAGAGCAACGAAGGCCTGCGCCGCGTCTGGTGGTATTGCTGCAAGTACGAGAACATCGATCCGGTCCATCCGACGCGCCTGCCGCTGCTGTTTGCCCTCGACAGCAAGCTCAATATTGCGAACGGGTTCGTCTATCACCCCGATTGCCAGGAACTGCGCCAGAACGGCAGCGGCGCCGGCTACTGCGGCGGCGATTTCTCCGACAGCTCGATCGACGGCGGCACGTCCGGATTTGGCGACGCCGGCAGCGACGGCAGCAGCAGTGATGGCGGCAGCGACGGCGGTGGCGGTGATGGAGGCGGCTGCGGCGGCGGAGGCGGCGGGGATTAGGACAATCTGACTTGCTGCAACTCGCGAATGTCGTTGTGATCTCCGAATCCGCGCACGGTCTGCACGCAGCGCCATTGGTTGCCGTCGCGCGCGATCGAAAACAGGTTGTAGGCGGCGGCCGGATAATGCCGGTGCGCCAGCGCCGACGCCGACGGCACGCCGATCGCCGGGATCCGCCGGCCGGCACCCTCGAACCACATGGTCGAATGAATGTGGTCGTGGCCGTGCAGGATCAGGTCCACCCCGCGCGTCTTTAGTACCGCGCGAAGCGCCTTGGAATCCGTCAGCCGCTTGATGCGTGATTCCGAATGCAGGGGATGATGCACCAACAGCACGCGGAAGGCCTCCTCCGTCGACAATTGCGCCAGACACCGGTCCAGCGCATCGAGCTGCGTGCGGCCGAGGCGGCCGGTCGCCATCAGCGGCGGCGTCGGCACGGCCGAGGATACTCCGATCAGCGCCAGCGGCCCGCGCCGGCGCACGAACGGAAATGTCGCGCCGTCAGTCGCGGCGTCGCCGCGCAGATATTGCTCGAACGCCCCGGCGAAACGGTGCCGCGTGGCGCGCACATAAGCGTCATGATTTCCGGGAACGACAGTGACCTGTTGCGGCGTGCCGACGCTCTCGAGCCAGGTCTGCGCCGGCGTGAATTCGGCCTCCAGCGCCAGATTGACGAGGTCGCCGGTGACGGCGATATGGTCCGGCCGCTGCGCCTTCATGTCGGCGACCAGGGCATCCAGCACCTCGCGGCGGTGATATTTGTGGCGGTTGCGGATCCAGTTGAGGTAGCCAAGCGCGCGCTTGCCCGCGAGATCGCGAAGCCGGGCCGTGGGCAGCGGCGGCAAGTGCGGATCGGACAGATGCACCAGCGTGAAAGCAGCCGTCATTCGCACTCCGCCGCACTGTCCGTGATATTGCTATCGCGCCATCCCACCATCATCCCGGCGATATAAGGATCAAACGTGACACCTGTCCATTCGAGGTTTGAGTGACCGCCATGCAAGAGCTGCGAAAGCGCCTGGAGCCGCAGTTGCGGCGGGTTTTTCATCTCTACTGGTGGATGGCCCGCGGCATGACGCTGGGGGTTCGCGGCCTGGTGCTCGACGGCGAGGGCAGGGTGTTTCTGGTCAGGCACAGCTACGTCTCCGGCTGGCATCTGCCCGGCGGCGGCGTCGAGGTCGGCGAGACCTTTCTCGAAGCCCTGCGACGGGAACTGGTGGAGGAGGGCCGCATCGAGTTGATCGGCGAGCCTGTGCTGCATGGCCTGTTCCACAACAGCCACGTCTCCCGCCGCGACCATGTCGCGGTCTATGTCGTCAGGCAGTTTCGGCAGGACCGCTTGCCGGAGCCCAATCGCGAGATTGTGGAGTGCGGGTTCTACGCGGCGGGCGCGCTGCCGGCGGAAACGACCAGGGGAACGCGGCTTCGCATCGCGGAGGTGCTCGACGGAGTAGCTCCGATCGCGACCTGGCGGTAACGGCTGGCATTCCGTTAAGCCATCTCGTTGACGCGGAGTTTACCTTGCTGGCGATTTCGGCCGTGTCGGTTGCCTGGATGCGGTGGGTCGCGGCCCGGGGCGCCGTAAACCTTGCCGTAAACCTGATGTCATGAGAAAACCGATCTTTACGCCATTTTATATCATTTAGATCGACATGCTCTCGGTATGGACGCTGCTGTTTGCGATGCTCGGTTTGCGCGCGAACAGGCGGCGGACCGCGCGGCCTTGCCCCAGCCGGCCAGGGTCTGATTGGGGCGTGAGCGCGTTATGAACACACTTGATACTTCGGTGGGCCTGCAATGACGACACCGGCGTTGCGGATTGCGGTTCTGGTGCCGTGCTTCAATGAGGAGGCCGCCGTCGCGACGGTGGTTGCCGATTTTCGCAAGGCGCTGCCGACGGCCGAAATTTTCGTCTACGACAACAATTCGAAGGATCGCACCGCCGACGTCGCACGGGGCGCCGGCGCCATCGTGCGCAGCGAGCGCCGTCAGGGCAAGGGGCATGTGGTGCGGCGCATGTTCGCCGATATCGATGCCGACATCTATGTGCTGGTCGACGGCGACGCGACTTATGACGCGCCGAGCGCCCCGCGCATGATCGACGCCCTGGTCAAGGACCATCTCGACATGGTGGTGGGCCTTCGGGTCGACCAGTCGGTCGCTGCCTACCGGCCGGGCCATCGCACCGGCAACTGGATGCTGACAAGCTTCCTTGCCACGGTGTTCGGCCAGGCGTTCAAGGATATCCTTTCCGGCTACCGGGTGTTCTCGCGCCGCTTCGTCAAATCCTTTCCGGTGCTGTCTGACGGTTTCGAGATCGAAACCGAGCTCAGCGTGCACGCGCTCGAACTGGCGCTGCCGACGGTGGAGATCGAGACGCCTTATTATGCGCGCCCGGAAGGGTCGTTCAGCAAGCTGAACACCTGGCGCGACGGTTTCCGGATTCTCGGCACTATCCTCAAGCTGTATCGATCGGAAAAGCCGCTGCGGTTTTTCACCGCCATCGGCATCTTCCTGACGTTGGTCTCGATCGGCCTCGCGATCCCCGTCCTCGTCACCTATCTCGAGTTGGGCATCGTGCCGCGGCTGCCGACCGCGGTGCTGTCGATGGGCCTGATGATCCTGGCGATGCTCTCGGTAAGTTCGGGGCTGGTGCTGGATACCGTGACGCGCGGCCGCCGCGAGATGAAGCTCTTGTCCTATCTGTCCCAGCCGGCCCTCAACAGGGAATAAGGCAATACGGCGATTGCCGCTTCCGGCGATGGACCGCGCCGCCGCCAGATGCTATCCCGCGCTCCATCATGAGCGAACTTGACGTTACCATCCTGGCTGAAACTGCAAAGGACGCGCAGGCGATCGAGCGCCTGCATGAGCGCACCTTCGGGCCCGGCCGCTTCGTGCTGAGCGCCTACCGGCTGCGCGAGCATGTCGATCATCTGCTCGATCTCTCATTCACGGCGCGCATAGGCACGCTGCTGGTCGGCTCGGTGCGCCAGTTGCCGATCTGCATCGGCGACACGCCGGCGCTGATGCTCGGGCCGTTGACAGTCGAGCCGCCCTTCCGCAGCCGCGGCGTCGGCCGCTTGCTGCTCGAGCGATCGCTGCAGGACGCCAAGGCCAAGGGCCACCGCCTCGTCGTTCTCGTCGGCGACGAGCCCTATTATAGCCGCGTCGGCTTCAAGGTCGTGCCCAAGGGCCGCGCGATCATGCCGGGTCCGGTCGATTACAGCCGCGTCCTGGTGGCGGAATTGGTCGAGGGCGCTTTCGACGGCGTCTCCGGCGATATCCGGCCGGACTGGAGCAAGGCGCGGTAACGTCGTCCCGCGATACCAGCCGGCAGGGTTACTCGGATTAGAAAATCCGGCGCCTCTTGGTGCCGGTCGCGCGGACCGGCAACGATCCCGCGCTTCCGGCGGCCTGCTGCAATTCGCGCCGAAACTCCTCGCGCTTCTCGTGGATGGTGGCGACGACGTTTCCCATCGCTACGCCGAGGCCGATCAGAGCAGCTTCGGACAGCAGCAGGCTCGCCTCGATGGTTTCCGGCACCGCGTCGGTGACGCCGATCCGGTAGAGATGTCGCGCGTGGTCGGCGTCGCGGGCGCGCGAAACCACCAGCATGTCTTTCCTCAGCGCGCGGACCTCGGCGACAATCTCGTCGATGCCTTTGGCCTCGTTGATCGTGACGATGACGGCGGCCGCCTCCATGACGCCGCAGCTCTTCAAAAACTCCGGATTCGTCGCATCGCCGTAGAAGACGGTGCGTCCCTGCCTTCGCTGTTCCGGGACGGCGGCGGCGTCATTATCGACAGCGATGTACTTGAACTGGTGGCGATCAAGCATTGTGCAGACCACCTGTCCTACACGGCCATGTCCGACGACGATGGCGTGGCCGCTGCCGCCGCTCGGCGCAACGGCGAGTTCGGGGTCGAGCGGCTTGTCCTCGCGCACCATCGGCGCCAGCCGCCGCGCGAGATAGGCCAGCGCGGGGATCATCATCATGGTCAGCGCGGTCAGCGTGATCGTGAAACCCGCCAGCTTGTCGCCGATCAGGCCAAGCTCCGCCGCCATACCGATCCCGACAAAGGCGAACTCGCCGCCCGCCCCAAGCAGCAGGCCGAGCTCGATCGAAGCCGGCCACGACAGCCGATATAGCCGGGCAAGACCGATGAGGATCGCGGCCTTCACGGCGATCAGTCCGAAAGCGCCGCCGATCAGCCCGATCGGAGCGCGGGCGAACTCGCTGAAGTCGATCTTCATGCCGACCGTGAAAAAGAACAGCCCGAGCAACAGTCCCTTGAAAGGATCGATGGCGGTTTCGATCGCCTTGCGGAATTCGGTCTCGGCCAGCAGCAGGCCGGCGACAAAGGCGCCAAGCGCCATGGATATGCCGGCCACGGCCGCGGCCACCCC
>Ga0081540_1001272_pt1 | contig 21971 bp, 19 predicted proteins | sample TabmetS2T1R1_FD_71024 | JGI IMG/M metagenome (GOLD analysis project Ga0081540, IMG submission 71024) | Tabebuia heterophylla rhizosphere microbial communities from the University of Puerto Rico - S2T1R1 | ecosystem: Host-associated > Plants > Roots > Rhizosphere ... | reverse complement strand
TGTTTCATGGGGTTCCTTCCATGCGTGCGAGCGGCGCGCTTTCGAACCGCCTCGAACACAATAATAACATGATCGTCAGGCGGGTGGCGTAACGCCTTTTTCAACAGCGCCGAAGCCCCTTCTTTAGCCGCGCGCCTTCTGCTAACCATGCCGCGCCGAATTGTGAGCGAGTCACCATCGCTCTGCCATGATGGACGCCACCACACGAGGGTCCCAATGATCAGTCATTCCATCCGCGCCGCCGCGCTGGCCACGGCCTTCGCCGCCGTCATCTCGTCAGCCGCCCCGTCCGCGCATGCGGCTTCGTTTGACGGCCCGTGGAGCGTGCTCGTCGTCACCCGCAGCGGTGCGTGCGATCAAGCCTATCGCTACGGCGTGACGATCGCCCGTGGAGTGGTCTATTACGCGGGCGGCGGACCCGTCAGTTTGACTGGACGCGTAACGCCGTCCGGCGCCGTCACCGTGCGGGTTTCGAGCGGCCCGCAATACGCCGTCGGGTCGGGACATCTTTCGCGCAGCGGCGGGCGCGGAAGCTGGCGCGGCCAAGGTCCCAACGGAGCCTGCTCCGGCGTGTGGAGCGCGACGCGAGGTTGAGCGCGCCGGTCGATCCACTCCATCGACGCGCCTGGAGCGAACCGGAGATGACCCTTGCATAAGCTGCGCAAATGCTCGGGCTTTGCCACCGGGCTGATTGCCGTCTTCCTGCTGGCGTGCCCACACGTCGAGTGGTCACAGGCGCAGGCGCAGACGCACGCCGCCGCCAAGAAGAAGGCCGAGCGAAAAGCCGCCGCGCCCAAAGGCGCTCCCGAGCGCCCGGAAGAGCGCACGACGTTCACGGCTCAAGACGAAGATGCCGCGCTCATTGCCGGCATTCCCGACGCGCGCGTGTGGGGCGATTCGGAGAGCGGGTTTGTCCGGCTCCTGCCGCCGGCGAGCGGGCCGTGGCTGGCGATCTCCGGCGGCGGCTCCGACGGCGCCTACGGCGCGGGCGTGCTCACCGGCTGGAGCGAAGCCGGCACGCGGCCGGAATTCGCCGTGGTGACCGGGGTGAGCATCGGCGCGCTGATTGCTCCGTTCGCCTTCCTCGGCCCGCGCTATGACGAGGATCTGCACAAGAACTTCACCACGATCGGCGCAGCCGACATCTTCGAAGATCGCATGACCCGCGACAGCCTGTTCGACTATTGGCCGCTCAAGCGCGTCGTCGAGCAGCGAGTGACGGCGAAGCTGCTGTCCGAGATCGCCGCCGAGCACGCGCGCGGACGGCGCCTGTTGGTGGTCACCACCAATCTCGACGCCGGACGCCGCGTCGTGTGGAACATGGGCGCCATCGCCGCGCACGGCGAGCGCGGACTCAAGCTGTTTCGCGACATCCTGCTCGCCTCCTCCAGCATTCCCGGATTTTTCTCGCCCGTTCCCATCGAGGTCGAGGCGAACGGCAAGAAATTCCACGAGCTGCACGGCGACGGCACGCTGACCGCCCCGTTCTTCGTCGTGCCGGAAACGATGCTTTCGGCGTACAGCAGCTCGCGGCTGCCGTTCAGCCAGCTCTACGTGCTGGTGAACTCGAAGCTCGGGCCCGAGTTCAAGATGCCCGAGCGCAACATCCCGGGCGTGCTCGGCCGCTCGATCGGCGTGGCGTTGACGGCGGCGTTGCGCACCGAGGTCATGCTGACCTATGTCGGCGCGCAGCGGCACGGCATCGCGCTGCGCATCGCCCATGTCGATGCCGCCTTCGACCACCCGAGCCGCGGGCCGTTCGACGGCAAATATATGCAGGCGCTCTACGACGTCGGCGTCGCGGCGGGAAAGAAGGGCGCCGCGTTCGGAGATACGCTGCCCGAGTTTTCCATGCGCGGCTCCTCCAGCCAACAATAGCGGTCGGCGAACGCCGCCGTCCCGTCGCTCGCTCGCGGCGACCTCACTCCGCCGCCAGGCTCGAGCGCGGTCGGGTGATGCGGACCGCCAGGCACCAAGCCAGCCAGAACATCGCGAAGTAGCTGGCGATGAAGCTCACGAGACCGGTGTAGGGCGTCGAGTAGCGCTCGACCAGCAAACCGAACCCGACCGTGAGCGACTGACCGACCAGCAAGCAAATGAGGAACGTCACCAGCAGGCGCATGGTTGCCCCCTGTGCGTCGACTGTGCTGCTGCAAGACTGGGCGAGGCGCGACAGAAGGATCAATCGCGGCGAGACGATCGGTCGCGCTTGCGCCCGCGGGCATGATGCCGCAGGCGCATGGCCGCCGGCAGAACCGGGCGCAGCTTTCCAGTTGCTGGCGGGGCCGGTACGTTGCCGCGTTCCTAACGGCACGCCGACGTCCAGGGTCTCAGCATGGAGCTCCAACGCAGGCTTTTTCTGCACCTCACAGCCGGCGCCGCCGCCCTGGCGGCCTTGCCGCGGTCGGCCGGTGCGCAAGCTTGGCCAGCGCGCGCGGTGCACTTCGTCGTCGGCTTTCCGGCCGGCGGCGGCGCCGATGCGACCACGCGGATCCTTGCAGCGCGTTTGTCGGAGCTCTGGGGCCAGCAGGTCGTCGTCGAGAACCGCGGCGGCGCTGGCGGAAATCTCGCGCACGAAATGGTCGCGCACGCCAGCCCTGACGGCTACACGATGCTGATGGGAACGAACTCGGTCCCAGTCAATCCGTTTCTCTTTCCCGGCCTCACGTTCGATCCGCTGACCGACTTCGCACCCGTGAGCCTGATCGGCACCTATCCGAACCTGATGGTGGTCCCGGTCAATTCGCCGGCCAAGACGCTGGAAGACTTCATCGCCCGCGCCAAAGGCGAGAAGGTCACCTACGCGTCGCCTGGTGTCGGATCGTCGCCGCATCTGGCGGCCGAATTGTTCAAGCACATGGCGAAGATCGACATGACGCACGTGCCGTATCGCGGCGTGGCCGCCGGCGCCATGAACGACCTGCTCGCGGGACGTCTCGATGCCATGTTCAACACCACGGGCTCCCTCCTGCAATCGGTGCGGGCCGGCCAGGTGCGGGCGCTGGCGATCTCGTTGCCTCGTCGCGCGCAGAACGCGCCAGACATTCCGACCTTCGCGGAGTCAGGCGTGCCGGGTTACGCGGTGCAATCGTGGTACGGAGTGTTCGCGCCGGCCAAGACGCCGCCCGAGATCGTCAACAAGATGCACGCCGACGTCGCCACGGCGCTCGCCGATCCCGCCGTGCAAGCGCGCTTCGAGCCGCTCGGCGTGACCGTGGCGAGCTCGACGCCGCAAGAGCTTGCCGCGCGCATGAAGGCAGAAGCCGAGCTGTGGGGCCCCATCATCAAGGCCGCGAATATCAGGGGCGAGTAAATGAGGGGCCAGTTTCGAGCCGCGCGCTCCTTCCCTCTCCCCCCTCCGCGGGGCGAGGGTTCAGGCTCTCGCGGTCACCCCTCCCGCTGCTCCACCGTGCGAATGTCGATCTCCGATGTCAGTGTCCGGTGCACCGGACATTTGTCGGCGATCTCGAGCAGCCGCCGCCGTTGCTCCGCGTCGAGCGCGCCGCGCAGAGTGATCGCCCGGTCGATGCGGTCGAGCATGCCCTCCTTGGTCTCGCAGTCGGCGCAATCGGTGGCGTGGATGCGGGAGTGATTGAGCCTGACCGTCACGCGCTCCAGCGGCAGCGCCTTGCGCTCGGCATAAAGTCGAAGCGTCATGGCGGTGCAAGCTCCCAGTCCCGCCAGCAGCAGATCGTACGGGCCCGGGCCGCTGTCGAGACCGCCGACCTCGACCGGCTCGTCGGCGAGAAAGCGGTGCGTGCCGACCGTGACTTCCTGCTGAAAGCGCCCCTGGCCGGTTTCGCGCACGACCACGGTCTTGGCATCGCCCGCCTCCGATGCCGGCTGCGGCGCCTCGAGATAGCGCTCGGCCCAGGCGTGAATGACGTCCGCCACGTAGGCGGCGTCGCTGCGGCGGCTGAGCAGGTGATCGGCGCCGGCGAGCGAGACGAAGCTTTTCGGATGCTTGGCCGCGGCGAAGATGCGGCTCGCGTTGTCGATGGCGACGATCTCGTCGGTCGGCGAATGGAAGATGAGCAGCGCCTTGCGCAAATTGGCGATGCGCTGCATGAGTTTATGTTCGGCGAGATCGTCGACGAAATCGCGGCTGATGCGAAATTGCCGGCCCGCCAGCGTGGCTTGGACCTCGCCCTTGGCGGCGATTTCCTCGAGCCGATCCTTGAACAGCCCGGTCACGTGGGTCGGATCGCAAGGCGCGGCGATGGTCACCACCGCGCGCGCCTCCGCCACCTCGGCCGCCGTCTTCTCGCCAAGCAGGTGAACATTGGGTAAATTTTCCAGCACCCGCCAATCCTCGGTAAGATAGGGTTTGCCGATAATCAGAAAATTCCATTGCGGATTTCGCCGGGCGAGACCGGCGAAAAGTTCATAGTCTATCCACCGGGAGAGTGTGCCGCAATAGCCAATGGTAAACGTCTCTTTATGGCCGGCAGGCGGCATAGGCTGGAAGCGGGTGGTATCTACCCCATTGCGAAGAAGCACCCCTTTATTGAACCCACGCCCGTTGAACCAGTCGAGCATGCTTCGGGTGGAGGACAGTATGAACCGGGAGCCGGCGCCTATTTCAAGCAGATCTTCCTCTCTTTTTGGACGATCAGCCGGTGAGAGGGAGGGATCGTCGATAATATTGTGATCGGCGTCAAAGACAATTGTCCCCTTCAGGCCGGAGCTTATGGCTGTGAAATAGCCTTTCGGCCAGTAGGTCCAAATGAGATCGGCAGGTCTTGCGCCGGAACACAACCGGCGCAGCAGGAAGGCATTCAGGCTCCGGCTAAGCTTTCCGAACGATCTTTCGGGAAGGAGGGAAGCGAAGATGATATCCTGGACTTTTCCGGAATGTTTTTTCTTTTTGAACAGCTGTCGCAGGAATTCCGACCGGGTGGTCTTTCTGACGACATACACCTTATCGGTGTGTGTGCTTTCCGCGAGTGCCTTCAGGATGCAGGTGTTCCTGCGTCTGAAACCAATTTTTTGCAGCTCTTCCCAGGATCTATCCGCGCCAAAGTAGTAGATGTTCATTGGTGTTTAAAGAGTCTTTTTACCCGGATGCCCGCGCCCACCAGCCGCTTGCCCATCAATGGGAACAGAACTCCCCGCCAGGTCCGCTTCAATTTCCAGCCGTCCCGGAGGGAGTACCGGACGATCTCCGACACACCTTTCCAGTCTTTTGCGTCCACATGTAGCGGCAGAAGATAGAGCAGCAGATCGCCGCGAAAGTTCCTTCCCTTTCCGGCCGGCCGGTCGGGTGTGCCGGCGGCAGCATTATCGGGTACAACGGGTGGATGGCCGGCCTGCAGGTCGTCCCGGCCCTTCTCCAGGCGTTGCTCGTAATAGCGAAAGGCCAGATTGCGAAAGTATTCGTTCTTCCAGCCGTGTTTCTTTGTAGCCGAGTTTTTGCTGAGCCGGTGAAGGGACAGGCATTCTCCGAGGACAGCCGCCTTATGCCGCTGGATCCACCTCAACCAGAGATCGACATCCTCACCCGTGATGAATTCCTGCCGATAACCTCCCAGGTCTCTTGCGACCGAAGTCTGCATGAGAACGGTACCATGAGTGATCGGGGAATATGGTGAAAAATGTTTTCTTTCCACGTGCAGGAAAGGGGCGCCGTTGAAATCCGAATCATGGGGTTGCCGAAAGGACCAGGCCGGTTTTCCGCTCTCGGTCATGAATGCGACCTGAACTGCGCAAAGGGAATAGTCCGGATGGGTTTCGAGGAATTTAATCTCTTTTTCCAGCTTTAACGGGAGGGAGATGTCATCGGCGTCATGCCGCCAGATGTATTTGCCCGTTGCAAGTTCCAGTCCCCTGTTCAACGTGGCGGCGACTCCGGCGTTCGGCTGGTTGTGAAGCCGGATACGAGGGTCCGAATAGGATCGGATGATCTGTTCCGAGCTGTCCGTGGACCCATCGTTCACCAGTATCAGCTCAAAGTCGCGGAAGGTTTGGTTCAGGATACTATCGAGAGCCTGTCGGAGGAATGGGGCCGCGTTATAGACCGGCACCAGGATCGAGACCAGAGGCGTCATAAAGGGTTCGGGGATTTCACTTGTCCAAAGAATGAACGATAACTCTCCACACAGGCGCGAATATCGAATGGGGCGTATGCCAGGCTTGCATTATGCCGGTGCGTCTGCCAGAGTGTGGGGTCGTCTATATACCGTTGCATCGCATCCGCGATCGCATCCGGCTGCGGCCTTTCAACCCCATCGGCCGTACGGGTGAGGGGAATCAGGAACCCGGCGGCCCTATCGCTCCCGGCTGCGATCATATTGGGGATCTCGGCGATGCCGGTAGCGATGACGGCCAGCCCCGAAAAAAGGTATTCGATGACGCTGTTGGGCAGGCTTTCCGCATCAAACCAGGTTGGGAGCATCCCGACGTCCCAGTCCTGCATCAGCGACAGGGGGTTGGCGATACGGCCATGGAAAACGATAGAGGGGTCGGAGTATTTTTCTTTGAGGTCCTGCAAGAACTCACCGTCGCCTACGAGGCTCAGACAGATCGTTTTATCCGGATTTTTTTCCTTGATCTGCAGATAGGCCAGGAGCAGCTGTTCCCAGCCCTTCGGGGCGATGCCTCTTGCAACCATCCCGAAGTGCCAATGGGTTTTGGCGCCGGCAGCGGGCTTGAAATTGGCGGGATCAGCCGCCATAAACCCGTTATAGATCTTTTTCTTCGGCACCGGCGCATCCCGCAGGGCCGGCACCGCCGAAAGCTGGCGATCGGTGAGATAGACGATCCCATTGAGCCGGTCGGCGATATATGCCGTATCGGCGGTGAATTCGGCGACATAGGACGAATCCCATTTGCCCCTGGCGATCTCTTCTACGATCAGATTGTAGCAACCGTGAAGAGTAGTGACGATGGGAATCGGGTACTTTTCCAGGATCCGGCAGCAATAGCTGTCGGCGAGGTACATATGGCTGTTGACGATGGCTATTCCTTTTGACCGGATCAACCGCTTCAAGTGCCTTCGGTCCCAGGCGGTGAACATGCCGGTGCGGGAATCGATCCGCGAAAGGAGGCGCCGGAGTTTTTTCCAACTCCTGTTTTCCAGCCAGCGAAGAAGGATTGCCGAGGGTCTCCTATGGATCACCCCGATACCCGCGGCCGCCAGTTTCTCTTCGTTGGCCGTATCGGCGCTTCCGGGATGGATCACGTAGACATAGACGCGGGCCTCTTTTCCGAAGTGGGTGGCGAGTCGTACGAGGAAGGTCTGGGCGCCACCGGTCTCGAGGGTGGGTATTACGAAGAGAACTGCCTTTTCCAATTTCGGATGTTTTCCGTGGGAATGGACAGCTTCCCCGGTTTATACTCTCCGGTGATCCACTGCCGCATTATATTAAGATCGTGGCGGTCCGCTACATTCAAACCGATGTCTTTTTTGATCTCCAGCGCGCGGTTGTCGATGCCGATGATGAGTGCGGGCATCTGCTTTTGCATACAGCGGATACCGCCATGAAGCCGGGTGCCGATGTAGTTGAACGCTCCGCCGTCCACAAAGCTGATATAGCTGTGGAAATCGTGCGGAAGGATGCTGATCTTCGAGCGGTTCTTCTTTACGATGTCGAGAGAGGTGAGATACTCTTCGTCATTCGTTCCCTGCGGGAAAAAACAGATCTCGCGGGAACCTGACTGGAACAGGAGCTCCAACAGCGCTGAGTCCGTCTCCGGATCCCGGTCGTAGTCGGTGATCGTAAAAAGGATCTTGTTGTATTCCGGCTTGAACCTGTTGTCGTAGTCCTGCAGGTTCCAAACGGTAGGGCAGCTGGTGTGCATAACCTTACCGCGGAAGAAGCTGTTGAGCTTCCTGCTGGTATAGGTATCCCGCAGCGACTGATAGTATCTGGGACTCAGGATCCGGTTGTAGTAGACGGTCGTATACAGATCGGGACGACCCTCATATTTGGCCCATCCGGCCCCGATGAGGACCACATTCGAAAAGCCGGGAAATATGTATTGCGAGCGGCGCTTCTCGGGGGACAGCCGGGTAAACTTCCGGATATTGGACGTAAGGATGTTCGTGCCGCCGACGAACGTGAGCCGGCTTCCGTTGAGGACCTCTTTTCCTTTTGTGGTGATGCCGATGTGCGAGGATACCCGTCTGATCTCCACTCCCGGAAAGAGCTCATCGAATAGCTTCATCACGGACTCATGGATGATGAGATCGCCGAGATTGTAGGAAGGAGTGCCATTATTATCCATCAATGCCGGGTCAAGCAGCGCAATGTAGTCACTCATGATCGAAGATATAAAGATTGTTCTTTCCTGTGAAGAGCGGCTGCTTTTCGACCAGTTTCATTTTCCTGCCGGTGAACACCGCGATGAATTCGTTGTCGGTGAGATTATTCACCCAGGTGAGGTTCTTCCGTTCCTGGAGGTCCGAAACGTTCTCGAGGGTGCAATAGGAGATGACGCACCTTTTACAGCGCTTTGCCACTTCGTCCACGAGCCAATGATAGTCGTTGATGTATTCGAGGCATCCGCTAATGAAGATGACGTCGGCGGTGAGATCGGGGAAACTGCCGCTGTTGAGATCATACACATGGCTGCCTTCGCCTCGATGAGTGTAATCGACGCCGTAGTATGTGCAACCGGGAGGAAGGAACTCTTTCAGCCACATTTTTCCGCAGCCAAGATCGATCACCTGCTTAGAACCCTGAGGGATATGACCGGCCATGATTCGGATACGATCTTTCCAGCTTTCCGAGAAATACTCGATATCCGCCCATTTCTTTTGCCGGGGGTTAAACACGATGCGGCTGAATTTCCCAACTGCACGCTTTATTGATGAGACCATAGTCATAACTTAAGTATTCGTATTTGGTATTGGTTTTCAGGATGTCGAATTTTATCGCATTCTTCAGGAAGTCCATCACCTCCGCGCCGATCTTTTCAATCGCCAGATCGATCGTATAGGTGTTCGGCGTGAGCAGGGCGGGGGGCAGGGATATCCTGCAATGGATGTGTTTGTCGTCTGCGGAGCAGGAGATCAGTTTTTGGTCGATGAGCACTCTGCGTTCGTTCGTGTCGTTTATGCTGATGCCGATGCTGAAATCGCGGTTCCAGCTACGGTTGGCGATCTCAAGGTTGATGGAGACCTGCTCTTCGAGCGCATACTCGCCGACCGGCTCCCCGGCTGCATTGGAGACATACACCTTCCCGAAGACGATCGCGTCCCCGCTTTTCGATTCGGGCACCTGGTAGATGAGCGGCACCTGTTGCTTCAGATCGTTCATATAGGAATGTACGATCTCGGTGGCCGTCCCTATCGAGGTCAGGCGGCCGTATTTCAACAGGATGGCCTTGTCGCAAAGCGTATTCACAGCCGCCATGTTATGCGATACGAATAGGACCGTCCGGCCTTCCCGGGTGCTCACCTCCTTCATCTTGCCGATGCATTTGTTCTGGAATTCCACGTCACCGACGGCAAGCACCTCATCGATGACCAGGATCTCGGGTTCGAGGTGTGCGGCCACCGCGAAGGCGAGCCGGACGTACATCCCGCTGCTGTATCGTTTGACGGGTGTGTCTATATACCTTTCCACGCCTGCGAATTCGACGATCTCGTCAAATTTCCGCCGGATCTCTTTTGCGGTCATGCCGAGAATGGAACCGTTGAGGAAGATATTGTCCCTGCCGCTAAGCTCGGGATGAAAGCCCGTGCCCACTTCCAGGAGGCTGGCGATCCGGCCGCGGATCTTTATCTTTCCCCTGCTGGGCGCCGTGGTCCGGCTGAGGATCTTGAGCAGCGTGCTTTTCCCCGCCCCGTTCCGGCCGACAATTCCAAGCACTTCCCCGTGTTTTACGTCGAAGCTGATATCCTGCAGCGCCCAAACATAATCGCTGACGCCGGCTTTCGTGCGGTCGTTCACATCGCCGATCCGCAGGTAAGGGTCGTCGTTACCCCTGATTGTATGCCACCACCGGTTGAGATCGTGCGCAAGCGAGCCTGTGCCTGTGATACCCAGCCGGTATTGTTTTGAAACGTTCTCTACTCTTATAACGGTTTCACCCATATTCCATTGTATTTACACCGTGTCCATGAAAGTTTTTTCGACCCTGTTGAAAATGATGATCCCGACGATCAGGCTGACGACGGCGAATGCAAGGCTGTAGCCGAGCCCCTGGAAATCGAGCGTTCCTTTTCCAAAGATGATATATCTGAACGTTTCAACGATGGAGGTCATGGGATTGATGTTGATGATCCAGGCGTAGCTGCGGTGCTGGAGGTAAGAAAGCGGGTATCCGATGGGGGTTGCATACACCGCCAGTTGGATGGCAAAGGTCATCAGCACGGCGAGGTCCCGGTATTTGGTGGTCATCGCGCTGATGATGATGCCGAGGCCAAGGGCGATCCCCGCCATCAGCATCAGCAGCACCGGTATCGCCAGCCAGGACCAGGAGAGGTGTATCGGGTGGCCTTTAAAGGCGAAATAGATCATGAACACGAGCAGCAGGGCGAACTGAATGGCGAAGCGGATGATGTTGGAGAGAGCCACCGAGAGGGGAAGGACGAGCCGGGGAAAGTAGACCTTCCCGAAGACTGCGGCATTGGTGACGAAGGTGGTCGATGTGGCGGTAAGACAGGTGGAGAAATAGTTCCAGACGGTGATGCCTGCCATATAGAAGAGAAGCGCCGGTTCGACCCCATCGGTGGGGATATTGGCGATCCGTCCAAAGACGAGCAGGAACATCAGGGTCGTCAGCAGTGGCTGGATCACGTGCCACAAAAAACCCAATACCGTTTGGCGGTACTGGGCGACGAAATCCCGCCGTACAAAGATCCAGAGAAGGTCCCGGTAGCGCCATACTTCCCGGAGGTTGAATTCGAAGGCGGCGGCTTTGGGTTGGAGGATAAGGTCCCAATGTTCAGGTTTGGAAGGCTCAGTAAATGCGGAGATACGATCGTCTTGCAACGTGAGTTTTTTCACAGATCAATTATTTGGGAATATGTTTCTGAGACCTTTGCCTATCTTGCGAAAGATGTTCACTCTTTTCCTGCCGCCTTCTCTTTCAAAATAGCCGCCGTTCTGGCCATAACCGTAGGACCCATAGCCGTAGCCATAGCCGTCATAATAACCGCCGAAGTAGCCGGTGCGAAGCTTCACATCGTTCAGTACGGCCGAAACCTTGGGTATCCGCTTTTCGCGGTAGAGTTGTTCGATCATCGCGAGCATTTTGCGCGGGGTGTACCCGCGCCGGACGATATAGAGCGTGCAGTCGGCAAACTGGCCCAGGTGTACGGCGTCGCTGACAAGGCCGATGGGCGCTGTGTCAAGGATAACAACATCGAATTCCTGTTTGACGGCTTGCATCAATTCGCCCAGTCTGGGGTCGAGCAGCAGTTCCGCAGGGTTGGGGGGGATAGGACCGCAGGGAATGACAAAGAAATTGTCAAAGCCCTCCACCGGCACCAGCATTTCGTTGAGATCGGCCATTCCGATTATGTAGTTGGTGATCCCCATTTTCCGTTTCAGATCGAGGGCGGACAGGATCTTCGGCTTCCGGATATCGAACTCCATGACGACAGTCCGCTTACCGCCAAGGGCCATCACCGCGCCAATGTTGGTGCTGATAAAGGATTTGCCCTCACCGCTGAACGAGGAGGTGATCATGATCACGCTCTTGTTGCTTTTATTCAGCACGTATTGCAGGTTCGTCCGGATAATGCGGAATTGTTCGGCGATGAACCTCCGGCTATTGGTGGTTACCACCAGCGTATTGGAGTCTTCGGAGTGTGAGATCTCTCCGAGGATAGGCGCGGTTATCGCTTTCTCCAGTTCCGCCTTGCCGTTGACCTTATCGTTGAACATCTCGAGAATGACGATGATCGCCACTACCAGGATCAATCCCAGAAAGATATAGGTGCCGTAGATGGACTTGTTGTTGGGGCTGATCGGCTTTTCATTACCGACGGCCGTCTCGAGGACCTTTACGTTGGAGATCGAAGAGGCCGATGAGATGGATGTTTCGAGCTTTTTTTGCAGAAGGAAGGAGTACAGCTCTTCGAATACCTTCTGCTGCCGTTCGATATCGATGCTCTTCATCGATTTGGACGGCAGGGATTGCATGCTTGACATATATTGTCGTTGCCTTGTCTCCAGGTTGTTCGAGGCGATGATATAGGCTTGCCGGACGTTCTCCAGCGTCTGGATGATATCCCGGCGCAGTTTGGTCAGCGTTACTTCCATGGTAACGATCATGGGGTTCTTTGCCGGTGCCGACTTAAGGGTAGCCTCCCGCTGAACCTGCAATTGGTTGTACTGGAGGATCATCGCGCCAAGAGAAGGCTCGGGGGTTCCGAGGTTGTTCGGGACGATCTTGAATTCGTTCCCGGACTTTTGCAGGTAGTCCACCAGCCATTTGTTCACTTCGATCTGGACCTCCAGTTCCGCCTGTTTATTCAACTGGTCCGCCAGTTCCGTTTGATAGGTCTTGCTGAGCTCTTTCAGGTCCATGGTCATGTTCTGTCCCATCAGATCGCTGATCCCCCGTTCCACCTTGCCGAGGTCGGTTTTCAGCGCAAGAAGCCTGTCATCGATAAAATTAAGGGTGATCACCGACACCCGTTTCTTGTCTTCCACGATAGTGCTGTCGTAGACGGCCATCAGCGTGTTCAGGACGTTCTTGCCGAGAACGATGTTCTCCGTGGTCATCGAAAAGGAGAGGATGGTCGCCATCTCATTGAGCTGACTCACCTTCAAGGAGCCGATGATATCCGAAGCCGCATTGAATTCCGGTTGCCAGATGGCTGTATATTCCCTGTTGGGAAATTCCTGGAGCACCACGGAGTGATTGCGACCGATTACACAGCGGCTATATCCAAAGGTGAACGGCTGGCCGAAATGATAGACTGTTTTGCCGCCGTTCAAAAGGAATTCCCCGTCGTTGAGAACGTTTACGACGAAACTGATCCCGCGAGTGGAATCCGTGGTCGAAAGTACCGTCAGGTTGATGGGACAATCGCCATAGATCAGGGTCGACCGGATCTTGCCATTGTTAAAGTATTGATATTGAAGGTTCAGGTCCCTCACTACCCGTTGCATGAGAGCATGCGATTTCAGCACCTCTATTTCATTGGCAAGGTTGACGGTGGGTGCAAACATGAACAACTGACCCATCTTGCCGTTCTTATCCGCATCATTCTCCCCCCTGTCGTTGTTCAATAGCATCGAGGCCTGCACCACATAGGAGGGTGAACTGTAGCGAATTTTGAGGTACGCCAGGATAACGAACAGGATCAGCGAAAGGAGGATAAGCGGAATATATTTGAGGTACCGAACGATGAAATCGCGGATCGTAAGCGCTCCTTTCTGCGGCATCAGCGACCCCGTCATGCCATTTCCATCAATTTGCTCGAGCATGGTGTTTGACATTATTTTCTAAAAATACTATAGAGGAGAGCGAACACAGTAACAATACTGGTGGTGATAGTCAGGTTGCGCAGGGTGATCTGGTCGTTGGCGATCGATTTCTTCTTGTTTTGCTCGATAACCACCAGGTCATTCTGTTGCAGGTAGAAAAAGGGGGATTTCATGATATCGGGCTTTGTCAGGTCCATCCGGCCATATACCCGCCGGCCGCTGTCTTCCCGAATGATGAGCACATTATCCCGGCGGCCGTATTGGGTAATATCACCGGCCAGGGAGATGGCTTCCAGGATATTGATCTTTTCGTCCGGAATGCTGAACTCACCCGGGTGCTGCAATTCGCCAAGCATTCTGAACTTGTAATTGAGCACGCGGACATTGCAATAGGGATGGTTCAGATAGTCGGTGAGCCGGCTATTCAGGGTATCGGTCAGCTGACCCCGGGTGAGTCCGTCGACGTGAAGGACTCCGAGGTCCCGGAAGGTGATATTGCCTTTTTCATCGACCAGATAACCCGTAGCGGAGGAAGAACCGCCTCCGGACTTGGAACCCAGAGAGGGTAAACTGCCGCCACCGCCTGCGCCGGATGGAGCGGTGGGCAGTTGGAATGAGGCCGATCCTCCCTGATTATAAATAGCCGAAGCTTCGGGGTTGTCGCTAAAGATCACGATGCCCAGCAGATCGCCCTGCTTGATCATCGGATCGAAGGATGGTATCGTACTTAACCGGGTGGTGTCAAATGCACCCTGCATATAGACATACGGACGGGTCGTTCCACATGAACCAACGAGAAGTATCGTAACGATGGCCGCCAGCCAAAATCCTGCATAATGCTTCCCGGTCACCTTTTCAATATTCATATCTGAATTGGGGTTTGTATAGAATGGAGCGATCAATCGACGAGCCGGAGATTCGATCTGTCCACGACAGCCACAAGGGTGTACTGAAGGCTCTCAATGACGATCTGGACCCTTTTTCCGCGCACCCGCAGGATCCGGGCTTCCTCATCCATTAAAATGCCGGTTTGGATCCTTACTTTTTCGTTCGGTCTCAGTTCTGTAGGCTCTACGCGGACATTGGTGTACTCGTTGAGGAATTTCTTTATCGCGCGGATCTCGCCGTCCCTGATGATCGCGGGCTTCCCGAGCCAGTACACGTAATTCACGACCCCTTCCGCCATCCGTACCTTTGGCATTTCTTCCTGGCTGACTTTTACAAACAGGTAGGATTTGAACAGCGGTTCTTCCACCCATTTCACGCGGTCGCTCCATTTCTTTTGAACCTTATTCAGCGGGCAATACGTTTCAATCCCCTTTGCCACAAGCAGGCCGTACACCTTTTTTTCCCACCGTGGACGGGTATAAATTGCGTACCAATGTCTTACAGTACTCGGCATGGCTTCGCCTCCTCAGTCCCAAAATTCGTTTTTAATTGACTGAATATCAGTTATTTAACCAACTTTTCACGATCCCTTAAAAAGGAAAGGGTACAAGCGGGTATTTCGATTAAAAAATACCACTCATACCCTTATACTTATTTAAAAAGACAAAAGCCTGAAACGTATTCTCCACAGGACGTTGCTAAAGTTTTAAAAGCTTGGATTCAAAAACACAAAAAAACTTCCAATGGCACGATTTATTGCATTTGGCATCGCAATTCCCCCAAATACCCGCTCTTCCCTGTCTCCATTCACAAATATAAGAGATTTTAATGTTCAATAACTTTAACTGTAAATTGAAAAAGAGCAATTTATGGCCAAATCGGGCAATTTGCTCCTTTTCCTGGTCCACTACTTTTGCAAAAAGCTTGCCCTACTTTTTTTCTCCGGCCAGCCTTCCGATTCCCCAGTAGAGGAGGCATGCCAGCATGAAGAGCAGGCAAACGATGACAATGGAGAATTTTACCCTTGCCAGGTCGTAGGCAATAGATACATTCCATTGAGATATAGGGCCGTGAAGTGTCCGGGATAAGGCGATGTTCTCAGCCACGTCGCAGATGGTGGCCAGGAGAATAAGCCAGGAAAAACCTCTTCCACCTTTGATCATGATCTCATTGCCGGTGCATATGGAAATAAAGCGACAACCCAGGGCGATGGCAAGTGTGTACAGGATCATGAACAACCAGGCAAGGTACGTGCTTTTTATGCCTTGTTCGTATTTTCCGGTGGATTTCCAGTGATCGATGATCGTTTCGGCTCGTGTAACGGTTTTTGCGATCTCGAACTGGACGATCTCATCGGAGCTCAGCGGGGCCAGGTAATTTCTTACCCAGATCATATAGCCAATGGTAAGCAGGAAGAATAACCAAAATAATTGTCGGAGACGGCCAAACCGGACAGACGCCGAAGGAGGTTCCATTATGCTGGTGATTTATGCGAGCGTAAGGTACTCAAAAATTGCGACTACTTCCTACTAAAAATCCATATGCCAGTCCCAGCGTCTCTTGTCTTCGCCGAGCTTTTCGAGCGCGATGCAATGCGCATTAATACCCATCTCATGATCCGACACCAGGATCTCCTGGCGTAGCAGTTTCTTCATTCCGGGAATGGCCCGAAGATATCCCGCGGCCTTCATTACACCTGAGGACGGATAGTTGGAGGGGTATTGGGAATGGATCTTGTAGTCCGGGAATTGGGAAATAAACCGCAACAATTTCCGGATACCGGGGAAGGTGACGTCATCGAAAACGATAACGCCGCCGATGTCCAGCATCTTATCGATATAAAAGAAGTCCACCAACAGCCAATCGAATTGCTTGGTGCTGTCGATATAGGCAAAGTCAAACCTTTGCCCGGCTGCCATCAGCCTGGGAAGGGCCTGATAACAAAATTCGCCGATGAAATCGAGATTGTCTCCATATCCTGCGAGGCTGACCAGTTCGAGTCCGCGGCCGCCCCAGGTATCGAGTTGGAATTTGTCGATCACCGTGTGCCTGCCGTTGCGTTTTGTCACCTCTTCGACAATGGCCAGGGTCGAGGTGCCGTAGGCGAAGCCTATTTCGAGCGACCGGTTAAACCCTTTGCTTCGGATGATCTCCTGGAGGAATTGACATTGTCCTTTACTGGTTTCGGAATTAATTTTAATGATCTCGCCCTTGGAATTACGAAACTGGCGTGTGCTGAAAATCTCTTCTAAGAGTAGATGCATGGTATTTCAATTGGATAACACTCCGCCCGAAATTACGCTTTTCCGATGAAATACACACTTGCGCCCTTCTTTCGTCTCAATTTACTGCCTCCGGGGATCTCCGGCCTTCCAAAGCGGCGAGCACATCGAGGACAGCATCTTTCCAGCCTGCGATAAGAAAAACATCGTCGCTGGTGTATTCAAGCGGTCTTGAACCATAGCCTGCGAGATCGAAGAGATAAAGCTTCGAGTCCGGGGCCAGTTCGCGCCGGTACTGCCGCCAGGATTCCATGAGGCCGGCGCCGGAAGGCTGGTTGAAGCCGCGGGTCGCCCAGAGCCTGCAGTCGGTAAAGATCAGTAACCTGTCGACGACCTGTTTTCTGCGGAGCAGGTCCTGCAGGATCAGGTGGGCGTTGATGCCATAGCCGGCCTCGTCCTCCCGGCTTCTGAAATGGTCTGCTGCCATCAGCACAGGCTGGGGAGATCCTTCCAGCGGCTTCCAGGTATTACCGATGATACCGGTGATCACCCGATAGCCCCTGCTCTTCCACAACCCCGCCAGCAGCGGGGCGATATCGAATCGCAGGGCGGTACCGCCCGGATGAACGGGTTGTTTCATGCTATTGCTCACGTCCATGGCGATCAGCGAGACGCCTTCGCTGCCAAGCCGGTGCCAACCGGTCTGCAGAACCGCATCCTCCAGTGCTTCGGCCAGCATAGCGGCGCCTCCCTGCTCCATCTGGCGCAGGGCCTGGTGTACTTCCAGTATCCGGAGCGGGGAGACCGCGCTTCTGCGGACCGCCGCGGCATTGCTCAGGTATTCCGCGGCGAGCTTCAGCACTTTACCGCTGACGCCGGCGCAGAGCATGGGACGAAGATTATTTAACAGGGCCGGGTAGCCGATGCGAAAGGAGGAGATACCTTCTTTCCATTTGTCCCGCAATACCACCTGCCGTTGTTCCGGACTGTCATACAGTTGATGATGAAGCGCATGCCATTCCTGCTCCCAGGTGCTGCGGACCGGGATCTGATCCCGAAGGATCCTTCCGAACAGATCTTTCCTGACGCGACCGGAAGCCTTCGGCCGCAGGAACCGAACGGCTTCCTGCAGGGCAAGCTGTGTTTCGCGGGTACTACGGGAATAGGAGAACTCATCGAGCCGGTTGAGCAGCAGATCGAGGGGTCTGCGGATGACGCGGCCGGGTTTTGTTCCGGGACCTGCGGCCCGGGCGTAGAAGGACAGCCAGAGGGGGATATCGCCGGGGTGCCGGAGGATCTCCTCCATCAGGCGGGCGATGTTCTCATCCTTGCCATAAGCGGCAGCCAGTTCCGCCGTCAGCCACAACGCCGCATCGTGTGAATTCGCTTCCATGTCGAGCCGGATCGCCATGCGGCCGATCCGGTCAGGATCGGCCGCAAGAACTGCGGCACGAGCCGTCAACCCGGCTTCGAAGAGCGGCTTCGACGGGTCATCAGCAAACGACACGACCAGGAGTTGCCGGTAAAGATCTTCCTGTGCGTCGGAGAAACCGGCTTTTACAAAGGCGTAGCGATTGTCGGCGGACTGTCTTCCTCTCAGGCTAAAATTGAATTTCATGACTGCTCCTCTTTTTTAAAAAAATGCCCCGGTCGAAGGTCGACCGGGGCTGGCTCTTACCGGCGCTGCGGCGCAGCGCCTATCGGATACCTATCGGTCGATGACAATAAAGTTGCTCATCATGCAATCGTTGCATGATCGTGGTCAGAGTTATATGTTGCTCAGTCGTGGTTCCCATATGAAAAAGCCCCGCGTTTCTGCGGGGCTTTATATGCTGGATCTTTTTATTCAGGTTACAGCACTTTATGCCCCGCGCAGGTACACACCTTAATGGGGTTATACCCGGAAAGAAGTTGTGTATGTGCAGACTGTCGTAGCATGAGTGCGCGTTTTGTTTCTATGGACAAAAATAAAATTCTTTTTTTTGTTTTTCGTCAAAAAACAAAAAAAAATTTTGCCGCCCTTTTTTTATGCGCGATTGAGGATGAGCTTCTGGATCTTATTGTGGAGGTCTTCCGGGCGGAATGGCTTGGGCACCACTTCCATGAACCCTTTCTGCATGAGATCGACACGCATGTCTTCATATACGGCTGCGGTGAAGGCGATCGCCGGCACGGAAGGGTGTACTTTCCTGATCTCTGCCAGCGCGGTGATGCCATCCATCTCGGGCATTTCGAGATCGATCAGCACGAGGTCGAAATTGCCGCAGCGGAACTTTTCCACGGCTTCCAGGCCGTTCACCGCCTCGTGGACCTCGATCCCCCATTTGGTAAGGAACTTCCGCGCCACGCGCATATTGACGATATTATCTTCGGCGATGAGAACCCGCAGATGGTCGAAGGCGGGAAGGTGTTTCACCTTCTCGTCGTTGATGTACATCTTGGAGTTCTCGTTGATCTCGAGCTCGATGGTAAAGTAGAAAGTGCTGCCTTTCCCTTCCTCGCTGCGGAGCTGCAGGTCGCCGGAGAATAGGCTCACCAGCTTCTTACTGATGGCCAGGCCGAGGCCCGTACCGCCATATTTTCGCGTCGTATCGGTGTCGGCCTGTGTAAAGCTGTCGAAAATTTCCTGCTGCTTATGCGCGGGAATGCCGATGCCGGTATCCTGGACCATAAACTGGATCGTGGATTTTTTGCTCGTCGAGGAGATCTTTCTTGCGCCCAGCGTGATGCCGCCGGTGTGGGTGAATTTGATCGCGTTGGAGAGCAGGTTGCTCAACACCTGGTTCAGCCTTGTTTCATCCGTCAGGAATTCCGTCTCCAGGTTTTCGTCGACATCCACAAGGAACAGCAGTCCTTTCGAATGCGCCTGCACCGAGAACTGGGTCTCCAGTTTCCGCAGGAACGCCCGCATATTGACGGGGACATTCTCCAGTTCGAAACGGCCGGATTCTATCTTATTGAAATCAAGTATCTCGTTGATGAGCACCATCATGTGCTCGGAGGAGAATTTTAGGATCTCAAGATGAGAGAGCTGCTCCGGCAGGTATTGCTCCTGCATTAGCAGGTTGGAGGCGCCGATGATGCCATTCAGCGGTGTGCGCAGCTCATGGCTCATATTGGACAGGAAGCGCGACTTGGCCTTCGAAGCCGTCTCGGCCTTTTGCTTGGCCTTCATCAGTTCGAACTGCGTCATCTTGATCTCGGAGATATCCAAAATACTGATCTTCCAGAAATGCCGGTTATCGTCATAGAAGGAGACCACGTTGACGAAGGCGAATACCGTATTGTCCTTTTTCGAGGTAAATGCCAGTTCGCCCTGCCAGCTGTTTGCGCTTTCGTTGCCGCCGGAGGGTTTGTTCTCGATGTTGCGGAACAGCTGGATATGTTCTTTTGTGAACAGGCTGTCCATTGGCGCGCCCACGATCAGCCGTTTATCATCGATCTCGAGCAGTTCGACCGCCCGTTTATTGCAATCCGTGATGACCAGCGCATCGGCATCGAGGATGAACACACCGTCGAGGGATGTATTGTAGATGGTATCGACGAATTGCTTCTCCTTCATGATCGCTTCTTCGTTGTTGCGGTTGATCTTTACGATGGCGAACGAGAAGAAGGTGGTCAGCAGCAGGGAAAGGACCAGGTTGCTGTCAAAGAGCCGGTCGAACATGCCGGTTATATGCACCTGGTAATGGTTCTCCGCCGGACACAGATAATAGCAGAACAACAGGCAGACCAGGGTGATGAGGTAGGCAAAAACCAGTTCCCGCAGGCTTCTGGTAAAGCTGATGATAAACGTCATGATCAGGAAGTAAGGGAAGAAGAACAGGTATTCACCTGCTTTCAAGCCCTCCATGTAGTTCATTATCGCCAGGTAGAAGTTCAGGTTCAGCACCGAAAGGATACGGGCCAGTTTGAAATGCCGGCGCAGGTTGAGGTGATAGGCGACGATGAAGATATAGGCGGCGCTAAGGTTGATCAGTGCGCTGATATAAAGACCAAAACAGAAGTAGGAGATAACGCAGACGAAATGTGCGATGAGGATGAGCAGGATGAACTGGTTGAACCGGATCGTCTTCTTTCTTTTAGCGGGGGTATAGTCATCCCGCAGTCCGGAATAGACTATATCCTCATAGAAGGAAGTAAATACAGATACGATCGGGTTGCTCACAGGAGTCGAATTAATACTGACGATTAACGGTTTGTCGTCATTATATACTGTCAACGTCGGAAGGCAATATTTTATTATAGGCCCCGTTATTTATAGGACCTGCACATATGGAGAAGCCTTTATCCAATACCAGCTTCACGTTTAGCGACGGCATCGACGGCCAGTATATAATCGATTTATATGCAGGGGATTACATCATGATTGAAGAGACCTTCAACGATGTCTACCGGGAATATGACGAATTTGTCAATAGAATTATCACTACTTACCACGAGCGTGATGTTTCGGCGCTCAAAAGCGCCGTGCATAAGGTCAAACCCTTATTCGGCTTCGTGGGTTTGATGGCCCAGCAGGCTCAGTGTTTGCAGTTCGAGAACGGTTGCCTGGCAATGAGTCCTGCTCAGCTGGCAGATGCCTTTGCCCAATTGAAAAGGACCCTGGGGGAAGCAAAATCCATCATCGAGAATGAGTGGCGGCGCCTCGTTGAATTCAATGCCTGAAGTCCCGGCAATAACGGGTTGCCATTCTCATCGCTTCGATGTCCCGACCGCCGCTGTCAGGGCCGACAACCCATCCATTAATTGTTCTTTTGAAGGCCAGCCGAAGCCAATCCGCACATAGTGCCGCGGCATTTCGAACCAGTGGCCCGGCCCGACGTAGGTGCCGTGACCGGCTAGCAGGGTTTTGTAGAATTTCTCCAGATCGACAGCCTGAGGGTTTTTCAGGCGTGGGAAACAGACACAGCCACCACGCGGTTCCACCCATTCCCAATCATCCTGTTGTTGCATCCAGTTCCTGACCAATCCGAACTTTTCGCGGATATCCGCGGTAATGCGCGGGAAGTGTTTGTCGCGGTGGAGAAGAAAGCGATATGCGAGTTCTTCGTCGATGACCGGTCCGCAGATATGTATCTGTTCCTTTGCCGCAAGGAAGGTATTGAACAGGATTTTATCCCGGCAAACGATCCAGCCGGTTCGCAGGCCAGGAAGGCCATAAGTTTTGGACAGCGACGAGATGCTGATCATTTTTGGGGAAAATTCTGCCGCGAGCGGGAGCTGGCGGCCAAAGACCATGTCGCGGTAGGTCTCATCCACCAGAACGTAGAGATCGTTGGCTTCGGCCAAATCGGCCAGTTCTTTTAATTGTGACTCTTCCAGGCAGGCGCCTGTGGGGTTGTGAGGGTGCGTGACCGAGATATAGCGGGTTTTGGGTGTAATGGCGCTTTTGATCCGTTCGATGTCGAGAGCCCAGTTGTTCTCAAATTGAAGATCGATGAAGTTTATAGTGGCGCCGATGGCGCGGGGT
>Ga0081540_1001271_pt1 | contig 21973 bp, 23 predicted proteins | sample TabmetS2T1R1_FD_71024 | JGI IMG/M metagenome (GOLD analysis project Ga0081540, IMG submission 71024) | Tabebuia heterophylla rhizosphere microbial communities from the University of Puerto Rico - S2T1R1 | ecosystem: Host-associated > Plants > Roots > Rhizosphere ... | reverse complement strand
CACTACATGCTGACTGAGAGGGCAACGGTGTCCCAGCGCTCCGTCAGGGATGCTCGCAACTCAGGCCAGCCGGGGCTTCGCCCCCTCGGCGAGCTTCAGCCGCGTCCATACGTTCATGTTGACGACGACGCCGACGATCTCGAGGATCTTCTCCGCATCGAAGTGCTTCGCGAGCCCCTCGTGGAAGGGCTGGAAGGCCCGGTCAGCATCTCTATCGGGCGCCCTCGTAAGCGCTTCCGTGTAGCGGAGCGCGGCCTGCTCTGCCTCGGAGTGCAGGTCGGTCTCCCACCAGGCGGTCAGTGTGTCGATCTTCGCGCGCGGGATCCCGGCGTCGCGGGCGGCCTCGTAATGGAGATTCAGGCAGTAAGTGCAGTTGTTGAGCTGCGAGACGCGCAGGCGCAGAAGCTCGGCCAGGCCGCGGTCGATGCTCAGCTCCGCTGTGTACCCAAAGGCGTCAGCACCCATGCGTGCCAAGCCGATCAGGGACTCGTTCTGCGCCGCGTCGGCGCGGTGGTTGGTGATCTCGACCTCGTCGCTCATTCGTCTTCCCTTCGGTTGTCATCACTCTCGCTGACTCCGCACAATCCTCCCGCTCCCGCCATGGGTCGAGCCCCGACTCACACATAGCCCTTACGAGCGAGCCACCGCAGTGAGATGTAGCCCCAGATCGGGGGCAGATAGAAGGTGCAGAGGCGCTGCGTGATCGCGATGGCGAACGCCGTCGGCTCGTCCACTCCCAGGGCGATCAAGGCGGCCGAGATGCTCGCCTCGGCGGCGCCTATTCCGCCCGGTGACGGGATCAGGCTGGAGAGCACGGAGGCCGCGGTGTTGACGAAGATCAGCTCGGCCAGATTCAGGTGGACTCCGAAGGCGAGGCAGGTCGCACCGAGGGAGATCGAGTAGAGCAGCTCGGAGAGGACGTTCCCTCCGAAGAGCTGCAGGCGTTTTTGACGGTCGCGCGCCACAGCCCAAAGGCCCGCGACCGCGGATCGAACTGCGGGCAGGACCTTGGCCCGAAGCTTCGGTAGCGCCAGGACGATCGCCACGCCAACGAGGAGTGCGACGAGAATCGCGGCCACGAGGCGACCGTCGGGGGTACCGAGATGGAACTTGCTCGTGTCCAGGGCATTGCCGACCAGGGCCAGGCTGATCAGCAAGAGGGCCGCCTGGACGATCGTCTCGGAGGCGTCGTCGAGCGCTCCCGCCGCGGCCGCCTCGGGGCCCGAGGCGCCCATCCGCTGCAGGAAGCGGAGGTCGATTCCGATTCGCCCGGCAGAGCTGGGCACGGTCAGGTTGATGAACTTGATCGCGGACTGCAAAAGGACGCAGGGGAGCAGCGGGAGCGGGGTCGCAACGGACCCACGTACCGAGATGCCCGTGCCGATGAAGCTGCTCTGCGCCAGGATCAGCGCGAGCACCACCCAGGCCACGTCCGCCTGCTTGAGCTCCCGATAGATCGTGTCGAAGCCGACCTCTGCAAGCTTGGAGATCAGCACGTAGGCGGCGAAGATCAGGGCCGCCGTCAACAGGAGGTCCCTCGGGCGAATACGACGCAGGGGCGCCACCTCGGGCGACTTCTGACCGGTCGCCGCGGCCGCGTCGGCGCGGAGCTGCTTCAGGCCTATCTCGTGTGAGCGCGCCAGGTCACGCAGATGCGGCGTCAGTGCCGCGCGTTGCATGTAGGGGAGGATGCGGATGAGGTTGTCTTTCCAGCCCGCTTCGATGGCGTGGTGCAGTGCGCGCTCAGGGCCGACGAGGACGGTGCAGGCGACAGCGAGCTCGGCCGCGTCGATGTCGAGGGCCGACTGCGGAGCGGCAAGCGTCGCGGCCGACAGGTCCACCAGCATCGGGCCGTCGTCGGTGACGAGCACATTGCTGGCGTTCAGCCGGCCATGAGAGATCCCGGCGCCGTGCAGGCGATCCACCTGCTCCCACAGATCTTCGAGCGTCTGGTCACTCACCTTGTCGGGCTGAGCGAGCTCGAGGGGCACGATGTCAGGCTGGCGCGTGACGAGCAACGCGTTCCCGTCGTCATCGGGCGCCGCGAGGATGACCTCGGGAACCCGCACCCCAGCCTGGCCGGCCATGAACGTCGCCAGCGCCTCGTGCTCCACCTGGTCCAGCCGTCCGATCGGAGCGCTGCGGGGTGGATCCCTGTAGGCCATGAGACGCCAGCGCCGGGCGAGCCGTTGGGTGTCCTGCGCGTCGCGACCGAGCGCGCGCACCTTCAGAGGATGCCCAGCGTGATCGTGACCGACGTACTCGGCGGCGCCTATTTGTTGTTTTTCTGCCGGCCTGAGGTCCCGGACCTCCACTCCGAGCCCCGCGAGGGCGGCACGGATCTTCTCCGTGGGCGGCACCCCGGCGGCCGAGCCGAACGCCAGGCGCACAGCGGCGCCCGCCGCGAGGCCGACTGCGATTCCCGCCAGCGCCCCCGATGGCAACGCCGCACCGAGCACGACGGTCCCGAGCGCGGCAGTGGGAACAAGCCACACCGCAAGCACGCGAAGCCAGCGAACCAGCTCCGGGCCGGCGACAACGAGAACGGCGGTCGCCGCGGCAAGCCGCAGCTCGGGGTAGCCCCAGCGTGAGAGCAGGTGGTCCTTGACCGGAAACCAGTCGGATTCGACGATCCCTCCAAGGGTCAGCCCGGCCCCGACCAACACCACTGCGGCGGCAACCAAGTCACCCGCCAAGCGCCAGCGGCGACGCGCGATCACGTCCACGACGACGACGAGCGCCAGCAGGAGCAGTGCGACGAATGCCACGCGCCAGAATCCGTTCGCCCAGCCGAAGAGCGTCGTCAGCGCCTGTGCGACGTCGGCGTCGACCTCCGGGGTCTTGGACGCGACGACCGCGGTCAGCCCGATCACGATCGCCGCCACGAGCAGGAAGACGCCGTCGACGGTCCGTCTGTTTCGCCGGCCGGGCTCGAAGGTCAGCAGCAGCGGCGACTGCGTGGACACGAGCGGCGACTGCGCGGACACCGACAGAGCATCACGAAATCGCGACTTTCCTGTCAACCGGAGGATCGCCCGTGAGAATGGTGCGACCGTGCCCCAGGCGTCGAGCGAGCAGCCGAGCATGACGCGTGGCGGGATGCTGAGGCGCCTGCTGGCGGTGGCCATCGCCGGCGTGGCGCTCTATGGGCTTGCGCCGAGGCTCGTCGAGGTGCTCGGCGACTTGCCCCGCCTACGTGACATAGAGCCGGCCTGGTTCGCGGTGATGGCCCTGAGCGAGAGCGCGAGCTGCGTCTGCATGGCGACGGTGCAGCGCATCGCCACGGGGGAGCATCGCCTGGGCCCATTCCTGCACTCTTACCTCTCAGGCAACGCGGTGAGCGAGCTCGTCCCGGGAGGAGCCGCCACATCAGCGGCGCTTCAGTTCGAGATGCTGTCTGAGGAAGGGGTGTCGCCAGCCCGCGCAGCATCGGGCATCACCGCAGCCTCGGTGCTCGTGTTCGGCACCTTGCTGCTCTTGAACATCCTGGGGTTGCCGCTACTCGTCCTGGGGGTCGCCGTGCCCGCAAAGCTGCGGGCGGCGACGTGGGTGTCCGCGGTCCTGCTGCTTGGCATCTTGGTGTTCGGGGCCCTTGCCCTGCGAGGGGACCGTTTCCTGATCACAGTCGGCCGGGCGGCAGAGCGGATCGTCAACAAGCTGAGGCGGCGCTCCCAACCCCTGCAGGATCTTCCCAAGCGGCTCCTTGACCAGCGCTCCGCTGTTGTCAAAGCGGTCGGCAGTCACTGGTGGCAGGCGCTGCTCGCCGCAGGCGGGAAGTGGGTGTTCGACTACCTCACACTCGTGTTCGCACTCGCCGCCGTGGGCGCGCGTCCCGATGCCGCCCTGGTGCTGGTGGCGTACTCCGCGGTATCCCTGCTCGGACAGCTTCCGATAACGCCGGGCGGCCTCGGTGTCGTTGAGGCAGGCCTCACGGGTGCGTTGGCGCTGATCGGCGTCAACGGAGGCGACGCGGTGCTGGCCACTCTCGCGTATCGCATCTTCAACTATTGGCTGTATCTCCCGGCCGGCCTGGTTGGCCTGATCCTCCATCGCCGCGCCATCCGCGCACAGCATGCCGAGGCAAGCGGGTGACCGCATCCGACCCGCGGTGGCGGGGGCAAGGGTGCGGCCGGGGACGCAAAGATGGCTCTAGCCAGGCAGGTCCTGGGGCCGCTTCTTGGCGAGCTTGCCCTTGAGCAGTCCTGTGGACTGGCCCACCTCGATCAGGTAGCCGTCGGGGTCCCGCATGTAGCAGCGAATCTCCGCACCGCGATCGATCGGCGGCGTCACGAATTCGGCCCCTCTCGAGCTCCATTCCTCGTAGCACGCCTGGATGTCGGCTACGCGCAGATTCATGAAGGCGGAGAGCGTGTCCTCGAACTCGTAATCGACCACCGAGATGTCCGGCTTGTCGGGGGTGGGTCCACCGCCGGGGTTCATGATCACCCACGAGTTGGACAGCTTGACCATGCATGGGTTCTCCTCGAGCACCACCTGGCCGCCGAGGACCTCGGAGTAGAAGGCACGGGACCGAGCGACGCTGCGCACGGTGAGGAACTGCGTGACGAGGAAGCCCTCGGCCGGCGCCGGCAGGTTGTCGTAGTCGATGTAAGGGGTGTGCTCCGTCACGGTTACCTCCTCGCTCTAGCTGGGTCGCAGGACTAGCCGGCGCCTGGCCGGCCCTCCAGGATGCGCAGGACGCCGTCGGTGACCGTCCCGAAGACGAGATGCGCGGTCAGATCCTTGGTCAGCGTCCGCGCGTCGTATCTCCAGATCGGTTTGTACAAGCCCGCCAGGGGCAGGGTGACGTAGTCGGAGCCCCAAAGGCTCGCGCCAAGCACCGGGCCTGCCCAGACTGGACGGCGGGGGAACGCCAGGGCGTACCCCGCCGCGAACGAAGTTCCGTACGACCAGTGCATGAAGTTGCTGATCGCCGCCGCCTGGTCGACCGGCGGGTCGGACCCGGTGAGGAGGTGGATGATCTTTCTGCCCATCTGCCCGGGCGCCGGCGCGGCTTCCCAGCTGTCCAGGTCGCGAACCAACTCCCAATCGGCGAAGTCTTGATGGCCGCCTTCGCGGCGGGCGCGCAGATACCAGACGAGATCCATCGCCAGCGTGCCTGCCACTCCGGCCAGCGCGCCGACAGCCAGGCGACGGATCGGATGAGGCCGAGACAGCCTGCGTTTGATGGCCACCGGTGTCATTCTCACGACAAAGAGGTTCGCGTACCGCGCACGGAGTAGCGCCGGCCACGGCCTCGAGGCGGATGACGCCGAGGCGGCTATGCGCGACGATGCGGGTGTGTTTCGCGTAGCTGGCATCCGCGGCGCCCCGACGTCGTGAGCGGCGGCGAGACCGGGAACGGCCGCATCGAGAGCCTCGCCGGGGGCCTCGATCGTCAGACGACGATGGTCGCCGGCGTCGCCACGCTCGGCCTGATCATGGCGGTCCTCGACACGACGATCGTCAACGTCGCGCTCGACACTCTCTCGAGGGATCTGAACGCGCCTCTGAGCACGATCCAGTGGGTCTCGACCGGGTATCTGCTCTCGCTCGCCTCGGTGATCCCGCTGTCGGGCTGGATCACCGAGCGGTTCGGCTCCAAGCGGACCTGGATCGTCTCGATCGCGCTGTTCGCGGTCGGTTCGGCGCTCTGCGCCTTCGCGACTTCGGCCGGGGAACTGATCGCCTTTCGCGTCCTGCAGGGACTGGGCGGGGGGATGCTCGTGCCGGTCGGGTTCACTCTCGTCGCGCAGAGCGCCGGACCGCAGCGGATCGGACGCGCGCTCGCGGTGGTCGGGGTGCCGATCCTCCTCGGTCCGATCTTCGGGCCGATCATCGGAGGCCTAATCGTCGACAACGCCGCCTGGCAGTGGATCTTCGTCGTCAACGTCCCGATCGCCGCCCTGGCGATCTTCGCCGCGTCCCGGGTGCTGCACGCCGACGCCGGCCGTGACGACGCCGGCGCCCTCGACTGGTTGGGCGTCGCCCTGCTGAGTCCCGGCCTTGCGGGAATCGTCTTCGGCCTCTCGGAGACTGAGAGCCATGGCGGCATAGATCACCCCATCGCCTTCGGACCGATCGTCGCGGGATTCGCCCTGGTGGGGCTGTTCGTCTGGCACAGCCTGCGGGTGGCGCGACCGCTGATCGACCTGCGGCTCTTCCGGTCGCGGGGCTTCCGCGCCGCCACAGCAACGACGTTCCTGCTCGGCGGAACTCTCTTCGGCACGCTGCTGATCCTGCCGCTCTACTACCAGGTCGATCGCGGCGAGAGTGCGTTTAACGCGGGCCTGTTGCTGGCCCCGCAGGGCCTCGGCGCGGCGGCGATGCTGCCGATCAGCGGTCGGCTGACCGATCGGGTCGGCGGGGGCCCCGTAGCGGTCGCAGGGTGCAGCCTGATCGTCCTCGCCACCGTGCCCCTGGCCTTCGTCACGAGCCACACCTCGTTCGCACTGCTGGGGGTCGTTCTGTTCGTGCGGGGCCTCGGCTTCGGCGCGGCGATCCAGCCGACCACCGCGGCGGCCTACGCAATGCTCAGTTCCTCACAGATCCCGCGCGCAACGGCCGCGCTCAACACTCTGCGCCAGATCGGCGGTTCGATCGGCACTGCGCTTCTGGCGGTGGTCCTCCAGCACGAAGCTGCGGCGCACATGGCGTCGGCCGGGGGCGCAGCCGGGTTACTCGCACCGCTCTCGGCGAGCCAGCGCGCGGAGATCGGTGAGCCCCTGGCCACCGCCTTCGGGAACACCCTGATGTGGTCGGTGGGAACCTCGCTGCTGGCCCTGGTCGCCGCGATCTCGCTGCTGATGGCCGAGCGCAGCGACAGAAGGTCCTCGATCCCCGACGAGAGACACGATCGAACACTTCCCTCGAGCCCTTCGACTCGGTCGCCGAGCCCGACGACGCCGCGCCCGTCCGCTTGAGCGCCTCCGACTCCGTCATCGCGCACCCCTGATGACGGCAGCCTCAGGCGCGCAGTAGGGCTAGCCGCAGCCCGTCATCCGGAACAGCCGAACAAGGTCTCGGGTACAGGGGTATGGCGCCGGCGATCTGGGCGCGAGACCGTGCACTCATGACCCCGAGGATCTTGTCCCTGCGCCTGCGGCCGGATCGAGACGCGCGACTGAGGCGGAAAAACGCACTCATCGATGAGGCCATGGATCGCTACCTGGAGTGGCGGGAGGAGTGCGCGGCTGTCTCCGAGGCCTACCAGAGCTGGACGAGTGCGCCGACGGAGGAGACGGACATGCCGTTCGCGGCGTATACCGCCGCACTGGACCGCGAGCAGAGCGCCGCGACGGTCTATCGGCGTGCGCTCGAAGGCGTCAGGCGATCGATATGACGGCGCGACCACGGAGGCGGACCGACCGATGCTGATTCCGCTGGTGGCCTTCAACGACGACTCGGAGCAGTACCGGCCGGCCGAGACCTCTCCGCCTGCAAGCGAGCCCCCTCGACCTCGCCAGGGGCCGGAGCTCTGCTCCCGTGCCAAGCCTCGCCGCAGCCCCGGGAGACGCCACGGGGAGCGGCGGCGGCGCCGTCACCGAGATCCAAGTCCGCAGCTTGACGCGTGACGCGGGGATCGACGACCCATCAACCAAAGGAGTGAGGATGACTCGAAGCAAACCAATCAGATTGCTGGCCGCGACGGCCGCTCTACCGCTGATCGCCGTGGTCGCCGCAGGCTGCGGTGGCGGCGGCGGCAGTGACAACGCGGCCGCAGCCTCTCCACCCAAGACCACCAGCGGGCAGTCGGCGACCGTCGGAACCGCGCACGCGGGCAACCTCGGCACGATCCTGGTCGACTCTCAGGGCCGCACCCTCTATCTGTTCGAGAAGGACTCGGGCACGAAGAGCGCGTGTTTCGGTGGTTGCGCCACCCAGTGGCCGCCCCTCCGGGACAGCGGTAAGCCGACCGCCGGCAGCGGCGTGAACGCCTCGATGCTCGGCACGACGAACCGGTCCGACGGGAATCCGCAGGTGACCTACAACGGACATCCCCTGTACACGTTCGCGGGGGATCAGCAGCCCGGCGATACCAGCGGTCAGGGCATCAATGCCTTCGGCGGCAGCTGGTTCGTGATGAACAGCTCGGGTAGTGCGGTCATGACGGCGCAGTCGACGACGACCACGTCCGGTTCGAGTGGTGGTGCCATTGGCTACTGACAGCAGGCGCGCGCTGTACACCGCGGAGGCCCACGTGACCGGAGGGCGGGCGCAGGGCCATGGGCGCACGGCCGACGGCGCCCTGGAAGTGGACCTCCGCACGCCGGTCGAGATGGGCGGGGAGGGCGGGGGCACGAACCCCGAGGAGCTCTTCGCCGTCGGCTACGCGGCCTGTTTCGAGAGCGCCCTCGGCGCAGTGGCACGTCGCCGGAAGCTGGACCCCGGTGACATCGCGATCGATTCCAAGGTGACCCTGTATCCGACGGAGGACCGCGGATTTCAGCTCGGTGCAGAGCTCGACGTCACCCTGCCGTCGATCGAAGACGACGAGACCGCGGTGGAGCTCGTGAAGGCCGCACACCTCGTCTGTCCCTACTCGAACGCCACTCGCGGCAACGTCGAGGTCAGGCTGACTGCGAACGGCGCAGCGGCCTCCCAGGCGTGATCGCGCTGACCCGTCGACGGCCGCCGGCGGGTCGGCGATGCCGCATGGGGGTCTTCGGCAGCGCGGGCTCGGCTGGTCCCGCAGCCACCGAACTACGCCCTGCGCGGTACGGAAAAGAGTCGTCCGTCGGCCGACGACAGATCGGCCCAGCCGGTCCAACATGGCCGGGAACGGTTCGTTTGCACAGCAAGAGCCCGAATCGAAAGGGAAGACGATGAAAAACGCCCGACTGCCCCAGACAGGCCGCCTCGCAAAGTGGGGTGTGGGGGCCGGGTTGATCATCGCGACAAGCCTGCTGGTCGCCGCCTGCGGCAGCGGCAGCTCGAGCAGCAACGAGCCCAGGGCCACCGCGTGGAGCCTGCCCAACGCCGACCTGCAGAACACGCGCAACGTCGGCGGCCAGATCAACCGCTCGAACGTCTCCAGCCTCGGCGTCGCCTGGACGGTCCCGATCACCGCGAGCGGGGCGTTCGGCGGCTATTCCAGCACGCCGGTGGTCGCGGACGGGGTCATGTACGCGCAGGACATCGATTCCAATGTCCAGGCGATCGATCTGGACAGCGGCGAGGTCGACTGGACGCACAAGTTCAATTCGCCCAGCGTCGGTCCGAACGGCCTCAGCGTCGTCGACGGAACGGTCTACGGGGCGACGGCCGACTCGGCTTTCGCGCTGAAGGCCTCGTCGGGCGACCAACTCTGGATCAAGAAGCTGACCCGCAACGCCAACGAGGGCGTCGACATGCCCCCGGGCGTGCACGACGGCACGGTCTACGTCTCGACGGTTCCCGGCAACGCGACCAAGTTCTATGCCGGCAGCGGACAGGCCGTTCTCTGGGCGATGGACGCTTCGACTGGAGCGGTGAAGTGGAAGTGGGACGAGGTTCCGGCGAATCTCTGGTCCGACAAGTACACGCAGCTGAACTCCGGCGGCGGACAGTGGTACCCGCCCACCTTCGACGGCCAGGGCAACCTCTACGTCGGCGTGGCCAACCCGGCTCCCTTCCCAGGAGTCAAGGCGGGAGCCAAGAGCCTGCCGTGGGGTTCGAGCAGGCCCGGGCCCGATCTCTACACCGACTCGATCGTCAAGCTGGACGAGCAGACCGGCAAGGTGATCTGGCACTACCAGCTGACTCCCCACGACATCTACGACTACGACCTGGAGAACTCGCCCATCCTCGCCAATGTGAACGGCAAGCAGGTCGTCATCGACGGCGGCAAGGCCGGCATCCTGGTCGCGGTGGACGCGCAGACGGGCAAGCCGGTCTGGAAGCGCGAGGTCGGCGTCCACAACGGCCATCAGAACGACAACATCGCCGCCCTTCACGGAGACTTTTCGAAGCTCCACGCTCCGGAGACGATCGAGCCGGGCGACCTGGGCGGTATCGAGTCGCAGCTCGCCTCCGACGGCAAGACCGTGTACGCCGCGGTCAACAACCTCCCGTCCCACTACGCCTCTGACGATGGCGGGCTCGCCGCCGTCGCATTCGCGCCGCCCACGTCGGGCACCGGGGACCTCGTCGCGGTCGACGAGGCGACCGGAAAGGTCAAGTGGGACGACAAGCTCCCGTCCTCGCCGTACGGCGCGGCGACCCTCACCAACGGCGTCGTCTTCACGACCACGTACGACGGGACGCTGTACGCCTTCAATTCCGATACTGGCGACGAGCTCTGGAAGACCAACCTCGCCGCCGGGACCAATGCCCCGGTGGCCGTCTTCGGCGACACAGTGGTGACCGCCGGCAGCCTGGCGGGCGCCGGCCAGAAGGCGCAGATCATCGCCTATCGCCTCGGATCCAAGAACACGCTGGCGAGCGTCGGGGGGAGCGCATCGCCGACCCCGGCCCCGACGACGACGTCCGCCGCTGCCACGACCACGTCGAGCTCCAGCCAAGGATCGAGCGCCGCGAGCGCCGTCGACCTCTCGGCATCGGGCACCACCCTGGCGTTCAATACGAACAACCTGACAGCGAAGGCCGGGAACGTGAGCGTCGACTTCACCAACAACTCCGCCCTCGCGCACGACGTGGTGCTGATCGATTCGCAGAACAAGATCCTCGGCCAGACGCCGATCTTCCAGGGCGGCTCGAAGAGCTTCAACGCTTCGCTCAGCCCCGGCACCTACACGTACTACTGCTCGGTCCCCGGCCACCGTCAGGCGGGGATGCAGGGAACACTGACGGTCAAGTAGGTGCGAAGGGAAATCGTCCTCGGCAGCCTGTTGCTCGGAGCTGCATCTGGACTGCGGAGCCAGCTCGGCCTCGCGACACTGGTGGTGCGCTCGGACCCTTCGTTGCCCCAGATACTCCGGCGGCCGTGGACCAGACGCCTCCTGGTCGTGGCGGCGGCAGGCGAACTCGTCGGCGACAAGCTCCCGAACACGCCCAGCAGGCTCACCCCGATCGGCATATCCAGCCGACTGGTCCTCGGGGGGCTGGTCGCCGCCCTCTTCGCGAAGACGCGACAGGGCCCGGGCCCTGCGGCCGCCGCCGTTGGAGGAGCGAGCGCTCTCGCCTCGGCGAAGGTGGGCCATGACGTGCGGGCGTGGGTCGCCCAGTACGCGCCCGATCCCGCCGTGGCGGTCGTCGAGGATGCCCTGGCGCTGGGGCTGTCTGCCGCCGGCGCCTCACGCTGACGCGGTGCACAGGGCCTAGTCAGGTCTGAGCGAGACCACGGTGCCGGTCGCCGCACTGTGGCGCGCGGCATCGAGGACCTCCAGGCCGACCACCGCGTCCCTCGGGTCGACGGGCAGCGGCGAACCCCGCCGTAGTGCCTCCTCGAGCTGCGCATAGAAACGCGGCCAGTCGCCCCTTTCGCTCGGAACGGGCTCGCTGTCCTCGCCGTCGAACAACCGGCCCCACTTCTCGGGGGGCTCGGTGCCCCAGTCGCCGTCGTCGTCCGGTCGGGCCCCGGAGACGAGCGCCTCTTCCTGCCCATCGACCTCGGGCACGACGTAGGCCGCGCGGTCGCCGAGCACGCGGAGACGCGGGCCGGGCGAGGCCGCCAGCAGGGACGCCCAGAGGTGGCTTCGCACCCCCGAGGCGTGGTCCAGAGCGACGAAGGCGTCGTCGTCGGCGCCACCGCCCCTGCGGTTCGCGAGCTCGGCATAGACGCTGCTGACCTCGCCGAAGAGGAGGATCGCCTGGTCGACGAGGTGGGGGCCGAGGTCGAGCAGGATCCCGCCTCCTGCCTCCGGTGGTGAGGCTTCCCTCCACCGCACAGGCTCCGACAGCGCCGGCCGCCAGCGCTCGAGTCGCGACTCGCAGCGAAGCACCTTGCCGAGCCGCTCTTCCTCCAGCAGGCGCCGGAGAGTCAACTGATCCGAGTCCCAGCGCCGATTCATGTACGCCGTGATCGCGACACGGCGGTCCTCCGCGTGCTCGACCAGGGCTCGGGCCTGGTCCGCGGTCGGAGCTACGGGCTTGTCGACCACCACCGGCAGTCCGGCATCGAGCGCCCTTCGCGCCAGCGTGACGTGCACCTCATTCGGCGCCGCCACCACCACGAAGTCGTTGGCCGAGGCATCGAGGAGGAGCTCGTCGACGTCAGAGACGACGACCGAATCCGGATACGTCCGCAGAGCCGCCGCACGGCGCTCGGGATCGTTCGTGACGATGGTGCCCACTTGCAGCCCAGGGGTTGCGGCGATCAGGGGCGCGTGGAAGACCGACCCGGCGAGGCCGTACCCGATGACCGCGCCTCTCAGCTCTGGCATCTGGCCCAGCCTACGGAGGGTTCCCGGGGGAAGTACTCGCGGCCGCTCGGATGGCGAAGCTCACTCCGACCAGCTCTCGGGCACGAGAACCACCGAGAAGCCATCGGGATCCTCGAAGGTCAGGCCGTGCTCGGCCCAGTAGGGGTTCGCGGGCGTCACCGGATCGGCCTCGAGGCGGCTCGCCACGGCTTGGACCGCGCGCTCGTCCCCGAGGTAGAGAACCAGCAGGGATTCGGGGTGCGGCCGTGGAGCGTCGTGCCCGCCCCCCGAAGTGAGCTCGAGATGCGCGTTGCTGCGCGGCACAGCCAGAAAGACGCCGTCATATCCGTCGTGGTCGTGAAAGCGACCGATCTCCGGCAGCCCGAGCCCGTCCCGGTAGAACGCCACAACCTCCTCGAGACGCTCGGTGTGTCGCGCGACGCGCAGCTGCATCTCGGTCTTGGCGCCAGCTTACCGTCGGCTGCAGGTCGAGGATCGACCGGTTGCCGCCGAACCCAGTCCACGGAAACGAGTCTCTGCACGCGTCAACGGTCAGGGCCTGACCGAGTTCGGGGGCGGATGGTTCGCCCTTGACAGCGCCGGGGACGGGGTCACCACGGAGCCGTCGGGAGGCAGCACAACCAACGCGGGTGGTGGCGTCCCCGGCTACTAGCCGACGCCGTTCCCCCGGTGAGGTCTAGTTCGCGTAGTTGACCGTCAGGTTCGCCTGGTCGTGCTCGCTCCTGCGGCCGGTCGAGCTGCGGACGTAGAGCAGCAGCACGACCCCATTCGCCCGCGCCGGGGTGTTGATCTCCGGGAGCGAGACCGTGTCGGTCCGATAGGAGCCGCCCGAGGTGCAGGAGATCGGAGCGGTGGCGCTGCCGTGCGTGCCGATCACCGTCGTGCCCTGGAGGACCTGGAGGTACCAGCAGGCGGAGCCGCCTCCCGAGCGCCGGAACCGGTGCAGGAAGGACGCGCCGGACACGGTTGCGGCAGTGGGCACGTAGGCCGGGAAGGTCAGCCTGAGGTAGCGGCTCGTCGAGAAGGAGGTCGACCAGTTGGCGGCGCTGACGTAGGTCGGTCCGCCACTTGCCACCAGCGGCCAGGTGAGGTCTTCCGCCGAGCCATCGAGGCGATCCGTGAGCTCATCGTCGTACAGGTCGAAGCTTCCAAGGCCGGTCACGACCGAGAGCGCCGCCTGATCGATGGTCGGCGCGGGCCCACCGGATCTGCGAACGTAGACGCGTGCCCGCAGGTCGTTTGCGATCGCGGTCGAGGAGACCTCGGGCAGTGCCGTCGAGAACGTCGTCTGTGCGGTGCCGGTGACGCACCCCACTGGGGTGGTGGCGCTGCCGTGAGTGGCGAGAACCGCGTTGGTCGAGGCCCGCCGAACGTCGAAGTAAAAACAAGCCGTCAGCGTCGCGCCGCCGGCCGCGAGGCGCATGTTGAACGTCGCAGAGCTCGGCGTGGCGTTCGTGGGCAGAGGCCCGTTGGCATCGAGCTCGAGGTAGCGGTTGGTGCTGAAGGAGGTCGGCGGGCTCGAGGTCGTCAGAGTCCGCCCGTCGGCCGCGAACGCGATCTGATCCGAGACGTTGACCGGGGAGCCGCCGGCCGACGCATCGGCCAGGTTCCAGGCGCTCGTCGTCAGCGTCCGCGCGGTGAACACCGAGACGGAGGCGCTGGCCTGGCTCTCCGGACCGCGCCAATTCGCCCTCACGGCGGTCACCCGGTAGCGCCAGGTCCCCGTCGGCACCGCGCTCTCCGTGCAGTTCGTGGTTGCAATCGTCCCCGAGCAGCCCGGCCCGGTCGCCTGGGCATTCCCCGAGAGGTCGTAGCGCCGGACGAGGTATCCGGTCGGCGGGGCCCCGGAGGAAGGTGCCGTCCAGTTGACGGTGACGTTCCCGTTCACGAGCGCCGCGGTCGGCTGCGACGCCGAGCCGAGGCTGTTCGCCTCAGCCGCGGCGGAGCCCTTCGCGGAGCCTGTCCAGCTGGCCGAGGCCGCGGCGGGAACAAGCGCGACGAGCAGGACGAGCGCGCAGAAGATGAGGGTGGCTCGCGGTCGCATCGCGCTCAGTTCCCAACCCCGATGACGTTGACGCGGGTGCGATAGCGCAATGGGAACCTCGCGCCCTGGCAGAAGTCCCCCGCATCGCGATCGAGGGTCACTGGGACCAACAGATCGATGCTTCCCTGGGCGGGGATCCGCACCCGGGGCGTGATCTGCTCGACGTGCAGGTTGGCCGGATCGCAGTCCACGTCCGCCTGGCGGACGTTGGTCCGCACCCATCTCAACCTGATCGGGCCGTCGGTGAGGTTGCGAACCCGGATCGGCATGGAGGCAGTCATCCCCGGAGACAGGCCGCTGATGTCGCCGGTCACCTTCACCGGCGAGGGTTCGATCGCCGCCCGTGGAGCGGCGGCACGGTGCGCCCCGCCCAGGGCTGCGTATCCCGCGGTCGCGGCGGCCATCAGGGCCACTACGGCGAGCACGGCTGTGATCGATCGTCTCATCCCCGAGTCCCTCTCCGCGGCCCGAGCGGTCCGGCGCCCTGTGCGGCGCCGGACCGCATCTCGGCCACGTTCAGAGCCATCGCTCGGTGGGTCGCCTGGCCGGCCGTCCTCCTAGGTGGGGGAGACCGCGTCGGCGCTGGCGCCGGAGAGCACGACCGGGATCGTGAACACCGCGCCCTGACAGCCGTTCTCGGACTCGTTGGTCATGTGCGCTGCGTCCTGCAGCTTGACCAGGTCCGAATCGCTGTTCGCCGGGACGTGGATGTCGAGCCCGTGCTGGTCCTTGAACGAAACACCCGTGAGCACACAGGTCCCGATGCCGCCGCTCGCGGTGACATCGCCCTGGCCGGCCGTCACGTCGGTGATCACGACCGGGTACGGGTTCGGGTTGTGGATCTGGAGCGTCACGGTTCCATCCCCGTTCGGGTACAGGTCGCCCGTGGTCGAAGCCGACACGTCGACTGTCGAGAGGTCCTGGGCGGTTCCTGCCTGGGCGAAACCGCTGCCCGAGCCGTTGGTGGTCCATGCCGCGTAGACGAGACCGACTGCGCCGAGGACGAGCAAAGTCATCGCCGCGCCGATCAGTCGCTTCTTTCTCGAGTTCATCTTGCTTTTCCCCTATCCATTGATGGTCTCTGAGTGGCCCCGCCGGGAGCAGCCGTTTTCGGGCTGCCCGTAGCTGAGGTGTTGCTGACGGCGTCGGCTCGGATCTCGGACGGCTTTAGAAATCGCAGGCAACGTCCAATCAACATCCGTTGGGCGCACGAGGGCTCTCACGGAACATCCGTCTAACCGGGCGCGTCGCCTCTCGGAGTAGAGTCCGCGGCGAAAACAGGCAGGGACAGGACGTCCCGGCCACTGACTCCCGAGGGGAGGAGAAATCAGAATGGTTCTCGCCGAGGTGACGTTCGGTCAGGTGCTCCTGACCGTGCTGGAGGTCTTTCTCTTCGCGGCCTGGCTGATGATCCTGTTCGTGATCATCACCGACCTCTTCCGCGATCACCAGATCTCCGGGTGGGGCAAGGCCGCCTGGGTGATCTTCCTGATCTTCGTGCCGTTCCTGGCCGCGCTGGTCTATCTCATCGCGCGGGGCGACGGGATGCGCGAGCGCGCGCTCGCGGCCCAGCAGGAGCAGCAGAAACAGGTGGATGCCTACATCCGCCAGACCGCCGGATCCGGGGAGTCAGCCGCGGACCAGCTGACGAAGCTGTCGAAGCTCCACGATGACAAGAAGCTCTCAGACGAGGAATTCGAGCGGGCCAAGGCGAAGATCGTGGCCTAGACCGACTCGGAAGCGGCAGAGGAGGAGGTAGTCCGCATGGAAGGAAGGTCCATTCAGGAGAGGCAGCCGACCGGCTGGACGGTGTTCGCCGGCGCCCTCCTGTTCATCGTCGGCTCACTGGATGCGCTCTGGGGCCTCGCGGGGATCCTCAACAACGATGTCGTCGTCGTCGGTGGCCACGGGGCGATCATCGCCGACATCACCACCTGGGGGTGGGTCCACCTGATCCTGGGTTCGATCATGGCCCTCGCGGGGCTCGGCCTGTTCGCGGGCAGCTCCGGCGCCCGCTGGTTCGCCGTCTTCTTCGTGATGGTCAACGCGATCTCCCAGGTGGTCTGGTTCCCCGCGGCGCCGCTCTGGGCGTTCCTGATGATCATCCTCGACGTCACCATCATCTACCAGCTGACCGCACGCTGGGAGGAGTGATCTAGTCAGGGCTCGGGGTGCGGGCGCACCTCGAGCCCTGTTTCTCTCATCCAAGCTCGGAGCGTCTCGTGCATCGCGCGGACGCCGACGATCGGGCCCTCGGGCTCGCTCCACTCCGCCGGGACCAGGGCGAACGGATGGGACTGCCAGCCGCCCAGGCCGCCGTGTGAGCCCATGAACTCCTCGAAGGGGGCGACCTCATTGGTGTCGGGGTCGTAAATGCAGTTGACGAGGATGTCGGGGCAGTGGGTGAAGCCATCGGTCCGTCGCAGGTGGTCCGCCGCATTGGGACCGAACTGCCGGAGGGGGTCCAGGCCTGTCACTTCGTCGTCACGGAGGCGCCTGCTTCCCTCGCGGCCGAGCACGACCGTGCCCTCGCTCTCGGTCCGGACCATCACGAAGCCGATGCCGGGGTGCCGGCTGAGCGCCTCGATCAGGTCCGGGTGAAGCCTCTCGATCTCCTCGAGGGAGAGCCGATGCTCCGGGGCCGGGAACGAAATCAGGCCCAGCCCGCCCGAGGCGAGCACGACGGCGGCGTGTTCGGCCCCCGGCCGTCCGGCCTGCTCGGCCGCCTCGCGGTTGGGACCCAGCACGACCTCGTCGTCGATCACTCGGTCACGAGTCGCCCGGGCGAGCAGCCGTCCACCCGCGGTGTCCTCGTCCCGCGCGTCCGTCAGCGCCCCGCCGACCGAGCTCAGGCCCTCGTCCGGCGCCGGCGGGGCGTAGACGTCGCCACCGGCGAGGGCGTCGTTCACCAGTCCCTCCAGCTCGATGCCGTAGCGCTGGCGGAACGGCCGGCCCTGGCTCTGGCCGTGATCGGAGAGCACGACCAGGTGGTAGGGCCGCGGGGCGTGCTCGATCGCGTTCTCGAGTTGCGCCAGCCGCGCATCGTGCTGCTTCAGGACCGCGAACGCATCGGGCTCCTGGATGCCGGAATGGTGAGCGACCTCGTCATAGCCGACGAAGGTCGAGTACACGACGGGGACTCCCTCCACGATGTCGCCGAGGAGCGTCGCGAGGTTCAGGTCTCGCATCACGACCGTGATCGCGCCTCGCATGAACGGATAGAGGCCTCCACGGTCGATGTGCTCCTCGCCGCGGCGGCGCTGTCGGCGCGCAGCACGGAGCTCGAGCGCCACATCCCAGAAATAGAGCGCGATCGTGCGCGTGAAGCCGTAGGGATCGGCGAAGTAGGCGAAGTACTCGCGCGCGCTCGACCGCCGCTTGTCCCGGAGCACGCTCATCGTCGCCGAGCAATGCGGAGCGTCCCCGGAGAACATGTTTCCCCTGCTCGCGCCCCCCGCCGCCAGCAGCCCACCGCCGTCGGAGTGGCGTCGTTCCAGTTCCACGGCGTCCTTGCCGTGGTTCGAGACCATCGTGTGGCCGGACTCCTTCTCGTACCAGCGGAACGCCGGCATGTCCTCGTTGCTTCCCAGCAGTAGGCCGGCCTGGCTCGCGCCCGTCTGCGAGGAGAGGTCGCACTCCCAGGGCACGACCCTGTGACTGCCGCGATCGAGCCAGCGGGCCATGGTCGGAGCATCCCCCTGATGGAGCGCTCGGCGGAGGACCGCTTCGGCGAGGCCGTCGATCTCGAACAGGATCACACCCGGAACGTCGGTCGTCTCGCGGCGGCGCCGTGCCCTCCTTCGCACCACGCGGAGCTGTCGCGCGTCGTCGTCGATGCTCAGCGCGGGGGTCAGCACCGTCAACCCCACCGAGAGGATGAAGGCGACCAGGACGGCGTCGACGAAGCTGGGCGCGTTTCCGTCGACGAGCTTGATGGCCAGCGACACGATCGCCGCGTTCAGCACCAATGACCCCAGCCCGAAGGTGAACACCGTCAGCGGCAGGAGCGCCCGGATGAGCAGCGGCCAGAGGAGAGCGTTGAGGAGCGCGATCAGCCCGGTCGTGAGCAGGACCGCTCCGAAGCTCGGCACGTCGAATGACGGCAGAATGGCGGCGAGCCCCCAGAACAGCAGGGCAATCAGCACCCACAGCGCAAGCCAGCGGAGCGCCGACCAGGCGATGTCGACCGGGCGGCGGCGGCTCACGCCGGCTCCAGCTCCGTCGTCCCGCCGGGCTGCACGATCCTGACCTCGACCTCCGGCGCCGCGGTGTTCGCAAGCCGTTTGAACTCGAGCGGCGGCTCGATCAGCGGCTCCGGCCGGAACCGGCGCAGCCCGGCCGGATAGAAGGTTCCCCAGTGGATCGGCACGGCGATGGCGGGCCGGATCATCTCCAGCGCCCGCACGGCGCGCTCCGGGTCGAGGTGACCGTCCCCGACCGAGGGGCCCCAGCCCCAGACAGGCAGGAGCGCCACACCGACCTGGCCGAGTTCGGACATCTCTGGGAAGAGGTCGGTGTCGCCGGCGAAATAGACGGTGCGGCCGCCGCGCCGGATCAGGTAGCCGAGCGCCTCGACCGGTCTGCCGCGATGCAGGTTCCGGTAGCCGTCGTGAGTCGCACGGACCCCGGTGATCTCGGTGCCGAGCATCGAGACCGTCTCGCCGATCCCGATCTCCTCGATCGGCCTGTCACCGCCCTTCCTCACCCATTTGCTCGCACCGCGTGGTGCGACCGCCGGCGTGGACTCCGGTATCCGCCGGAGTGACCGCAGGTCGAGGTGGTCCAGATGGAGGTGGGAGATGAGAACGAGGTCCGCCTTCTCGGGCAGGCGATGGTCAGGCGGCGGTCCCTGTCGCTTGAGGGGCCCGAGCCAGCCACGCAGCATCGGATCCGTGAGGATCGCGACGCCATCGAGTCGAAGCAGCGCGCTCGCGTGACCTATGTAGGTCAGCCGGTCCATCGGGTGCGTTTGCTTTGCTGATCTTCCATGAAGGGGACCGGCCGATGATTCGCGGTCGCCTTCGCCGCCTGCGCGGCGGCGGCGAGGCTGAGCAGTCGGACGAGTACATCGAGATCGATCCGTCGGAGCTCACGGGCCTCTTCGCCGCGCCCAATTGGCTCCGCGACGCCGGCTTCACGGCCTGGCTTCTGGTCGGGGTGGTCCTGCTGCTCGCGGGTGCCGTCTGGCTTGCCACCGCCACCCAGGTGATCCTCGTTCCGGTCATCGTCGCGGCGGTCATCGCAGCGGTTGCGGGGCAACTGGTGGACCTGCTCAAGCGGCACGGATTGCCCCGCGGCCTCGGCGCCCTCCTCGTGCTGCTGCTGATCATCGGTGCGGGCGCGCTGGCCGGCTACCTCGTTTTGCGCGGCATCGGCACCGAGACAACTGCGATCAGCCACCAGCTCAGCAACGGTGCCGACAGGATCGAAGGCTGGGTGAAGGACCTCGGGGTGAGCGACGGCAAGGCGCAGGCAGCCAACCACGACATCAGCTCGGGGGCCAGCGATTCGTTCCACGCCTTGATCCACGGTCTCGCCAGCGGCATCGAGAGCCTCGCCTCGCTGGCCTTCTTCCTCGCGATGACCATCCTCAGCCTCTTCTTCCTGCTCAAGGACGGGCCTTCGATCCGGAGCTGGACGGAGGGTCACGTGGGCCTGCCGACGGACGTCGCCCACACGATCACCAGCCGCACGCTGCAATCACTGCGCGGGTACTTCCTCGGAGTCACGATCGTCGCCGTGTTCAGTGCGGTGCTGGTCGGGGGAGCCGCCCTGGCTCTCGGGATCCCCCTCGCGGGCACCATCGCGGTGGTCACCTTCATCGGTGGGTACGTTCCCTACCTGGGTGCCTGGACGGCGGGGGCCTTCTCCGTCCTGATCGCGCTGGGCGGATCCGGGCCCGAGGCTGCGGGCGCGATGGTCGTGGTCCAGCTGCTCTCGAATGGACCGCTACAGCAGATCGTGCAGCCCGTCGCCTACGGGGCGGCGCTTGGCCTGCATCCGCTCGCGGTACTGATCCTGACGATTGCCGGCGGAGCCCTGTTCGGCACCGTGGGACTGATCCTGACCGCACCGATCGCGTCGGCGATCCTTCGCATCTCCGCCGACCTCTCCCGTGCTCGGGCCGAGCGCGAGGCGAGTCCCGCACCGGCGTAGGCTCACGGAGAGATCCGAGCGAAGGAGGCAGCCAATGGTCGAGCGGATGGGCGACATGCCCGACGGGGTCATCGGGCTCCGCGGCTCCGGCAAGCTGACGAAGGAGGACTACACCGACGTCCTCGAGCCCGCGTTGAAGGAGGCGATGGACTCGGGCGAGGCCCGCGTGGTGTTCGTACTGACCGACTTCGACGGCCTCGAGTTGGGTGCGACCTTCGAGGACATCAAGACCGGACTCGGAGTCGAGCTGGAGAATCGCAAGAGCTGGAAGCGGCTGGCGCTCGTCACCGATGTGGACTGGGTGGCGCGGGCGATGCGGATGTTCGCCTGGGCGATGCCGGGGGAGCTCGGGGTGTACGAGGACCTGGGCGACCTCGAGAAGGCCAAGACCTGGGCCGCCGGCTAGCCCGGCTCCCCGAGTCGAAATAGGCTCTCGGCCGATCGAGTTGACCGAGCGCGAGATCAACTACTGGCTGATGGACATGGACGGGGTCCTGATCCGCGAGGAGGAGCCCCTCGAGGGAGCCCCCGAGTTCCTCGCCAAGCTGCGCGAGCTCGAGATCCCGTTCCTGGTCCTCACCAACAGCTCGGTGTACACCCGCCGCGACCTGTCCGCTCGTCTCGGGCGGCAGGGACTGGAGGTCCCGGCGGACTCGATCTGGACATCGGCCCTCGCGACGGCCACCTTTCTGGAAGATCAAAGGCCGGGGGGCTCCGCCTTCATCCTGGGCGAGGCCGGGCTCACGAATGCCCTGTACCAGGCGGGCTACACGGTGAACGAGTCGGATCCCGACTACGTCGTCCTGGGGGAGACCCGCACCTACAGTTTCGAGCGGATCACGCAGGCGATCCGCCTGATCCACGGCGGGGCCCGCTTCATCGCCACCAACCCGGACAACATCGGCCCGGCGCCCGGCGGGCCACTGCCCGCGACGGGTTCCGTGGCGGCACTGATCAGCCGGGCCACCGGGGTCGATCCGTACTTCGTCGGCAAGCCGAACCCGCTGATGATGCGGTCCGCCCTCAACGCCATCGATGCCCACTCCGAGCAGACCGCGATGGTGGGGGACCGCATGGACACCGACGTGGTCGCCGGCATCGAGGCGGGCCTCGAGACCTTCCTCGTCCTCACGGGTGTGACCGACCGCGCCGAGGCCGAGTCCTACCCCTACCTCCCGCACCGCATCATCGACTCGGTCGCCGACCTGATCCCGAAGCTGGCGGCAGCGGCCTGAAGTGCTCGGCGCGCTGGGGTGGGGTGCGCTCGCGGCTTCCTCGCTGGTAGCCGGCGCGTTCCTCGCGTTCGCGCACCGCTGGCCGCCGATGCTGGTCGGCTACGTTCTCGCCTTCGGCGCTGGAGCCCTGATCAGCGCGATCAGCTTCGAGCTCTCACTGGAGGGAACGCGGACCGGCGGGCTCGGATTCACCGCGATCGGGATGGGGGTGGGAG
>Ga0081540_1001270_pt1 | contig 21977 bp, 24 predicted proteins | sample TabmetS2T1R1_FD_71024 | JGI IMG/M metagenome (GOLD analysis project Ga0081540, IMG submission 71024) | Tabebuia heterophylla rhizosphere microbial communities from the University of Puerto Rico - S2T1R1 | ecosystem: Host-associated > Plants > Roots > Rhizosphere ... | reverse complement strand
AGCTTCGAGCCGGGCCGCGAGCCCAGCGGCGACGTCCGAGGCGAGCACCGAGGCGGCGAAGAGCACCGTGTCGATGCTCTGTTCGCGGACGAGCTGCGCGAGCGCGTCGACCCGTGGCTGCGGGAGCGGCGCCTCGAGCTCCGGCGCGTCGGCGACGTAGACCTTGTTCGCCCCGAACCGGCCAGCGTCCGCCGCGAGCTCCGTGACCCCGGAGCCGAGCACGACGCCGACGACCTCGTCGCCCACCGACGCCGCCTTGCCGAGCACGCCCAGCGCGCCCTTCTGCAGCTCGCCGTCGTGATGCTCGAGGAAGACGGCGACCGTCACAGGAGCTTCTTCTCCACGAGGAAGTCGGCGATCTGGTCGGCCGCATTGCCGTCGTCCTCGATCTTGCGCGAGTCACCGCGCGGAGGCGGCTCGCCGAGCGCGAGGACGCTCGTTCCCGAGCCCTGCTCGCCGAGCGAGCCCCCGTCCAGGCCGAGCTCCGAGCCGGACAGCGTCTCCTGCGGCTTCTTCTTCGCGCTCATGATCCCCTTCAACGACGGGTAGCGCGGCTCGTTGATCGCATCCGAGACCGCGACGATCGCAGGGAGCGGCGCCTCGATCACGTCGTAGCCGAACTCGGTCTGGCGCTTGCCGCGCACCTTGCCGTCGGCGACCGTCAGCTCGGCGACCTGCGAGATGACCGGGCGACGGAGCCGGTCGGCGACCGCGGCCCAGAGGACGGCACCGTCCGAGTCGCTCGACTGCTGGCCGAACAGGACGAGCTCGGCTCCCTCGCGCTCCAGCGCGGCCGCGAGCGCACGCGAGGTGGCGACGAGGTCCGACCCGGCCGCGGCGTCGTCCGTGACGAGCACCGCACGATCGGCGCCCATCGCGAGTGCCTTTCGCAGCGAATCGAGCGCGCCGCCCGGGCCCATCGAGACGAGAACGACCTCGCCGTCTCCAGCCTCCTTCAGCTTCAGCGCCTCCTCGACGGCCTGCGAGTCGAAATGGTTGAGCGCGCCCTCGCCGGAGCGGTCAAGCCGCTTCGTGTTCGGGTCGATGCGCTTGGTGACTGCCGAATCCGGGACTTCTTTGACACAGACAGCGATCTTCACGAGCAGGGACTCTAACCACGGGCGAGAAGTCCGAACCTTCCGCAGGCACCTGCTAGGCTCCGGCACTTCGAGCGCGACCGGCCCCTCATGGTGAGCTTCCGGACGACAGCCCGAGCATTCCTCGCCGTAGCCCTCTTCGGCGTCGCCGCAGGGACGGCTGCCGCGATCCCGGGCGACCCCAACGCGAAGCCCCCGATCCCGAAGATCTGGAAACCGAAGCCGGCGCGCCAGATCGTGTTCCCCGTCCTGGGCACGGTCGAGTTCAGCGACGACTACGGGGCACCGCGTCCCCAGGGGCGGCACGACGGCATCGACATCCTCGCGCCGAGGCACGCGCTCGCGCTGGCGGCCGAGGCCGGGCGTGTCCGCTTCTACACGGGCTCCGGCCGCGCGGGCTGCATGCTCTACCTCGACGGCAAGAGCGGGACGACCTACTACTACATCCACCTGAACAACGACCTCACGAACGGGAACGACAACCGCGGTGGGTGCAAGGTCGGCGTCTCGTTCGCGAAGGGCCTCAAGACCGGCGGGCGCGTGAAGGCCGGACAGCCGATCGGCTACGTCGGCGACTCGGGTGACGCCAACGGGATCCACCCGCACCTCCACTTCGAGGCGCACCCGCACGCCGGCAAGTCGACCGACCCGTACCAGCGCCTGCTCTCCGCACGGCGGATGCTCTTCTACGCTCCGCCGGGCTCGACCTTCACCCTCGCGCTGAATGCGACCGTGGTCGCTGTCGGCGTCGAGTCGCTTCGGGTGCGAGTCAACACGCTCCGCTCGTCGCCCGGGAAGATGGTTCTCCGCCGGCTCGATCGTCCGCTCGTGCTGACCGTGCCCGCCTACGCGAGCATCGAGCGCGGCGAGGCGGGCGACGCCGTCGAGCTCGTGGACGCGAAGAAGGGTGAGCGCATCGCCGTCTGGACCGAGGCGGCGACGGTGACGGCGGCCGCTTCCGAAGGCAAGGCCGGCGCGATCAGCGCCGAGCGGATCGTGCTGCCTGCGCCGTAGCCGCCTCCGTCAACGACCCGTGAAGTGCGGATCGCGCTTCTCGACGAATGCCGTCATCCCCTCGCGGGCGTCCTTGCTCGAGAACAGCTGCCCGAACCCCTCGGCCTCGGCCTCGAGGCTCTCGACGTAGTCGCCTTGGAGCGAATGGTTGATCGCGGCCTTCGCCTCCCCGAGCGCCAGGGGGCCCTTCGACGCGATCAGCTGCGCGATCTTGAGCGTCGTCTTCATCAGCTCGCCGGGCTCGAAGACGTCGTTGACCAGGCCGATCCGCCGCGCCTCCTTCGCGTCGACGACCCGCCCCGTGAGGATGAGGTCCTTGGCGACGCCGAGGCCGCAAACGCGCGCCAGCCGCTGCGTCCCGCCCCAGCCGGGGAAGATCCCGAGGTTGACCTCCGGCTGGCCGAGCTTCGCGGTCGTCGCCGCGTAGCGAAGGTCGCACGCGAGGGCGAGCTCGCAGCCGCCCCCCAGCGCGAACCCGTTGATCGCGGCGACCGAGACCTTGGGCGCAATCTCGAGGAGCTGGCCGACCTGGTGGCCGAGCGCTCCCCAATCCTTTGCCTGCTCGACCGTGAGGCCGCTCATGTACTTGATGTCCGCGCCGGCCGCGAAGGCCTTGTCGCCTGCACCGGTGAGGACGATCACGCGCACCCCATCGTCTTTCCGCAACTCCGTCAGACGGTCGCGCAGAAGGCCGAGTGTCTCGACGTCGAGCGCGTTCATCGCCTTCGGCCGGTCGATGGTGACGACGGCGACCGCCTCTTCGCGCTGGACCTGGACCCCTATGAGACCGGAACCTTTGCCTTCAGGAAGTCGACGATCTCGGTGGTCGGCGCGCCCGGCGTGAAGATCTCGGCCACGCCCTGGCCCTTCAGCTCGGCGGCATCCTCGTCGGGGATCGTGCCGCCGACGACCACGAGCACGTCCTCGGCGCCCGCCTCCTTCAACCCGTCGAGGATCTTCGGGACGAGCGTCATGTGCGCGCCCGACAGGATCGAGATCCCGACGGCGTCGGCGTCCTCCTGGATCGCGGTCTCGACGATCTGCTCAGGCGTCTGATGGAGGCCGGTGTAGATAACCTCCATCCCCGCGTCTCGGAGCGCCCTCGCGATGATCTTCGCTCCCCGGTCGTGGCCGTCGAGACCCGGTTTGGCGATGACAACACGTATTTTTCCGGCCACATTGGGGAGTGTAGTAGGGAAGATCCTGCTCAATCCGAACGTCTCGTAGTGGAGAAACCGTCGTGTCCATGAAGTTAACCGTCGTCGGCTGCTCGCCAGCATGGCCGAATCCTGGTGGCGCTCAGTCCGGATATCTGTTGGAAGGACCGGGCAGGCTGCTGCTCGATTGCGGGCCCGGAGTCCTCGCGCGGCTGCGCTCGAACGGAGCCAACGGATGGCCTGAGGTCGACGCGATCGTCATCTCGCACTTCCACCTCGATCACTGGGGCGATCTCGTTCCGTGGGTCTGGGGGACGATGTGGGGCCTCGGGCAGGAGCTCGACAAACCCGAGCTATGGCTCCCACCCGGTGGTCGCGAGGAGCTGGCCGGGTTCGGCACGCGGTTCGGGACGCCCGACATGTTCATCCGCGTCTTCGAGCCGAGGGAGTACGCCGAGGGCGAGGAGTTCGAAGCGGCGGGGCTGAGGCTCGTCGCGACGAAGCTTCCGCACTACACGGTGCAGACGTACGGGTTCCGCGTCTCGAACTCGACGCGCACACTCGCCTATTCGGGGGACTCGGGGCCGAGCGAGCGCCTGTCCCGGCTGGCCGAGGGCGTCGATCTGTTCCTGTGCGAGGCGACGCTGGAACGAGGCGAGCTGGACGGCGAGCCGCGCGGCCACCTTTCCGCCGAGGAGGCCGTGGCCGCGTTCGAGGCGTCGGGCGCGAAGAGGCTCCTGCTGACGCACCGCCCCAAAGAGCTCGGCCTCGATGGCGGCCTGGAGCAGGCACACGACGGCCTGCAGCTCGACGTCTGACTCGAGAGCTTCAGCGCCGCATGAGGGCCCGGGACCGGTATGCGCGGTACGAGTTCACGCCCACGACCGCGATCGGGATCAGCACGATCGAGCTGAGCAACGCGAGGGGCAGGAGCAGCCAGGCCTTGCTCTCCTTGGCCTTCGGCGCCGCGGCGGCCGGCCCGCCCCCGGACGGCGTCGCCGACAGGGCCGCGGCGCCGGTGGGAGCGGCCTGCCAGTAATCGACGACCCAGTGTCTCCGCTCGCCGGATCCGAGCGGGTGGAGACCGATCTGGAAGTCCTCAGCACGCTGTGGCGAGTGCCTCGCCGGGTAGAGCGTGACCGTCCAGCCCACACCCTGGCTGTCTGCGTAGTCGAACTTCCAGCTCTTCCGACCGACGGAGAAGGGCGAGACGGGCAGGCGCCCCTGGTCCCATTCGTGCCGCGTCAAGCCGGAGCGAAGCTCCTCGGCGGCGAGGCTCCACGAGCGATCGAGGTTCTTGCGCGCAACCGCCGACGAGATGAACTGCGACGCCACCCGAAGAGCCGCGGCCTCGTCGCGCGACGTCAGCCGAACCGGCTTGGGCGCCTTCTCGACGCGTACGGGAACGTTCGAGGGGCCTTGCGCTTTCGGGGTTCGTTCTGGCGCCTTGAGCGCGACCACTGTCAAGCCGGCGATCAGGATCAGCGCCGCGCTAATCCACACGAAGCGTCGCCGCCAGCGATACGACCTGAGCATGCCCCTAAGACGCTGGACCGTGACCCCCCGGAGCTCGCGAGGCTAGGAACGTAGCAGCGCCCGGTCCGCGCGATAGCCGCGGTACCAGTTCACGCCACCGATCAGGAGCGGGACGATGATGACCAGGCTCAGCAATCCCAGTGGCAGAAGCAGCCAGGCAGCGCTCTCACTGCTCTTACCGGAAAGATGGACGTTCGCCGAAGTCTGCTCGAGGAGGCCACCTGCCCCGCCTCCCGGCCCGCTGACCATCTGGAGGCCTTGGCTCGGCGCGGCCTGCCAGTCGTCGACCACCCAGTGCCGTCGATTCACATTGCCGATCGTGTGGAGACCGACGAGGAAGACCTGCGCCCGCTGATGGGAGCTCTTGGTCGGGAAGAGCGCGACCGAGAAGCCCACGCCCCGCTCGTCGGAGTATTCGAGCCGCCAGCGCGCGCTCTGCACCGGGAATGGGACAACCGGAATGTCCTGCGTGGCCCACTGCTTGCGTGTAAACCCGGCGCGGAGCTCCGGCGCGACGAGGTTCCACGATTGATCGACGTGCTTTCGGGCGACGGCCGTGTAGAGGAATTGGGTGATGACGACGAGCGCGTCCTTCTTGTCGGGCGCCTTCAACGGCACCGGCTTGGGCTCCTTCTCGATCGGCGCAACGACATTGGAGGGCGGCTGCTGCTCTTCGGGCGCGGTGTTCGGCCAAAGGACGACGACGCCTACGACCGCGGCCACCACGAGCGCAAGTCCCGTCATCCACCCGAACCGTCGCCGCCACCGGTGGGAAGCGAGAAGGTTCTTCACGCGCGACTAAAGGTAGCTCTTACCGCCGTGCCGTCCGACGAGCGGATCGGCGCCATCGGCCTACGGGTGAGGAATTCGAGGGCCGGCGAGCGGCTGGAAGTAGTTGACCAGCCAGTGCGCGTTCGCGCCGTGCCCGACCTTCGCCAGCCCGACCTGGGCATTCCACGCCTTGCCGTCTTTCGGGATGATGATGACGTTGATCTGCGCATCACGCGGGTGGGCGTAGTTCGTGTTCTTCCAATTCGTCTTCAGGATCTGCCCGACCGTCGAGTACACGACGGGAAGGTTTCCCTTTCGCCACTCCTTGGTCGTGATCCCGGACCTCAGTGATGGGTCGGTCAGGGCATAGGCCTGTTGGAGGTTCTTGCGAGCGACAGCCGTGAGGATGAACTTCGTGGTCACGCTCCACGCGGCCTTGGGAAACGGGATGTTCTTCGGGGGTGCCTGGGCCTTGACCGGCGGGCCGGAGGCCGCCTTGGGCTCCGGGTTGGCCGTGTTCCCGAAATAGACCACGAGGAAGACGACGAGGCCGGCGACCGCAACAGCGCCCGAGATCCACGGGAACCACTTGTTGAAGCCGCGCGACGAGATTGCTGACTGGACGACGTTCACTGCCATCAAGATCGTAGACGACGAGAATTCGGTTTCGTTAGTCCGACTGGGTCAACTTGCGTTGAGTCGATTTAGAAGACCGGGGTCTCGCGCCAGACGCCCCACACCTCGCGGAGCGCGTCGCACATCTCGCCCATCGTCACGTACTCGCGGGAGGCGTCCACGATCAGCGGCATCAGGTTCACGTCGTCCTTGGCCGCCCCGTCCTTCAGGGCCGCGAGCGCTGCCTCGACCTTCGCGCTGTCCCGCTCGTCCCGAGCCCGCTGCACGCGCTCGATCTGCTTCGCCTCGAGCGCGGGATCGACCCGCAGAAGCTCGATCGGCGCCTCCTCCTGCGCCTCGTAGCGGTTCACGCCGACGACGACCCGCTGCTTCGCCTCGACCTCCGACTGGTACCGGAACGACGCCTCGGCGATCTCACGCTGGAAGAAGTTCTCCTCGATCGCCGGGATCACCCCGCCGAGCTTGCGGATGCGGTCGAAGTAGTCGTACGCCTCGGCCTCGAGCCGGTTCGTCAGATCCTCGACGTACCACGAGCCGCCGAGCGGGTCGATCGTGTTCACGACGCCGGTCTCGTGCGCGATCACCTGCTGTGTCCTGAGCGCGATCCGTACCGCGTTCTCCGTCGGGAGCGCGAGCGCCTCGTCGAACGAGTTCGTGTGCAGCGACTGCGTCCCGCCGAGCACCGCCGCGAGCGCCTCGAGGGCGGTCCGAACGATGTTCACCTCCGGCTGTTGCGCCGTCAGCGACACCCCGGCCGTCTGCGTGTGGAAGCGCATCAGCCACGAGCGCGGATTCTTCGCGCCGTAGGTCTCGCGCAGCTCGCGCGCCCAGATCCGCCGCGCGGCACGGTACTTCGCGATCTCCTCGAAGAAGTCGAGGTGCGCGTTGAAGAAGAACGAGAGACGTGGCGCGAAATCGTCGACGTCGAGCCCGCGCTCGATTGCCGCCTCGACGTACGCGAAGCCGTCGGCAAGCGTGAAGGCGAGCTCCTGAACCGCGTTCGAGCCTGCCTCGCGGATGTGGTACCCGGAGATCGAGATCGGGTGCCAGCGCGGCAGCTCCCGCGCACAGAACTCCATCATGTCGACGACGAGCCGCATCGACGGCTCCGGCGGGAAGATCCACTCTTTCTGAGCGATGTACTCCTTGAGGATGTCCGTCTGGATCGTCCCGCGGAGCTCCGAGCGCGGAACGCCCTGCTGCTCGCCGACGCAGACGTAGAACGCGAGCAGCATTGCCGCCGGCGAGTTGATCGTCATCGACGTCGAGACATCGCCGAGCGGGATCCCGGCGAAGAGCGTCTCCATGTCCGCGAGCGAGTCGATCGCAACCCCTTCGCGGCCGACCTCGCCAAGCGAGCGGGGATGGTCGGAGTCATAGCCCATCAGCGTCGGCATGTCGAAGGCCGTCGAGAGCCCGGTCTGGCCGTGCTCGAGCAGGTACCGGAAGCGCTCGTTCGTCTCCTCGGCGGTGCCGAAGCCGGCGAACTGGCGCATGGTCCAGAGCTTCCCGCGGTACATGGACGGGTAGACGCCGCGCGTGAACGGATAGACGCCTGGGTAGCCAAGCGTTGCGTCGTAGTCGATCTCGACGTTCTCGGGCGAGTAGAGCGGCTCGTTCTCGAGACCCGAGATGGTCGAGCTCAACTCGTCGGTGCGCTCAGACGTCGCGTCGTAGAGCTCGCGCTTCCACTCCTGCGCGCCGCCTTCGATCCCGCGCTTGTCCTCGGTCGTCGCCATCGGGACGAATTCTAGGTGTCGCTTGCGAAACCTAGGTCGAGGCGCCCGGTTTCCAGAGCGGCTCCGTGCCGTCCCTGTTCGCGGTCCGCGCGAGGATGAACAGCAGGTCGGAGAGCCGATTCAGGTAGACGAGCGCGAGGTGGTTGATCTCGATCTGCTGGGCCGCGTCCAGGACTTCCCGTTCGGCCCGGCGGCACACGGCGCGCGCGACGTGCAGGCGGGCTGCGACCTCGGAGCCGCCAGGCAGGACGAAGCTCGTCAGGTCCGGCAGCTCGGCGTTGAAGCGGTCGCAGTCGTGCTCGAGCGCCGAGATTTGGGCGTCGCTGATCCGCAACCGGTCGGTGACGCCGAACGGGACCGAGAGGTCGGCGCCGAGGTCGAAGAGCTCGTTCTGCACACGGGTCAGCACCGCACGCGGCTCGTCGGCCAGGTCCGCGGCGAGTGCGAGCCCGATGTGCGAGTTCAGCTCGTCGACGGCGCCGAACGCGGCGATGCGGCAGTCGAGCTTCGGCACGCGCGTCCCGTCGCCGAGGCTCGTCTCGCCGCGGTCCCCCCCACCCGTGTAGATCCGGGTCAGGCGGACGGGCTCATCCCGTTCCCGCGGCACGGTCATAGATTACGACGCATGGAGATTCGACCGGCGCGGGATGCAGAGATCGAGCTGCTCACGCGGCTGTTCATCCGGGCGCGGAACGAGATGGACTACTTGCCGCAGGTGCCCGACGAAGCAGCCGTGCCGATCGCGGCGCGGATCCGTGAGCACGACGAGGTCTGGGTCGCCGAGGAGGACGGCCGGCTCCTCGGCTTCCTCGGGATCGAGCACTCGACGAACCTCGGCGCACCGGTCCTGGAGAAGCTCTACGTCGAGCCCGGGGACCAGAACCGCGGCGTCGGCTCTGCGCTGCTGGACCAGGCAAAGGAGCTGCGGCCGGATGAGTTGTACCTCTGGGTGTTCCAGAAGAACCCGGCTCGGCGGCTGTACGAGCGCCACAGCTTCGAGCTGGTGAAGCTCACCGATGGCGCGGACAACATGGAGCGCGAGCCGGACGCGCTCTACCGCTGGCCGGGCTCGAGCGTGTAGCCACGGGAGTCAACTTTGGCCCGAAATCGGCACGGATCCGTACGTCTCGAAGGGATACGCTCACCGCGGGTGGCGGGTGGACCTTCATCCCCACCCGGGTGGGGCCGCGCGCGCGTGTACCTAAGGTCTAGTCAGCCCGACGCAAGCGCCCGCTGGTGGAGGCCAAGGATCGAACGGGCGATCACGAGCCGCTGGATCTCGCTCGTGCCCTCGTAGATCTCCGTGATCTTCGCGTCCCGGTAGTAGCGCTCGACAGGGAACTCCTTCGTGTAGCCGTACCCGCCGAGGATCTGGATCGCCTCACCACTCGTGCGGCGCGCAGTCTCCGACGCGAACAGCTTCGCCTTCGCCCCCTCCTCGGTGTGTGACAACCCCGCCTGCTTGCGCCACGCGGCCCGGTACACGAGCAGCCGCGCCGCGTCGATCTCGGTCGCCATGTCCGCGAGCTTCCACTGGATCGCCTGGAACTCGCCGATCCGCTTGCCGAACTGCTTCCGCTCGAGTGCGTAGCCCCGAGCGAACTCGTACGCGGCCTGGGCGATCCCGAGCGCCTGGGCACCGATCCCGATCCGCCCGCCGTCGAGCGTCGCCATCGCGACCGTGAAGCCCTTGCCCTCGTCGTGCAGCAGCCGGTCGGGCCCGACCTCGGCGTCCTCGATCGCGATCGAGTTCGTCACCGACGAGTTGAGCCCGAGCTTCTCCTCGTGACCCGTCACGCGGATGTGGTCGGCATCGAGGATGAAAGCGCTGACTCCACGGGCCCCGGCCGTCTCCGGATCGGTGCGCGCGAAGAGCAGGAACGTGCCCGCGTGCTCGGCGGTCGAGATGAACTGCTTCGTGCCGGAGATGCGCCAGCCCTCGCCGTTCGCCTCGGCCGCGGTGCGGAGCGAGCCCGCGTCCGACCCGGATTCCGTCTCGGTCAGCGCAAACGCGCCGATCAGCTCCCCGCGGGCAAGGGGCGGGACGAAGCGCGAGCGCTGCTCGTCGGTGCCGAACATGAGGATCGGAAGCGTCGCGGCGCTCGTGTGCACGCCGACCGTGACCCCGACACCCGCGTCCGCTTTCGACAGCTCCTCGAGGACGAGGATGTACGAGAGGAAGTCCGCGCCGGCGCCGCCGTATTCCTCCGGCACGCAGACGCCCATCAACCCGAGCTCCGCGAGCCTGCCGAAGACCTCGGTCGGGAAGCGGTGCTCGCGGTCCCATCGGGCGGCGTTCGGCTCGATCTCCGCCGCGGCGAACTCGCGCGCCAGCGCCTGGATCTCTTTCTGCTCGGGGCTGAGCTCGAAGTCCACTACGAGTAATCGTAGAAGCCGGCCCCGGACTTTCGGCCCAGCCGGCCCGCGGCGACGTGCTCGCGAAGGAGCGGGCACGGTTCGAAGCGATCTTCGCCGAGGCCGTCGCGGATCACCTCCATGATCGCGACGCAGGTGTCGAGCCCGATCAGGTCGGCGAGCGCGAGCGGGCCCATCGGATGCGCGAACCCGAGCTTCGCGATCGTGTCGATCGCCTCGGGCTCCGCGACGCCCTCGTACAGCGCCCAGACCGCCTCGTTTATGAACGGCATCAGGATCCGGTTGGAGACGAAGCCGGGAAAGTCGTTTGCGACAGCCGGGGTCTTGCCGAGCTCGCGCGCCAGCTCGGTGATCGCCGCGGCGGTCTCGTCGGACGTGTCCCTGCCGCGGACGACCTCGACGAGCGACATCACCGGAACCGGGTTGAAGAAGTGCATCCCGATCACGCGGTCGGGGCGGCTGGTCGCTGCCGCGAGCGTCGAGATCGGAATCGACGACGTGTTCGAGGCGAGCACCGCCTCGGGCGGGAGCGTCTCGTCGGCGCGGCGGAACACGTCCTCTTTGACCGCTGCGTCCTCGATCACGGCTTCGACCATCAGATCCGCGGGCACGAGCTCGTCGACGGGCTGCACCCTGCCGAGAACCTCGTCGGGATCCGCGCCTCCCTTCTCCGCGAGCCTGCCTAGACTGCGTCGCATCGTCTCGACACCGCGCTCGACGGCTCCGGGTGCCGCGTCATAGAGTGAAACGCTTCGGCCGGAGCCCGCGACGACCTGGGCGATCCCGCCGCCCATCTGGCCGGCGCCGACGACGAGGACGTGCCCGAAGTCCACGGGCGGAGGCTACTCGGGCGGAAGCTCATCGCGCCGACCGAATGCAACCGGGATCAGGAGCACTGCGCAGACGGCTCCGATGAAGAACACGAACGACATCGCGTCCGCGTCGCCTTTCTTCCGCCACGCCGGCGCGGCTCGCTGCTTGCCGCAGTTCATCTGAGCGGCGCCGCCGGGCGCGTGCGACGAGCCCGGCTCGCAGGCGTAGGCGCGGGCAGGCCCCGCCGAGCCCGCGAAGAGAAACACGAGCACGGAGAGCAGTGCCGCCAACCGAGCGGGCGGACGCCAGAAGCCGCAGAACATCTCGATTAGTTAGACCGCTCGTGGGCGCGGGAGATAGCCCCGCGGCGCCAAGTTCACTCGACCGAGTGACGCCCGTTCGAGCCATGTCCGGTGCCTGGCACCGGACAGGTCCTGATCAGACCTCGAGCAGGATTGCGTCGCCCTGGCCGCCGCCCGAGCAGATCGCCGCGAGGCCGAGGCCGCCGCCGTTGCGCCGCAGCTCGTGCACCATCGTGCCCAGGATCCGCGCGCCCGACGCGCCGATCGGATGCCCGAGCGCGACGGCGCCGCCGTTCACGTTCACCCTCTCCTCGTCGGCGCCGAGCATCTTCGCCGAGTTCAGGACGACCGACGAGAACGCCTCGTTCAGCTCGACCCGCTCCACGTCCTCGATCGTCTTGCCCGCCTTCTCGAGCGCGATCGCGCCCGCCTTGGCCGGCGTCCGCGCCAGATACGCGAAGTCGTCCGCGACGTAGCCCTGCGAGACGATCGTCGCGAGCACCTCGAGCCCGCGGCGTTCGGCGAATTCCTCGCTCGTGACCACGACCGCTCCCGCCCCGTCGTTCACGCCAGGTGCGTTGCCCGCGGTCGTCGTGCCGTCGGGGTCGAAGACCGGCTTCAGCGAAGCGAGCTTCTCCAGGGACGTGTCCCGCCGGGGCCCCTCGTCGACCGAGAGGTCGCCGACCGGGACGATCTCGTCCACGAACCGGCCCTCGTCGATCGCCGCGACCGCCCGCTCGTGCGAGCGGAGCGCCCAGCGGTCCTGCTCCTCCCGGGAGATCCCGAGCTCGCGGCTCACGAAGGACGCCTGCTCGACCATGTGCCGCTCATCGAATGTCGACCTCAGCCCGTCGTAGACCATCGAGTCGATCAGTGTCCCGTCGCCGAGCCGGTAGCCGAAGCGCGCGTTCTTCAACAGGTACGGCGCGTTCGACATCGACTCCATGCCCCCGGTCACGATCACGTCGCGGTCCCCTGCGCGGATCATCGCGTCCGCGATCTCGACGGCCCGGATCGACGAGGCGCAGACCTTGTTGACCGTGTCCGCGCCGATCTCCTTCGGGATGCCCGCGCGCACCGCGGCCTGCCGCGCGGGTGCCTGGCCCACGCCTGCCTGCAGCACCTCGCCCATGATCACGTACTCGACCTCGCTCGGCTCGAGGCCGGCGCGTTCGAGCGCGCCCTGGATCGCGATCGCTCCGAGTTCGGGCGCAGCGTACGCGGAGAGGCCTCCGCCGAGCTTCCCGAAGGGAGTCCGGGCGGTGGAGACGATGACCGAACGGCTCATGCTGGTGAGCGTAACAACGCGCCTCGAGGTCGCAGCGCCGCGCAGTTGGAACCCTGTAACTCCTGCTACGTTGGACTTAGAGATGGACCACCTCGAGGCCGTCGGCGATCCGGAGCTTCGCGAGACGCTGCTCTTCGCGAGGAGCCGGGCGCGTCCGGTGACCGCTGACGAGCTCGCCGACGCGAAGCGGCTGCACAGGAACGTCGCGCGCTCCCGCCTCGAGCGGCTGGCCGATGCGGGGCTGCTCGCAGTCGCCTACGAACGGCGCACCGGACGGAGCGGACCGGGTGCCGGCCGGCCGGCGAAGACCTACTCGGTCGTCCCGCAGCTGGAGTCGATCGCGTTCCCCGACGAGAAGGAGTCGCTCGCGGGACTGCTCGTGGACGCGCTCGTCGCCCGCGGCGGCGAGGAGCCGCTCTACGAGGTCGGCGTCGAATTCGGGCGCGGGCTCGCCCGGTCGGCCCGGCTCCGCCCGGCGAAGACTCTCGAGGCCGGTTTCGAGCGCGTGTGTGCAGCGGTCCGGCGTCTCGGCTACCAGGCGTCCCTCGAGCACGCGGACGAGGCGGGAGCCGTGATCGCGACACCCACGTGCCCGCTCCGCCCGCTCGTGCGCGCGCGTCCGGAGGCCGTCGAGATCGACCGCGGGATGTGGGCCGGGCTTGCCAGCTGCGCGCTCGACGGCGTCGAGGTCGGCCAGGTTCGGTGCGAGACCCGGGACTGCTTCGACGACCATGCCTCCTGCAAGGTCGTATTCGAGCTGAAACGCTGAACTTCTAAATCTATCTCTATGGTATAAAGAACCGATGGACTCGTCCGCGGCAACGTTCGGCGGGCTAGAGCTCGTCACGAGCCGGCTCGTCATGACCCCTCGGCAGACGAGCACCGGCCTCGTCGCCTGCGCGACCGAGCATCTCGGCGGCGAGCCGGGGATCGTGGTCGACGTCGGGACCGGGTCTGGAGCGATTGCGCTCGCGATCGCCCAGGCGGCGCCACGAGCCTCGGTCTGGGCGACGGACACGAGCCCGGCGGCAGTCGAGCTGGCGCTGCTGAACGCGCGTCGAGCCGGGCTCGGCGGGCGAGTCGCCGTCCGCCGGGGCGACCTCCTCGAGCCGTTCCCCGGGCACGCCGACGTGATCGTGGCCAACCTCCCCTACCTTCCTCTGAGCGAGCGCTTCGGCCATCCCGAACTCGTCTCGGAGCCGGTCGGCGCGGTCTTCGCCGAGGGCGACGGTCTCGGGCTCGTCCGCCGCCTCGTCGCATCGGCACGCCGGCGTCTCACTCGGGACGGCCTGCTCGCGCTCCAACTCCGCGGACGGATTCACGCGGCTTCCCGACCCGACCTGCACGTCCTCGAGCAACTGCTCGTCCCGGCGACGCAGATCGCCGCTTAGACCCCGGCTGACGACCGGTACGATCCAAAAAGCGCGCCTCCGGCGCGCAGTTCTTCGTGCAGCGACATCGATGATCAAGCTCCCCTTCACCGACCCCGGCAAACCGGACACCCGGTCGCCGCTGCGATTCCTGCTCTGGATCGCGCGGCTCCAGTGGACGACCCTGCTCGCAGGCGTCACGTTCGGCGTGATCTGGATGGTCTCGCAGGCGCTGATGCCGGCCGCGATCGGCCAGGCGATCCAGCGCGGCATCGTCGACAGTGACAACGAGGCGCTTGTCGAGTGGTCGTTGATCCTGCTCGGGCTCGGTGCGACGACGGCCGCGGCCGGCGTCATGCGCCACCGCTGCGCGGTCTCGAACTGGCTCCAGGCCTCGTTCCGGATGGCCCAGATCGTGGCGCACCACGCCGCGCGCACCGGGCCGGCGATCAAGAAAGGGCACTCGACCGGCGAGGTCGTGGCGACGGTCTCGAACGACGCGATGCGCGCGGGTGGAGCATTCGACATCACGGCCCGGCTGGCCGGCGCGATCGTCTCGTACATCGTCGTCGCGATCATCCTGCTCTCTGCCTCCGTCCCGCTCGGGCTCGTGGTGCTGCTCGGTGTGCCCGTGCTGGTGCTGCTGATGGGCTTCGTGATCAAGCCGCTCCAGGCCCGTCAGGCGGAGCAGCGAGAAGAGGTCGGCAAGCTGACCGCGCTCGGCGCTGACACGGCGGCCGGGCTGCGCGTGCTGCGCGGGATCGGCGGCGAGCAGGCGTTCTTCAACCGCTACTACACGCGCTCGCAGGAAGTGCGGCAGGCCGGCGTGCGGGTCGCTCTCCCCCAGTCCACGCTCGACGCCGCCCAGGTGTTCATTCCCGGTCTCTTCATCGTGCTCGTCACCTGGCTCGGTGCGCGCTTCGCGCTCGAGGGACAGATCGACACGGGAGACCTCGTCGCCTTCTACGGGTACGCCGCATTTCTCGTCCTGCCGCTGCGGACGGCCGCCGAGGCGGTCGACAAGCTGACCCGCTCGTACGTCGGCGCGAAGCGGATGCTGGCGATCCTCGCGGTCGAGTCCGACATCGCCGAGCACGAGAGCCCAGCGGCCGAGCCCGCTCCATTCGTCCCACTGCACGACCACGGCTCGGGGCTGCACGTCGAGCCCGGGCGCCTGATCGGGCTCGTCTCGGCGCAGCCGGACGAGGCGGCGGCGATCGCGGACCGGCTCGGCCGTTTCGGCGACCACGACGGTGTTCACCTCGGCGATGTCCCGCTGACCGAGCTCTCCATCGACGCGGTGCGCCGCCGGATCGTCGTCAGCGAGGCCGACCCCGTGATCTTTTCCGGAACACTGCGGCGCGAGCTCGATCCGTGGGAGCGCACGAACGGCGACGACGACCGCATTCACGACGCGATCGCCGTCGCGAACGCAGAAGACGTGATCGAGGCGCTTCCCGACGGCCTGGACGCTTTCGTGGACGAGCGCGGGCGCTCCTTCTCCGGCGGTCAGCGCCAGCGGCTCGTGCTGGCCCGCGCGCTCCTCTCCGATGCGGAGGTGCTCGTGCTCGTCGAGCCGACGAGCGCCGTCGACGCGCACACCGAGGCGCGAATCGCGCGGCGCCTGCGCGAGGCCCGCGCGGGCAAGACCACGGTCATCATCACGGCCAGCCCGCTGATGCTCGACCAGACCGACCGTGTCTACTTCGTCGAAGAAGGGCACGTCGTCGCCGACGGGACGCACCGCGAGCTGCTGTCCGCGCACGACGGCTACCGCTGGACCGTGACCCGGGGTGAGGACCTGTGAACGAGCTGCTTCCGATCGCGGCCGGCGAGGAGCTGCGTGCGCAGGCGCGCAGGCTCGGGCGCCGCAACCGGCGGGCCCTGCTCGTCATGATCGGCCTCTACGCCGCTGCCGCGACCGCGGGGCTCGCCGGGCCGGCGCTGCTCGGCGCGCTCGTCCAGTCCGTGCAGGAGGGAACGACGACGAGGCACGTCGACGAGATCATCGGCGTGCTCGCGATCTTTCTCGTCGTCGAGACGATCCTGACCTGGTTCGCGCGCCGCGCCTCGTTCGTCCTGTCGGAGAAGATCTTCGCCCAACTGCGGGAGGACTTCATGCGCCGCGTGCTCGCCCTCCCGCTCTCGACCGTCGAGCGCGCGGGCACCGGCGACCTCGTCTCACGGACCACCGCCGACGTGGACTCGCTCGCGCGCACGGTCCGTTTTGCCGTCCCCGAGACGCTGATCGCCGGAATCACGACTCTGGTCACCGTGGCGGCGGCGATCTGGGTCAACGCCCTCGCCGCGCTCCCTGCGCTCGCAGGCGTCCCGCTGCTCCTCCTCAGCACTCGCTGGTACCTGAAGCGGGCTCCCGCCGGCTACCTCTGGGAACGGGCGTCGTACGCGACCCTCGCGGGCACCGTCAGCGAGACGGTCGAGGGCGGGCGCACCGTCGACGCGCTGAACCTGCGCGAGAAGCGCGTCAAGCGGATCGACGACGACCTCGACAACGCATACCGCGCCGAGATGCGCACGCTCTTCCTGCGGACGGTCTGGTTCCCGACCGCCGAGTTCGCGTACGTGCTCCCGGTCGCGACCGCGCTCGCCTGGGGCGGGTATCTCGTCTCGCAGGGTCAGGCGACGATCGGCGAGGTGACTGCGGTCTCGCTGTACATGGTCAAGCTCGCCGATCCGGTCGACCGGCTGATCTCGTGGCTGGACGAGATCCAGGTCGGCGCGACGTCGTTCGCGCGCCTCGTCGGGATCGTCCGCGTCCCGCCCGACCGCGAGGCGAAGGACGACGAGCCCGAGAACGAGCGCATGCGGGCCGAGGATGTTCGCTACGCCTACTACGAGGATCGCGACGTGCTGCACGGGATCGACCTCGACCTCGAGCCGGGCGAGCGCGTGGCGGTCGTCGGGCCCTCCGGCGCCGGCAAGTCGACGCTCGGGCGCCTCCTCGCCGGAATCCACCCGCCGCGCAAGGGGCTCGTCGAGGTGGGCGGCGTGCGGCTCGTCGACCTGCCGCTCGACGCGCTGCGCAAGGAGGTCGCGCTGGTCACGCAGGAGCAGCACGTCTTCGTCGGCACGCTGGCCGAGAACCTTCGGCTCGCTCAGCCGGAGGCGACGGACGAGCAGCTCGTCGACGCGCTCGCGGCGGTCGACGCGCTCGACTGGGTGCAGGTGCTCCCGGAGATGCTGAGCACCGTCGTCGGCGCGGGCGGCCATCCGTTGACGCCCGCCCAGTCGCAGCAGGTCGCGCTGGCGCGGCTCGTCCTCGCGGACCCGCACACCCTCGTGCTCGACGAGGCAACGTCGCTCCTCGACCCGCGGGCCGCACGGCATCTCGAGCGCTCGCTCGCGTCGGTGCTCGAAGGCCGCACCGTGGTCGCGATCGCGCACCGACTGCACACGGCGCACGATGCGGATCGGGTCGCTGTCGTCGAGGACGGGCTGCTCGAGGAGGTCGGGACGCATGCGGAGCTCGTCCAGCAGAGCGGCTCGTACGCCGCGCTCTGGGACTCCTGGCACGGCGACCGCTAACCGAGGGACTGTCCCTCGTGAGGGACCTCACAAGGGACTGGCCCTGGTTACGAACCGCTCTAGGCGGCTTCGGCTTCGAGCTCGGGCTCGCCCTCGGCCGCGTGCGCGGGCATTTCCTGGTTGCGCAGGAGCAGCCCACCGATCGCAGCCGCGCCGCCCGCGAAGATGGCGCCGATCAGGAACGCGGCGTGGTAGCCCCCCGTCAGCGCGGCCACCTGGGAGTGGCCGGCGTCGAGCAGGTTGGACGTCCGTGAGTCCGCGACGCTCGCCAGGACGGCGAGGCCGAGCGCTCCGCCCATCATGAACGACGTGTTGATGATTCCCGAAGCCAGGCCGGCTTCTTGTGGCGCGACATCGCTCATCGCCGCGAGCAGCACGGGATTGAACGCGATGCCTGCGCCGAGCCCGAGGAGCACCATGCTCGGGAAGATGTCGACGAGATAGTTGCCGTCGACGGGCGCGCGTGCGAGCCAGAGGAGGCCGAGTCCGGCTAGCGCAAGTCCGGCCGCAAGCGGCAGACGGAAGCCGTAGCGCATCACGAGCTTCGCCGAGACCCCGATCGAAAGCACGCCCATGATCAGGTTCCCGGGAAGGAACGCGAGGCCGATCGCGAGCGGGCTGTACCCCAGGACGAGTTGCATGTAGAGCGCCGTCAGGAAGAACCACGCGAACATCGCGCCGGCCCAGAGCACTCCCACCACGTCGGCGGTCGCGAGGTTGCGCAGCTTGAAGAGCGCGAGGGGCACGAGCGGCGCCTTGACCCGCGTCTCGGTCAGGAGGAAGACGCCGAAGATGGCGGCAGCGAGGCCGAGCAGACCGAGTGTGTGCAGCGACGTCCAGCCCTTCTCGTTGGCGTTCACGATCGCGTAGACCGCGATCACCAGGGCGGCGGTCACGGTGATCGCGCCGCCCACGTCGAGCCGCACCGACTTGCCGAGGTTGGTCTCAGGAAGCCAGCGCAGGGACAGGAACACGACGAGCGCGCCGATGGGGACGTTGACGAGGAAGATCCAGTGCCAGCTGATGACGTCCGTGATGATCCCGCCGAGCAGGACGCCGATGCTCCCGCCGCCCGAGGCGACGAAGCCGAAGATGCCCATCGCCTTCGCGCGCTCGCCGGGCTCCGTGAAGAGGTTGACCATCAGCGACAGCGAGACGGCCGAGGCGATCGCCCCGCCGAGGCCCTGGACGCCGCGCGCGGCGACCAGGAAGCCCTGCGACGTCGAGAGGCCGCAGGCGAGCGACGCGACCGTGAACAGCGAGATCCCGATCAGGAAGAGACGCCTGTTTCCGTAGAGGTCCCCGAGCCGTCCGCCGAGCAGCAGGAAGCCGCCGTACGTGAGCAGGTACGCGTTCACGACCCACGCGAGCGAAGTGTCCGAAAACCCGAGGTCGTCCTTGATCGACGGGAGGGCGACCCCGACGATCGTGACGTCGAGGACGATCATCAGGCTCGCCAGGCAGAGGACGTAGAGGGCGAGCCAGCGGGTTCGGGCATCCAGATCGGTCATTCAGTCCTTTCCTTGCGTTTCAGGCGTTAAGACCTTCAAACGTGTCCGAACTCATCGGTCATCCCGCCGATGAGTTTCGGCCGCGGAAACCGTCTGAACGGAACCCGCTATGCCTGCCTACGTGTGCGACTCGAGCGGCGCGCGACCGACCGCCGCCACGGTCGACTCCCTCGCGCGGCTGGCCCTCCTCCTCCGGCGCGAGGGCTCGAGGCTCGTGCTCCGAGACGCCTCGCCCGAGCTCGTCGAGCTGATCGCGTTCATGGGGCTGACGGAGGTGCTAGGCGTCAAGCCTAGGCGGTAGCCCGAACAGCGGGAAGAGCGTCCCCGTGTCGAGGAAAAACGTGAACTCGACGATCGCGCCGTCATCGATCTCGAGCACCTGGAGCGCCCACGGGTCGTAGCCGCTGCCGGTGTCGCTCGGCTTGTACTGGCCGAACGCCGGCGCACCGTTCGCGGCCACGGTCGGGATCACGCGCGATCCCTTGCACGCGATGCCTGGCCCGAACCACCACGTGAAGATGTCGTCGCGGCCTCTCAGCCACATGTCGAACGGCGGCATCGACTGGGTCGCGTCCTCCTGGATGAGCGCGGTGAGCGCGTCCATGTCGTACGCCTCGAACGCCTCGACGTAGCGCGCGAGGAGCTCGGCGTCGGCGTTGTCGACCGAGCGTGTCGCGTCGCCAAGCTCGAGGTGGTTCGCCTCGAGCGTGGCCCGCGCCCGCTGGAGCGCGCTGTTCACCGACGCGACGCTCGTGTCGAGCAGCTCGGCCACCTCGCTCGCCTTCCAGCGCAGCACCTCGCAGAGGATGAGCACGGCGCGTTGGCGCGGCGGAAGGTGCTGGAGCGCCGCGACGAGCGCGAGACGCGTCGTCTCGTTCGACTCGGCGACCACGGCCGGATCGGGGATCGGCTGCACCCAGGTCGCCTCGGGGAGCGAGTTCAGGCTCTCCATGACCGGCTCGCGCGACGGCCCGAGGTCCATCGGGCGCGCACGCCGCTCGCGGCCGCCGAGCATGTCGAGGCACACGTTCGTCGCGATCTTGTACAGCCACGAGCGGAGCTGCGACCGGCCCTCGAAGCCGTCGATCGCGCGCCACGCGCGGATGAACGTCTCCTGCACCGCGTCCTCCGCCTCGAACGGCGAAGCGAGCATCCGGTAGCAGTGAGCGGTCAGCTCGCCGCGGTACTGCTCGAACTGGGCCTCGAGCTCCTGGGCGGCAGGGCTTGTCTGCACGCCTTCCACCCTAGCCAAGGAGCTCCATCACGAGCAGCTCGATCTCTCCGAATTCCTCGGTTTGCTCGGTCTCGCGGCCGACTACGGCGAAGCCGCACTTCTCTAGCACCCGGATCGATCCGACGTTCCTCGTCGCCACCTCGGCGTAGAGCGGTCGGACCGTGAGCTCCTCGACGAACTCTGCCAGGGCGCGCGTGGCCAAGCCTCGACCCCAGAACTCACGCCCGAGCCAGTAGCCGACGAAGCGCCGGCCGTCGCGCTCCCAACTGCCGATATTTCCGGCGACCTCGCCGTCGAGAACAATCGTCTTCGCGACGAGCTCGTCGTCGCCCATGATCCGATGCCAGTGCTCCAGGAAGGAGTCGCGCTCCCTCGCCGGGAACGCAGCCATCTCGACGGCCTCGGGGTCGCGCTGGTGCTCGAAAAAAACCGAGAGGTCGTCCTCGCCGACGTCGCGCAGAACGCCCGCCATGGGGGAACTATGCAGCAGTCAGCCGGGAACCGAGGGGTTTCTGGCTGGACGCCGGTTGTTTGGCGAACAGTGGGACGGGGAGATCTTTCCGAACCAACAACGATGTTCCGGAGGTGTGGAGGACGATGGCTGACATCAACAAATTGTCCGAACAGGTGATCGACTACGCGGAACGCGCGGCGAATGTCTCCGATGCCGCTAAAGGCAAGGGGAAGGCCAACGGAGTCGGCGCGCGCTGGCTCGTTCTCCCCGCCGCGGGGGCTGCTCTGTACGCGTTCGTCAAGAGCGACTTCTTCAGCCGCGGGGCGAAGGTGGTCGCCGGTGAGGCCAAGAGCCGAGCTTCTGATCTGCCCGACGACCTGATGAAGGCCGTGCGGCAGACGTCCGGAACGACTTCTTCGCGCCGGACGACAAAGTCGCGTTCCCAGAGCGCAAGCAGCAGCGGCGGTCAGCGCCGGCGGCGGACGACCTCGCGCCGCAGCACCGCGGCATCGTCCTCCCGCTGAATCACTGAGCCAGCCGAGGGACAGCCCCTGCGCAGGGACTGTCCCTCATTGCAATCGCTACGTCCTCGTTCCGACCGCAGCGGACTCCTGCTCCGGCTGCGGCACGACACGGATGTACGGCTTCGGCGCGTCCCACTCGCCGAAGATCTTCTTGGCCTCGTCGTCCGAGACGGAGCCGGCGATGATCACGTCCTCACCCTGGCGCCAGTTGACCGGCGTCGCCACCTTGTGGTTCGCAGTCAACTGGAGCGAGTCGATCACGCGGATCACCTCGTCGAAGTTGCGCCCGGTCGTCATCGGGTAGATCAGGATGAGCTTCACCTTCTTGTCGGGCCCGACGACGAAGACGTTCCGCACGGTCTGGTTGTCCATCGCGGTGCGGTCGGCGGTATCGCCGGAGACGTCTGCCCCGAGCATCCCGTAGGCCTTCGAGATCTCGAAGGTCGAGTCCGCGATGATCGGGTAGTTCGGCGCTTCGCCCTGCGTTTCTTCGATGTCCTTCGCCCAGCCCTCGTGATCGTTCTTCGTGACGACCGAGAGGCCGATGATCTTGACGTTTCGCCGGTCGAACTCGGGCTTGATCCGCGCCATGTAGCCGAGCTCCGTCGT
>Ga0081540_1001269_pt1 | contig 21984 bp, 20 predicted proteins | sample TabmetS2T1R1_FD_71024 | JGI IMG/M metagenome (GOLD analysis project Ga0081540, IMG submission 71024) | Tabebuia heterophylla rhizosphere microbial communities from the University of Puerto Rico - S2T1R1 | ecosystem: Host-associated > Plants > Roots > Rhizosphere ... | reverse complement strand
CAACCCCCCCTGAGCGGCTACCTTAAAGATCGGGTCGGGCCGCCCCTCCTGGCTGACCCAGGCTGCCTGCTGCGACATGAGCTTGTCGTAGAGGCTGAAATACTTCTCTGGCGGCGCACACCTGAGCGCGATGGTGGCAAGCCCCGACTGCTTGCCGATCGGAAACTCGGCGCGCAGCACATAGCGCACCTTGCCGGTGTCGATGTACTCCCGCTTCAGCACCGGAAAGGTCTCCGCCTGGAAGCGCCGGCAATAGGGGCAAGTCATCGAGGCGTACTGCACGATCGTAACGGGCGCATCTTTGCGCCCGAGTGCCATCTCGGGCAATTCGCCGGCGCGCATGATCTCGGCGATGGACGGCTCTTTGATCACCTGCCGGCTTGGCGCCGGACCCGGGGGCGTGGCTTGGAAGGGATCAAAGCCCGGCCCATCGGCGGTGGCACCGGCAACCTCCGAGGGCGAGGCGATGGCGCCGGTGGCGGCTTGCTGGCCGAGCACGGGCACATCGCCGCTGCAACCGCTAAGCTGCATGGCAATGAAAAGGGCCGTGAGGGAGCGCCATTCCGGCAATCGCGCCTCGACCTTTAGCTCTTCTGCAGGGCCGCGAACGCCTTGTCGAATTCCTCGATCGTCGGTGCCCCAGTCATCTTTTTGCCGTTGATAAAGAACGTTGGCGTCGAGCCAACGCCGAAGTTATCGGCGGCACGTGATCTGATTTTGACGATGTCATCCATAAGCTTCTGATCTGTCAAACATTTATCGAAGCTTTCCTGGGTGAACCCGACCTGTTTGGCGAGCTTGAACAGCTCCGGCACCGGGTTGCCGCGCACGAACGCCCATTCCTCCTGCTTGGCAAACAGCGCCGAAATCAAGGGAAGCGTCTTTTCGCCGCCGGCGCAGCGCGCCAGCATCGAGGCGGCGACCGCGAGTTTGTCGAGGGGAAACTCGCGCATGATAAAGCGCACCTTGCCGGTATCGATGTACTTTTCCTTGACCGCGGGAAACACCTTGTTGTGGAAATTGGCACAGTGGCCGCAGGTCATGGAGGCATACTCGACGACGGTGATTGGGGCGTCCTCCTTGCCCAAAATGAGCTCGGGCAGCGGGCCGGGCTGCATCAGTTCGTCGATGGGGATTTCGCTGCGTCCCTGGGCCTGGGTGCGCTTCTGGGCGGCGGCGGCGAGGCCCCAGAAGCCCGCCGACGAGCCGACGGCAAGTCCCAGCGAAAGGTTGATGATGTCGCGCCGGGACAGCTGCCGGCGGCGCGTAATGGCTGGCGCAAAGGCGTTCAAGGCTTGGCTCCTCACGTCACTTGTCACGTCGTGTCCCGGTTCGTGCGGTTGACCGGCACGGTCCGTGGCTATTGCGGCACAGGTGCTCAACAGGGGCGAGCGCACCGGCGTCGCTCTCGCCGCCCCTCAAGCGCGGCGCTGCGTGCCTGATAACATAGGATCGGCGGCAAATAAGGCAAATCAGCGTGAAGTCCGTCCCGCGCTAGCGGACATATAGGCGCGATCCCAGCCGGGTCAGCGCTTCCCGCAGGGCCCCGTCGGGGATCCCCTCAAGGTCGGGCACAACCGCCCGCGTCGGGGCGGTCCGGCGTCGCTCGGCGCCTCCCGCCGATGCCGGCAGCGGCGCCTGCACCAGGCGCAGGTCGCTCACCGCGGCATAGCCGAAATAGGCATTGATGCGCTCCAGGATCTGCTGGCGCTTGTACTGGATATCGAGCGCGCGGGCCGCCTCTACGCGCACAACCAAGGTCGCCCCGCGCCGGCCCCGCACCGGCTCCGCCTCCGCCTCCTCGGCTGCGGGCTGCCGCGGCGGCCATTTCAGGCGCTCGGGTGCGCAGACCGCCGCCAGGTCCTTGCCCGCAATCGCCGGCCAATCCATGACCAGGTGCGCAGTGGAAAATCCGAACTTTTTGAACGCCTGGGCGGTCAGGCCGGGAAGGAAGCTGCCGACCGTCTTGAGGCTGCGCGCGCCGGGCCGCGCCAAGGCAAGGCTGTGGCGCGGCAGGGATGCGGGCACGGCGCGGTGGGCGGGACGTTGCGAAGGGCAGCTTGTCATGGCACGCATTCGGCTCGCGGCGCATTTCCAGGCAACAGGCAGACGCCTTACCATGCTCGGACTGATTCGGGCGCAGGGGGGCGCGGGCCACATGCCAAATGTTGCAAAAGCGCAACCAAGCGCCGGCTGCAAGCGGGCGGAGACGGCCGCGCTGCTGCTTGAGTGGTGGGACCGCGAGCGGCGCGAGCTGCCCTGGCGCACCCGGCCGGGCGCATCGCCCGATGTCTACCGCGTCTGGCTCTCCGAGATCATGCTGCAGCAGACCACGGTGAGGGCCGTCATTCCCTACTATGAGCGCTTTCTGGCGCGCTGGCCGACGGTGGTGGCACTGGCCGCCGCGCCCCTCGATGAGGTGCTCGCCGCTTGGGCCGGGCTCGGCTACTATAGCCGCGCGCGCAATCTCCACAAATGCGCCAGGCTCATCACGCAAGTGCACGGCGGCCGCTTCCCCGCCACCTCCGGCGAGCTCGTCAAGCTGCCGGGCATCGGCCCTTATACCGCCGCCGCCATCGCCGCGATCGCCTTCGGGGAGGCGGTAACGCCGGTGGATGGCAACATCGAACGCGTCCTGGCACGCCTGTTTGCCGTTACCGCGCCGCTGCCGGGCAGCAAGCCCACCTTGCGCGGCCTGGCGTCGAGCCTAACTCCGCCGGCCCGCGCCGGCGACTTTGCCCAAGCCTTGATGGACCTCGGCGCTAGCGTGTGCACGCCAAAACGGCCGTCGTGCCTGGTGTGTCCCCTGCAGGCAACCTGCGCCGCGCACGCCGAGGGCCTGGCCGCACAACTGCCCTTGAAGCCTGCCAAGTCCGACCGACCGCTGCGCGTCGGGCTCGCCTTCGTTGCCTTGCGCGAGGATGGCACCGTGCTCCTGCGCCGGCGCCCGGAGGCGGGGCTGCTCGGCGGCATGCTCGAGGTACCCTCGACGGAATGGAGCGAGGCCTTGCCGCCGCTCGATCAGGCCCTGCGCGCGGCGCCGGTGCACGGGCAATGGTGGGCGGTCCCGGGCACGGTGACGCATACGTTTACGCATTTCTGCCTCGAGCTGATGATCTATCGCGCCGTGGTACCCACCGAAACGGCGCTGACCTTTTGGGCCGATCCGCAGCGCTGCCGCTGGGTGCCGCGCCGCGCCCTCCAGAGTGCGGCCTTGCCCAGCGTCATGCGCAAGGTCGTCGCCCACGGCCTGCGCGAGCAGTGAGCGGGACGCCCGGGGTGTTACGCGCGCGCCGCAGCCAGCGCCGCGAAATGCCCGCGCCGCTGCAGGATGGCCAGCACGGCCAGTGCCGGCAGTGCGGCAACACTCGTCAGCAGGAAAAAGAGTGGCCAGCCGAGCGCGCTCGCAAGCGCACCCGTGCCCGCCGACAGTAGCGTGCGCGCGGTGGAGGCGAGCGCCGTCAGCAGGGCGTATTGGGTGGCGGTGTGCAGTGGATTGCCGCACAGGGCGGAGAGGTAGGCGACGAAGAACACCGTGCCCATGGCGCCGGTAAAATTTTCAACCACAATGGCAACGGTCAGCGCCCAGGCGCTCAGCGCCTGGTAGTTGAGCCAGACGAAGGCGAGGTTGGAGAGCATCTGCAGAACGGCGCCGAGCCAGAGCGCAACCGATAGGCGCGTGGCGCGCGCGATTGCCCCGCCGGCGAAGCCGCCGATCAGCAGGGCCGCCAACCCCACGCCCTTGACAACGGCCGCATAGGTGGCCTTGTCATAGCCCAATCCGACCAGCACGAAGGGCCCGGTCATGGCGCCGGCCAGCGCATCGCACAACTTGAAGAGGATGATCAGGGCTAGGATCATCGCCGCGTGCGCGCGCCCCAAGAAATCGGCGAACGCACTTCGCGCCGTTTCCGCAACGCGCCGCGCGGCCGTTTGCGCCGCTGGCGAAACTTTCGCCGCCCGTGCGCCGACGTCGGGCGCAATCAGCGTCACCGCCACACCCACCAGCATCAACCCCGCCGCAACCGTGTAGGCCAGCGACCAGGCGAAAGGTCGATCGAGCCCCTCGGCCTCGAGCCAGGCCGAAAGCGCAATGACGCCCGCGGTCGACACGAGCCCGCCGACGCGATAGGCCGCCACGTAGCTCGCCATGCCCGCCGCCTGTTCCTCGGTCGCCAGGCTCTCGACGCGATAGGCATCGATCAGCACGTCCTGCGTGGCAGAGGCAAAGGCAACGAGGAGCGCGGCAAGGCCGATCAGGGCGGGAGCGCCCAGGGGATCGCGCGTGCCGAGGAAGACGATGGCGGCCACAATGAGGAGCTGCGTCGCCAACAACCAGCCGCGCCGGCGCCCGAAACGCCGCGACAGCCAGGGAACGTCGAGGGCATCGACCACGGGCGCCCACAAAAATTTGATCGTGTAGGGCAGGCCGGCCAGCGTGAGCAGGCCGATGGTGGAAAGATCGACGCCGCAATCGGCCAGCCACACGCGCAGCGTTTCGCCGGAAAGGGCCAGGGGCAGACCGGCAGAAAAGCCAAGCAGCAGCACGATCAGCACGCGCGGGCGCAGATAGACCGTGAGGACGCCGCCGAGACCGCCGCGTCCCCTGAGGAGCGTTCGCGCTGGCGCCAAGGCGCGCGCGCGCGCCGCCGACAGCGTTTTCCAACTCATTGTAAGTCCAACCCGAATCACCTTATGCCGGCACCACACAGACCTAGGAAAAAGCGGGGATCATCGATGGCCTCTCTGGTAGGCGGGCTTCTTGGCCAGCTCAAGCCGGGATCTGCGCGCACCCTTTTCGGGGGCGCCAAAAACCAGCCCGCGAAGGCAACGCTGCGGGGCATTTCCAAGCGGGCGTACCTGTTTGAGGTTTTGCGCCGCGAGGTCATGCCCGATCTGGGGGAGATCGGCGCGGTCTATGTCTATGCCCGCACGGCGGCGCCCGGGGCGCCCGCAAACCTGCCCCGCGATGCCATGGGCAATGCCTATGAGCCCGGCTACATCGGCGCCACGGCCGATCTGGCCCGGCGCGAGGCCGAACACGATCGCCACGGCCACTTTATTGGTTTTGCCTTCGACGTCGTCCTCGTGTTGCGCTTGCAGCATGAGAAGATGCGAACCGAGATCGCGGGCGACCTGGTCGAGCTTTACCGCCCGGTCTTGAACGAATTACTCCGCGGCTATCAGGGAAATGGCTCCAGCTGACAGGCCGAGCTGACGCCGAGCCTCCTCGCGCAAGGCGTCGATCGGCTTTCTTTTGCCCTCCACTTCGTAGTGCCAGAAGGTCCAACCATTGCAGGCGGCCTTGCCCTGCACGTGGGCACCGAGACGGTGAATGGAGCCTTGCCGACCGGCAACGGCGAGCGTGCCGTCGGCCTTGACCTCGGCGGCGACCCCACCGCGCTCATCGGTCAAGGTGACGCCCGGCTCCAAAATACCGAGCTCGATGATGGTGCCGAAGGCGACGCGCGGCTCGAGGCGCTTGGGCCGCAGGGTCTCCAAGGCGGACGGCGGATAGGGGCGCACCTTGCCGATGCGCTCGCGGGCCGCCGCGGCGTAGGCAGGATTGCGCTCAATGCCGAGCCAGCGCCGGCCAAGGCGCCGGGCCACTGCCCCCGTCGTACCCGTTCCGAAGAACGGGTCGAGCACCAGGTCGCCGGCATTGCTCGACGCCAAGAGCAGGCGGTGTACGAGCGCCTCGGGCTTCTGGGTCGGGTGCGCCTTGCGGCCGTCGGCCTCCCTTAATCGCTCGGGCCCGCAGCAAATGGGAAACAGCCAATCGGAACGCATTTGCAAATCGTCGTTGTTGGCCTTCATGGCTTCATAGTTGAAGGTTGCGCGCGACTTGGCATCGCGCGCCGCCCAAATCAGGGTCTCGTGCGCGTTGGTAAAGCGCCGGCCGCGGAAGTTTGGCATCGGGTTGGTCTTGCGCCAGATGATGTCGTTCTGGATCCAAAAGCCGAGATCCTGCAGCGCCACGCCGAGGCGAAAGACGTTGTGGTAGGAGCCGATCACCCAAATGGCGCCGTTCGGCTTCAGCAGACGCCGGCACTCCCCAAGCCAGTCGCGCGAGAAGCGATCGTAGTCGGCGAAGGAGGCGAATTTGTCCCAGTCGTCATCGACGCCGTCGACCCGCGTGTTGTTGGGGCGGAGCAGCTCGCCGTCGAGCTGCAGATTATAGGGTGGGTCGGCGAAGACGAGATCGACACTGCCGGTGGGGAGCTTGGCGAGTTCCTGCAGGCAGTCCCCCACTAGCACGCGGTTTTGAGGCACCCCGTCACGGGTACGCTGACGCATGGACATAAACGCAACTCTCGACGCTGAGCACACGCAACGGGGCCGGCTGGCCGCGGCAAGCTTAGCACGGCTGCGGACGCCAAGTTGCCGAGCGAACCTTGCCCCCGCGTCGGCTCATTTGCTCGGCGGCGGGGCGAAGGGCGTACTCGTCGCTGGGCCCTCGCCCCAGACCAAAATCGTCGCTTGCTCGTCCTTGGCGCCGTCGAAATGCACGCCCTTGGCGAAGTGGGTCACGGAGCTGCCGGCCGGCAGGGGCACGGTCGCGTTCGGATCAAAGCTCGGCCCGGCCCCAACCCACCAGGTTCCCGAGACGACGATGAAATGCCGGTCGTTGGGATGGAAGTGTGGCCGGCTCATGTTACCCGGCAGCCATTGCAACAGCATGGCATAAGGGCCGGGTTTGCTCGGATCACCCTGCAGGATGGCGCTGCGGTTGCCGGCGCGGGGATTGTCGGTCCACTTGATCTGGTCGGGAAGCTGATAGGCGATCACCGCGGGATCGAGCGTGGTCGGCTGCGCCAGCGGTGCAGTCGAACCGCTGAGCACGATGATGCCAAAAGCAAGCAAGCTGTGCGCCCGTGCCATGCGGGGTCTCCTCTCCTTGTCGCGCGCCGCGGCAGGGGTCGCCGGTCACGCACTCGAGCATCCCGCCGCGGTGGGCAGAAAACAACGCCCGCGGCCGCGCAGGTGCTCTGCACCGGCGGCCCACCGGCACGTCTAGTCCAGCCAATGCGGCAGGCGATCCTGCCCGATCAGAGCTTCGTAGGTCTGGCGCGGCCGCACGATGGCATAGTCGGATCCCCTGACCAGCACCTCGGGCACCAACAGCCGCGTGTTGTAGGTTGACGCCATTGCCGCGCCGTAGGCCCCCGCCGTCATGAAGGCCAAGAGATCGCCGGCCGCGAACGGGGCGAGATCGCGCTCGAGCGCCAGGTAATCGCCGGTCTCACAGACTGGCCCCACCAGGTCCTGACGCACGGGCGCGGCTGCGGCCACGGCCTCCTGCACCGGCCAAATCTCGTGCTGGGCTTCATAGAGCGTCGGCCGAATGAGGTCGTTCATGGCGGCATCGACGATCGTGAAGGTCTTGTCGCGGCCGCGCTTGGCGTAAAGGACGCGTGCGACCAGCACGCCGGCGTTGGCAACGATCACCCGGCCGGGCTCCAAATAGAGTTTGAGGCGAAGGTCACCCAGTTTCTCGCGCACAATTTGTGCGTATTCCTGTGGCGACGGCGGCACCGCGTTGCCGCTGCGGTAAGGCACCCCTAAGCCACCGCCAATATCGAGGTGCTCGATCCGCAAACCCTGCGCCCGCAGGGCCAAGGTGAGCTCGCGCATGAGCGTGAAGGCGTCGCGGAACGGCTTCAGCTCGGTGACCTGGCTGCCGATGTGCATGTGGATGCCGGCGATCTCGATGCCGGGAAGCCCAGCCGCTGCGGCATAGAGCCGGGGCGCATCCTCGAAGGGTATGCCGAACTTGTTTTCGGCCTTGCCCGTCGAAATCTTGGCATGGGTCTTGGCATCGACATCCGGATTGACGCGGAAGGCAATGCGCGCCGTGCGCCCGAGGCTTGCGGCAATTTCGCTCAACAGCCTCAGTTCGGGCTCGGATTCGACGTTGAAGCCCAAAATGTCCTCGCCCAGCGCGTAGGCGATCTCTTGGGCGCTTTTGCCAACGCCGGCAAAGATGATCTTGTCCGCCGGCACGCCCGCCGCGCGCGCGCGCCTGAGCTCCCCTTCCGAGACCACATCCATGCCGGCGCCAAGGCGGCCCAGGGTGGCGATCACGGCTTGGTTGGAATTGGCCTTGATGGCATAGCAGATCAGGGTCTCGAGGTCGCAGAAGGCCTCCTTAAGGACGCGATAATGCCGCTCCAAGGTCGCGGTCGCGTAGCAATAAAACGGCGTGCCAATCGCCTCGGCAATGCGCGCCAGGCTCACATCCTCCGCGTGGAGGACACCGCCAACATACCGGAAGTGATGCATCGGCTGCCCGTCAGCGGAGCAAGGGGTCCAGGACGGAAGGTTTGTGCGGGACGGGTTCGCCAGGCTTGCCGGGGGTGGCATCGCCGTTGTCCGATTGCACGCCGGGGGGCTTTTCGAGCGAGCCGCGCACGCCACAGCCGGCCAGCAGCAGAGCGCTGGCCAGGGCGAGGGCGATCCCCGCCCGCATTGCTCGCCGCCCCTGCATTTGGTCGCTCATAGCCATCGACAAGATCAAGATCTACGAGATCCGAAACGCCTCTAGGCCCAGAAACGAAAGCTGTTCTGGAGCCGCGACACGGGGGTTTTAGCGCTTTCCTGCTGGCCTTTCCAATCGCTTTATCCAGGATCGCGCCATTTTGCGGACATTCTGTGGCGCTGTTCCCCCATAACTTGCCCGGCTGCGCAGGGAATTTCGCACGGAAAGTACCGAGAAGACGGCCTCGGTGATGCCGGGATGCATCTCCTGCATGACCTCAAGAGGCACCTTATCGAGCGGCACGCCGCTCGACTCGGCGGCGGCCACGATGCGCCCGGTGATGTGGTGCGCCTCGCGGAACGGCAGCTTCAGGTTCCCCACCAACCAATCCGCCAGGTCGGTGGCTGTGGAGAAGCCGGTCGCCGCCGCCGACATCATGGCGGCGGCGTTGGGCAGAAGGTCTTCGAGCATGCCGGTCACCGCAAAAATCGAAAGCCGCAAGGCAGCCAGCGCGTCGAAGGTGATTTCCTTGTCTTCCTGCATGTCCTTGGCGTAGGCGAGCGGCAGAGCCTTCATGACCATCAGCAGCGACTGAAAGGCCGCCGCGATGCGCCCGACCTTGGCGCGAACGAGCTCGGCGGCATCGGGATTGCGCTTCTGCGGCATGATGGAGGAGCCGGTTGTGAAGCGGTCCGACAGGCGCACAAAATTAAACTGCGGCGTCATCCACAGCACGATCTCCTCGGCGAACCGAGAGAGGTGGACGGCCGTGATCGCGGCAGCCGACAGGGTTTCCAGGACAAAGTCGCGGTCGGCGACGGCGTCGAGCGAATTGGCCGCCGGTCGATCGAACCCGAGGGCGGCGGCGGTCATGTGCCGATCGATGGGAAACGAGGTGCCGGCGAGTGCGGCGGCGCCGAGCGGGCATTCGTTGAGGCGGGCCCGCGCGTCGGCAAAGCGGCCGCGATCACGCCTCAGCATTTCGACGTAGGCCAAGAGGTGATGGCCGAAGGTCACGGGCTGCGCCGGCTGCAGATGCGTAAAGCCAGGCATGGCCAGCTCGGCGTGTTCCTCGGCCTTGCGGGCGAACAGGAGCTGCACGTCCGCCAACGCCCGATCGGCGCCGTCGATCCAATCGCGCAGGTAGAGCCGGAAGTCGGTGGCGACCTGATCGTTGCGCGAGCGCCCCGTATGCAGGCGACCCGCGGCCGGCCCGACCAGCTGCTTGAGACGCGCCTCCACATTCATGTGGATGTCTTCCAGATCCTTTGAAAAGGCGAACCCACCCCCTTCGATCTCGGCCAACACGCGATCGAGCCCCGCCGCAATCTTGCGGGCGTCGTCCTTGCTGATAATGCCCTGGGCGCCCAGCATGGCCGCGTGCACCTTGGAGGCGCGCACGTCAAAGGGTGCCAGCGCCTTGTCGAAGTCGATGGAGGCGTTTATCTCCTGCAGCACTTCGGCCGGTGACATCGCAAAGCGGCCACCCCACATCTTGTTGGCAGGTTTATCGGTCACGGCATGTCCTGCTTTTAAGTTGCAGCGGCCATCGGGAGCCTAGATATGACAGACAGAGAGCGGCTTGGCTCCAAGCTTTCGGCGGGCACCGCCACGCTGGCGGCGGCGCTGGCCGCGAGCGTCGGCTTCGCAGCCATATACGTGACGCTGGGCCATTCTGACAACGCCGCACGGACCTCAACGCCGATAGCACCCATGGTGCAAGCGCAAGCCACCGCGCCCCCGCCCGTCACCGGGGAAGGCGCCAGCGGCCCCGGCCACAGCGAGCTCGCCGCCTTCGTTTTCCGCCGGGAGCCGGAGATTTTGCCCGAGGTCAAATTCCAAGACGCCGACGGCCGCGAGCGTTCGCTCGCCGACTGGCGGGGCAAGGTGGTGCTTCTCAATCTTTGGGCGACCTGGTGTCTGCCGTGCCGCAAGGAGATGCCCGCGCTCGACCGCCTGCAAGCGAGCTTGGGCTCCGACCAGTTCCAGGTGGTGGCGATCAGCGTCGATCGCACCGGGCTTGCGGGCGCCAAAAAGTTCCTCGAGGAAACCAAAACGCCAAACCTGGCGGTCTACGCCGATCCGACCGCGCGCCTTGCCTCCTCGCTGCGGGCGGCCGGCCTTCCCGCCACCTTGCTGATCGACAAGGAGGGCCGCGAGATCGGCCGCCTGCTGGGTCCCGCCGAATGGGACGGCGAAGCCGCCCGGCAGCTGATCCAGTCCGCCCTTCGCTAGGCGCCTGCGCGCCGCGCTGGTTAAGGATAGAAGACCGGCTGCTCGCTTTCCGCGTCGGCCTGCAGCAGGCCGCCGACGATGGCGCGAGCAAGCTGTTCGGCCATACAGCGGTGACCGCGGTCGTTGAGGTGCAGATTGTCGGCGGACAGATAAAAGGTGTCGCCGCGATCCTTCTGCAGCTCGCGCATGGCTTCGAAACGGTCGACCAGTAGCACGCGCGATTCGCGCGCTACTTCGGCAATGGCGGTGACGACGAGCTCGTAGTACTCGTCCTTGGTCAAGGCGGCGCCATACTGCGGATCGATCAGAACTACGTCGATTCGGTTTTCCGCCAACCAGGCCAGCGTCCTTTTCAGGCACGCCTTGAAGCTATCGATGCTGACGTGACGAATCGCATCGTTGGTGCCGACCTGCCAGACCACCAGATCGGGCTTTGTCTCGTCGACCTCGCGTTTCATGCGATCGGCCGCGCCTTGTGCGACCTCGCCAGACATGCCGCGGCCAATGACGTCGAAATTCATGCCCTTGAAAGAGCCCTCGAGCGTCGTTTCCAGATTGGCGACATAGGTCGCTGCCGGCGAGGAGGCACCCACGCCGACGGTGGATGAGGAGCCGATCGCCAACACTTTGACGATCTTGTTGGCGCGCAGCGCGCGGCTCAGCGCCTTCAAGGGCCGGCGAAACATTTCCCCGACGATGCGCTTGGACCGGCATTCCGGCGACAAGGTCGGCGGCGCCGACGGCAACACCGGCATGACGATCGCCGGCGCCATGGCCAATTCCTGCGCGATCACCGCAATGGGCGCGCACGCCAAGGCGCTCGCGATCGCCCACGGCACAAGACGGATTTGCATGAAGCCCAAGCCCGCAGCCTTCCGATCGGCAAAATCTAGGCCAGGACTGCGCGCTGGTAAAGCAGCCTGTGCATAGATCTCAACACCGCGTACCCATCCTGGTAGTGGATTGACAGGGATGGGCGCTCCGCGTCAGAACGCTAGCATGGCAAACACCGAGCTCAAATCCATCATCGAAGAGACCTGGGACGCGCGCGAGACCATCAGCGCCGCGACACGGGGAGCACGCCGCGAGGCGGTGGAGGCGGCGCTTGATCTGCTCGACCGCGGCGCCGCCCGGGTGGCCAGCAAGGAGGACGGAGCTTGGGTTGTAAACCAATGGCTTAAGAAGGCGGTGCTGCTCTCGTTCAGGCTCTACGACATGGTCCCCATCACCGGCGCCCCCGGGGGCGCAAGCTGGTGGGACAAAGTGCCCTCCAAGTTCGCCGGCATGGGCGTGGAGGATTTTCGCAAGGCCGGTTTCCGCGCCGTGCCGGGCGCCATCGTGCGACGTTCAGCCTACGTCGCGCCGGGGGTGATTCTGATGCCATCGTTCGTCAATCTAGGGGCCTATGTCGACGGTGGCACCATGGTCGATACCTGGGCAACGGTGGGTTCCTGCGCCCAGATCGGCAAGAATGTGCACCTGTCGGGCGGCGTCGGTATTGGCGGCGTTTTGGAGCCGCTGCAGGCCAATCCGACCATCGTCGAGGACAATTGCTTCATTGGGGCGCGTTCGGAGGTAGTGGAGGGCGTGGTCGTGGGCGAGGGCTCGGTGCTGGCGATGGGAACCTTCATCGGTGCCTCGACCAAGATCGTCGACCGTGCCAGCGGCAAGGTGCATATCGGCCGCGTGCCCCCCTACTCGGTGGTAGTCTCGGGCAGCCTGCCCGCCAAATCCCACCCCAACAATGAGCCGGGCCCCAGCCTCTACTGCGCCGTCATCGTCAAGACCGTGGACGCGCAGACGCGCGCCAAGACCAGTATCAACGAGCTCTTGCGCGATTGAGGTCGAGGGAGGTCGCAGGTGCGCAACTTCCGCGCCCTCGATGCCCAGAAGGTCATCGCCACCATCGCGGCGCTCGAGCGCCGAATCGGCGAGCGCTTCCCAGGCGCGGGGCTGAGATCGGTGTGCGGCGACCTGCTCACCATTGCGCAGGAAAGCTCACAACGCGCGCAGGCCATCGGTCAAACCAACATCGCGCTCAGAGGCCTGGTGTTTGTGTTTCTGGTCGGCAGCCTATGGCTCTTGGTCTGGATCGCCTCGCTGATCGACTTCACGCGCACCAATGCCGATAGCGTCTATAGCGTTTTGCAAGGCATCGAAGCGGCCGCCAACCTGACCGTGCTGATGGGCGCGGCGGTCTTTTTTCTCGTTCGCATCGAGGAGCGCATCAAGCGGCGGCGCGCTCTGCGAGCCTTGCATGAACTGCGCTCGATTGTGCACGTCATCGATATGCACCAGCTCACCAAGGATCCAAGCGGGTCGGTAAGCATCGGCGGCAGCACGCCCTCATCGCCGACGCGCACGCTGAGCCGTTTCGAGCTCAGCCGCTATCTCGACTACTGCTCCGAAATGCTGTCCTTAACCTCGAAGGTTGCCGTGCTGTATGCGCAAAGCTTTCCCGATACCGAGGTGACGGACGCCGTCAGCGACATCGAACGCATCGCCGCAGGCCTCTCGCAAAAAGTCTGGCAGAAGATTATGATTTTGCAGGCTGCAGCCGGCATCGAGGCCGGCAAAGCTGCGCCCGCCGTGCCGCTGCCAGGGCCGCCCAGCCGCTGACGGTGGCCGCGCAGCGTCCCGCTACGTGCCCCGCGCGCTACGTGGCCTTCACAAGTTTCAGCCACGCGTCCTCGCTGAGCACGGCCACGCCGAGCTCGCGCGCCTTGCCGAGCTTAGAGCCGGCGTCGGCCCCGGCCACCACGTAGTCGGTTTTGGCCGAGACCGAGCCCGTCACTTTGGCGCCGAGGCGCTCCGCCAAGGCCTTGGCCTCGCTGCGCGTCATGCGTTCAAGCGTACCAGTGAACACCACCGTCTTGTCGGTGACGGGCGTGGCTAGCCGGCTGGCGCGGGCGAACGGTTCGACCTCGATCTCGGCCAACAGATCCGCGAGCGCCTTGAGGTTATGTGGCTCGCCGAAAAAGGCGACCAGGGCATCGATCACGGTGGCCCCGATACCTTCGATGTCATCGAGCTCGCGATAGGCGGCGCTCTCCTTGCCGCCCGCGGCGGCGGCCGCCGCCCCCGTGCGAAAGGCTTCGAGCGTGCGGAGCGCCTTTGCCAGATCGCGTGCGGTTGTTTCGCCGATGTGACGGATGCCCAAAGCGTAAATGAAACGATCGAGGGACACGCGCCGGCGCGCCTCGATCGCCTTGAACAACTTGTCGATCGACTTGGCACCAAAACCTTTCTTTTCCAACAAGCGCTTCGGCGCCGGCAATCGCGCCTCGCGCGCGGCCAGGGTGAAGATGTCGGCCGGTTGCATGATCCGGCCCTCATCGTAGAACAGCTCGATCTGTTTCTCGCCCAAGCCCTCGATATCAAAGGCGTTGCGCGCGACGAAGTGCTTGAGGCGCTCCTTGGCTTGCGCTGGGCAAATCAGGCCACCGGTGCAGCGGCGCACGATATCGACGCGGCCGGTGCGCTCGTCCACCTCGCGCACCGCCTGGCTGCCGCAGGCCGGGCAAATCACCGGCATCCGGTAGGGTCTGGCGCCCTTGGGGCGCTTTTCCAGCACCACGCCGAGCACCTGGGGGATCACGTCGCCGGCGCGCCGCACGATCACAGTATCGCCGATGCGGACGTCCTTGCGTGCAATTTCGTCCTCGTTGTGCAGCGTGGCGTTGGAGACGACAACGCCGCCCACCGTCACCGGCTCGAGTTTGGCGGCGGGGGTGAGGGCGCCGGTGCGACCCACCTGAATTTCGATATCGTTGAGGCGCGTCATCACTTCTTCGGCGGGAAACTTGTGCGCAATCGCCCAACGCGGCGCACGCGACACGAAGCCCAGGCGCTCCTGCCAGTCGAGCCGATTGACCTTGTAGACGACGCCATCGATGTCGTAGCCCAGCGAAGCGCGGCGCTCGGCCATCGCCCGGTGGAACGATAAGAGTTCGCCGGTCGTGGCACACACCCGCAGCAGTGGATTGAGCGGCAAACCCCAGCGCGCGAACGCCTCATAGACGCCCGCTTGCGTGGCGGCGGGTAACGCGCTTGCCGCGCCCCAACCGTAGGCAAAAAACCGCAAGGGACGGCGTGCCGTAATCGAGGCATCAAGCTGGCGCAAGGAGCCAGCGGCGGCATTGCGCGGGTTGGCGAAGACCTTGCCGCCGGCGGCGGCCTGCTCGCGATTGAGCTTCTCGAAGTCGTGGTGGGAAAGGTAAATTTCGCCGCGCACCTCGATCAGATCCGGCAGGGCGGCGCCGCTGAGACGGTGCGGAATTAGGCGCATGGTCTTGACGTTGGGCGTCACATTTTCGCCCTCGGTGCCGTCGCCGCGCGTCGCGGCCTGCGTCAGTCTGCCCTTCACGTAGGTGAGCGAGATCGACAGGCCGTCGATCTTGGGTTCGGCCGTTACCTCGACGACGGCGTCCACCGGCAGGCCGAGAAAGCGGCGCACCCGGGCCATGAAGTCGGTGACATCCTCCTCGTTGAAGGCATTGCCAAGCGAAAGCATCGGCACGGCGTGCCGCACCTTGCCGAAGGCCTCCACCGGCACCGATCCGACGCGGTGCGAGGGGGAATCCTCGCGCAGCAAATGGGGGTAGCGCGCCTCGATGGCGGCATTGCGCTGACGCAGGGTATCGTAATCGGCGTCGGAAATTTCGGGTGCGTCCTCGGCATAGTAGAGCTTGTCATGGCGGGCAATCGCGGCGGCGAGACGCTCAAGTTCGCGCCCAGCCTCCGGCTCGCTCAGCCGCTCGACGGCTTTTTTGGATGCATTCGCCGCGGTCATGGCCCCACACTGCCCCAGCCGAGCGGCCAATGCCAGCGCGGCAGCAGACCAGCCATGGGTCGTCTACTGCGACTGGGCAAATCCCAGCGGCGGCCGCCCGTTCGGCTTGGCCGCGGTCGGTACGTCCTCGCCGGGCGCGCGCGGGGCCGGCAGCTGATCGGGTGACGGCAATCCCGGCGCTGGCTTCTGCGGCGTTGGCTCGGGTTTTTTCTGGCCGCCGGGGGTGAGCGCCTTCAGCGTATTGCTGATCCAAGAGCCCGAATTCAGCTGCGGACTGTGGCCGCCGGACTTGAGGAGTGCGTAGGCGTTCTTATACCACTCCGAATTGGGATAGTTGTGGCCGAGCACGGCGGCCGCCGATTGCGCTTCGGGCACGATGCCGAGCGCCATGTTGGTCTCCACCAGACGATAGAGGGCCTCTTCAACGTGCGCCGTGGTCTGATAGTCGGAGACCACGGTGCGGTAGCGATTGATGGCGGCCAGCTGATTGCCTTGCTTTTGGTAGTAGCGCGCAACGTTCATTTCCGAGGCGGCCAGCACGTCCTCGGCGATGCGGATGCGATTCTCCGCCTGCTTGGCGTAGGGACTGTCGGGGTAGCGCTGACGCAGCACCTTGAGTTCAGCCAAGGCCTTGCGGGTGGCGGTCTGATCGCGCGCGGGATCTTTAATCTCGTCGAAATTGGCTGAGGCGATGATGTGGTGGGCGAGCGCGGCATCCTTGGTGCCGGGATGCAAGGTGGTGTAGCGCTGCGCCGAGGTGATGGCCTCGGGGAACTTGCCGGCTTTGTAGTAGGCGTAGGCCGCCATCACGATGGCGCGTCGCGCCTCCGGCGAATAGGGATGGTCGCGGTCGAGGTCCTCGTATTTTTTGGCCGCCAAGGTCCACTCGCTTTTGTTCAGGAACGCCTCGGCATCGGCATACATCTTACCGGGCGGATCGGGGTTCAGCGCCTTGGCCGCGTCGTTGGTGGAGGCGCAGCCCGCAAGCAGCCCGGCCGTCAAGACCAGCGCCAGCAGAGGCAAGGTCTTGCCTCGCCACCGTGTTACTGCCCCAACGACGGCCATGCGCCCAGTCCCCGTTCTTGTCGCCCGGTTCTGTCGCCGGTTTTCGACTTGCTCAGCCCATCAGGCCGCTGTTCACGGCCATAACACACCCCATGGCACCCGGCACGTCCCTTGCGCGCCGCCAGCTCAAGATTACCCCGACTTTGGCGCCAAATTGTGGACAGGCGCGCCGGCTTGCTGGCCGTGGCCTGATGGCCTCGGGCATACGGCTCAGGAGCGATCGGCCGCGTAGTTGACCGCCGCCAAGCCGCTCGAAACCTCGACGGGAACGACCTCGCGCACCCAGGGTGCACGCACGACCGCCCAGGCATCGCGGTCGGCAAGCAGTGCTTGCAGCACGCGCGCGTTGAGCCGGTGCCCGCCCTTGACCGAGCGGTAGGACGCCAGCATCGGTGCGCCGGCGAGCGCCAAATCACCCACTGCGTCGAGGATCTTGTGGCGCACAAACTCCTGCGGATAGCGTAGCCCCTCGCTGTTGACAATGCGATCGTCCGCCAAGGCGACCGTATTTTCGAGCGAGGCTCCGAGCGCCAAACCGGCCTTCCAAAGGCTCTCCACATCCCGCATAAAACCGAACGTCCGGGCCCGGCAAATCTCGTTGCGGAACGCCCCGGCGTTCATTTCCAGCGCCATGCGCTGGCGGCCAATCAAGGCGGTCGGGAAATCGATCTCGACGTCGACGTGGAAGCTCGAATGCGGGGTCAGCATCCCCCAACAGTCGCCTTCCTCGACGCGAACGGGTTTCAGCACTTTGATGAACTTGCGGGGCTGGGCCAGCTCGCGAATGCCCGTTTGATCGATGGCATTGACGAAGCTGGCGGCGCTGCCGTCCATGATCGGCACTTCGCGGGCATCGATTTCGATGAAGCAGTTGTCGACGTTGAGGCCGCGCAGCGCCGAGAGCAGGTGTTCCACCGTGCCGACCGTTACGCCCGCGTCGTCGCCGAGCACGGTGCACAGGGTCAGGTTTTTGACGCTGTCGATATGGGCCGCAATGTCGGCGATGATGCGTCCACGTTTGGTGACCAGGAAGCGGAAACCCGTGTCGGCCTCCGCCGGATGCAACACCAGGCAAACCGGTGCACCACTGTGCACCCCTGTGCCTCGCAACTGAATTTCATGAGCGATAGTGGTCTGGCGCGACCCTATAAATCGCCTGGACATGTGTCCCTCGATCCCCTCATCGGTCCAGGACGCCGCCCGTTTCGGCGCCCCGTGCCCCCAAAAAATCGGCCCCCGCTGCTCGTCTTTGACACTCGGGGCTCTTTGGCCCCCACGCTCAAGTCGGCGTTGTTGAATCAAACGATACTGGAGTGTGCCGATTGGGGACAAATCACGGTTTCTTACACTGTGTTACCGCTCCGCCGCAGCTCCACCTGCGGCCGCGGCGCCGCCCGCTTAGGATGGCTTGCCGCGGCCAAAAAACGCCGGCAGATCAACTCGCTCGCTTGTTTCGGTGCCGGGGTTGGTGGGCGTGACGGGGCGATCATCGCGCCGACCGTACGCGGCCTCCGCGAGGCGTCGTAACAGTCCGAATTTCCCGGCGGGCGAATCACTTGTGGGTTGTCGGTACACGGCCGGCGGGGTGCCGACCTCGGCGCCGTAAGGGTGGCGTGCCATGGCGCGGTAAGCGGCTTGAGCGTGCAGCGGAAAATCCTCCAAGGCGGGAAAGCGGTCAAGAGCGGGGGCGGCCGAGGCGCTCGCCGCCTCCGCGCCGGTGAGCCGCGGCGGGCCCTCCTTAATGAGAACGCCGCCGGGCGCCTGCCAGGTCGCCTCCGCCGCCGGCGCCGCCTCGGCGCCGCGGTCCTCGCCGTCGCTGCTCGACATGGCCTGGGACAGGCGCCAGCGAAAATCCGGCGCCCGGTTGCCGGCACTGCGGTCGCGCGCGCCTTCCGCAGCGGCCGGCGCGGCGGGCTGCGACCCTTTGCCCGTGCGGCCCACGCCGGAGGCGACGATGGACACCCGCACGCGTTCGCCGAGCCCCTCATCGAAGGTGGCGCCAACAATAATATTGGCGTCCGGATCGACTTCCTGGCGCACGCGATTGGCGGCTTCGTCGACTTCCCACAGGGTCAAGCTCGGACCGCCCGTAATGGCCAGCAACAGGCTTTTTGCGCCCTTGAGCGTCACGTCGTCGAGCAGCGGATTGACGATGGCCTCCTCGGCCGCCACCACGGCGCGCTGTTCGCCCGCTGCCTCACCCGTGCCCATCATGGCCGGCCCCATGCCACCGAGCACGGTCCTGACGTCGGCCAAATCGAGATTGATCAGACCGTCTTTGACGATCAGGTCGACGATGCAGGCAATGCCCGAGTAGAGCACCTGATCGGCCAGGACGAAGGCCTCCGCAAAGGTGGTCCGATCATTGGCAACGCGAAACAGGTTCTGATTGGGGATGACGAGGAGGGTGTCGACGTGGCTGCGCAGCTCGGCAATGCCGGCGTCGGCGACGCGCATGCGGCGCGAGCCTTCGAATTGAAAGGGCTTGGTCACCACGGCAATGGTGAGAATGCCAAATTCCTTGGCCACGCGCGCAATGACCGCGGCGGCGCCGGTGCCGGTGCCGCCGCCCATACCGGCGGCGATGAAGACCATGTGGCAGCCGGCCAAGCTGCTGCGGATTTCTTCGATCGCTTCCTCCGCCGCCGCCTCGCCGATTTCGGGTTTGGAGCCCGCGCCCAGGCCCTCGGTGAGGCTAACCCCGAGCTGCACGCGGGTGGTGGCACTGGAGGCTTCGAGCGCCTGCGCATCGGTGTTGGCGACAATGAAATCGACGCCGCCGAGCCCGGCCGCGATCATGTTGTTGACGGCATTGCCGCCGGCGCCACCTACTCCAATCACGGCTATACGCGGCTTCATGTCGTCGCCCTCGCCTTGCCAATCCCGAGCCTGCGCCAGCGCGCCTCGCTCCTGCTGCCTTCGCATGATCCCCGTTGCGCGCCCGGTCCCTAAAAGCTTGCCTGTAGCCAGCGCCCAACGCTCCTGAGATACCCACCGCCTCGGAAATGCCGCTCGCTGCGGCGCACGCCTGCGGCAGGATCGAACGCCACTTGCGCCAAGCCCAGCACGGTGGAATAGGCGGGACTTGCCGCCCCCGCCGGCCAACCGTAGGCCGCCTGCGGATGTCCGGCACGCACGGGCTTGCCGAAAACCTCGGCGACGAAGGCGCTCAACCCAGGTAACTGGCCGGCGCCGCCGGTGATGACCACGCACTCCGCTGCGCCAGGGGTAATGCCGGCACGCTCTAGCCGTTCGGAAATCTGGCCGTGCAATCCCTTGACGCGGCTCAGTACAATCTCGCGCACCTTACCCGTCGTGGCCTGCCCTGACCGCAGACCCTCCTCGCCGGCGCGCGCGAACGGCACCGGCGTCTCTGCATCCCCCGCCTCTGCTGGCACTGTGCCACAAAGCGCCTTGATTCGCTCGGCCTCGCGCAATGAGGTCTGCAGGGCTCGGGCAAGGTCGAAACTAATGTGATGCCCGCCGACCGGAATGACCTCGCTGGCGAGCAGGTGTCCATCGAGAAACACCGCCAGCGCGGTTGTCCCTGCACCAAAATCCAAAACGACGACGCCGGCCCTGCGCTCTGCTGGCGTCGTGGCGGCAAGAGCGCTGGCGTAGGGAGCTGGCACCAAGCCCGTGACGGACAAGTAGGCGCGCTCAGCGACGTGCACCAGGTTGCGCAGCGGCGCATCATCGGCGGTGACGGCGTGCAAATCTACGCTCACCACTTTGGCGGCAAGGCCGCGCGGATCGGCGATCCCCTGGGCACCGTCCAGCCGATAGCCGATGGCGTTCAGGTGCAGCAAGGCACGCCCGTCGCGCTCCAAATAGCCCCGCCCGGCCGACATCAGTCGCGCCATATCTGCCTCCGCAACCACGCGGCCCTCGATCTTGGCTTCGGCGGCGAAGGTCGTTGACTTCAGGCGCCCACAGGCGACGGCGAGCAGGACTTGACGCAGCTCGCAGCCGGCCGCGCGTTCCGCCTCGCTCACCGCGGCGCGCACGCATTGCTCGGCCGCGTCGAGCTCGATCACCACGCCCGCTTTGAGCCCCCGCGAGGGTTGCTGCCCGATGCCCAGCACATCCACCGGGCCCTCACGCCCCCGCCGGGCGGGGGCCACGATAAAGCACACGGTTTTGGCGGTACCGATGTCCAGGAGCCCAAGAAGTGGTGGGGCCTGCCGGTGCAATTTATGCTGCGATGCCACGCCCAGCCTCCAAGCCTCAGGTTTCACAACCGGTCCGTCGGCCGCCGGTCGGGGGCACTGAGCTGGGCTTGGCTGGCGCGGGGTGGCTCACGTACGATCGCCCGGCCCGCCGCGCGCACGTCGATTTCGCCCCGACCGAAGCCAGCCGCCAGCAAGCTGGCGGCCTGGGCCAGCGCCTGCGCCTCGCCCTCGCCGGGCAGCTGAATGGCGCCGCCGCCGGCGAGCCGCAAGGTCCAGCGCCTGCCGCCGACGCGTTCGGCGTTGGAAATGCGGGTCTTGAGATCGGGGAAGGCGGCCAGCACGGCGAACAGCCCAGCGGCCGCGCTATCGGCCCCCTCGCCGCTGACACGCGGCAGCTCCGGCATCACGTCGGCGGGAACCCGCGTTAGCGTGCGCCCCGTCCCATCGATCAAAAAGCTCCGCTCGCCGCGGCTCCAGACCGCCACCGGCGTCCGCTCCGTTACCCGCAGCTCCAAGCGGTTGGGAAACACGCGCTCGAGGCTCGCCTGCTCAATCCAAGGCAACTCCGCAAGGCGCGCCTGCGCCGCGGCCGGGTCGAAGCTCAGCATCGTGCGCGCGCGTTTGAGCGCGATGGCCTCGAAAATATCCTTATCGGCGGTATAGCGGTGCCCGATCAGGGTCACCTGATCGAGCCCCAGCCCCGCGAGCTGCGCCCAGCTTTCGAGTTTGGCCAAGACCATTCCGGCGTGCGCGCCGCGCGCCAGCTTGACCCCTTGGGCGAGGCCGAGCGCGACGAGGGCTGCGAGCAAGACAAGATAGCGGTGGGTGGGGCGCGGCCGCCGCAGTCGGCGCGCGGCGCGCCGCCGGGCGAAGGCCGGGGCTAGTCTCAGGACCGGGCGGGGCGCTGGCGATGGGCTCGCCCGCCTCCAGATCTCCGCCTCCGGTCCTACCTGTTGCAACTTGCCTCCTCCACCATCCAGCTGACGAGCTCCGGCAAACTCAAGCCGGCGTGCGCCGCCAATTCCGGAACCAGGGACGTGCCCGTCATTCCCGGCTGGGTATTGACCTCCAGACAGACCAACTGGCCCGTGCCGCCCGGCGTGTCGTCGTAGCGAAAGTCCGCCCGGGAAACGCCGCGGCAGCCGAGCGCCCTGTGGGCCATCAGCGTTAACTTCTGCACCAATTCGTAAACATTCGATGAAATCGGCGCCGGCAGCAGATGGCGCGAGCCGCCGTCGGCA
>Ga0081540_1001268_pt1 | contig 21997 bp, 23 predicted proteins | sample TabmetS2T1R1_FD_71024 | JGI IMG/M metagenome (GOLD analysis project Ga0081540, IMG submission 71024) | Tabebuia heterophylla rhizosphere microbial communities from the University of Puerto Rico - S2T1R1 | ecosystem: Host-associated > Plants > Roots > Rhizosphere ... | reverse complement strand
CCGGTCGTGGCGGTGACGATGTCGATATCGTCGTGGCCGAGCAGCTCGGCGATCGACAGCTGCTCGCGCGCGTCGTCCTCGACCACCAGCAGCCGCTTGCGGCGCGGGCTGGCGTAGTCCTTGATGCGCGCGAGCGCGGCGTCGAGGCCTTCGGCGGTCGTCGGCTTGGTGAGGAACGAGAATGCGCCGCGCGCGAGGCCGTGCTGGCGGTCCTCGTCGAGGGTGATGATCTGCACCGGGATATGGCGCGTCGCCGGGTCCTGCTTGAGCTGGCTGAGCACCGTCCAGCCGAGCATGTCGGGCAGGAACACGTCCAGCGACACCGCGGAGGGGCGGTACTGCCGCGCCAGCGCCAGCGCATCGGCGCCGCGCATCGCGACCAGCACCTTGAAGCCCTTGTCGTGCGCGAGGTCGACCATGACCCGCGCATAGTGCGGATCGTCCTCGACGATCAGCAGCACCGTCTCGTGGGGCTGCAGGTCGTGGCGGTCGTCGGGGATCAGCTCGAGCGGCCGATCGGTGAAGCGCGTGGTCACCACCGCCGGCGCCTCCGCGGCAACCGCAGGTGCCGGCGCGCCCGACATGCCGCGCGGCAGCATCGCAGCACCAGCGTATTTCAGCGGCAGGTACAGCGTGAACGTGCTGCCGACGCCCGGCGTGCTGCGCAGCTGGATCTCGCCGCCGAGCAGGTTCGAGAGCTCGCGCGAGATCGCGAGGCCGAGGCCGGTGCCGCCGTACTTGCGGCTGGTGCTGGCGTCGGCCTGCTGGAAGGCCTCGAACACGATCTTCTGCTTCTCGACCGGGATGCCGACGCCGGTGTCGGTGACCTCGAAGGCCACCACCGAGCTCGCCTGGCTGAGCGCTGTGTTGTCCGTGCGCCAGCCGCTCTTCACCGGCAGGACGCGCAGCCGAACGCTGCCCTGGGCGGTGAACTTCAGCGCGTTCGACAGCAGGTTCTTCAGGATCTGCTGCAGGCGCTTGGAGTCGGTGACGACCGAGCGGCCGAGGTTGGCGTCGATCTGCACGTCGAACGACAGGCCCTGCGATTCGGCCTGGTGGCGGAACGGCCGCGCCACGGTCTCGAGCACGTTGGAGAAGAAGATCTCCTCGGCGTCGACGGTGACGGTGCCCGATTCGATCTTGGAGAGATCGAGGATGTCGCTGATCAGGTTCAGGAGGTCGGTGCCGGCGCCGTGGATGGTGCGGGCGAACTCGATCTGGCGCGGCGCCAGGTTGCCCTCGGGATTGTCGGCGAGCTGCTGGCCCAGGATCAGGATCGAGTTGAGCGGCGTGCGCAGCTCGTGGCTCATGTTGGCCAGGAACTCCGACTTGTAGCGCGAGGTCAGCGCCAGCTCGGTCGCCTTCTCCTCCACCGCGCGGCGGGCCTGCTCGATCTCCTGGTTCTTGCGCTCGACCTCGGTGTTGCGCTCGGCGAGCTGCTGCGCCTTCTGCTCGAGCTGCTCGTTGGTCTGCTGCAACTCGCCCTGCTGGCTCTGCAGCTCGCCGGCGAGCTTCTGGCTCTGCTGCAGCAGATCCTCGGTCTGCATGGTGGCTTCGATCGAGTTCAGCACGATGCCGATCGAGGCGGTGAGCTGCTCGAGGAAGGCGATCTGCATCTCGGTGAAGTGGCTGAGCGAAGCGAGCTCGATCACCGCCTTGACCTGGCCTTCGAACAGCACCGGCAGCACGATGATGCTCTTCGGGAGAGCGGTGAACAGGCCGGAGGTGATCGGCCGCACCGCCGACGGCATGTCGGAGATCAGGATCTGCCGCTTGTCGGCGGCGCATTGGCCGATCAGGCCCTCGCCGATGCGGATGATCTCGGGGTGGCCGGCGCCGCCCGAATCGGCATAGACCGAGAGCAGCCGGAGCGTCGCCTCGTCCTCGCTGTGCAGGCGGTAGATCACCGCCTGGTGGGCGTCGACCAACGGCGCCAGCTCCGACAGCATCAGCCGGCCGACGGTGCCGAGGTCGCGCTGGCCCTGCAGCATGTTGGTGAACTTGGCGAGGTTGGTCTTCAGCCAGTCCTGCTCGGTGTTGCGGTCGGTGGTGAGCCGCAGGTTGTCGATCATCGTATTGATGTTGTCTTTGAGCTCGGCCACCTCGCCGCGCGCGTCCACCTGAATGGAGCGGGTGAGGTCGCCCTTGGTCACCGCCGTCGCCACTTCGGCGATGGCGCGCACCTGGGTCGTCAGGTTGGCCGCCAGCAGGTTGACGTTGCCGGTGAGGTCCTTCCAGGTGCCGGCGGCGCCGGGCACGTTGGCCTGGCCGCCGAGACGGCCTTCCACGCCCACCTCGCGCGCCACGGTGGTGACCTGCTCGGCGAAGATGGCGAGCGTGTCGGTCATGTTGTTGATGGTCTCGGCGAGGGCCGCCACCTCGCCCTTGGCGTCGAGCGCGTCGATCGGCCGCGACGGCACGCCCCAGTGGCGCGGCGTCGCGCCGACGCGCACGCCGCCCGCGACCAGCAGCTGGCCCTCGGGCGTGTCGTCGAGATAGATCGGCCCGACCTCGAACAGGCCGGCGTCCGCCACGCCGCGATCGGCGTTGCGCTTCGCCGCCAGCACCAGGTTCGGCAGCAGCGACGGCCGCATCGCGTCGAGATCCGCCGCGATCGGGTTCGCGAGCTCGAGGCCCGGATGGCTGAAGCCGAAGCGCTCGGCGACGCCCTTGGCCAGGAACGAGAACGTCACCGCCTCGACCAGCCCGATGCCGGCGAGCGCGCGGCGCGCATCGCGCGCGCGGCGCTGCACCGGCGTCAGCGCCGGCTTGGGCAGCACGCTCTCGCGCGGCATCGGCACGGCGGCGATGTGGTCGTAGCCGACGATGCGCCCGACCTCCTCGACGAGGTCGGCCTCGCGCGTGACGTCGTTGCGGCGGAAGGCGGGCACGAGCACGTCGAGGCCGCCGGGCGCCTCCTGCACGCCGAACTCGAGCGCCCGCAGGATCTCGGCCTGGCGCGGGCGCGGGATCGCGCGCCCGAGCAGCTCCGCGACGCGGTGCTCGCGCAGGTGCACGACCTTCGGGGGTGGGCCCTCTCCGCCCACGTCGATCGTGCCGGGCACGAGCGTCGCTCCGGTGAGCTCGAGCATGAGCTTCGTGGCGACGATCTGCGCCTCCATCGCCTGCTCGGGCGCGAGGCCCTTCTCGAAGCGCCCGCTGGCCTCGCTGCGCAGGCCGAGCAGCTGCGAGGTGCGGTGGATGTTCGGGCCGTCCCAGTTGGCGACCTCCATGAGCACGCGCGTGGTCCCCTCGTGGACCTCCGAGCGCTCGCCGCCCATGACGCCGGCGATCGAGGTCGGTCCCCGATCGTCGTCGATAACGAGCATCTGGGTGTCGAGGGTGCGCACCTGGCCGTCGAGGGTCGTCACCTGCTCGCCGTCCTTGGCGCGGCGCACGACGAGCCGCCCGCCGGCCACGCGGTCGAAGTCGAAGGCGTGCAGCGGGCTGCCGACGAGGAGCATCACGTAGTTGGTGATGTCGACGACGTTGTTGATCGGGCGCTGGCCGGCGGCCATCAGGCGCGCCTTCAGCCACGGCGGCGACTGGCCGATCTTCACGTCCTCGAAGACGCGGGCGGTGAAGCGGGGGCACAGGTCGGGCGCCTCGACGCGGACCTCGGCGCCCTCGATCGGCCCGGGCGAGCCGGGATCGTCGGCCCACGGCGCCGGTGCCAGCGGCGCACCTGTCACCGCGTGGACCTCGCGCGCCACCCCGTAGATCGCCAGGCAGTCGGGCCGGTTCGGCGTGATCTCGAGCTCGAGGACAGCGGTCGAGATCGGCAGGACGCCGGTCAGCGGCGTGCCAGGCTGCAGGTCGTCGGGCAGCACCATGATCCCCGCGTGGTCGGTGCCGATGCCCAGCTCGTCCTCAGCCAGGATCATGCCGTTGGACTCGACCCCGCGCAGCCTCGCCACGCCGAGCTTGGTGCCGTCGGGCATGACCGCCCCTGGACGCGCCACCGCGACCGTCTGGCCGGCGGCGACGTTGGGCGCGCCGCAGACGATCCGCTGCGGGCCGCCGTCGCCGACGTCGACCTGGCAGATGGTCAGGCGGTCGGCGTCGGGGTGCTGCTGGGCCTCGAGCACCTTGCCGACGACGAAGCGCTCGAGCTCGCCGACGCCGTGGTGATGGACGGCCTCGACCTTGGTGCCGGTCATGGTCAGGCGCTCCTCGAGCGCCTTCAGCGGCAGGCCGGGGTCGGCGTACTCGGTGAGCCATTCGACGGGGACGCGCATCAGCCGAACTGCTCCAGGAAGCGCAGGTCGTTGTCGTAGAAGAGGCGCAGGTCGGTGACGCCGTGCCTGAGCATCGCCACGCGCTCGATGCCCAGGCCCCAGGCGAAGCCCTGGACCTTCTCGGGGTCGTAGCGGTCGTCGTCGACGTAGGAGTAGACGTTGGGGTCGACCTCGCCGGCGCCGAGGATCTCCAGCCAGCCCTCGCCCTTGCAGATGTTGCACCGGCTGCCGTCCTTGAGGTAGCCGGTCCCGTGGCACTGGAAGCAGCTGACGTCGACCTCGACGCTCGGCTCGGTGAACGGGAAGAAGTGCGGGCGCAGGCGCACGTCGCGCTCGGCGCCGAAGACCTCGCGGGCGAAGGCCAGCAGCGTCCCCTTGAGGTCGGCGAGCGTGATGTCCTCGTCGACGGCCAGCCCCTCGACCTGGTGGAACATCGGCGTGTGCGTGGCGTCGTTGTCGCGCCGGTACGTGCGGCCGGGGATGACGACGTACAGCGGCGGCGGGTGGGCCTCCATCGCGCGGATCTGCATCGGCGAGGTGTGAGTCCGCAGCACGACGTCGTCGGACACGTAGAAGGTGTCGGTGCGGTCGCGGGCCGGGTGCGTGGCGCTGTGGTTGAGCGCGTCGAAGTTGTAGTGGACGGTCTCGACCTCGGGGCCCTCGACGACGGTGAAGCCCAGGCCGACGAAGACGTCCTCGAGCTCGCGCCACGTCGCGGTCAGCAGGTGCAGGCGCCCGACGGCCTGCGGCGGCTCGCCCGGGAGGGTGACGTCGATGCGGTCCTGCGCGAGTCGGGCGTCGAGCTCGGCGGCCTCGAGCTCGCTCGTGCGCGTCTCGATGAGGCCCTCGAGCGCCTGGCGGGCCTGGTTGGCGGCCTTGCCGACGGCGCCGCGCTGGTCGGCAGGCAGCTGGGCGACGCCGCGCAGCAGGTTGGGCAGCTCGGCCTTGCGCCCGAGGTACCGGACGCGCAGCTCCTCGAGCGCGGTCGTGGACCCGGCGGTGGCGATCGCCGACTCGGCTTCGTGGCGCAGCTCGTCGATGCGCTCGATCATCGGTGGCGCACCCTAGTCCACTCGTAGAGCCCGATCGTGGCTGCCATGGCGGCGTTCAGCGAGTCGCCGGCGATGTCGATCCGCACGGCGCCGTCGCAGGATGCCACCACCTCTTCGGGTAGGCCCCTCCGCTCGGCGCCCACCACGAGCGTTCCGTCCCCCGGGCCGTCCAGCCGATCGGCCGCGCCCGCCACCAGGGCGACTCGCGGAGCGGGCAGCTGGGCGACGCTCGCCACCCGCGCGAGCGGCACGGAGAAGATCGCGCCCATCGAGGCGCGGACCGCCTTGGGCCCGAACGGGTCGGCGGTGTCCGGGCCGATCGCGACGCAGCTGACGCCGAACGCGGCGGCGCTGCGCAGGATCGTGCCGACGTTGCCCGGGTCGTGCACGCCCCACAGCGCGACGCACAGCGGGCCGGAGGGCGCGCTCCAGCGCTGCTCGTAGACGGCCAGCGCCCGGGTGCCGGATCCGAGGCCCGAGACCTGGTCGAGCAGCTCGGGCTCGACGTCGATCCCGGAGCGCAGCTCGTAGGCCGCGGGCCACCCGGCCAGCGCCGCCGCCTCCAGCAGGTCCTCGCCCTCGGCCACGAAGCGCCCCTCGCGGCGCCGCTGCAGGCGGCGGACCTCCTTGAGCTTGTCGTTGTGCGGGCTGGTGATCAACGTGGTTCCAGAACGAAAAAAGGGCGCCGATCCTGTGGATGCGGCGCCCGGGAGGCTGTTGCGATGTCGGCGGTTGCTAGGCGGCAGCAGCCGACGCCTCTCGGGCGGCATCGGCAAATCGGCGGAAGGTCTCGGGGTCGCGGACGGCGATGTCGGCCAGCACCTTGCGGTCCAGCTCGATGCCGGCGAGCTTCAGGCCGTGGATGAAGGTGCCGTAGCTCATGCCGTTCTGGCGGGCGGCGGCGTTGATGCGCACGATCCACAGGCGGCGGAAGTCGCGCTTGCGGTTGCGGCGGTCGCGGTACGCGTAGGAGTCGGCCTTCATGACCGCTTCCTTGGCGCGCTTGTAGTTCGAGTGCGCCTCGCCGCGGAAGCCCTTGGCCCGCTCGAGGGTGGCCCGGCGCTTCTTGCGCGCGTTGACGGAGCGCTTGACGCGGGTCACGAGCCCTCCCCCAGCAGCTTCTTGACCCGCCTGGCATCGGACGGGCCGAGCTCGCGCGGCTGGCGGAACTTGCGCTTGCGCTTGGGCGACTTCTTCTCGAGGATGTGGCTCGAGTTGGCGTGCTTGCCGCGGACCTTGCCCTTGGCGGTCAGCTTGAAGCGCTTCTTCGCGCCCGAATGGGTCTTCATCTTCGGCATTGGGGACGGGTGAGGATAGCGAAGCTCACGCGTCGTACTCGTCGTGGTAGCGGACGCCCGGGCTGCCGGCCTTGGCGCCGAACGGCGTCGCGCGGCCCTTGGGCTGCTCCCATTCCTCCTGGCGCCCCAGGGCCGTCGAGTCGAGCATGGCGCCGATGAACCCGATGTGATCGGTTCCCCGCGCGTAGGTGGAGTACGTGTGGAAGACGCGCTCGCCGTCGCGCAGGAAGGCGCTCAGGCCGTGGAGATCGAAGGGCTGCTCCCAGTCGCCGACCGGCAGGCCGGCGGCCTCGATCTCGGCCAGCGAGCGGTAGTTGTACTCGAAGGGGACGCGGCTCTCGTCGAAGGTGACGTGGAAGTCGTAGTTGAAGTCCGAGCCCAGCGACGAGTACCAGGGGAAGGTCCACCCCATCCGCTTCTTGAACGCCTCGAGCTTGCCGCTCTCGGCGTTGGAGATGCAGGCGAAGGTCGTGTCGCGGACGTTGAGGTGCGACAGGTGGCCGATCTGATCGGCGAACGCCGAGCAGCTCGGGCACGCCATGTCCTCGGCATAGCGCCACATGAAGTGGTAGACGACGAGCTGGCTGCGGCCCTCGAAGAGGTCGGCGAGGCGCAGCTCGCCGTTCGTGCCGTGGAAGACGTAGGGCTTGTCGATCTCGACCATCGGCAGGCGCCGGCGGTCGGCGTTGACGGCGTCGCGCTCGCGCGTGAGGCGCTTCTCCTTCTCCAGCAGGTCCTTGCGCGCGGCCAGCCACTCCTCGCGGGAGACGACCTCGGGCAGGTTGGGCGTCACGGGCGCTCCTCTCGGTCGGTTGCGACATCCGTACAAGAGCTCTGACCCCGGCGCGACGCAGAACTCATCGCAGTAACGTCGCACGCGTGCGGCGCTGGCTCAGGGGGCATCCGATCGCGGTATCCGCGGTCGCCACGGGCATCGCGGCCGCCGGGGTGCTCCTCGTCGCCCATGTGACTGGAGCCGACGCGATCGGGCGGGCGTTCGACGACATCGTGCCCGGGTGGATCGCCCTCATCGCGGCAGCCGAGCTCCTGACCTACCCCGCCTACGCGCTGGCCTACCGGTCGGTGGCCCGCGTGCACGGGCACGAGCCGCTGCGCGTGCCGATGGCGGTGCGGATCGTGGCGGCCGGTTTCGGGCCGTTCCACGTGGCCGGCGGCTTCGGGGTCGACAAGCGCGCGCTGCACGCGCTGCACGAGGACGAGCGCAGCGCGCGGGTGCGCGTGCTGGGGCTCGGGGTGCTCGAGTGGGCGCTGCTGGCGCCGGTGACCTGCGTGGTGTCGATCGTCTTCCTGGTCCAGGACGCGGACATCATGGCCTCCCTGCTGTGGCCGTGGGCGATCGCCGTGCCGGTGGGGCTCGGCCTGGCGCTGTGGGCCAGCGCGCCAGGGCGCCGCGAGCGCCTTGCGCGCATCGGCGGGCGCCGTCGCGCGTGGCTCGGCGATGTGCTGGACGGCGTCGGCGTCCTCCACGAGCTCATCGCGCACCCGGTCAGGTACTGGGGCGCGTGGGTCGGCACCGCTTTCTACTGGGCGGCCGACATCACCGCGTTCTACGCGGCGTTGCGCACCTTCGGCCTGGAGCTCGACTTCGGCCGCGTGATCATCGCCTATGCGACCGGCTACGCCGCCACGCGCCGCTCGCTTCCGCTGGCCGGCGCTGGGGTCACCGAGGTGCTGATGACCTACTCGCTGTACTGGGTCCGCCAGCCGCTGGCTCCGGCGCTCGCGGCGGTCATCGCCTACCGGGCGTTCAACTTCCTGCTCGCCGCGATGCCCGCGCTGATCGCCCGCCGGCACGTCGAGCCGCTGCTCGACGCCGCGGACGAGATGCGGCGACGCGCGGCCTAGTACGGGACGGGCTTGGGCCAGTCGTCGGGGTCGGGCGGGCGGTCGGGCGCCGGGACGCCCGGCACCGCACGCTCGCCGGCGCCGGCCGCCGGGAAGACGTCCTTGCGGTCCCAGGGCGCCGCCTCGCGCATGTCGAACGTGTTGTGCTCGTCCAGCGGGGCGGGCGGCGGATCGCCCGAGCGCCACATCCCGACGAAGGTCAGGAAGCCGGCGTCGGCGAGCTCGCGCGCCAGATACCACTCGGCGGCGACCGCGCTCGTCATCGGCGCGTCGTCGGCGATCTTGCCCGCGTAGAGCTCGGTGAAGACCGGCACGAAGAAGTTGCAGTCGCACAGGCGGCGCAGCACGTGGATGTCGCTGAGCTCCTTGTCGGCGTTGCGCGGGTCGCGGTCGTAGACGATGTCGTAGCCGCGGCCGAACAGCGTGCCGGCGAAGGCCTCCATCCACAGGTCCGACTCGTAGGCGCCGTCCATGTACTGGGGGTCGTCGCGCGCCCACGCGTAGGAGAGGAACAGCCGCGGCGAGCCCGCCGTCGGGGGCGTGAGGCGCGGGAACCCGGGGCCGGGGTCGCCGGCGGGGTCGCGCTCGAGCTTCTCGGGGTCCCAGGCCAGGAAGCCGTGGCGGTCGTTGAGCTCCTTGGCGCGGCGAAGCAGCAGCGGCACGATCGTGCTCGACTCGCGGCGACGCTCGACCTCGTCGTGCAGGCGCCCGGCCTCCAGCAGCTGGTCCAGGCTCATCGACGGGACCCACGCTGGTGAGCCGAGGCCCCGGACCGGTCCCTCCGCGAGCACGCGCTCACGCAGCTCGAGGGCGACGTCGTCGGTGGCGTCGATGGCCAGCGCGCGGTCGAGCAGATCGATCGCGCCCACGCGGTCGTCGAGCTCGTAGACCAGCCCGGCGAGGTTGACGAGCGCGAAGACGTACTCGGGGTCGAGCTCGATCGCGTGCTCGTAGCAGCGGCGAGCCTCCGGGATGCGGCCTTGGACCTTCTCGGTGTTGCCGAGGTTGTTCCATGCGGTGGCGCGACCGGGCTCGAGCTCGATCAGGCGCCGGTAGGCGTCGCCCGCCTCGGCCGGGCGCTCGAGGAACTCGAGGATCTGGCCCTGCGCCTCCAGCGCGCCGGCGTACTGCGGGCGCAGGCGCAGGGCGTCGGTGAAGGCCTCCAGCGCGGGCTCGAGCTGGCCGGCCTCGCGCAGCAGGATGCCCCGGTTGTTCGGCAGCTCGGGCAGCATCGGGAAGCGCCGCTCGGCGGCGCCGTAGGTCATCAGCGCGCCGCGGTACTCCCCCTGGCGGCGCAATGCGGCGGCGAGCTCGAGCCACATGCCCGGCTCGTCGGCGCGCTCGCCGAGCGTCTGCGCGACGAACGCCGCGAACTCGTCGTCGATCCCGAGCCCGACGAAGGCCTCGGTCAGCTCACGGACGTCGACGATCCACACGGGCGCCTCATTCCGACGAGGGCGTCAGCCCCTCCTCGCGGACCGTGGACCGTATGGCCTCGACGTACGGGTCGTCTGCGGCCCGCGTGGCGGCGTCGAGGTCGGCGAACGGGCGCAGCGCGGCGTGATCGGGCTCGCGATCCGCCATCCACGCCGCCCACGCGTTGTGGACGTCCTCCGCCGTCACCGCCTCGCCCTTCGCCAGGGCCAGGACGGCGTACAGCCGGAAGAGCGGATCGAGCTCGTGGTCGGGCAGCCTGTCGTCTGGCACGCGGGCGCGGATGGCCGCGCCAAGGTCGTCGAGGTAGCTCATCCGATCGCCTGCCGGATGATCTCAGCCACGTACACGAGCGCAAAGAGCACCGGCACCAGGCGCTCGACCTGGCCGAGCTCGCGGTAACGCGACTTCTGCAACCGCTCCCACTCGTCGCTGAAGAGCTGCACGGGGAGCCGCGCCTCCATGCCGTTGATGACCTCGAACTTCGCCGTGTTGAGGTCGCGATAGCTCTTCAGCAGCGCCCACCAGGCGGTGCACAGCACGATCCCGGCGGCAGCCGCGTACCAGCGCAGCTCGTCGCCGCCGAGCAGCGCGGCGAGGCCGGTGTTGACCGTCAGGAAGAAGGTGTTGGCCACTCCGCGGCGCGCTGAGATGCGGTCGGCCATCTCGACCGCGAGCTTGTAGAGATCGAGGTACCCGGGCGGCGGCTCCGCCGGCGCGGGCTCGGGCGCGCTCACGGACGTCTCTTGTATCCGGCGGCGCGGACGGACCGCCGCCGATATCGTCGCGGCGTGGACGCCAACGCAGTGCTCCAGGACGTGCGCGCGATCGCCGAGCGCTTCGCCGCCGACCGCCACGACCGCCAGCGCCGCGACGCGCTCGCCCCCGAGGAGTTCGCCGAGCTCGCCGCGGCCGGGTTCCTGCTGCTCGGCGTGCCCACCGCCCACGGCGGGCTGTTCGAGAGCGTCGCGGCCTCGACGCGCGAGACCGGCAGCGTGCTGACGGCGCTGGCCCGAGGCGACGCGTCGGTCGCGCTGGTGGCCTCGATGCACCCTGCGGTCCAGTCCTTCTGGCACGCCTCGCCCGATGCGCCGCCAGAGCACCGCGACGCCTGGGCCGAGCAGCGCGCCCACGTGTCGCAGATGGCGACCGACGGTCACTGGTTCGGCACCATCACCTCCGAGCCGGGCAGCGGCGGCGACGTCGCGCGGACGGCGGCGGTCGCAGAGCCGGGGCCCGACGGGTCGTGGCGGCTCACCGGCCGCAAGCACTTCGGCAGCGGGTCGGGCGTTGCTTCGTTCATGCTCACCTCGGCCCGGCCGCGCGGCGAGGATCCCGACTGGTTCTTCCTCGACGTCCGCGACGTGCCGTGGGACGGTTCGCAGGGCATGACGCTGCTCGCGCCGTGGGACGGGCACGGCATGACCGCGACCCAGAGCCACGGCATGTCGTTCGAAGGCTTCCCGGCGACGCGCTTCGCGGCGCCCGGCCGCTGGCGCGCGGTCTCCGACGCCGCCGGGCCCTTCGTGGCAACGATCTTCACCGCCGTGATCCTCGGCGTCGTCGAGGTGGCCATGGAGACCGCGCGCTCGCAACTGCGCGGCAACGACCTGCGGGCCTACGAGCAGGTCGAGTGGGCCAACGCCGAGCAGGACGCATGGCTCATGCGCCAGGCCTACGAGGGCATGCTGCGCGCCGTCGAGGCGCAGCCGCGGCCGCTGCCGACGGTGCTGCTCGGCAAGACCGCTGCGGCGCGGCTGGCCGAGGACTGCCTGCGCCGGCTGACCCGGGTCCTCGGTGGCGGGACGTTCGCGCGCCACTCGCCGTTCGGATTCTGGTTCGAGGACGTGCGCGCGCTCGGGTACCTGCGCCCGCCGTGGGGCCTGGCCTACGACGCGCTCATCGGTGCGCTCGGCCAAGACGGCGACGGCTGATGCTCTTCGACGGATTCGAAGCGGGCGAGCTCGCCACTCCGCGCGGGAGGGTCCACGCGATGGTCGGTGGAGACGGGCCGCCGCTGCTGCTCCTGCACGGCTACCCCGAGACCCATCTCATGTGGCACGCGGTCGCCCCGGCCCTCGCGGACCGCTTCACCGTCGTGGCCGCCGACCTGCCCGGTTACGGCGACTCCTTCCGCCCGCCGGTGGCCAAGGACCACTCCGCCCACGCCAAGCGCGCGCTCGCGGCCGACCTCGTCGCGGCGATGGGCGAGCTCGGACACGGCGCGTTCGCCGTCGCCGGCCACGACCGCGGCGGTCGCGTCGGGTACCGGATGGCGCTCGACCATCCCGGCGCGGTCACCGCGCTCGCGGTGCTCGACATCGTCCCGACCGGCGAGATCTGGGCGCGCGCGGACGACCGCTTCGCGCTGGGCTACTGGCACTGGCCGTTCCTCGCCCAGCCCGCGCCGCTGCCCGAGCGGCTCATCCTCGGCGATCCCGACGGCTGGTGGCTCTCCGTGCAGCGGATGGGGATCAAGGACCACTACCCCGCCGAGGTCGTCGAGGCCTACCGCGCGCGCCTGCGCGACCCCGACTCGGTGACCGCGATGTGCGAGGACTACCGCGCCGGCGCGACCGCCGACCGGGCCCACGACGACGCCGACCGCGGCACCCGGACGATCGCGTGCCCGGTGCGCGTGCTGTGGGGCGCGTCCGGCGCGCTGCCGATCTTCTACGAGGACCCGCTCGAGCCGTGGCGCGCCTTCGCCCCGCACGCCACCGGCCGCGGCGTGGACGGCGCCGGGCACTTCTTCCCCGAGGACGCGCCCGCCGAGGTCGCCGCGGACCTCGCGGACTTCTTCGGCGCCTGAGCACTACGCTGCATCGGCCTTGCCCACCGGCGACGACTTCCGTGCGATCGCCCTCGCGCTCCCCGAGGCCGAGGAGCGCGAGACGTGGGGCCATCCGACCTTCCGCGTGCGCGACAAGATGTTCGCCGCGATGGCGACCGACGGCGGCTCGGCGTCGGTCAAGGCAACCAGGGAGGCGCAGGCCGCGCTCGTAGGGTCCGAGCCCGCGACCTTCTCGGTCCCGCGGTACGTCGGCCAGCACGGGTGGGTCGGCGTCGCGCTGGCCAGGGTCGATCCCGAGGAGCTTCGCGAGCTCGTCACCGAGGCCTGGCTCATGACCGCGCCCAAGCGCCTGGCCCGCGAGCTCGACGAGTGACGACGCGCCACGACCGCCACTACACGCTCGAGGAGGCACGGGCCGAGCTGCCGTGGGTGGCGCGGCAGCTGGCGACGCTGCGCGCCGCGCGCGAGCGGCTGACCGACGCCGACGCCCACGAGGCGCTCACCGAGCGCTCGCCGAGCAACGGCGGCGGCTCGCCCGGCCGGCAGGTCGGCGAGGCGTTCCTCGAGCTCCAGGCCGGGCTGCAGGCATTCGAGGACAAGGGCATCGTGGTGCGCGACCTCGACCGGGGCCTCATCGACTTCCCCGCCTTCCGCGACGACCGCGAGGTCTACCTGTGCTGGATCGACGGCGAGCCCGACATCGGCTTCTGGCACGATCTCGACGACGGCTACGCGGGGCGCCAGCCGCTCTAGCGACGTGTAAGGATCCCGCACATGCGGGTCGAGAACGACGGCGTCGGGCTCAACGTCGACGTGCAGGGGCCCGACGACACCACCCCGGTCGTCTTCCTGCACGGCGTCTCGGGCAGCTCGCGCACCTACGACTTCCTGCCGGCCGAGATCACTGCCGGCCGGCGCATCGTGCGCGTCGACCTGCGCGGCCACGGCTCCTCCGACCACGCGCCCGGTACCTACGACATGGACAGCTACGGCGCGGACCTCGTCGCCGTCCTGCGCGCGCTGGGCGGTCCGGCGGTGCTCGTGGGCCACTCGCTCGGCGGCGTGACCGCCTGGTGGGTCGCACAGCGCGAGCCCGGCCTGGTCGTCGCCGCGTTCCTCGAGGACCCGCCGCTCTACATGGGCGAGCCCGAGGAGCACGAGAGGAACGTCGCGATCCCGGTCTTCGTCGGCATCCGCGATGCCGCGGCGGGCTGGCAGGCCGACGGCCGGGAGCCCGAGGAGGTCACCGCGCAGCTCGCACAGACGCCACTGGGCCCGGAGCGCACGATGGCCACGGTCATGACCGAGGACGGGATCGCCGCCCGCGCCCACGCGCTGCTGGCCATGGACCCCGGCGTCCTCGACCAGGCGATCGACCGCTCGACGCTCGCGCCGACCGACACCGGAGCGCCGGTGACCGTCCCGGTCTTCCTCCTCGGCGCCGACGACGCGATGGGCTCGGCCTTCCCCGACCGCCACGCCGCGAGGCTGGCGCGCACGCACCCCGAGGTCGAGGTCGTCCGCGTCTCGGGCGCCGGCCACTCGATCCACGACGAGCGCGAGTCGCGCGACGTCTACGTCCGCCATCTCGCGGCTTTCCTTCAGCGCCATGCGCCCGTGTAACGTCGCGGGCCGCGTGGACTCATCGACCCGGAGGGATCCGTGAACTACCGCCTCAACCGCCTCTTCAACCCGGCGTCAGGCCGCTCGCTGGCGATCGCCGTCGATCACGGCATGCCGGGCGAGCCCGATCTGCTCGAGGGCATCGAGGACATGGAGGCCGTCGTCGAGGCGCTGGTCGCCGCAGGCCCCGAGGCTCTGCTGCTCACGCCCGGGCAGGCCGAGCTGCTGCAGCGCCGCGTCGGGCGCTCCAAGCCGGCCCTCGTCCTGCGGGTCGACACCGGCAACGTCTTCGGGCGCGAGGTGCCCGACCGCCCGTCGTCGTGGATGTACGACGACCCGGTCGGCCTGGCGGTCCGCCTCGACGCCGCGTGCGTGATCGTCAACCTGCAGGACTCGCCCGGCCAGCCGTCGCTGCGCGAGGCATGCGTGCAGAACGTCATGCGCCTGCGGGGCGAATGCGACCGCGCGGGGATGGCGCTCATGGTCGAGCCGGTCCCGATGGCGCCGAACACCGGCGGATACGACGTTCACCGCGACGCCGAGCGCCTGCGCGGCCTCGTCCGCCAGGCGACCGAGCTCGGAGCCGACCTCATCAAGTGCGACCCGCTCCCCGAGCGCGACGCGTTCGCGCGCGTGGTCCGGACCGCGCGGGTCCCGGTCCTGGTGCGCGGCGGCGGGCGCATCTCCGACGAGGAGATCCTGCGCATCACCGCCGACGTCCTCGCCGCCGGGGCGGCGGGACTCGTCTACGGGCGCAACGTCATCCAGCACGAGGACCCGAGCGCGATGACACGGGCGCTCGCCGCCCTCGTGCACGAGAGCACGACGGCGGACGCGGCGCTCGCCCAGCTGACGCGCGGCTAGCCGCTACTCGTCGTCCTTGTCCTCGTCCTCGTCGTCCCAGCCGAGGAAGAGGTCGGCGTCCTCGACGTCCGTATCGAGCGGATCGGCGTCGGCGTAGATCATGTCCGGGTCGTCCGCCGGGTTGGAGGACTGAGCGGAGCCGAGTTCCGCCTCGCCGAAGCCCTCTTCGTCTGGCCTTGGTCCCATGCGCTCCATGGGGCGCAGGTTACGCGTTGCCGTTGAAGTCGGCGATAGCTCTTTCCCATCGCTCGAGCTCGGGCTCCACGACGCCGCGCGAGCCCGACGGCAGCCAGCGGACGGCGCGGCGCGCGCCCGTCTCGTGCACGCGCTCGATCTCCTTCGCGTCGGCCGGCACCCCGATGACGTGGACTTCGACGGGCCGCTCGGCGCGGGCGAGGAGCTCGCGGGCGCGGCGCAGGATGCCGGCATCGCCGCGGTAATTGGGGAACCAGCCGTCGCCGAAGGCCAGCACGCGCTCCTCGACGGTCGGGCCGTCGCCGCCGACGAGGATCGGCGGGTGCGGCCGCTGCGCCGGCTTGGGGTGCGACCAGATGCGCTCGAAGGAGACGAACTTCCCCGAGTAGCTGGCCTCCTCCTGCGTCCAGATCGCCTTCATCGCCTCGACGCGCTCGCGCAGGACCGCCATGCGCTTCGCCGGATCGGTCCCGTGGTTGCGCATCTCCTCGCGGTTCCAGCCCGCGCCGATGCCGAACTCCAGGCGCCCGCCGGAGAGGTGATCGACGCTGGCGACCTCCTTGGCGGTGAGGATGGGGTCGCGCTCGATGACCAGGCAGATGCCGCTGCCGACCCGCAGGCGGGTCGTCGCCTCGGCCGCTGCGGTCAGCGAGACGAAGAGGTCATAGAGGTGCCAGTACTTCGGCGGCAGCTCCTTGCCGCCGCTCCACGGGCTCGCCCGGCTCGCGGGGATGTGCGTGTGCTCGGCGAAGAAGAGCGACTCGTGGCCGCGGTCCTCAAGCCAGCGCGCGAGCTGCCCGGGCGGGATGCCGTCGTGGGTCGGGAAGTAGCCGACGCCGAAGTCCATCGCGCGCCGGAGTCTAGGCGTGCGGGACCGCCGGCCGGATGTTCGCGTTGCGGTGGAAGACGTTGTCGGGGTCGTACTCGGCCTTGATGCGCGCCAGGCGCTCGTACTTGGCCGCGCCGTAGGCCGCCTTGACGCGCTCCTCCTCGATGTCGGTCATGAAGTTGACGTAGCTGCCCACGCCGCTGGAGTACGGGCGCATCGCCTCCCAGAAGGCGCGGACCCATTCGCGGTCGGCCGCCAGCAGCTCGGGGACCGGGCAGATCGCGGCGATGTTGAGCACGTAGCGCGCCGAGCGGCTGCCGCCGAACGCGGTGTCCTCGTCGGCGACGCGGGAGTAGGCGCCCGACAGGGGGAAGACCGGCACGAACGACAGCGGCGAGGCCTTGCGCGGGACGAAGGAGGCGAAGACGTCGATCGCCTCGTCGGAGAGCTCGTCGAGGTAGAGCGCCTTCTCGTAGGCGTGGCGGCCCCACTCGTTGCCCTCGTCGAACATCTTCTGCAGCTCGACGTACGGGATCGGGGTGACGAGCTCGAAGAGCGGAGGCAGCGCCTCGCGCACCGGGGCGATGAGCTCGGCGTGCTCCTCGGCCGAGCCGAAGCTCGCGACGAGCAGCGCGAAGCCCGGCTTGAGCTGGTGCTCGGCCGGCACGAACGGCGCCGGCGGCGCGCTGAGCCCGCCGATGAGCGCGCCGACGTCCTCGGGCAGGCCGGCGACGGCGTCGCGCGCGAGGCGCAGCGCGGGCACGCCCTGGGCGGCCGGCCAGAAGAGCAGGGCAAGCTGCGCGAGCGGATTGAGCTCGTGCAGGGCGAACTCGAACTCGGTCACCACGCCGAAGTTGCCGCCGCCGCCGCGGATGGCCCAAAAGAGATCGGCGTGCGCGCCGGCCGAGGCGGTGACGATGCGCCCGTCGGCAAGGACGATGTCAGCCGAGACGAGGCTGTCGCAGCTCAGGCCGGCGCGGCTGGTGAGCCAGCCCATGCCGCCTCCGAGAGTCAGCCCGCCGACGCCGGTGTGGCTGATCACGCCTCCGGTCACGGCCAGGGCGTGCGCCTGCGTGGCGCCGTCGAGATCGGCCCATGTCGCGCCTCCGCCGCAGCGCGCGCGCCGCGCGCCGGGATCGACGATCACGTGGCGCATCGGGCTGAGGTCGATCATCACGGCGGCGTCGGCCACCGCCGAGCCCGCGAAGTTGTGGCCGCCGCCGCGGACGGTCAGCTCGATGCCGAGGCTGCGCGCGAGGCCGATCGCGTCCCCGACCTGGCTCGCGGTGCGGCAGCGCAGGATGAGCGCCGGGTTGCGGTCGATGTCGCCGTTCCACACGCTGCGCGCCTCGTCGTAGCCGGGATCTTCCGGCAGCACGACTTCGCCGCCGAATCCCGCGCGGAACGCCTCCACGCCTTCGGACACCGACGCCATCCTCGCCCCCTCTTTCGTTTGGCCGACGCTACCCGACCGCGACCGGGCGCCGCCACCTCTAACCTCCTTGGTCATGTGCCGCAACATCCGCAACCTCCACAACTTCGCGCCGCCCGCCACGACCGAAGAGGTCCACGACGCGGCGCTGCAGTACGTGCGCAAGATCAGCGGCTTCACCAAGCCGTCGCAGGCCAACGAGGAGGCCTTCAACCGCGCCGTCGATGCGGTCGCCCACGCAACAATGCATCTGCTCGACGACCTCGTCACGAACGCGCCGCCGAAGGACCGCGAGGTCGAGGCGGCCAAGCGCCGCGCCCGCGCCGCCGAGCGCTACGCCGCCTAGTCGGCGGGCGCCGGGTCGGGTGGGCGCTCGCGCTCGGCCTCGGCCAGCCTGCGGTGCAGCCGGTCGCGCAGCTCGTCGGGGTCGTAGTCGCGCTGGGCGCGCCTGCGCCGGGCCACGACGACGCCCGTGGCGGCAACGCCGGCCAGCCCGGCCATGCCGATGAGCTTCCAGGACGGGCGCATCTGGCCGTAAGTTACCCCGCGTGAGCGCCGCGGCCCTCGCCCTCGACGACGCGATCGCGACGGCCTCGACCGGCGACATCTGGCTCTTCCGCGGCCGGTCGATGGCCGACCGCGCCATCCAGACGGCGACGAACAGCCCGGTCAACCACGTCGGGATGATCGTGGCGCTCGACGACCTGCCGCCGCTGATGTGGCACGCCGAGCTCGGCCGATCGCTGCCGGACGTGTGGACCGGCGAGCGGCACCGCGGAGTCCAGCTGCACCTCCTGCGCGACGCGGTCCAGATGTGGCGCGGGCGCTACCGCCAGCGCGCGTGGGTACGCCACCTGGAGGGGACGATCCAGCGCTACCACGAGGACCGGCTCATGGAGGCGATCGATCGCTTCGACGGCCGCCCCTTCCCGACGACGCCGGGGCTCGTGCGCCAGTTCATCAACGGTCGCCTGCGGCGTTCGTCGTCGCTGGAGGCCATCTACTGCGCCGAGCTCGTCGCAGCGACCTACCAGCACATGGGGTTGCTGCCGCGCAGGCGGCCGGCGGGCTGGTACGACCCCGGGCGCTTCTGGAGCGGCGACAGGATCGAGCTCGTGCCGCCGTTCGCGCTGGGCGGCGAGGTGGCGGTGAGCTAGGCGGGCACGCGGCCCATGACCTGGTGGATCCGGGGCAGCCCGATCTCCGTCGCCGGGTCGTCGGTGAGGTGCTCGACCTCGTCGAGGATCTCGTCGAAGCGGTCCTCGTCGATCAGCCCGCCGGCGAGGACGGCGGCACGGATCGAGCGCACGGTCAGGGCGGCCATCAGCTTGCCCTCGCCCTCGCGGAACGACGGGTGAACGGCGCCGGCAGCGACGTCGCCGATGCCGGCGGCGCGGAAGAGACCGGCGAGGCGCGGGCCCAGCCGCGGGTCGGCGCCACGGCCGATCGCGGCTTGGCAGTAGAGCTCGGTCGAGCGCTCGAAGGCCCGCGACGGCGGGTCGCAGAACATCGCGGTGATGTCGACGTCCTCGACGGCGACGACCCCGCCGGGCAGGCACAGGTCGCGAAGATTGCGAAGGACCGCGAGCGGATCGGTCTGGTGGCTGAGCAGGAAGCGCGCGTAGACGACGTCGAAGCGTCCGAGGGCGCCGGGAATCGCCGAGGCGTCGGCCAGGACGAAGCGCGGCGCACCGGTGTGGTCGGCCCAGCGCTCGCGGGCGATCGCGAGCACCGTGCGGTCGACGTCGACGCCGACCACCTCGGCGGGACCGACGAGATCGGCCATCCAGCCGGTGAGCTCGCCCGAGCCGCAGCCGACGTCTAGGACGCGCACGCCGGGCCGCAAGCCGGTTCGCTTGAGAAAGCTCTCCGAGCTTGCGGCCAGGGTGCGCCCGAGCACGGCGAGGCGAGCCGCGCCTGGCTCGCCTCCATCGATGATGTACGACGCGCTCGCGCGGCTCATCGGACGATGGACGATGCAGCATGACGCGTCCCGGCCACCAGGGCATCGCGTCCCGGTTGGCCGGGGAGGATCGCCCGGGCGACGGTGCGCGACCCGTCCGGGCGCGCGGCGCTTACCACCCCACCGGGTGAACTCCGACCGGTCGAAAGTCGAGTCTTCGCTTCCGCGCTCTTGCCCGCGTCCCACCGCTGGTGGGACCGTGCCCCACCTTTTTCCAGCTTGACGGGGTGTCACGGATGCGAGCAGACCAGGGACGAGCACGGCACGGCATCGGCGCAGCGGCGATCCTGGCGGTCGCCCTGACGCTCGCACCGGCGGCGAGCGCGAAGCCACTCGGCAAGCCGACGCCGGTCGCGGTCCGTCCCACGGTCCTCGTCAAGCTCCACGGCCACGCCTCTCGCGCGAAGGCCGACGCGGTCGCCGCGCGCCACGGCATGCGCGTCTACCGCGAGCTGCGCAACATCGGCTGGTTCCTGCTCACCCCGGGCCGCGTGGCGAGCGGGCCGATCACGCGCAGCGCAGAGCTGCGCAGCGACTGGTCGGCGCTCAGCCGCGACCCGTCGGTGGCCGGGACCGACGGCACCCGTCCGGGCGAGCGCTTCAGCGAGAGCGACCAGCCCGCCGACGCGATGTGGACGCTGACCCAGTCCTTCCAGAACCCGGCCACCCAGAGCGAGATCGCCCAGGCGCCATGGCACTGGAAGATCGCCAACTTCCCGCAGGCCTGGGACTACTCGCACGGCTCGCCCCAGGTCCCCGTGGCGGTGATCGACACCGAGTTCTACATCGATCACCCCGACCTCAAGGACAAGTTCCTGCCGGGCTTCAACCTCGACCCGCTCGATACGCAGTTCGGCACCTACCGGACGCCCGACGTGCGCGCCACGGTCGCCGGGAAGTTCCACGGCACCCACGTCTCCGGCCTCGTCGGCGCGGCGACGAACAACGTCGAGGGCGTGTCCGGTGCCGGCTACAACACGCCGGTCATCCCGATCAAGATCGACTTCGACAGCCCGTCGATCGTGCAGGACATCGCCGAGGCCCTGAACTTCGCGATCTCCCAGCACCCCGCCGCGATCAACATGTCCTTCGGCGGCACGGGCTTCAACCCGTCGTGGGCGGACGCCGCAGCGGCGGCGCGGGCGCAGGGCATCGTGCCGGTCGCGTCGGCGGCCAACGACCAGCAGCAGCGCCCGGGCTTCACCTTCTACCCGGCGGCGTTCCCAGGCGTCGTCGCCGTGGGCGCCACCACGCCGTCTGACCAGATCGCCTTCTTCTCGAGCACGGGCAGCTTCGTCGACGTGTCGGCGCCCGGCGATCCGATCCTGTCGACCTGGGACCCGCGCGACCCACAGAACCAGGGTGTCCTCTACAACATCGACGGCGGCACCTCGATGGCGGCGCCGATCGTGTCCGGGCTCGTGGCGCTCATCAAGGCGCGCCGGCCTGACCTCACCGCCGACGAGGTCGAGGGCCTGATCGAGGCGACGGCGGTCGACAAGGGCCTCGCGGGCAAGGACCAGAACTACGGCTACGGACGCATCGACGCCGGGCGTGCCCTGGCGGCGGCGGTCGCGTACGTCCGTCCCGCGCCGCCGGCCCCGCCGGCGCCGGTCGACACGCGCCCGCGGACGAAGGTGCGCCTGAACACGCTGGCCTCGCTGCGAGTCAGGCACAACCGGCTCTTCACCGTGAAGGGCACGATCACGCCGCACATCGCCGGCCTGACGGTCCGCATCCAGATCCGCCGGTCGGGCGCGAGCACCTACCACACGGTCAAGTCGACGAAGTCCAGGGCCGGCGGCAAGGTCTCGGTGCGCATCAAGATCAAGAAGCGCGGCCGCTACGCACTTCGCCTCGGCGTGGTGACCACCGGCACGGTGGTCGGAAGCAAGAGCAACTCGATCTCGCTGCGGGTCCGCTAGGGGCGGCCCCCCGCCCCACCCGGGCGCTGCCGCGGCCAGGCGGCGCGCCCGGGAGCGGCCCGAAGAGTCGCACTCGGGGGCCCCGGCGTGCGCTCTGGAGGTGGGCGCTACGCCGGTCGCTACGCCGCCGACTCGGACTCGGCCGACTCGCCGTCGGTCGAGTCGGCGGCCGGCTCCTGGCCGGCGCCGTTGGCAGCCGCGGTGGGCGCGGACTCCCCGGAGGCGCCGTCGCCGTCTTCATCGGACTTGCCGAGAGTCCCGCTCAGGACCGCCTTCGACGGCCCGAGCAGCATCGTCATGTTGCGCCCGTCCAGGTTGGGGCGCTGCTCGATGACCGCCAGCTCGCTGAGCTCCTCGGCCAGGCGATCGAGGATCTGCTGGCCGCGCTCGGGGTGGGTGACCTCGCGCCCGCGGAACATGATGGTGATCTTCACCTTGTCCTTGTGGCGCAGGAAGCGCTCGACGTGGCGCTTCTTGGTCGCGT
>Ga0081540_1001267_pt1 | contig 22006 bp, 15 predicted proteins | sample TabmetS2T1R1_FD_71024 | JGI IMG/M metagenome (GOLD analysis project Ga0081540, IMG submission 71024) | Tabebuia heterophylla rhizosphere microbial communities from the University of Puerto Rico - S2T1R1 | ecosystem: Host-associated > Plants > Roots > Rhizosphere ... | reverse complement strand
AAGGATTCCGGCGCTGACATTTTTGTGACCTGGGCAGCACCAAAGGGCGCCGCGCAGGCGATCCGGAAAGTGGCCGAGCTCGGCTGGAAGCCGGTCTATTTCCTCGGCAATGTCTCTACTTCAGTCGCGACCGTGCTCAAGCCCGCAGGCCTGGAGAATTCCAAGGGCATCATCTCGACCGCCTATATCAAGGATCCCACCGATCCTACCTGGAAGGATGATCCGGGCATCAAGGCGTGGGCGGCGTTCATGGACAAGTACTATCCCGAAGGCGACAAGACCAACAACAACAACGTCTATGGCTACGCCACTGCGCAGACCATGGTGCAGGTGCTCAAGCAGTGCGGCGACGATCTGACGCGCGAGAACGTGATGCGGCAGGCCGCCAACCTGAAGAATTTTTCAAGTGACGTGCTCTTGCCCGGTATCAAGATCAACACGAGCCCGAGCGACTTCTTTCCGATCGAGCAGATGCAATTGATGCGCTTCAACGGCGAGAGCTGGGAGCTGTTCGGCGAGATCATCTCGGGCGAAGTCGGGCACTAGGGCGTGTAGTCATAGAGGCGCACAGGTCCGCTTTTCGGGTCTAAGCAGAAATTTTCTGCTCAATCAGAGTATTGCCGGTTTTGACCCATAAGAGACATAGTGCATCGAATTGGCCGGGGGCGCTTTGCTTTGCACCCGGCAACGGAAAAGCGAACGCAGCCCGTGCCACGGACCGGGCAATGCCGCTTGGGGGCAGATGGAGCTATCCCGCTATTACCGCTCACAGGTCCGCAACAAAGTGCTAGGCTCTTCCTTGTCGAGCGGCGTGGTTAGTCTGGTCGTTCGGAGGGGCTGTGACCGAGCAGCGGGTTCAAAGGCGACTAGCGGCTATTCTGGCCGCCGACGTGGTCGGTTACTCTGCGTTGATGCAACGCGCTGAGGAAGCCACATATGCCGAGTTCGAGCGGCTCAAGCGAGAATTGATCGAGCCCAGCCTCTCCCGCCACGAAGGGCGACTTATCAAGACTACGGGTGATGGCGCTCTCGCCGAGTTCGCGAGTCCCTTAGCCGCCGTGCGATGCGCGGTTGAGATACAGGATCATCTCGCTTCGGGCAGCCATGGCTTCAAGTTGCGCATCGGGATCAATCTTGGTGACGTAATCGTTGGAACCGGCGGCGATCTTTTTGGCGACGGGATCAACATTGCTGTCCGGCTGGAAGGGACAGCCGATCCAGGCGGCATCCTGATTTCCGAAAAGGTGTACAGCGAGGTCGAGGGCAAGCTGGACGTTGGCTTCGAGGACCGGGGCGAACAGCAGCTCAAGAACATCACCAAGCCGGTTCGCGCCTACGCTGTCCGCGCGGGCGAGCATAGCGCGCTGATCGAGAAGATAAGTGCCGCACCTCCTCTACCCGACAAGCCATCCATTGCCGTGCTGCCGTTCGAGAACATGAGCGGCGACCCCGAGCAGGATTACTTTGCCGATGGAATGGTCGATGACGTCATCACAGCGCTGTCCCATTTCAAGGCGCTGTTCGTCATCGCCCGCAACTCGAGCTTCACCTACAAGGGGCGCGCCGTCGACGTGAAGCAGGTGGGACGTGAGCTTGGGGTGCGCTACGTGTTGGAAGGGAGCGTTCGCAAGGCGGCGAACCGGGTGCGCGTCACGGGACAGCTCGTCGATGCCGCCACTGGAGCACATCTTTGGGCAGACCGGTTCGATGGTGGGCTCGGCGACATCTTCGATCTGCAGGACCAGGTGACCGAGAGCGTCGTCGGGGCGATTGCACCCGCGGTGGAAAAGGCCGAGATCGAGCGTGCCAAGCGCAAGCCGACCGAAAGTCTCGACGCCTATGCCCTCTATTTGCGCGGGTTAGCCAGGTTTTTTCAGTTGGGTAACCGGCAAGCGAACGCCGAGGCCTTGCGCCTGTTCAACAGCGCGATCGAGTTCGATCCGGATTTTGCCGCCGCCTACGGTCGTGCCGCCAATTGTTACGTCTGGGCCAAGACCAATGGCTGGATTTCAGTAACACCGAACGAGATTGCCGAAGTGGCGAGGCTCGCTCAGCGGGCGGTTGAGTTGGGCAAGGATGACGCGGTCGCCCTCGCCGCCAGCGGGTGGGCGTTAGCATATGTTGTTCGCGATCTCGCGGTAGCCGCCGCCTTGATCGATCGCGCGCTAGCGCTCAATTCCAATTTGGCCGAGGCGTGGTTTTACGGCGGCTATGTAAAAAGCTGGCTCGGCGAGCAGGAGTCGGCGATCGAACGATTCGCGCGCGCCACACGCCTGAGCCCACTTGATCCACGGGTGACGGTTATCCGAAGCGGGACCGCGCATGCACATTTCTTCCTGGGCCGCTGTGACGAAGCGGCATCGTGGGCGGCAATGGCATTGCAAGACAATCCAGACTTTCAAACTGGATTACGCATCGCCGCCGCAAGCAACGCAATGGCTGGACGGCCGGAGCAAGCACACAAGGCAGTGGCTCGGCTGCGGCAACTCAATCCCGCGCTGCGGATTTCCAATCTCAAAGACGTGCTGGGCCCTTATCGACGTGCCGAGGACCTCACGCGATACGAAGAAGGATTGAGGCAAGCCGGGCTGCCCGAATGACCATTGCGACTAAGGTGGTCGCCCGTGGCGATGGAGGTGATCGAATAAGAGCGACTTCCGATATTGGCCCTTCTCGGACCTCATGCAATGTCAGCCCCTACGCGGCTGTTGGGGGGTAAGCGGACATCGCGGATGTATGAGTGCACCCCCTGGCGGAGGCGCCGCACTCGCGGCGCGTCCGCCTGCGCTTCACTATCCCGGAATGTCCGGCTCCACGATCAGTGCAAGCTGGGCGAGCGACTGCTGCCAGCCGAGATAGCAGGCTTCGACCGGAATCGCGGCGGGAATGTTGGCCTGTTCGATATTGATCTCGGTCCCGACCGAAACGGCTTTCAGTTCGACGGTGACCGTAATGACTCCCGGCAAATTGGGATCATCGAAGCGATCGGTGTAGCGGATGCGCTCATTCGGCACGATCTCCAGATATTCGCCGCCGAACGAATGGCCGTTGCCTGTCGTGAAGTTGGTGAACGACATCCGGAACGTGCCGCCAACCTTTGCCTCCATATGGTGGACCTTGCAGGTGAAGCCGTAGGGCGGCAGCCATTTGGCCATCGCATCCGCGTCGAGGAAGGCGCGAAACACTTTCTCCGGCCTGGTGGCGAGGACGCGATGCAGACGAACGGTATTGCCTTGGGACATGACGTTATCTTCTCCATTACCGAGCGGAGCTTATCGCATGATATGGCTGGATCAGCTCAGTCTCTGCCACAAGGACGCCCGGCGCTCACGCGGGCCGACAACGAGACGAAAAAATATACCCGACGAAATAGCCGGGTTCCGGTGCAATTGAGAAAGATTGAAATGCTAGCCGGAGCTGAGCCGGACGCCCGCCCGCAAAAACTTTTGCGGATCAACCGCATCGCCGTCAATGCGGGTTTCATAATGCAGATGCGGGCCCGTGGAGCGGCCGGTCGAGCCAACTTCGCCTATCACCTGGCCGATCTTCACGATATCCCCGATCTTGACGTTGATCGCGGAGAGATGACCGTAACGGGTGGAAAGCCCGTTGCCGTGATCGATCTCGACCATGCGGCCATAACCACCTTGCCAGCCTGACGAAACGACCTTGCCGTTGGCGGTAGCGCGCACGGGATCGCCTGTGGCGGCGCGGAAATCGAGGCCCGTGTGCATCGCAGGCCGCCCCAGGAAGGGATCGCTGCGTACGCCGAAACCGGAGGTGAACTCGACCTCGCCAATGACCGGCTTGCGATAGGGCACCAGCGCCAGCGTGCGGTTCAGCTTCTCGACCTGCACGCGGGTGATGTTGATGCGATAGAGCTGACGCTCGAAAGGGCCGGCGCCGGCGGAAAGCTTTACGGGAACGAAGGGGCCGCCGACGGCGCTGCGCGGCGTTGCCGCTTCGAGCTGCGCCATGTCGAGGCCGAGGTCGTTGATGACGCCGCGCATGCGGCGCGCCCGCGATTCCAGACTATCTTCAACGGCAGAGAGCGCCGCCATTTGCCGCCGCTCAACCTGGTCGAGCGATGTCTGCAGCTTGACCACAACATTGTCGAACCCCTGGACCTTGGCGAATTGATTGGGCTGCGGCGCTAAGACAAGCGGCGCGCGCGATTCCAGCCGCGCTTCACGATCGGGCGGCGCGACGAAGATCACGGTGTCGCTGATCGGCGACGGTTTTGGCGTGCCCGCCGGCGAGTCCGCCGATGCGCCGCGCCCGCTCGGGCGGACCGATCCGGTGATGGAGGCGTCCGGAATGGCGCCAAGCGCGGTGGCGCGCGATTCCAGCGCGGTCTGCCGGCGCATGATCTGGTCGAGCTTCTGGTCGAACTGCTCCTGGTCCAGCAATTGCCGGCTGGTGGTGCGGTCGACGCGGGCGCGCAATTCGGCGATCCGGTCCTCATAGGCATATTGCATCTCGGCTTGACGGGCGATCAGGCGCGTCAGCACATCATCGCGGAACGCAAAATAGGTTGCGGTTGCCGCCGACCACATCCCGAGCAACGTGACGGTGCCGACGCCGATCCAGAACACCACCGGCCCGAAGCGAACTTGTTTGCCTGCGTGGGTGATGGTGTAGCCGGCCTGCTTCTGCGCCTGAGGGGGCGGCGCGGCGCGGCGCGGCGAGGTCCGGCCGTGATCCTGCGGATGGTGATGCGGCTGGTACTCGGAATGATGACCGGAACGATGCGACATCGGCACTCCCGCGCCGGTCGGACAAAATTCCGTACGGCTCAATTGGCGGGGCCGATTTGAACCCTGTCATGGTTAATTTTCAGGAAATAGGGGTTTTAGAGCGCCCGCGCAGCCTCCAGCACAGCCTCGGCATGCCCATCGACGCGCACATTGCGCCAGACCCGTGCCAAGCGGCCGTCCGCGCCGATCAGAACCGTCGTGCGAATGATTCCCATGAACGTCCTGCCATACAGCGATTTTTCGCCCCAGGCGCCATAAGCCTCGAGCATCTCATGCCGTTCATCCGAGATCAGAGGAACCGCAAGCTGGTGCTTGTTCCGGAACGCCTCCTGCGCCTTCACGGGATCGGCGGAGACGCCGAGCACCGCCGTCCCTGTGGCGGCGAAATCGCTCTTGAGCCGCGTGAAGTCGATTGCCTCCTTGGTGCAGCCCGGGGTGTCCGCGCGGGGGTAGAAGAACACGACGAGCTTTTGCCCTGCGAAATCGGACAACGAGACGGAATCACCGCCGTCGCGCGGCAGACGGAAGCCGGGTGCAGCAGCGCCTTCGGCCAGAGCCGCTTTGGCGGAGGCCTGCTTTAACGGTTTCGATGCCGCTGTCTGCGATGCTTTGCCGGACGCCTGCTTGCGGGAGGGGCCGGCGGTTTTTTTCGCTTTAGCCGCTTTTGTCCCGCCCGTTTTTGCAGCGCGCGCAGTCGCCGCCTTTGGTGAGCGAACACTCGCCGATTTCGCCGCAGCGGACTTGTCCGTAGTTTTGGGAGATTTCTTGCGCGATTTCTTGGACATACGCCTTCCTTTCGACGCTTTCGGCGGCTCAACCAATAGGGTATTGCGGGTCTTGCCCTGCGATTTCGGATTCGCACCGGTTGCTGGGCAATTCTGATGACCTCAGAGTATGGTTACAAGGATTTCGAAGCATCACCCGTCCGCTCGAAAGACTCATTGGGACCGACAACGGCCCATAGTAAGAACCGGGGATTGGCAGCGATGCCGGCACAGGAGCGCTCGATGGGGATCGACGGGCGCGCCCTCGGCGGCGAACCAACCCGCAATCAGCGCCCGCACCGAGAGGCAATGGCAAGGAATTCGTCGCCCCAACCCGGACCGCGCCAAGGATCTGGTCAAGCATCAGGTCAAGGACCCGCACAGCGTCAGGGGCAATCGAACCCGCGTGCCGATTCGCGATCCCAGAAGCAATGGGACGAGACCGGCTGGGATGAGCAGGACGAGGCGGCGGGTCACCGTGCGCGAAGACTGCTGTCCGGCTCAAACTCGCGCATTCACCGCATCGGCGATCGCGTCGGCGCGCTGCGGCGCTGGATGGTCGGCGAGCGCTGGGTGAAGCGGCTCGCGGTCGCCGCCGCCGCACTCGCCGTTATCTTCGTCATCTGCTTTGGCGGGCTGTGGTGGCGGCTCGGCGCCGGCCCGATCAATCTCGACATCGCGACGCCCTGGCTCGCTTCGGCGATCGAGGAAAATATCGGCCACGGCAATACGGTTGAGGTCGGCGGCACGCAGATCGAGCGCGCGGGACGAGTCCGCATCGCCGTACGCATCCGCGACATCGTCGTGCGCGACCGCGACCGCGCGATCGTCGCGACCGCACCGAAGGCGGAAGTGAAACTCTCCGGCACCGCGCTGTTGTTGGGCCGGTTGCGCGCCGAAAGCCTCAACCTTGTGGACGCCGAGCTCGCCATCCGCATCACGCCGAATGGCCAAGTCACCGTGTCCGCGGGCGACACCGCCAAGCCGCTCGCGACCGGCGTCGCCTCCAAGAAGGAGGCGGGCTTGCCGGCCACATTCCCCCGGCAAATCCCGGTGACGCCGCCCACGGCCGGCGCGCCTGCCACGACCACAACGGATGCCCAGAGCGGAATCCTGGCTGGCCTCGACTGGCTCGACAGTCTCAGTCTCACCGGCCTCGACGGACAGAACCTCAACGAGATCGGTCTGAAGAACGGCAACCTCCTGGTCGACGACCAGCAGCGCGGCAACAAATGGTCGTTTGAAAATATCAGCCTGAGCCTGCGCCGCCCGCGCGCCGGCGGTGTCGCGCTCAGCCTCGGCGAGGACGGCGCAAAGCCATGGTCGCTGAAGGTGACGGTCGGGCCGCCTGCCAACGGCGTGCGCTCGGTCGACATCAAGGCCGACAAGGTGCCGACCGCCAACATCTTCCTCGCCATGCGGGTGAAGGATCTCACCTACAGCGCCGATCTGCCGTTGTCGGGTGAGCTGAAGGGCGAGCTCGGCCGTGACGGCGTGCCGACCTATTTCCGCGGCAAAATTCTGGCCGGTGCCGGCCACATCATCGACAGCGATACGCCAGACTATCCGATGGCGATCGACTCGGGCGAGATGAATGTCGAATGGGACTCCAACCGCCGCGTGCTGGTGGCGCCGTTCAAGCTGCTCTCCGGCGCCAACCGGGTGACGCTGCTCGCGCATGTCGAGCCGCCGAACGGCAATATCACGGACTGGCAGGCTGGACTTTCCGGCGGCACCATCGTGCTGCCCGGCGCCGAGGGCGAGCAGCCGTTGATCTTCAACCGCATCAACATCGGCTTCCGCTTCGACACCGACCGCAAGCGTGTGCTGCTGACCCAGGCCGATATCAGCAATGGCGAGGTCAGCGTCGCCGGCACGGGCGTCGTGGACTATTCCGGCGAGCCGCGACTGCAGCTTGGCTTTGCCGGCACGCCGATGTCGGCCTCCCAGCTGAAGCGGGTGTGGCCGATCCTGATCGCGCCCGAGGTGCGTGAATGGGTGATCGAGCGGATCGAAAAGGGGCAACTGCAGCGCATCGACATCGCCATCAATTCGCCGGTGCGCAATCTCTCGCGCAAGGGCCCGCCGATTCCGGAAGAGGGGCTTGCCGTAAATATCGTCGCCAATGGCGTCACGGTCCGCCCGGTGGATCAAATGCCCGCCGTGCGCGATGCCGATCTGAAGGCCAAGGTGACGGGGCGGACCGTGCTCGTGACGATCGGCCAGGGCGTCGCCGACACGCCGGCCGGGCGCAAGATCAACTTCACCGACTTTGCGTTCGAAGTGCCGGACATGGCGCCGAAACCGTCACCTGCCAAGGTCAGGGTCCGCGTCGATGGTCCGGTTCCCGCGGCGGCCGAAATCCTCGCGTCCGACCGGCTCAGCGACCTCGCAGGCACAATGGTTGATCCCAATTCGAGCAAGGGCAATTTCTCCGCCATCATCAACATGGGCCTGCCGGTGAAGAACGCGATCACCAAGGCCGACACGACCTACAATGTGACTGCCGATCTCACCGCCTTCGCCGCCGACAAGCTGGTGATGAACCAGAAGCTGGAAGCCAATACGCTGAAGATCGCCGCCAACAACGCCGGCTATCAGGTAAGGGGCGACGTCAAGATCAACGGCCAGCAGGCCTCGCTGGATTATCGCAAACCGGCCGAAGGCGATGCCGACGTCAGACTCTCCGCGACGCTGGATGATGCGAGCCGGGCGCGGCTCGGTCTCGATCTCGGCCCCGCGGTGTCAGGCCAGTTGCCGCTGAAGCTGATCGGCAAGATCGGCAGCGGCGACCACGACAGCCGGCTCGGTGTCGAGGCCGATCTGACCGCGCTCAAGCTCGACAACATCCTGCCCGGCTGGGTCAAGGTGCCCGGCAAGTCGGGCAAGGCCACCTTCAACGTGGTGCAGAAGCAGCAGTCGACCCGCTTCGAGGACATCGTGGTGGATGGCGGCGGCGTCTCCATCAAGGGATCGCTGGAGGTCGACCAGAACGGCGATATCCTCAACGCGAATTTCCCGGTCTACTCGCCGACGGAAGGCGACCGCACCACGCTGCGCGCCGAGCGCGGCTCCGACGGCGTGGTGAAGGTGACGATGCGCGGCGACGTGTTCGACGGCCGCGGCTTCCTGAAATCGGCGGTCTCCGGCCGCGAGGCCGAGACCAAGAGCAAGGCCAAGAACATCGATTTCGACGTCGACCTCAAGCTAGGCGCGGTGCAGGGTTTTAACGGCGAGGCGGTACGCAGCGTCGATTGCAGGTTCTCCCGCCGCAATGGCGCAATCCGGAATTTCTCGCTCAACGGCAAGCTTGGGCGCGACACGCCCGTCACCGCCGATCTGCGCGGCCGCGCGCAGGGACGCGAAGTGGTCTATCTCGAGACCAACGACGCCGGCGCTTTCTTCCGCTTCACCGACACTTATTCGAAGATGGTCGGCGGGCAGCTTGCACTGGCCTTGGAGCCGCCCACGGCCGAGCCGGCCGCCCGGGAAGGCCTGATGAATGTCATGAACTTCACGGTCAAGGGCGAAGCGGCACTCGAGCGCGTGGCCGCAGGCGGTGCGCCGGGCGCCCAGAGCGGCGTGTCGTTCACGCGGTTGCGTGCGGAATTCACCCGCAACAGCGGGCAGCTCACGGTGCGCGAGGGCGTGGTGAAGGGGCCGGCTATCGGCGCGACCATCGAGGGCAGCATCGACTATGTCGGCAACCAGGTTCGCATGAGCGGGACGTTCGTCCCGATGTACGGGCTCAACAACATGTTCGGGCAGATTCCGGTGCTCGGTCTGTTCCTCGGCGGCGGCAGCAATGAAGGGCTGATCGGCATGACCTATGAAGTGGTCGGCTCACCCAATCAGCCTACCCTGCGCGTCAATCCGATCTCGATGATGGCCCCGGGCGTGCTGCGCAAGATCTTCGAGTTCAACACCGGCAAGCAGAACAACCAGGTGGAATTGCCGCCGAATAATTAGCGGCCATCGCCATAAATCGTAGGGTGGGCTAAGGCGCTGTTGCGCCGTGCCCACCTTCACGAGCGTGCTCCCGAGGGTGGGCACGCTCCGCTTTGCCCACCCTACAATTCTACAATTCCGTCAAGCGCTAGCGCAACGCGCGCACCACCAGGAACGGAATCATCCCGAGGATGACGTTGACCAGCGCGAACACGATCAGCGCGTTGTAGCCGTGGGTGTAGTCGTGGATGACGCCGCCGAACCAGGCGCCCAAGCCGGATCCGAGACCGCTGCCGATCGAGATCGTGCCGAAGATGGTCCCGACCCGCCTGCCGTGGAAGAATCTTAACGCGGTCGCCGTGATCAGCGGCCCGCGCGAGCCGATCATGCTGCCGAAGCAGATAACGAAGGCGGTGAGCAGAAAGTAGTTCGGATACCACTGCAGCAGCCACAGAAAGAAGATGCCAAGGATCGAGATGGCGTAGCTGAACAGCACCGAGGGCCGGCGGCCGATGATGCCGTCGAGGGTGGACACCCCGACCATGCCGATCGTCAGCACGACGCCGGAAAAGCCCCAGGCTGTCGCCGCGTGGAGCGGATGGAAGCCGGCATCGATCAGGAAGGCGACGATCTGCGCCGAGATGGCGTACATGCCGACCGCGGTGAAGAAGAAGGTCGAGAACAGCGCCCAGAAGGCATGGTGACGCATGGCGCTGCCGAGCGTCCAGCCGCCGTGGGCGATCTCGGTTTGCGCCTTTTGCACCACGTTCGGCGAACCTCGCGCAAACAGCCGCCATGGCAGCAGCATCAGCGGCACCAGCAGGCAGAGCACGACGATGCCGAACCATTGATAGGAATCGCGCCAGCCGATGCGGTCGATCAGGAGTTGCGATAGCGGCAGCAGCACCAGCACGCCGCCGCCCATGGCGGAATAGACCACCGCCATCGCAGTCGGCAGCCGCGGCCCGAACCAGCGGCCGAGCAGCATCGAGTTCGGCACGTTGCCGACCAATGCAATGCCGAGCCCGACGCACAGGCCGACGGTAAGCTGGAACTGCCACAGCGATTGCGCATGCGAGGCGGCGAGGAACGCGCCGCCGAGCAGCATCAGACCGAGCGCATAGACCGTGCGCGGCCCGGAGCGGTCGAACAGCCGGCCGACCAGCGGCGCAGTGAGGCCGCTCATCAGCCAGGATAGCGAATAGACCGAGACGACCTGCGCGCGGTCCCAGCCGAAATTTTCCGAGATCGGTTTCAGGAAGACCGTAAAGCTTTCGCCGAGACCGCGGCCAAGCACCGACAGCGTGAAGCAAAGCGCCAGCACCTTCAGCGCCACGCGCGCCGGCTTCAGCGGCTTCGCGGTTATGTCCTCGTGCGACGTTTCCCTTGGCGTGTTCTGGTCCATCGCGGCCAAGGGAGCGCTCTTTCCCGCCAAAAGAGCAGGGGCCTTGCACGAATAGAGCTATGCAACGCGAGCTAAGCGGCGCGGAGCAGGACGTGCCGCTTCTTGCCGAGCGAAAGCTTGATCACGCCTTCGCCGGTCAGATTGCCCGGCGTCAGCGTCATCTTCTCGTCGGCAACGGCAACATCATTGACGCGCAGGCCGCCGCCTTTGATCTGCCGCCGCGCCTCGCCATTGGAGGCGACCAGTCCCGCTTTCACGAACGCCGAGAGCACGCCGATTCCCGCCGCAAGTTCACTCTGCGGAATTTCCACCGTCGGCAGGTTTTCGGCGATTGCGCCTTCCTCAAAGGTCTGCCGCGCCGTCTCCGCGGCCTGTTTGGCGGCGTCGCGGCCGTGCAGCAGGGCGGTCGCTTCGGTCGCCAGCACCTTCTTGGCCTCGTTGATCTCGCCGCCTTTCAGCGCAGCGAGCTTTGCGATCTCGCCCATCGGCAGGATCGTGAAGAGCTTGAGAAACTTGACGACGTCGGCGTCCTCGGTGTTGCGCCAGTATTGCCAGAAATCGTAGGGCGAGAACTCGTCCGCATTGAGCCACACCGCGCCCTTGGCGGTCTTGCCCATCTTGTCGCCGGAGGCTGTGGTGAGTAGCGGCGTCGTCAGCGCGAACAGTTGCGGCGTGCCCATGCGGCGGCCGAGGTCGACACCGTTGACGATGTTGCCCCACTGGTCCGAGCCGCCCATCTGCAGCCGGCAGTCGGCGCGGCGCGACAGCTCGACGAAGTCGTAGGCCTGGCAGACCATGTAATTGAACTCGATGAAGCTCATCTCCTGCTCGCGCTCGAGGCGCAGCCGCACGGAGTCCATGGTCAGCATGCGGTTGACCGAAAAATGCCGGCCGATGTCGCGCAGCATCTCGATCCAGTTCAGTTTTGTCAGCCACTCCGCATTGTCCAGCATGATGGCGTCGGACTTCCCGTTGCCATAGCGCAGCACCTTGGAAAACACGCCGCGGATCGACGCCTTGTTGGCCTCGATCTCCTCGATCGAGCGCAGCGCGCGCGTCTCGTCCTTGCCGGAGGGGTCGCCCACCATGGTGGTGCCGCCGCCCATCAGCGTGATCGGCTTGTTGCCGCTCTGCTGCGCCCAGTACAGCAGCATCATGGTCAGGAAATTGCCGATATGCAGCGAGGGGGCGGTGCAGTCATAGCCGACATAGGCGGTCGCCTCGCCTCGGGCGGCGAGCGCGTCCAGCCCCTCGAAATCGGAGCATTGATGGATGAAGCCGCGCTCCTGTAAAAGGTTGAGGAAATCCGATTTAAATGCAGTCATTTGTCGGCGACTCTGATCATTCTATTTTCACGATTTTTCTTCACGCTAATTCTAACGAGTTGCGGAACCCATTGGAAACAGGCTGCAGATTCGTCGTCCGCTGTGGCATTATAAGATGTGTGCAATTGGCACAAGCCGTGCGTCCCGGGGTAGGGCTCGTGAGGCTCCAACAATGATGTTAACGGCACTCGGTCTGATGAGCGGCACCTCGCTCGACGGGGTCGACGTCGCGTTGATCGAAACCGACGGCAAGCGGGTGCAGTCCTTCGGTCCATCCGGCTATCGGCCCTATACCGAGCGGGAGCGCGGCGTATTGCGGCAGGCGCTGACGGAAGCCGTGCACCTGCCGCGGCGCGACGCCCGGCCGGGGATCCTGCGCGAGGCCGAGCAGGTCGTCACGACGGCGCATGCCGAAGCGGTCGCCGCCTACACCGCGCAGCACCGCATCACCCGGGAAGAAATCGACATTGTCGGCTTCCATGGCCAGACCGTGCTGCACCGGCCGGAGAAGCGGATGACGGTGCAGATCGGCGATGCCGCCGCGCTTGCGAAAGCGATCCACATCCCCGTGATGCATGATTTCCGCGCCGCTGACGTCGCCGCCGGCGGGCAGGGCGCGCCCTTTGTGCCGGTCTACCACCGCGCGCTCGCGCAATCGCTGGAGCGCGAGGGGCCGATCGCCGTGGTCAATATCGGCGGCGTCGCCAACATCACCTATATCGATGGCGCCGACACGCTGATCGCCTGCGACACCGGCCCCGGCAACGCGCTGATCGACGACCACATGTTCCGCACCATGAACCTGCGCTTCGACAAGGACGGCGAGTTTGCTGCGAAAGGCACTGTGGACCAGGACTGGGTGTCTCGCGCCCTGAAACTGCCGTTCTTCAGCCGGAAGCCACCGAAATCGCTCGACCGCAATGATTTCGCGGGCCTCAAGGTCACCGACAAGGCGCCCGCCGATGGCGCAGCGACGCTGACCGCGTTCTCGGCCGCCGCAATTGCCCGGATCGTGCCGCTGCTGCCGAAGTGGCCGAACAGCTGGATCATCTGCGGCGGCGGCGCGCGCAACCGCACCATGATGCAGATGCTGCGTCAGCGGCTTGAGCCGGCCACGGTCGAGGCGGCCGAAGTGCTGGGCTGGTCGTCGGACGCGCTGGAGGCGCAGGCCTTTGGCTTCCTGGCGGCGCGGGGGCTGAAAGGCCTGCCGCTGAGCTATCCCGCCACTACCGGCGTACCCATGCCCATGACCGGCGGGGTGATCGCGCGACCGTGAAGTGGATGCAGACGCGTCGGCCTTGACGATTATATGCAAGTGCATTTAGTTTACATGCAGATGCATTGACCGCCGAGGATCCGCCATGGCCGCTGCCCCAAGACTGATCAGCCACAAGCTTTGCCCCTATGTGCAGCGCGCCGTGATCGCGCTGACGGAAAAGGGCGTGCCGTTCGAGCGGATCGACATCGATCTCGCCAACAAGCCGGACTGGTTTTTGAAGATTTCGCCGCTTGGCAAGACGCCGGTGCTGGTTGTCGGCGACAAGGCGATCTTCGAATCCGCCGTGATCCTGGAATACCTGGAAGAGACGCAGCCGAATGCGCTTCATCCGGCCGATGCGCTTGATCGCGCCGAACACCGCGGCTGGATCGAGTTCGGCTCCGCCGTGCTCAACGACATTGCCGGCTTCTACGCCGCCAAGGATGAGGCAACCTTGAAGGCGAAGGCTGCGCAGCTTGAGCAGAAATTCGCACGGCTGGAAGCGCGCGTCGTCGCAGCACCCTGGTTCGACGGCGAAAAGTTTTCGTTGGTCGATGCGGTGTTCGGCCCGGTGTTCCGCTATTTCGACGTCTTCGACGAGATCGGCGATTTCGGCATTCTGGCCGGCAAGCCGAAGCTCGCGCAGTGGCGCAAGAATCTGGCGGCGCGGCCATCGGTGCGCGGCGCCGTTAGTGCCGATTATCCGGCGCTCTTGCGCGATTTCATCGAGCGCCGCCAGTCCTGGCTGTCGCAATTGCAGGCCGACAGGCGCAAGGCGGCCTGATCAGAGCGCGGCGGCCATCTTGGCCAGCGTCGCAACCGTATTGAGGTTGCGCGCAGTGCCGGTCCTGGCCGCTGATATCACCAGCTTCGAGTGCCCCATGCCGTCGCCGTAATGGACGTAGATCTCGCGGCGGCCGAGCTTGATCTCCTCGTCCTTTTGTCCACGCACGGCAGACAAAGTATCTTTCGGCGGCTTGTCATCGAGGAAGATCGCGACCGTGCGGTTGGGTTTGGCTTTCGGGAAGGGATTATCAGCCAGGACCTGCGCCATCTCGGCGGCGCTGCGTACCGCCACGCCAACCGGCTTGCCGGCATAGGCTTTTAGCCGCTTTTCCAGCGCCGTCTTGATTGCGGATTCCGACTTGCGGCTGGTGAAGACGACATTGCCGCTGGCGATGTAGGTCTTCACCTGAGCGAAGCCGAGCTCCTCGCACATCGCCTTCAGCTCGCTCATCGGCAGCTTGCCGGTGCCGCCGACATTGACGGCACGGAGCAGCGCGACGAACGCTGCCATGATCAGCGGACGTTGGCGAGACGCATGTCGAGATAGCCTGTGACCGCTTCCATCAGCGGCTCCAGCTTGCCGTCGAAGAAGTGGTTGGCGCCGGGGATGACCTGCTGGTCGATCACGATGCCTTTCTGCGTCTTCAGCTTCTCGACCAGCGTGTTGACGTCCTTGGGCGGCACCACGGCGTCCTTTTCGCCATGCACGATGAGCCCTGAAGACGGGCAGGGCGCGAGGAAAGAAAAGTCGTAGAGGTTGGCCGGCGGCGCGATCGAGATAAAGCCCTCGACCTCGGGCCGGCGCATCAGGAGCTGCATGCCGATCCAGGCGCCGAACGAGAAGCCGGCGACCCAGCAGGCCCGCGCCTCCGGATTGATCGTCTGCGCCCAGTCGAGCGCGCTAGCCGCATCCGACAACTCACCGGTGCCATGATCGAACGAGCCCTGGCTGCGACCGACGCCGCGGAAATTGAAGCGCAGCACCGAGAAGCCGCGATGCGCAAAGGCGTAGTAGCACTGGTAGACGATCTGGTGGTTCATCGTGCCGTGAAACTGCGGATGCGGATGCAGGATCATGGCGATGGGCGCGTTCTTCTGCTTCGCCGGATGGTAGCGGCCTTCGAGGCGGCCGGCAGGGCCGGTGAAAATCACTTCAGGCATTGGGATCCCTTGATTGACGCCGATCAATCAACCGGTTGGAGCGAACTTTTCGCATTGTGCGAACAAGGCGGCCCGTGAATTGGATGGCAGCCGCCGCCGGGCGGCGCGGTGTGGGCCGCGTTCTAACATGACGCGAGGGGCAAAAATCAAGGAAATTGTGCGGCTTGGCGGGCGGGAAACCGGTTCGTGAGCTGCCCGTAAAGGACTGGAAGGTTAAGGAAATTCCAGTCTGCGTGGGACGCCTGGGGGTGTCAGGCCGACGCCTCGCCCCGATCGAGCGATGCAACCGCGCTTCGGTAGCGCCGGCTGCCCTGAACGGTGTGTCCGGTGTCGAACGTCAAGTCGAAATCGCCTGACGGCTTCGACTGCACGCGACTGACGCGGTCGAGATTGGCAAGCCGGGTCCGGTGGATGCGGGCGAGGTTGAAGCGCGAAAGCTCGCTTTCTGCTGCCGACAGTGTGCCCCGGATCAGATGATTAGCGCCGTCGGCAAGGCTGTATTCGATGTAGTTGCCGGCCGAAGAGATCCAGAGGATGTCGCGCGGCTCGATGCGGATGCTCTTTGCACCGTCGCGCAGCCAGATCGTCTGTAGCGTGGACGGCGGGCTCGCCGCGGGCGGGGGCGCAACCACCTGCAGCGCCCGCTGCGCCTCACGCCTGATGTCCATCAGCCACATGGCACCGCCGATCAGGATGCAGGTCACGACATCCTTGCGGAACTCATAGAGTACCGTCGCCAGCGAAAAGCGGAAGTCGTAAGCGCCACCGGCGAGCCACATGATGAGTTTGCGCAGGCCCACCATGCCCGCGATGTGCAAGGCCGAGAAAATGACGATGGTGGCGGCGGCAAGCCCGATGCGGATTGCCAGCACCGGCTCGCGGCGGATGCGCCTGATGATGGCGAGCAGCGCCGGCATCAGCAGGATGATGACCGCGATGCTGGTCATGTCCCAGAGCAGGGGCGTGCGGACGTCATAAACCCCGCCGCGGCGGGCGATGTCGTCGGCCATCGAAAGCGCATTGACGATGCCGATCACAACCGCAACCGCCGCAACTCCGGCATAGATCAGCCAGTCGCTACCGATCATCCCAGCCAGCCAGCCGCTCGTCCCCGCGGATTTCGATTCATCCCGCGGGGGCCGGTCTTGATCCCAAACCGGCTTCGCAGCCGGCCGATTGGGCGCATCCTTGACGTCGGTCATGAGATTTCAGCGCAATTTTGGGAGCCGTGCCATGATGCAGCAAACCATATCACAGCCAACCAATGTCGCGCCCGAACGGCGCGTCGACCTCGACTGGGTGCGGATTGGCGCCTTCGGGCTTTTGATCCTCTATCACGTCGGCATGTTCTATGTGTCCTGGAACTGGCACATCAAGAGCGCGCTATCAGTCACGGCGCTGGAACCGCTGATGCTGGCGCTCAATCCCTGGCGGCTGGCGCTATTGTTCCTCGTGTCGGGCGTCGCCACCCGTTTCATGCTGCGGAAGTCAGCCGTTGGCGCGCTGTTGCGCTCGCGCTCGTCGCGGCTGCTGATCCCGCTCGTCTTCGGCATGCTCGTGATCGTGCCGCCGCAGGCCTACATCCAGATCGTCGAGGCGCTCGGTTATCCCAACGGCTTTCTCGATTTCTACCTGACGCACTATTTCGCCTTCGCCAAAGCGTTCTGCCCGAACCCGTGCATCATCCTGCCGACCTGGAACCATCTGTGGTTCGTCGCCTATCTCTGGGTCTACACCATGGCGCTGGGCGCGACCGTGATGGCGACCCCGGGCGTCGTCGGCTGGCTCGAGCGGTGGCTGGCGCCGCTGCTCTCGGGCGTGTGGTTGCAGGTGGTGCCGTCGTTGCTGTTCGGTATTTTCCGGGTTGCGCTGCTGCCGAATTTCCCTTCGACGCATGCCCTGTTCGGCGACTGGTACAATCACGCGCTGTTTGCCAGCGTGTACCTGCTCGGCTTCCTGCTGGCGCATGCCGCCTCGTTCTGGGAGGCCATCGAGCGCCAGCGCTGGATCGCGCTCATGTCAGCGGTTGCGTTTTACGCGCTGTGGATCTCGCTGCCGCACGTAGCCGGCGGCGGCATGCCGCTTCGGCTTTTTGCCGGCTTTGCCTACGGCTTCTATCAATGGCTCTGCATCGTCGCCGTGCTTGGCTTTGCGCGGCGCTGGCTGAACAAGGATTCCGCCACGCGCCGCTATCTCACCGATGCGATCTTTCCCTTCTACATCGTGCATCAGACCGCGATCATCCTGATCGCGCATGCCTTGCGCGGCAGCGGGATTTCGGCGGGCGTCGAGGCGGCCGTCATCATTGGCGGGACCGCGGCTACGTGCATTGTCACCTACGAGATCGTGCGGCGCGTAGGCTGGCTTCGGCTTTTGTTCGGGCTGAAGCCGGAAGCAGCGGGATCTGCCATGCCGATGCGGGCCAGCGGGCAGGCGGCGAATTAACGATTTCGACGCGCCAAGGCATGATCCGGAAAAGTGTGAAGCGGTTTTCCGAAAGATCATGCCCAAACAAAGCCGTACCGGCTCGGCCTGAACGCGCTATATGGCTGACATGGAGAAGCGCATCTATCTCGACTGGAACGCGACCACGCCGCTGCGCCCCGAGGCGAAGGCGGCGATGGCGCATGCCTGGGAGGTCGGCGGCAATCCGTCCTCCGTGCACGCCGAAGGCCGCGAGGCGCGGCGTTTGGTCGAGGATGCGCGCGCCGCACTTGCAGCGGCCGTCGGCGCCGAGGCGCAGAACGTCATCTTCACCTCAGGCGGCACCGAAGCCAATTCACTCGCGCTGACACCGGGCCTCCGGCGCGGCAAGGGGCCGGCGGCGGAACGGCTGCTGGTCTCCGCGATCGAGCATGCTTCCGTCTTGTCGGGCGGGCGATTTGCAGCGGAAGCGACGGGCCACATCGGCGTCACCCGCGCCGGCGTTGTCGACCTCGATCGCCTGCGCGCGCTGCTCGACGGGCCGCCCGCGCTCGTCTCCATCATGCTCGCCAACAACGAGACCGGCGCGATCCAGCCTGTCGCGGAAGCCGGCGAACTCGTCCACGCCGCGGGCGGGCTGCTGCATGTCGATGCCATTCAGGCGCTCGGCAAGATCTCTTTCGATCTCAACTCGACCGGTGCCGACCTGCTGTCACTCTCGGCGCACAAGATCGGCGGCCCCAAGGGCGCGGGCGCGCTGGTGCTCGCCGAGGGGGTCGAGGACCTGGCGCCGCTGCTGCGCGGCGGCGGTCAGGAGAAGGGCCGCCGGGCGGGGACTGAGGACGTAGCCGGGATCGCGGGCTTTGGGGCGGCCGCCAGAGCGGCGCTAAACGGCCGGGAGAGGGATACCAGCAGAGAGGAGGGGCTCCGGGCCCGGCTGGAGGCCGGCCTCAGGCAGACGCCTGGAGCCGTGGTGTTTGCGGGCGAAGGCAAGCGGTTACCGAATACCGTCTTGTTTGCGGTTCCCGGCATGCGGGCCGAGACGGTCGTCATCGGCTTCGATCTCGCTGGTATTGCGGTATCGTCCGGCTCGGCCTGCTCTTCCGGCAAGGTCCAGCCATCGCATGTCGTGCAGGCCATGGGTTTCGGCCCGGAACTGGCTCAGGGAGCGGTGCGGCTCAGTCTGGGCTGGTCTACGACGGAGGCAGACATTGATTCAGCCCTGGAGGCTTGGCGAAAGCTTGCCGATGGCTTACTTAGAGGGCGACGAAACACGGCTTGAAACGTTCTAAGCCGGTTTCGTCAGTGCACCGCACCAGACTTTCGACCTTACTTGCGACCTTGATCCACCGCGGTCCTTGAAACCGCGAGCGGAGGATGGAATGCCAGCCGTACAAGAGACGGTCGACCGCGTCCGGCGGATCGACGTCGACCAGTATCGATATGGGTTCGAGACAGTAATCGAATCCGAGAAGGCGCCGAAGGGCCTCTCCGAAGATACGGTCCGCTTTATCTCAGCCAAGAAGAACGAGCCGGCCTGGATGCTGGAATGGCGCCTTGAGGCCTATCGCCGCTGGCTGACCATGACGGAGCCGACCTGGGCGCGGGTCAACTATCCCAAGATCGATTACCAGGATCTCTATTACTACGCCGCGCCGAAGCCGAAGAAGCAGCTGTCCTCGATCGACGAGATCGATCCGGAGATTCTGAAGACCTACGAAAAGCTCGGCATTCCCCTGCGCGAAGTCGCAGTGCTGGAAGGCGTCGTCAAGCCGACGGGCGAGGACGAAGAGGGCGCGCCCGCGCGTTCGAAAATCGCCGTCGATGCCGTGTTCGACTCGGTCTCGGTTGCCACCACCTTCAAGGAAGAGCTGAAGAAGGCCGGCGTTATCTTCATGCCGATTTCCGAAGCCATCCGCGAGCATCCGGAACTGGTGAAGAAGTATCTGGGCACGGTGGTGCCGACCTCGGACAATTTCTTCGCCACGCTGAACTCGGCGGTGTTCTCTGACGGCTCGTTCGTCTACGTGCCGCCGGGCGTGCGCTGCCCGATGGAGCTGTCGACCTATTTCCGCATCAACGAGCGCAACACCGGCCAGTTCGAGCGCACGCTGATCATCGCCGACAAGGGCTCCTATGTGAGCTATCTCGAAGGCTGCACCGCGCCGCAGCGCGACGAGAACCAGCTGCATGCCGCGGTCGTCGAGCTCGTCGCGCTCGATGACGCCGAGATCAAGTACTCGACGGTGCAGAACTGGTACCCCGGCAACTCCGAAGGCAAGGGCGGCATCTACAACTTCGTCACCAAGCGTGGCGACTGCCGCGGCCATCACTCGAAGATTTCCTGGACCCAGGTCGAGACCGGCTCTGCCATCACCTGGAAATATCCGAGCTGCATCCTGCGCGGCGATCATTCCCGAGGCGAGTTCTACTCGATCGCGATCTCCAACGGTTTCCAGCAGGTCGATAGCGGCACCAAGATGCTCCATCTCGGCAAGAACACGACCAGCCGGATCATCTCCAAGGGCATCGCCGCCGGCAAGTCGCAGAACACCTATCGCGGTCTCGTCACGGCGCATCGGAAGGCGACCGGCGCGCGCAACTACACCGCCTGCGACTCGCTCTTGATCGGCGACAAGTGCGGCGCGCACACCGTTCCTTACGTGGAAGCGAAGAACTCGTCGGCCACCTTCGAGCACGAGGCGACCACCTCGAAGATCTCCGAGGACGTGCTGTTCTACTGCGTCCAGCGCGGGCTTTCCCAGGAAGAAGCCGTCGGCCTCGTCGTCAACGGCTTCGTCAAGGATGTGCTGCAGCAGCTGCCGATGGAGTTCGCGGTCGAGGCGCAGAAGCTGATCTCGATCTCGCTGGAGGGCAGCGTCGGGTAACTACAATGATCCGGAATATCCCGCGGTCTGTTCTGATCTCGCTGCTTCTTGTTGGGGTGACCTTATTGGGCGCGGGAATTGGCTGGGAACTGGCCGGACTGAGCGAACGGGTAACCCGATTGCTAAACGGGTCGGTAACTGGATTAGCGATTGGAAAAATCAGTGCCTGGATTGGAGGAGTCCTCTGCTTTCTCTGGTTTCTCTATCAAGCTCTCTGTTTCGTAAGCGAATTTTGGGACGCCTTCGCTCCGCGGGCCACCAAGTCAAATACACCAGCTCAACCGAGTCCGGTTGAACTGGTCCAGAAGGAACGAAAATGACTGCGTTGTTGGAAGTGAAGAACCTGCAAGTCCGTGTCGAGGATCGTGAAATCCTCCACGGGCTGTCGCTGACCGTGAACAAGGGCGAGGTGCACGCGATCATGGGGCCGAACGGCTCCGGCAAATCGACGCTCTCGCACGTCATCGCCGGCAAGCCCGGCTACGAGGTCACCGGCGGCGAAATCCTGTTCGAGGGCGAAAACCTGCTTGAGATGGCGCCCGATGAGCGCGCCGCCAAGGGCGTGTTCCTGGCGTTCCAGTATCCGGTCGAAATTCCCGGCGTCGCCACAATGAACTTCCTGCGCACGGCGCTGAACGCGCAGCGCAAGGCGCGCGGCGAAAGCGAATATTCGACGCCGGATTTCCTCAAGAAGGTCCGCGAGGTCGCGAAGTCCTTGAACATCCCGCAGGACATGCTCAAGCGCGGCGTCAATGTCGGCTTCTCCGGCGGTGAGAAGAAACGCAACGAGATCTTGCAGATGGCGCTGTTCGAGCCGAGCCTGTGTATCCTCGATGAAATGGACTCCGGCCTTGACATTGACGCGCTGCGCATTGCCGCCGATGGCGTCAACGCGCTGCGTTCGCCTGACCGCGGGATGGTCGTCATCACCCACTATCAGCGGCTGCTCAACTACATCGTCCCCGACTACGTGCACGTCATGTCGAGGGGCAAAGTGGTGAAGAGCGGCGGCAAGGAACTGGCGCTGGAGCTGGAAGAGTCCGGCTACGCCCAGTTCGGAGACGCGGCCTAAGCGCCTGATGGATTTGCGATGAACGTAGCTTTGGCAAAGACCGATACCGGACGCACGCTTGACGCGGCCTTTGCGGCCGCGCGCGAACGGCTGCCGGCCGCCGGTAAGGTCGCCGATTTCAGGCGGCAGGCGTTCGAGGCCTATGAGCGCAGCGGCCTGCCGCACCGGCGCATCGAGGACTGGAAGTACACCGATCTGCGCGTGCTGATGCGCGACGT
>Ga0081540_1001266_pt1 | contig 22020 bp, 20 predicted proteins | sample TabmetS2T1R1_FD_71024 | JGI IMG/M metagenome (GOLD analysis project Ga0081540, IMG submission 71024) | Tabebuia heterophylla rhizosphere microbial communities from the University of Puerto Rico - S2T1R1 | ecosystem: Host-associated > Plants > Roots > Rhizosphere ... | reverse complement strand
CGCCTACGTGCAGGAGGACATCGCCAGGGGACGCCTGGTCGTTCCCTTCAAGATCGCCCTCCCGGTCGATGCCGGATTCTATCTGGTTTCGCCCACGGGCAGAACCGATCCGCCGAAGCTGTCGGCGTTCCGGCAATGGCTGCTCGCCTCGGTGCAAAACAAGTCCTGACGTGACGGATATTCCGTGCTGCGAGCATGCGACATCGTCGCATGAGGCCTCGCACGAGACGCGTGACGCGGCCGTTGCAGCAGGCTAGTAAACCTCAAGGGCGGATGGATTTGCCTGGCCGAGCGCCGGTTTGATTTCCATGCCAACAACGACAACAAGAGCGCATGGCCGATTTGAAGAGCAAGTTCGATGTGCTGGTGATCGGCGGCGGCAATGCTGCCCTGTGCGCCGCCATCAGCGCCCGGCGCGCCGGCGCTTCCGTGCTGGTGCTGGAAGGCGCACCGAAGTTCTATCGCGGCGGCAACACCCGCCACACCCGCAACATGCGCTGCGCCCATGACGCGGCGACCGAGATTCTCACCGGGCCCTACACCGAGGAGGAATTCTGGGACGATCTGCTGCGCCTGACCGGCGGGCAGACCGACGAGGAACTCGCCAAATTCATGATCAAGGAGTCGAAAGACATCCTGAACTGGATCGTCGAACAGGGCGTGCGCTGGCAGCCCTCGCTCGGCGGAACGCTCAGTCTCGGCCGCACCAACTCGTTCTTCCTCGGCGGCGGCCGGGCGATGCTGAACGCGCTGTATCTGACCGCGGAAAAACTCGGCGTCGAGATCCGCTATGACGCCGAAGTGACCGGCCTCAATATCGAGGACGGCATGTTCCTGTCCGCCAACCTGAAACAGCCGATCGACGGCGCGAGCGAAATCCGCGCCTCGGCGCTGGTCGCGGCCGCAGGCGGTTTCGAAGCCAACATCGAATGGCTGAAGGAATATTGGGGCGAGGCGGCCGACAATTTCCTGATCCGCGGCACGCCCTTTAACCGCGGTTCAATTCTCAAGATGCTGCTCGACAAGGGCGTGCAGGACATCGGCGATCCCACCCAGTGCCACGCGGTCGCGATCGACGCCCGCGCGCCGAAATTCGACGGCGGCATCATCACCCGTCACGACTCGGTGGTGTTCGGCATCGTCGTCAACAAGCACGCCCAGCGCTTCTACGACGAGGGCGAAGACATCTGGCCGAAACGCTACGCGATCTGGGGCCGGCTGGTGGCCGCGCAGCCCGACCAGATCGCCTACATCATCTTCGACTCGAGTGTCGTCACGAGCTTCATGCCGACGCTGTTCCCGCCGATCGCGGGCGCCACGATTGCAGAACTCGCAGGCAAGCTCGAACTCGATCCCGTGGCGCTGGAAAAGACGGTTGCCGAGTTCAATGCCGCAGTGCAGCCTGGCAGGTTCGACCACACCATTCTCGATGATTGCCGTACCGAAGGCATCACGCCGGCGAAGACGCATTGGGCGCGGAAGATCGAACACGCTCCCTACCTCGCCTATCCGGTGCGGCCCGGCATCACCTTCACCTATCTCGGCACCCGCGTGAACAGGCAGTCGCGCATGGTGATGAAGGACGGAAAACCCTCCGCCAACATGTTCGCGGCCGGCGAGATCATGGCCGGCAATGTGCTCGGCAAGGGTTACGCGGCCGGCATCGGCATGACCATCGGCAGCGTGTTCGGGCGGGTGGCCGGGCGGGAAGCGGCGAAGAATGCGAAGAACTGAATGCCACGGAAACCAGAGGGAGGATTGATGACACGTCTTTCGATTGTTTCCGCTGTCGCCGTCCTGATGGGCGCAACACTGGCCAACGCCGCCGAGCCGATCGCGCTGCGCGACATGGGTTCGTTTCATGTTGGCGGGCGGCTGGTCGAAATCTCGGGCAAGCCGGTCAAGGAAGTGACATTCACGCCGGGCGGCGTGCCGGCAAAGGTCGATCCGAACGGCACCTATCAGGTCGAGCAGATGTACGTGCAGTATTTCCTGCCGGCCAACGAGAAGGGCGCCTATCCGCTGTTGATGTGGCATGGCGGCGGGCTGACCGGCGTCACCTGGGAAACAACGCCGGATGGACGCGAGGGCTGGCTGAACTATTTCCTGCGCAAGGGCTGGGCCGTCTACAACTCCGACGCCGTCGAACGCGGCCGCGCCGGCTGGGCGCAATACCCCGATATCTTCAAGGGCGATCCGGTGTTCCTCACCACAGCCAACCCGTTCGAGCGTTTTCGCATCGGCGACGGCGCGGGCTCTTACGATCCCGATCCGGCGAAACGGAAACTGATGCCCGGCAGCCAGTTTCCGAACGAGGGTTATGAAAATTTCGTCAAGCAGAACGTGCCGCGCTGGACCACGACCGACGACGCGATCATCGCCGCCTATATCGCCGAGATCGACCGCGTCGGCCCCTCGATTATCATGTTCCACAGCCAGGCCGGCAGCTTCGGCTTCAAGGTGGCGCAGGCGCGGCCCGACAAGGTCATGGCGCTGATCGCGATCGAACCGGCCGGCGTCGGCGATCCCGCCAGGGCCGATGTCCTGAAAAACATTCCGACGCTGATGATCTATGGCGACTACATCGAGAAGGACTCGCGCTGGCCGAAAATTCGCGCCACCGGCGTGGCCTTTGCCGACGGCATCAAGGCGGCCGGCGGCAGCGTCGATGTGATCGACCTGCCGAAGGCGGGCATCACCGGCAACTCGCACATGCTGATGATGGACAAGAACAACGCCGAGGTCGCCGCCCTGATCCAGAAATGGCTCGAAGGCAAGGGCCTGACGAAGTAGCCGGGTGACCGGAGGCAGGAAGCAACGAATGCACGGAACGAGAATTCTGGAAGAAGCTGACCGCCTGATGACGGTCTGCAATTCCTGCCGCTATTGCGAAGGGCTCTGCGCGGTGTTTCCGGCCATGGAGATGCGCCGCGCGTTCTCCGATGGCGATCTCAATTATCTCGCCAATCTTTGCCATGCCTGCGGCGCCTGCTACACCGACTGCCAATTCTCGCCGCCGCACGAGTTCAACGTCAATGTGCCGAAGACGCTGGCGGTGGCGCGCGCCGAGTCCTATGCGGCGTATGCCTGGCCGCGCGTGTTCGCAGGCGCGTTCGCCCGCAACGGCCTCGTCATCAGTCTCGTCGCCGCGCTGAGCGTCGCCGCGTTCATTTTCGGCTTTGCCGCCTTCAACGACCGCCAGGTGCTGTTCGGCGTCCACACCGGCGCGGGCGCGTTCTACAAGCTGATGCCGCACAATGCGATGGCGGCGCTGTTCGGCGCGGCGTTCCTCTATGCCATCGTGGCGCTGGTGATGGGCGTGCGCGCGTTCTGGCGCGACATCGGCGAGCCCGTCGGCATGAAGAGCGATATCGGTTCGCTGCTGCAGGCCATCAGAGATGCCGGCGAATTGCGCTATCTCGACGGTGGTGGCGTCGGCTGCTTCAATGAGGACGACCGCCCGACCGATCGCCGCAAGCTCTACCATCACCTGACGTTCTACGGCTTTGTGCTGTGTTTCGCTTCGACCTGCGTCGCCACGGTCTATCATTACCTGCTGGCGCGCGAGGCGCCGTATGCGTGGTGGGATCTTCCGGTCGTGCTCGGCACGCTCGGCGGCATCGGGCTCCTGATCGGGCCGATCGGCCTGCTCACGGAACGATGGAAGCGCGATGCCGTGCTGGTCGACGAATCGCGTTACGGCATGGACGTCGCTTTCATCGTCATGCTGTTCCTCACCGGCCTGACCGGCATGGCGCTGCTGCTCCTGCGCGAAACGGCGGCGATGGGTCCGCTGCTGGCGCTGCATCTCGGCGTGGTGTTCTCGCTGTTCGTCACCATGCCCTATGGCAAGTTCGTGCACGGTATCTATCGCTTCACAGCGCTGGTACGCTATGCGCGCGAGCGTAAGGCGATAGAGCATGGATGACTTGTAGCCCGGATGAGCGGAGCGATATCCGGGGCGGAAAGTAGTCCCGGATATCGCTTCGCTCATCCGGGCTACAGGTTCTTGAATCACCACGACGTGATTGCTTCGTGCGTTTGCGCGATCAGGTACAAATTAATGCAGGATGCGCGCTCTTTGCTCTCGCAATGGCGGCTGCCAATACTTATGTAGCTGTCAGGTAGGAAATTCGCCCAGGGACAACTCCGGAAAGGAGCCATCTAATGGCGAATGTTCTCACCACTGGGGCCTGGCTTTCTGCCCCGACCGAAAAACCCTCGATTTTCCCACGATTGTTGCGCGCTCACGCTGAGTTCAACCGGCGACGAGCCGACCGCGCTGTGCGGAAGTATATTGCTACCCACGGGCTGCAAAAGCTGTCGGATAATGCAGAGCGCGAAATCAGTCATCTGCTCGTCAAGGCGGGCGAATAGCCATGGTCACACTCATCATCGTTCAGGTAGCAACCAGGCTCGCTCGCTTTGCACGAGACGTTCGCGACACATGGCGCGAAACCCAGCGACTTCGCCGTACCCTCGGCGGCCCGATGGAAGAGTAAACCATCGAGCAAAATCCGCCATCATGGCCGGGTTTGTCCCGGCCATGACGGAGAGAGTTAGCGCAATGACGACTGAAGCTTACAAATCCACCACGACATAATCGCTCTCGACCGACACGGCGATCGTCTCGGCGACATACGGCCCCTTCACCACGCTCGATCCGGGCTCGACGTTGACCGGATAGGCCCGCGCGCGAAACCGTTTCGGGTCGCAATAGGACTGGCCGGTTCGGATGTCGAACTCCCAGCCATGCCAGGGGCAGCGGATGATCTCGCCGAGCTTGGTGTATTCGATCTCGCCGGGATCGGAGGATTGCGCGAGCCCGATCAGCGGGCCCTCGCACAGCGCCGCGCCCTGGTGCGGGCAGCGGTTCAACAGGCCGAAGAATTCGCCCTTGATGTTGAAGATCGCGATCGGCCGTCCATCGATATCGAGGAATTTGCGCGTGCCCGGTGGCAACTCGTCCACCGGGGCGATGACGTGCCGGACCATCAGGAAATGCCGTACAGCTTCTTCGCGTTGCCGAGATAGAACGCTTCGCGGTTGGCATCGCTGACGCCCGCCGGCAGCACGCGCGACGGTTCGTCGAAATCCCAATGTGGATAATCGGTCGCGAACAGCAGCCTGTCCCAGCCGATCCACTCGATCACCTGGAACAGATGCTCGCGGCGCTCGGGGTCTTCCATCGGCTGCGTGGTCCACCAGATGTGATCGCGGATATATTCCGAGGGCTTGCGCTTGAGATGCGGCACCTCGCTGTGCAGCCGCTCAAATGTCTTGTCCAGCCGCCACGCCAGCGACGGCGCCCAGCCGAAACCGGCCTCGATCATCACCATCTTCAGCTTCGGATATCGTTCGAACACGCCTTCGAGCACGACGCTCGCCAGCACCGTCTGCTGGCACTGCGCGTGGCCGACCATCTCCTCGATGTAGAAGCTCGGCCAGCCGGACGGGGTGAGCGGATTGCCGCCGAAGCCGAAGGCATGGATGCCGACCGGCAGGCCGATCTCGGCCGCCGCTTCGTAAATCGGCCAGTAGCGGCGCTGGCCGAGCGGCTCGACATTGCGGGAGAGCAGCAGCACCTGCACGAAATTCTTGTCGCCGGCACGCTTGCGGATTTCGGCCGCAGCCGCCACGCCGTCCTCAGTGGGAACGACGATCGAAGCTTTCAGGCGGGAATCCTTGCTGGTCCATTTCTCGATCTGCCAGTCGTTGATCGCGGAGCAGATCGCGCCGGCCAGATCCTGGTTGCGCAGGCCCTGCCCGCTGTTGAGCGGATTGAGCACGCCGAGCGCGACGTTGTAGGGATCGAGCAGCTGCTTCTGCATGAAGGACAGCGAGGAACCCTGCGGACCGCCTTCCGGCGGCCAAGCGTCGCGGCGAGAGGCATTCGGCTGCGCCTTCGGATAGGGCGGGCCTTCCATCATGCCGTGATAGGCCTGCTTGCCGTAGGTTTCGAGATGCCCGTGCCAGCGCTTGGCCATGAACGGATAGAGTTCGGCATTGGTGGCGCGCGCCGGGTGGATGTCGCCATCGGCGATCGCGGTCTTGATGCTGGCGGAGGTCGAAGACTCCGGGCGGAACTGGACGTTCATGGCGTCGTCTCCTTTACCTTAGTCAACCGGCCGTACGTCGCGAGCGGATTGTCGATCATGATCTTGCGAACCAGATCGGCCGACAATCCCGGCGGCAACACCTCGTCGCCATCGAAATGCCAGTGCGGATAGTCGGTGGAGAATAGGAGCAATTCGTCCGACTGCATATGGTCAAACAGGCGATTCAGGGTTGCCGGATCCGGCGGCGCATCGACCGGCTGCAGCGAGAAACGGATGTTGCTGCGCACAATTTCGGCCGGCGCGCGGTCGACCCACGGCGTTTCCATCCGCACGCCGCGCCAGAACTTGTGCAGCCGCCACAGATAGGCCGGCAGCCAGGTGAAGCCGGATTCGAGCATCACCATTTTCAGCGCGGGATGCCGGGCGAACACGCCCTCGACGATCAGGCTGGTGAGCTGGTTCTGGAAGGCGGTCGCCTGCGCGACATAATCCTCGATGTGATAGGAACCCCAGCCGATCGAGGTCGGTGGATTGTGATAGGCGCTGCCGGCGTGGATGCCGATAGGCAGGCCGAGCCGTTCGGCAGCGGCGTAGATCGGCCAGTAGGCGCGTTTTCCGAGCGGCATGTCGCCCATGACCAGCATCAGCACCTGGACGAAGCGTTTGTCCGTGGCGCAGCGCTCGATTTCGGCGACGGATTTCTCGACGCTCTGGGTGGGGATCACGATCGAGCCGCGCAGCCGCTCGTCCTTGTCGAGCCATTCCTTCACCAGCCAGTCGTTCAGCGCGCGGCAGAACGCGTCCTGCATGTCCTCGGAAAACACCATCTGAACGCCGTAGAGCGGATTGCATATGCCGTAGCTGACTTGAAAGCGATCGAGCGCCTGTCGCTGCATGTCGGCGAGAACGGCGCCCGGCTTGCCCTGCCCCGGCCGCCAGTCCGGCCGCGAGGAGATCGGCGAATTGGTCGGATAGGATTGCGAGACCAGGTCGGTCATGCCGCGCGTCGTCACCTGGTCGCGCCAGTAGTCGTTCATGTAGGGCAACAGGCTGGTCAGATGCGGAACGGCGGGATGCAGATCGCAATCCACGCCGCCGGCGATCGGCGACGTCATGGTGTTTCCTCGTTCGCCGCGTCGAGGCGGTCGTTTGAAGCATTCAATCAGGGCGGCTCGCGCACCGCAACTCGGCAAGCGTAACCCTCCTGTGCTAAGAGGGCATGACTGAGGATGTGGCGTACCCGCAGGAGTTGAAATGAAAGAGCTTGTTACGATCGCAGAACAGATCGCGGCGCAATTGATTGCGCGGAAACAGACCATCGCGGTTGCGGAATCCTCGACCGGCGGCCTGATCTCGGCGGCACTGCTGTCGGTGCCCGGCGCATCGGCCTATTTCCTCGGCGGCGCCGTGGTCTACACGCGCGATGCCCGGCGGCTGCTGATGGACATCCCGGATGAGGCGATGAAGGGTATCCGCTCGGCATCCGAGCCTTACGCAAAACTGCTGGCAAACCAGGCCCGCCAGCGCTTCGCAACCGACTGGGGACTTTCGGAGACCGGCGCGACCGGCCCGACCGGCAACCGCTACGGCGACGCCGCCGGCCATAGCTGCATGGCGGTAGCCGGGCCGGCGCAATCGGTATTCACACTGGAAACCGGCAGCGCCGACCGGCAGGCCAACATGCAGGCGTTCGCGAAGACGGCGCTGAATTTGCTGCTGGAGAATGTGTCGAAGTAGCTGTCGTCCCTGCAGGGACCCATAACCACCGGCGCAGATTTTTTCCAAGGATGCCTGCCATTCTGCCTGATCGACAGATCACGCGGTATGGGTCCCTGCGTTCGCAGGGACGGCAGCGGGATTGCGCGGAGCCTGTCGTCGGGCGCGCGTTCGCGCGACCTGTTGCTCCATCCAGGCTACGGGCTATGATTGGCGTTCTCGCATCCGGAATCGCAACCATGCAACAAACCTTCGACCGCGCCGCAGAAGACCTCGGCAACTCGATTCATTTCGAGCACGTCAACGTCACCATCCCCGATCAGCGTCTGGCAACGCTGTTCTACATCGCCGGCCTCGGACTGACCCGCGATCCCTATCTGATGGTGTCGGACACCAACATGTGGGTGAATGTCGGCAAGAGCCAGTTTCATCTGCCAAGCGGCAGCGCGCAGGTGCTTCGCGGCCATACCGGCATCGTCATCGCGGGCCGCGCGGCGCTGCTGGACCGGCTGGCGTCGGTGGCGAAGCGGCTGGAAGGGACAGCATTCTCATTCAGCGAACGCAACGATCATGTCGAGGCGGTTTGCCCCTGGGGCAATCGCGTGCGCTGCTATGAGCCCGATGCCGCGCGCTTCGGGCGCATCACGCTTGGCATACCCCATGTCGAATTCGACGTGCCGCCCGGGACGGCGAAGGGCATTTGCGCGTTCTATCCCGCCGTCATGGGGATGCCGGCCGAACTCGTAAACAGCGACGGCACCATGGCGCGGGTCAAGGTCGGAAAGGATCAGTATCTGCAATTCCGCGAGACCGACCGGCCGCAGCCGGACTACGATGGTCATCACGTGCAGATCTACATCACGGATTTCTCGGGTCCGTACCGACGCTTGCGGGAGCGCGGCCTGGTTTCGCAGGAGGACAACCAGTACCAGTACCGCTTCCGCGACATCGTCGATCCCGATGATGGCAGGCACCTGTTCACCGTCGAGCACGAAGTGCGCAGCGCCACCCACCCGATGTTCATGCGGCCGCTGGTGAACCGGAACCCGGCCGAGACCAACCGCACCTATGCGCCCGGCCACGAGCAATGGGCCTGGGCGATGGGGCCGGATGAGTATGACAGGAGGTAGGGTTGCCGTCGTCCCTGCGAACGCAGGGACCCATACGCCGTGTCGTGTGTTTTGAAAGACGCTGTTTGACGGCTTTGTTTCGACAACCGAAGCCGGTGGTTATGGGTCCCTGCGTTCGCAGGGACGACGGTGGAGATATCTATCACCGCTCCCTGAACGAGCGCATCAGCTGGTCGCTGAACGGCTTCATCAGGTAGGACATCATGGTGCGGTCGCCGGTCTGCACGAAGGCTTCCACCGGCATGCCGGGGATGATCTTGACGTTCGCGCCGAGGCGGGCGACCTCGTCCGGCGGCATCGAGACGCGGATGGTGTAGTAGCTCTGCCCGGTGCGCTGGTCGGTGGTGACGTCGGCGGAGACGCGGGTGACGACGCCATTAAGTTCAGGCGTGGTGCGCTGGTTGAAGGCCGACAGCCTGAGGAGCGTCTTCTGGCCGATCTGCAGCTTGTCGATGTCCTGCGGATTGACCTTGGCCTCGACCGAGAGGTCGTCCGCCTTCGGCACCACCATCATGATGGCGTCGCCGGCGGTGATGACGCCGCCGACGGTGTGGACCGTCGACTGCAGCACGACGCCGTCCTGCGGCGCGCGAATGTCGATGCGACGCAATTGATCTTCCGCAGTGACCTTGCGCTCGACGAACTCGCCGATCTTGTCGTTGGCCTCGCGCAGGTCCTTGGAGACCTCGCTGACCACGTCCTTGTCGACCTGGATGATCTGCAGTTCGGTTTCGGTGATCTTGCCCTTGGCCTGCGCGCGCGAGGCGATGTATTGCGCGCGCTCGCCCGACAGGCGGGCGAGGTCGCGTTCCAGCGTGGTCAGACGCGATATCTGGATCAGGCGCTGCTCGTAGAGCTGGCGCACGCCGACCAGTTCCTTCTCGACCAGCGCGATTTCCTTGTCCTTGGCTTGCTCCTGCGCGGTGAGGCCGGCGATTTCCTCGTTGAGCTGGGCGACGCGTTCGCGCAATTGCGATTTCTGCCCGGAGCGTCCGAACACGCGAACTTCGAACAGCTTGGTTTCACTCGCCATGACGTCACGGACATCGGGGTCGTCGGAGCGCTCGGTCAGCGCCGCCGGGAACTTGATCTGGTCGAGGCCGCGCTGCTCGGCTTCCAGCCGCGCCGCGCGCGCCCACAACCCGTTCAGCGTCTTGACGACGATGGCAAGGCTCGCCTTGACCACGGTCTCATCGAGACGCACGACGATGTCGCCAGCCTTGACGACGTCGCCGTCGCGCACGCGCACCTCGCCGACCACGCCGCCGGTCGGGTGCTGCACCTTCTTGACGTTGGAATCGACCACCACCGAACCCGGCGCGATCAGCGCGCCGGAGAGCTGCACCGTAGAGGCCCAGCCGCCGAAGCCGCCGGCCAGCACCAGCATCAGCGCCAGGCCTGTAATCAGATGCATGCGTATCGAGCGCCGCGCGCCCTTCAGCTCACCGGTCATTTCTTCGCGGCTCCTGCTTCCGAGACGATCTTGATCGGCGGCGGCGGCGAAACGCGTTGCAGCACCTGGCCGAGCACGGTTTCCTTCGGGCCGAACGCCTGCATGCGGCCGTCCTTCAACACCAGCAACTGATCGACCGCCTCGATCCCGATCGGCCGGTGCGCCACCACGATCACGATGGCGCCGCGTTCGCGCGCGCCGCGCACCGCGCGGGTCAGCGCCTCGTCGCCTTCGCTATCGAGATTGGAGTTCGGCTCGTCGAGCACGATCAGGAACGGATTGCCGTAGAGCGCGCGCGCCAGCGCCACCCGCTGCGCCTGGCCTGCGGAAAGCGCCGTACCCTGCTCGCCGATCTGGGTGTCGTAGCCCTCGCGCATCTTGATGATCATGTCATGCACGCCGGCTTCCTTGGCGGCGGCGATAATCGCGTCCGATTTCGCTTCGGTATCGAAGCGGCTGATGTTCTGCGCCACGGTGCCTGCGAACAATTCGACGTCCTGCGGCAGATAGCCGATGTGACGGCCGAGCACGTCCGACGACCACTGGTCGAGCGCCGCGCCATCGAGCCGTACCTTGCCGCGGAACGGCGTCCAGACGCCGACCAGCGCGCGCACCAGCGACGACTTGCCCGAGCCGCTCGGCCCGATGACGCCGACGCCGGTGCCGGCATCGACGGCGAAGTTGACGTCCTGCACGATCAGGCGCTGATCGCCCGGCGGCACGATGCTGACGCCTTCGACCGACAGCTTTTTTGAAGGCGCCTGCAGCAGCGTCTGCGCGGCCGACGCTGGAACTTGCTCCAACAGCCGGGTGAGGCGATGCCAGCTCTGGCGGGCGGCGACGAAGCCCTTCCAGTGGGCGATCGCGAGATCGACCGGCGCCAGCGCCCGCGCGCTGAGGATCGAGCCCGCGATGATGATGCCGGCGGTGGCTTCCTGATGGATCACGAGATAGGCGCCGACCGCGAGCACGGCCGATTGCAGCATCATGCGCAACACCTTGGCGACCGCGCCCAGGCCGCCGGCGATGTCGCTGGCGCGTTGGTTGCCAGCCAGATAGGTTTCGTTGGCCTCGCTCCAGCGCTTGGTCAGGCGTCCGGACATGCCCATCGCAACCAGCACCTCGGCGTTGCGGCGGCTGGTGGCAGCGAGATCGTTGCGCCGCGCCGCAAGCGACATGGCCTCCTTGGCCGGCGTGCGCGACAGGAACTCGGTGATCAGCGTCAGGCTCACCAGAATGATCGCGCCACCCAGCGCCGTGACGCCGAGCAGCCAATGGAAGGCAAAGCAGATCGCGAGATAGAACGGCAGCCAGGGCAGATCGAAGAACGCGCCCGGCCCCATACTGCCGAGGAACGAGCGGACATTGTCGAGATCGCGCAGCGGCTGCAGGCCCTCGTTGCGGCCGCCGACCAGCAGCGGCAGGCGCACGACGGTTTCGAACACGCGGGTATTGATGGCCTCGTCGAGCGCGGTTCCAATTCGGCCGAGAATGCGTCCCCGCAGCAGATCGAGCGCGCCCTGCGCGGCGTAGAGCCCGCCGGCGAGAATGACCAGGCCGACCAGGGTCGGGACGCTGCGGCTCGGCAGCACGCGGTCATAAACTTCCAGCATGAAAACCGAGCCCGTGAGGTACAGGAGGTTGATCATGCAACTCATGACGCCGACGCCGATGAAGGCGTTGCGGCAGGCGCGCAATGCTTCACCGAGTTCGGAACGCCGGACGCCGGGAGCGGCTGCCATTAATGCGGGTCTCTTCGAAAGGATAAAGGATTACGTGACGTACTGCTTTTACCGATGTTTTGTGACACCGTCTATTTGAGTCACGTCAAGCTTAATCCAGTTCAACCCCGCAGGCCATGGCAGGGCCGGTGTGGCATTCTTGATAGTTAATTTGAGGCCGGCCCGGGCAGCGGAGCGGGCTCGAGGCCGGCTTTCGGTGCGCCCTTTGGGAAGGCACTCGAATCACAGGCCTCGAAACCCGGAGAATCACGGACATCGAAAGCCGGCCGGTCGCGCCATGTATGTCGAGCAAGACGCCGCTTCGGGGACCAATCCCGCCCCTCCGCCGCCTACTCACCGGAAATTGAGCGAGGCAGGCGGTATGGCTTGCGGGTTCGGAAGCAAGGCCGGTCCTCGCCGGCGTGCCAGAGCGTGCTGCCGATCACACCGATCGAAAGCCCTTTCGGCGAATCCGTCATCGGCGTCGGAGCAGGAACCACGCCGACAGGCGCTTCTGATTCAGCCGCGCCGGCGTTCGAGCGACGCAACCATAAATTGACGCCGCGCATCGAAGCGACGCGCCAATCTGCCGACTTCAACGCCTCGCGCGCCGATGTCGCGATCCGCCATGGCCGCTCGCATTCGGCCGGCCGACGCATATTCCGGGCGCGATACGTCTGCCCGCAGTACGGAACTTTTCTTCCGCGACGCGCGTTATCGAGGCATGAAGCAGAGCGATACTTGGTATGTGACTTTTGGTCCGGACAATCCGGACGACAAGACGACCAGCACAGTGCGCTCGACGCGCACTTTCAAATCCGAAGTCGACGCCAAACTGTTTGCGATGCAGATCCTGTCCAAGGGCTGGACCGCAAGCGCCGGCACTCTCAATCCCCATCAGCCCAAGCAGATCGTCGGACCGTCGCAGATCGAGCAGTGGGCCGATCCGGGGCTTGGCGGGTGACATCTCACCTGGATACCCCGGCTCCGCTCGGCCTCGCACGAATAATCTACAGCGACTCGAAAAATACGTAGTTCTGCCAGCTCCGCATCCGCAGCAGAATCTTCCGCAACAATGACAGCTCGTGAAAATGGTGCGTGTAGATTGCGGCCTCGCCTGCAGCACCGAGCGGGACCTGATAAGCCGACATGTCGTCCACGACATCGAGCAGGGCAAGGACCCGGCCTCCGGGTATCGGTCCGCCGAGATCCTGCATGGTGCAGATCCCTGGGGAGCTTGAGATAAGTCAAGGTCCGCACCGCAATGAGCTGAAAAGCCTTACGGATCGGAGATCACCGACGCTCACCGCTCAACCGGAAAACTGGTCAGCATTGCTGAACAATCGCGAAATTGCCCGAACTCGATGGGCAAGTCAGGTCCTGAGGCAGTGAACTTCTGCTAGAATGCCGCGGCGCTTGGTGTGGGGTCCGATCGACTTAAATTAGCTTGGACAAAGAGCCGCGCACATGACCCTCGATCCAATCCACCAGTTCAACATCCACAACTACTTCAAGATCGGCCAGATCGGCGATCATCCGATCTATTTCACCAACTCCTCGGCCTACATGTTGCTCGCGGTGGCGGTGATTTGCGCGCTGACGGTTACCGGCATGAGAGGCCGGCAGCTGGTGCCCGGCCGCTACCAGGCGATGGCCGAGTTGAGCTACGTGTTCGTGGCCACCATGATCAGATCCACCGCCGGCGAGGAAGGCATGAGGTTCTTCGCGCTGGTGTACTCGCTGTTCATGTTCATCCTGGTATCGAACGTAATCGGCATCATTCCCTACACCTTCACCGTGTCGAGCCACATCATCGTCACAGCGGCGTTCGCGCTGCTCGTGTTCTTCACAGTGCTGGTCTACGGCTTCTACAAGAACGGTCTGAAGTTCTTCAGGATATTCGTGCCGCAGGGCGTTCCGGGCTACATCCTGCCGCTGGTCGTCGGCATCGAGATCATCTCCTTCCTGTCGCGGCCGCTGTCGCACAGCGTGCGTCTGTTCGCCAACATGCTGGCGGGTCATATCACGCTGAAGGTGTTCGCCGGCTTCGTCGCCCTGCTCGGCACCTCGCTCGGCGCGATCGGCTGGATCGGCGGCATCCTGCCGCTGGCCTTGACCGTTGCGCTCACCGCGCTCGAGCTGCTGGTCGCGTTCCTGCAAGCCTACGTGTTTGCGATCCTGACCTGTATCTACCTCAACGACGCCCTTCATGCGGGGCACTAAAGCGCGCTGACCGCCCCGGCCGGTTCCGCCAGCACACATCGCGCCGTTCGCTCCGGCGACACCTGCACATTGGCAGGCAGGCGCTCGGTGCAGCGCGGCTGCGCGTAACTGCAGCGCGGCGCGAAGGAGCAGCTTGCCGGCGCATGATCGAGCGAAGGCGGCGTCCCCGGGATCGTCTCCAACCGCGCACCGCGCCTGGCGCCGTGCACGGTCGAGGCCAGCAATCCCTTGGCGTAGGGATGAACCGGCGTGCGCACGATGTCGCGCAACCTGCCCTGCTCCACGATCTGGCCCGCATACATCACCGCAACACGGTCGCAGATTTCGATGGCGACGCCGATATCGTGGGTCACGAAAATCACCGACATGCCGAACTCGCGCTGCAATTCGCGCAACAGCAGCAGAATCTGGATCTGCACGGTGGCGTCCAGCGCCGTGGTCGGCTCGTCGGCGAGGAGAATTTTCGGCTTGCAGGCCAGCGCCAGCGCGATCATCGCCCGCTGCCGCATGCCGCCGGACATTTCGTGCGGATAGGCCTCCAAGCGGCGCTTGGCGGAGGGGATGCGCACCACCTCCAGCATTTCCAGCGCCCGCGCCATTCCCTCCTTTTCGCTCTTGCCTTCATGGCGCATCACGGTTTCCGCGATCTGGCGGCCGATCGTGTAGACGGGATCGAGCGCCAGCGCCGGCTCCTGGAAAATCATCGAGACGGTCTGGCCGCGAAACGCCGAGAGTTCCTCGTCGTTCATCGCCAGCACATCGCGGCCCAGCACGTTCACGCTGCCGGAAATCTGCGTCCGCTTGCGCGGCAATAGCCGCATCAGCGCGCGCAGGGTCACGCTCTTGCCCGAGCCGGATTCGCCGAGCAGGCCGAGCACCTCGCCCTCTCGAAGCGAGAGCGAGATGTCGTTGACGGCGTGAACCGTGCGCTCGCCGGTGAAGCGGATGTTGAGGTCACGGATGTCGACGAGGTTGCTCATGTCACCATTGCTCATGCCAATTTGGGCACCTGCTGGTGATAATCGGTGGCGCGCTGGAACGCCGCGCCGATCCGCACCAGGGTGGCCTCATCGAAGGAGCGGCCGATCAACTGCATACCGACCGGCAAGCCCTTCTTGCTGAAGCCTGCCGGAATCGAAAGCGACGGCAGGCCGAGATAGTTGATCGGGCGGGTGAAGCGCGTGATCCGCTGGATCACGGCCTCCGCATCGTGGCTGTTGCCGACATCGCTCTCTGCAATCGTCACGGCCGGCATCGGCGCCACCGGCGCGATGACGGCATCGGTGCCTTCGACCGCCGCGAGATAGGCCGCCAGCGCCGGACCGCGCCAGCGCATCGCTTCGAGATAAGACACGGCGGGAATGGCGAGCCCGTTCTGCAGCCGCATCAGCACTTGCGCGCCGTAATCCTGCGGCCGCTCGATCATCCAGCGCTTGTGAAAGGCAGCGGCTTCGGTCGCGAGCACGAGCTGGCAGGCGGCGGTGAGCTGGCGCTGGTCCGGTAGTTCGACCTTGACGATCTCGGCGCCCTCGTTTTTGAGCGTAGCGATGGTTTCGTCGAGCACGCGCGCGACCTCGGGATCGAGGTCGTCGACATAAAACGCGGTGGGCACGCCAATCGTGAGTCCCTTCACCGAGTCATTCGTGGCCGCCATGTAGTTCGGCACCGGCCGCGTCGACGTTGTCGGATCATCGGGATCGGCGCCCGCCATCAGCCCCACCAGCAGCGCGCAATCTTCCACCGTTTGCGCCAGCGGGCCGACGGTGTCGAGCGATTGCGACAGCGGCATCGCGCCGGCCCGGCTGATCAGGCCGACGGTGGTCTTGAAGCCGGTGACGCCGCAGAAATGCGCAGGCATCCGGATCGAGCCGCCGGTGTCGGAGCCGAGCGCGGCGAAAGTCAGCCGCGCTGCGACCGCCGAACCCGAGCCGGATGAGGAGCCGCCAGTGATGTGATCGACATTCCAGGGGTTACGCACCGCGCCGTAATGCACGTTGTGACCGCTCGGGCCAAAGGCGAACTCGACCATCTGCAATGAGCCGAGCCTCACGGAGCCTGCATCCTTCAGGCGCTGCAGCGCGGTCGAGGTCGTCGTCGGCACGAAATCGCGGCGGATCTTCGAGCCGCAGGTGACGACCTTCCCGGCGTCGTAATACATGTCTTTGTGCGCCATCGGCACGCCGTGCAACGGGCCGAGATTCTTGCCGTTAGCGAGCGAGGCATCGGCGACGTCGGCTGCAGCCAGCGCCGCATCGGCCTCGATCGCCATGAACGCGTTGAGCCGCGGCTGCCATTGCGCGATACGGTCGAGGCAGGATTGCGTGACTTCGCGCGATGAAACCTTCTTGCCGGCGATCGCCTTGGCGACCGACACCAGCGACATCAAAGCCGGTTCGCTGCTCACTTCGTCACCTTCGCGTTCTGCACCAGAAGAAACGTCGCCGGCTCGATATCCATCGGCAGCGTGCCTGCAATTGGCGCAAAGCCGTCGAAGGCGGGCCCGATCGAATGGGCGATACGCGCAGCTACTTCGGAATCCTGCGGTACGCCCGCGACGTCGGTCATTACCTTGACCTGCTTGGGATCGGGTCGTGTCATGCGGCGGTTGCTCCCATTTCGTTCTTGTTGGCCGGTGCGCGGCTGTGTCCCGAGCCAGCAATGGCCATGTAACACGCCGCCTGATGGCCCATTGTATCGACATCGCTGAGTTTTGGCGTCGCATTTGCGCAGAGCGGCTCCGCAAACGGACAACGTGTGTGAAACCGGCAACCGGACGGCGGATCGATCGGATTGGGCGGATCGCCCGAAATCGGCGGCGTCTCGGTGCGATTATCCGGATCGGACGAGGGCATCGCCGCCAGGAGCGCCCGCGTATAGGGATGCGCCGGCGCGTCCCAGACCTTGTCGACCGGGCCGAGTTCGACCACCTCGCCGAGATACATCACCAGCACGCGATCGCTGATATAGCGCACCACGTTGAGGTCGTGGCTGATGAAGAGGTATGTCAGGCCGAACTCGCGCTTGAGATCGGCGAGCAGGTTCAACACCTGCGCTTCGACCGATTTGTCGAGCGCCGAGACAGCCTCGTCGAGGATCACCAGCCGAGGCGACAATGCCAGCGCACGCGCGATATTGACGCGCTGGCGCTGGCCGCCGGAAATCTCGTGCGGATAGCGATTGGCGAAGGTCTCGGGGCGCAGGCCGACCTTGCCGAGCAGTTCGCGCGCCAGCGTGCGCGCGGCGGCATCCGCCATGCCATGCACCTTGGGACCGAACGCAATCGATTCCTCGATGGTGAGGCGCGGGTTGAGCGAGGCGTAGCTGTCCTGGAACACCATCTGCATGCCGCGGCGCAATTCGCGCAACGACAGGGCGCGGCCGACCTGCATGCCGTCATAGATGATGTCGCCTTGGTCGCGCTTCATCAGGTGCATCAGCAGCCGCGCGGTGGTCGACTTGCCGCAGCCGGATTCACCGACGATGCCGACGGTTTCGCCCTTGGCGATGGAGAACGAGACATTGTCCACCGCGCGCACCGTCTTGCGGGGGCTGAACAGATCGCCGCGTACCGGGAAATGCTTGGTCAGGCCTTTTACCTGCAGCAGCGGCTGCGCGGCGCCGCCGATGTCCGCGACCGGCTCCAGTGATTCAACTGACAGGCTTGTCTCACTCATACGTCAGTTCCTGATGTCCATGGCGCTGCGCATACCGTCGCTGAGCAGGTTGAAGCAGATCGACACCGCGAAGATCATCACGCCCGGCAGCGCCGCCACCCACGGGTTGACGTAGATCGCGGTGCGCAGCGTGTTCAGCATCAAGCCCCATTCCGGCTCCGGCGGCTTTGTCCCCAGGCCGAGGAAGGAAAGGCCGGCCGCCAGGATCATCGACACCGAGATCAGTCCCGTCGCGTAGACGAAGATCGGGCCGAGCACGTTACCCAGCATATGCACGCGCATGATGGTGAACGGGCCGGCGCCGGAGGCGCGCGCCGCCTCGACGAAGTCCATGTTGCGCACGCCTGTCGTGACGCTTTCGGCGACGCGGGTGATCTGCGGCACGAACACGATGGTGAGCGAGACGATGGAATTGACGATGCCCGCGCCCAGCGCGCCCGAGATGGCAATCGCCAGCAGCACCGACGGAAAGGCGTAGAACACGTCCACCGTGCGCATGATCGCGGTGTTGAGCTTGCCGCCGACATAGCCGGCCACGAGCCCGAGCGACGTGCCGATCGCGAAGGCGAGGATGACGGGAAGAATGCCGATGATGAGCGACAGCCGCCCGCCATAGATCAGCCGCGCCAGCATGTCGCGGCCGAGTTCGTCGGTGCCGAGCGGATAGTTCGGCGTGCCGATGTGGCGAAGCCTGCGGATCATCGACCCCTGATAGGGATCGGCGAGCCCGAGCCACGGTGCGAACAGCGCCGAGGCGAAGATCAGGATCAGGATCAAGGCGCAGGCCATCGACACCTTGTCACGGAGGATGCGGCGGCCGACGGTGGCCCAATAGCCACGTGCCTTGGTGGAAGGTGCCGCCTGCAAGGCGAGGTCGGTGATCGCGCTCATGCCGTTAGCCCCGCTTGATGCGCGGATCGATCGCGGCCTGCGCCACGTCGACCAGTAGGTTCAGGAGCACGAAGAACAGCGCCAGCACCAGGATCGTGCCCTGCAGCAGCGGCAGGTCACGCTGGAAGATCGCCGAATTGAGCAGGAGGCCCGAGCCGGGCCACGAAAACACCGTCTCGATCAGGATCGAGCCGCCCAGCATGTAGCCAAGCTGAAGGCCCATGACAGCCATCGCCGTCGGCGCGGCGTTCTTGATGACGTGCTTGAACACATCGAGTTCGCGCAGCCCCTTGGCGCGCAACGCCTCGACAAAATCCTGCGAGAGAATGTCGCCGGTCAGCGCACGCACCGTGCGGGTGACGATGCCCATGGGGATCACCGACGTCGTGACGGCCGGCAGCACCAGATATTTCATGTGTTCCCAGTCCCACGCCCAGGCAGCGGAGCCGCCAGGACCGGCGCCCACCGCCGGCAGCCAGTTGAGCTGCACGGAGAAGATGATCACCAGCACCATGCCGAGCCAGTAATGCGGCACCGAGACGCCGGCGATCGCGAAGGAGGTTGCGACCTTGTCGATCCAGGTGTCGCGGAAATAGCCGGCGATCAGGCCGAACAACAGGCCCAGCGTGAAGCCTATGATGGCAGCGGCAATCGCCAGCGTCACCGTGTTCTGCACCGCGCGCAGCACTTCGGAGAGCACCGGGCGACCTGTGGCGATGGATGCACCGAGATCGCCATGTAGCGCGCGCCACAACCACAGGCCGAATTGCACAGGCAGCGGCCGGTCGAAGCCGTACGCCGTGCGCAGCTGCGCCGCCAGCTCCTGCGAGGCATCGGCGGGCAGCACGGCCACCAAGGGATCGCCGGGCGTGATGTGCACCAGCAGGAAGCACACCAGCGCGACGCTGATCACGATCGGAATGACATAGACGATGCGTCTGAGGACGTAGAGAAGCACGGCTTGGCCTGACTCTTCCCTTCTCCCCTTGTGGGAGAAGGTGGCGCGCATGCAGTGCGCGCCGGATGAGGGGTTCTGTCCGCGGGCACAGACAGTTCAAATGAGGGATACTCGCCCGCGGAGACAACCCCTCACCCGGCCTCGCTGCGCGAGGCCACCCTCTCCCACAAGGGGAGAGGGTGCAGTGTACTCACCTCACTGGGTCATCGAGATCGGCGAAAAATCCACGAACCAGCTCTTGGGCTGCACAAAGCCCTTGATCTTCGGGCTCATGGCACGCGGGGCGACGTCGTGGGCGACATAGAGGAAGGCCGCATCATCGACGGACGCCGCGTGCAATTCGGCGAGTGCCTTGTCGCGTTCGGCCGGATCGAAGGTCTGCCGCGCCCTGGTGACGAGCTCGTCGAACTTGGGATTGTTGATGTAGCCCCAATTGTTCGACACCGGCGGCGCCATGGATGACTGCAGGAAGCGCACCAGCGCGAAGAATGGATCCATCGCCGCATAGGTGACGTTGGTGGCGTTGGCGCCATTGGCGGTCGGATCCTTGGCACCGCGCCGCCAGTTGGTGAACAGCGTGTTCCATTCAATGACGTCGAGCTGCACGTCGAAATAGCACTCGGCGAGAGCCTGCTGCAGGTACTCGTTCATCGGCAACGGCAGCATCTGGCCGGAGCCGGACGCCGAGGTCTGCGTCTTCACCGTCAGCTTCTTGTTCGGACCATAGCCTGCTTCCTGCATCAGCTTCTGGGCGGCCTTCAGGTCATACTTGATCTGGAAGGTCGGATTGCCGCGCCAGGGGTGGCCGGGCTCGAAGGTGCCGGAGGCCGGCACCATCAGGCCTGCGAGCAGGCCGTCGCGCATGCCTTCGCGATCGACGCAGAGATTGGCGGCCTTGCGCACGCGGATGTCATTCCAGGGCGAACCCTCGACGCGCGAGAACTGCCACGGCCAGACATGCGGCTCTTCGTTGCTCTGCAGCGCAAAGCCGCGCGCCTTGATTTCCTTGACGGCGTCGGGCGCCGGAGCCTCGACCCAGTCGACCTGGCCGGACAACAGCGCTGCGGTGCGGGCGTTCGCTTCCGGCATCGGCAGCAGCACCATGCGGTCGACCTTGGGCACGCGCGCCTTGTCCCAATAGCCGTCGTTCTTGACGAGTTCGAGCCGCTCGCGCGGCGTGAATTTTGACATTTTCCACGGGCCGGTGCCGGAAGCATCCCGGGCGAACGCCGCCCAGGCAGCCTGCGACTTCGCCTTGGCGTCGGCGCCCTCGGTGGCGTCATAAAGCTTCTGCCATTTCGCCGGGCTTGCCATGAACAGGTTGGTCAGGTTGATCGGCAGGAAACTGTCGGGCTCCTTGGTGGTGAGCTCGACCGTCATGTCGTCGACCTTGCGCGCCGACGCCAGCGTCGGCATGCGCGATGCGGTGACGCCGACCTGGCTCGCATCGAAGTGCGGCGCGTCCTGCTTGAGCACCTTCTCGACATTCCAGACCACGGCATCGGCATTGAACGGCGAGCCGTCATGGAAGGTGACGCCAGGGCGCAGCTTGAAGATCCACTTCTTCTTGTCGTCGTCATTGACCTTCCACTCGGTGGCAAGGCCCGGGATCAGGACGCTCGCCTTGTCGGCCGAGGAGAGATCCCACATCGTCAGGCCGTCATACATGGTGAGGCCCGTAAAGCGATTGCCTTCAAACCCCTGGTCGGGCTGGCCGAGGGTGCGCGGAATATCGGCAGCGGTCATGCCAATGCGCAGCACCGTTTCGGCGTTCGCCATTTGCGGCAGCACGACCGTAAGTGTCGTCGCCAGCATCCAGGCCGCCTTAGTCAGGCTTGTGTGAGAGTTCTTGTTACGCATCGCAGCAAATCCCTTCTTCTCAACTTCGGAGGTGACTATTTTCTATGCAATCGCATGCAACGGCTGTGCCAAGGCAAGTGTCAAGGGAAGCGGCCTCGGGGTAGCCAGACATTTGGCCGCACAACTCCTTGTGAGCACGCATACAAGCGTGGTTCTCGTGCCTATTCTGGCACCAAGCTTGCATTTTTCTGAGCTCCAAAACCCCGGCCGATGGAGCTTAGTTCATGCGCACCCGAAATTCGATGCTTCTTGCTGCCGCGGCGCTCGCCGCCGCTCTTTCTGCAATGCCGGCGCAAGCCGAAACCGTGATGCGCTACGGCATCTCGATGGCGGAT
>Ga0081540_1001265_pt1 | contig 22020 bp, 15 predicted proteins | sample TabmetS2T1R1_FD_71024 | JGI IMG/M metagenome (GOLD analysis project Ga0081540, IMG submission 71024) | Tabebuia heterophylla rhizosphere microbial communities from the University of Puerto Rico - S2T1R1 | ecosystem: Host-associated > Plants > Roots > Rhizosphere ... | reverse complement strand
ATCCTCGACGAGGGCTGCGGCGTCCTGGCACCCTCGTGCCGGGCCGGTGCCCGGACGGGGGTGGATCCGACGACGGGACTCAAGCCGAGCGTGTGGGTCTGGGACCAGTCCTCATCGGTCCCGGTCGCGCTTCCCGACGGAGCGGTGCTCTATGGCGGACTCACCTCCTACAACGGAGGCCGCGGACATCTCATGAAGGTCGGGCCCGATGGCAAGCTGATGGGCACCTACGACTTCGGATGGGACGTCACTCCGGCGGTCTGGGTGCACAACGGCACGTACTCGATCATCACCAAGGACAATCACTACTTCCGCCCTCCGAACGCCGAGGGGCCGTACGACATCACCCAGCTCTCGCGTGATCTCAGGCCGGAGTGGAAGTTCACCTCCACCGAGACGCGCAGCTGCATCACCGAGGCAGACGGCGGTCTCACCTGCACGACCGGCGAGCACCCGGACGGGTTCGAGTGGTGCATCAACGCGCCAGCGGTGGGACCGGACGGAACTGTCTACGGAAACAGTGAGGACGGCCGCGTCTATGCGATCCGGCAGGGAGGACAGCTGGTCAATCAGCGCTTTCTCCTCCAGTCGCTCGGGGCCGCGTATACGCCGATCGTCGTGGACTCGACGGGAAGGGTCTACTCGATGAACGGCGGGGTGATGACCGTCGTCGGCCAGTAACCCTGATCGAGTGACTCAGCTGGTGGCTTCCTTCGATGGCCAAACTCGCCGGAACGAGAGCCCTCGCGCCTGTCGCTGGACGAAGTAGTCCCTGACTGGACGGGTGACGAAAGTAGTTGCCCCGAGACCTTCTGCGAGAAAGGCTGCCCGCCCGACGAGCTTCGACTCGTCGAAAACGTATCTCCGCACCGTGACGATGATCGTTCCGGCGGTGCTACAGTCGCTGGTTGCCGCATCGAATGCGCCGGGAGCCGTCAGGATCGATAGCACCCGATGAGGGAAATCGTTGCGGATTACCTCGAGCTCCTCGTAGTCAACGTCACGCCGTAAGGGGAGCCCATTCATGAACTCAGGACGGACGAGGAGAAGGCTCTGGCTGACGTCCAGATCCGGAATGGGAAACTTCTTGCGCCCCTCGTTCGTTTTCCACCACGCCTCGGGCACTTTCCAGGAACTCTGACGTACTCCATGCACCAGACTTACCATCCGTCCTTCAGAGTTCCTGACCCAAGATCCGGCAAAACCTTCGGCCGGATCGATTTCGAAGATCTCCATCAGTGGTTCCTGGTCAGAGTCAGAAGGTGTTCGTGAGGAGGTCGGCCTTGATTGTTCTGAGGATATCTTTTGCTTGTTCTGCGTTCGTGGCTTTTTGGAGGGCAGTCAGCACTTTGCGATAGTACGCCCTCGTGTGCAGTGTCGCGTGGACCGCTTCCGGTCCTGGTACCTTGGCGGTGTCCCTTAGCCAAACACCGTTATACTCTTGCTGGATGTCCAGGTTGAAGTTCTTGAGAATATCTCGAATATCGTCGCACTCTGGAAAACGACCGTCGTTCTCCGGCGCGATGTGATGCCCCCTGTGCCCCGGGCTGGGTCTCGGCTGCCCGGCGTTTTTGAGATTCTTAGCCAAAGCGCTCTCGCGCAGCGTCGCGATGTTGTTGGCGGTGTTGATTGCTCTACCAACGTTGTAGATGCCCACCGTGATCTCAGCTGCGGCGGCGCCAATTCCCACCGCGGCGAACGCCAGGCTCACCCCGCCCGTTGCGACCGCCGCGAACCCTCCGCCGATACCCGCGCCCAGACCGGTCGCGATTCCAAGCGCAATCTGGCCAACCCCGATGACCGCCTGGCCGATCGCTCGACCCATCTGAACGTCCCGGTCGTCTGCGTTCCTTGGGTCGAGGAGCATGTCTACCCAGCGGGGTAGAGGGATCAACGAGTCGAGCATTCCAGCGAAGAGGCCCGTCGCCCTCGCAGCGATGTGGCCGGAGGAGCCACCTGCGACGTCGTCGAGTTCCTCCTGCGCCAGCTCCGGGTCGCTCTCTTCGGGATTCGGAGCCGCGGCCTTCAGCTTCTTCGGGGCTTCGACCACCGGAGGAGCCGGAGGCAACAAGGAGGGAGGGCCGATGTCGAATCCACCGCCCTCCCAAGGACTGAACCCGCCCGGCGGTACGGGCTGGGCAGGGACGTCCTCTCGTCCATCCGGGTCGATGCGCGTCGCCGGGCTGTTGCTCCCATAAGCGTATGGGTTCACCCCCGTGGCCGTCAGGCCGCCCAGCGACGGGTCAGGACTAAGGAAGCGGGCGCTGACCGGGTCATAGAGGCGTGCACCCATGAATACGAGGCCACTGGGATCGTCTCGCTGGCCGGCGAAGCCGTCACGGACGGTGCTTGGGGTGGTGTCCGACTGCGAGACGTTTCCCGGAGTGCGCTTGCGACCGAATGGCTCATAGAGCCTGCGCTGATTCAGTCCTCCCGAGGACGAGGAAACGGCAGCGACGCTGCCGATGTGGTTGTCGTGCACGTACAGGAGCGTGACGGTGCCGTTCTGGACGGTCCTCTGCGCGACCTTTCGTGGACCGGCCTGGATCGTGAACACGTCCGAGGTGGTTCCAGAAATGACACGACGTTCGTAGTTGGGCGCGCCGTACACGATGTTCTCCCCAGGGCGAGACTCGCTCGCCCGGGATCCGTCTGCGTAGAACGCGTAGGCCGTCGTCGTCCCAGAACTGGTGACGCTGACCGGTCGGCTGAGCGCATCGAAGGTGACGATCCGACCGGGTCCGGATGTCTGGTTCCCTGCGAGGTCATAGCCGAAGGCTGCGCCGTTGAGGCTCGAGACCTGATGCGGGCCGAAGCCGGCCTGTCCCGAGAGGAAATGCTGCGTCGGCTCCCCGCCGACATTGACGATCTTGTCCTTGAGATTGTCGAAGGCGTCGTAGGTGTACGTCCAGCTGGCGTTGACGCAGGTCGAGCCGTTCAGCGCGGCGAACGTGTATCCAGACACCCGGTTTTCCGCATCGTAAGTGAAATGCTCGCTGCTCCCCACGGCGAGGTTGTGCCGCCAGGCGAGGTTGCCAGCCGGGTCGTACTCGTACGCCTCGTGCTGGATGACCGTGGCTCCCTTGGTAGCCTGGGAGAATCGAAGAAATCCTTCGGAGTCATAGCGGCGTGTTCCAATGACTTGGCTCCCGAAGGTTTCCTTCTGCAGCTGTCCTCCAGGCTCGACCTCATTGAGCGTCCACAACTTTGCCGGCGTACTGGTCGTGACGTCCCACAGCTCGGACAGATCACCTGTCGGCGCATAGTGAAATCCCACGGAGAAGCGAGGCTGGGACGGGATGTCGGGATAGCGAATGACACTCGGTCTGCCGAGCGTGTCCCGCTCTGTGGTCGTGATGAAGTCCTCGGCTCCGACGTGTCGCGTCTCAGAGACGACCTTCCCGCTGGAGTCGTATCCGAAGGTTACGCGGGCTAGGTCCGGCGATTCGTGCCAATGGAGCTTTCCGATTCCATTGACGGAGGTGTCCCAGGTAAACTTCTGCACTCGGGTTTCTGTACCCTTCACCGCGGTGGCCGTCTTCGGCCGCCCGAGTCCATCGCGGACATAGGTCGTCTTGGCTCCACGCCCATCCGTGGCCGTAGCCAGCTCATCAAATGCTGAGAAGGTGTAGGAACTGTTCCCGCGATCCGGATCCTGGATGGAGCGGATGCGACTCCAGGCATCGAACCCGTAGACGACGGCCTGGGTACCCGTGCCCGCCGTTACCTGTCGGATCACGTTGAAAGGCCCGTAGTCGTAGGTGGTCGGGTGACCGCTCCCGTCGGTTACTTTCACGACGCGTCCCCGCTGGTCCGCGAGGTACTTCACCGTCCGCAGGTTCTCGTCCGTCTCGGTTCGTTCCAGTCCTGTGTACGTGAAGCTGAACACCGCGTTCAGCGAGTTGGTGCGCCGGACCAAGCGCCCTGCACGATCGTAGTCCAGGACCGTTTTGCGAACCTTGGTATCCCCCACAAATCGGGGAGCCGTGACCTCGCGCACGCGGCCCAGGGCATCGTAGTGCGTCTCGACGATGCTCGTTCCCGAAAGCTCTATGAAGTCACGCTCCACCTCTCGCCCGAATTGATCGTATCGGAACGTCTCGACGGGCCCATCGTCCCTGGTGATCGTCGCACGGGCCACGGAGTTCACCATCGGATCCGGGACGTAGTCACTCTTCTCACCAACGATTCCCGGACGGCTGAGCTGCCGTCTACGACCGAATCCGTCGTACTTTGCCGTCGTCTGGACGCCGTTCTCATCCTCGAGCACCGTCGGGACACCCAGGCCGGAGTGGTAGGCCACGCGACGCACGTGGTTCATTGGATCGGTCACGACCGCGGGCCAGGTTCGATCCACTGGATCGTAATCGAAGATCCACGTCCGTTTGGCGCCGAGGAGGTCCGACTCGTCCGCCTGTTTCACCTGGCCGAATGCGTCTCGCTGATAGACCGTGAACTTGTAGAGTGCCGCCTGTTCGGGATCCGCGCCATTGCTCTTTTGTGGCTCGCGAATCCTCTCGCTCACGAGCTTCGTACCAGTGACGTAGTGCGTTTCCGTCAGCCGGACTCGACACAGGGGGCCCTCGGTGCACGCGGGAGGGCTCACTCGGTTGTACGTGACCGACACACCCGCAGAGGCCGAGAGCGATGTCTCTCTCTTGGTTCGGCCAATGAGCCAGTTCGCTTCGTCGTCCGGGAAAAGCTCGATGTGACGGATGTCCTGGTCGCCGGCCGGGGTACTGAAGATGTCGTAGAGGACATTCCCGTTCCGGTCGCGCCCGATCTCGTGCGTCGTGGTCGCCACGACCCCACACGCGAGATCGCTCTCGAGGCATGCCGTTCCTCTCCACTCCCGATTCACCTCTACGGTCTTCGTGGAATAGGCGAAGTACGAGGGGACAGTTCCAAAGGTGCTCTGCTGCTCCGTCAAGGTTTCCGTCTGGTCCACGGAGAGAACGGTTCCGTCGTCCAGCCGCGTGATCACCTGCTCGTGCTCGACCATCCCCACGAACGGCCGGAGTGAGGGATTGCTCATCCCAGGCCGGAAGCTCGCGAACTCGAGCACGTCGGTCGTCGCGGTGTCCGCGTTGGTCATCGTGATCTTCCGGAAGCCGAGCCATCCAGGGCCCTTCACGTCGAGTCTTGCGTCCTCGTAGGTGTACTGAGTCGTGTGCGTTCCCAGCGGGTCTACGACCGATGTCGACGAGACCACGAATGGGCCACGCTTCAGACAGACCTGCGGAAAGGTGCAAGCAGATCCCGGCGTATAGGCGTCGCCGAGCATCGGCTTGTACTCGACGGTGTCCTTGCGGCCCATTCCGTCAGTCACATCGAGCAGCAGCCCCCAGGGGCGAGCGCCGTTCCGTGAGAGCACGGTCGGAATCTTGCCGTTCAGGATGAGAAGGTCTGCGATCCCATTTCCATCGTAGTCCAGGACTTGAGACTGGGGGAGCAGGGCTCCCGTCTGCTGAGGGGCCCCGAACACAGAGAATTGAGTCTCGACGAGGGTCGCGCCACGACTCAGCAGGACGTTTCCGCCGCCGGACCAGACGTCCACCCTTCCGTCCAGGTCGAGATCGAAGAATCGTGGACCGGTATCGACGTCCTTGCTCTGTGGCCACCCGAACGATGGAAGAATGAGTGGGGAGAGGAACCCGGCCCCTGTGTTTAGCGCGAGCTGTCCCTCGCCGCCGCCGTCGGTTCGTGCGGTGACCGCGTCCTCCAGCCCGTCTCCATTTACGTCGACGAACCACGTCGAGCGTTTTGGACTCAGAAGACTCCCGCGGACGAGACCAGTCTCAGTGATCTGCAGCGCTCCGGAGTCGTCGATGCTCAACCCGGAGTACGAGCTCCGGTAGGCACCACTGGTGAAGCTCGCGACGAGGAACTCGGCAGTTCCGTTCGCGTCCATGTCGACTCCGAGATCGGAGCCCAGATCGTCAAGGTTATTGAGATTGACGGGTGGTCCGAACCCGAGTGTTGCGCCGGAACTCGTGTTGAGCCGATAGGTACTCGTCCTTCGCTGTCCAAAGATGACGTCTGGGAGGGCATCCCCGTTCAGGTCGGCGTAAACCCAGTCGAGATGATTCGAAGCTGGAAAGAAAAGCCGGCCGCCGGCCGGACCTTGGAAGTACCCGTTGTAGTAGTTGAAAGTGTCAGACTCGACCCAATCGATATTGGAGCCGTTGAAGACACCGGTCTTCCTGACGATTGGCGCCACGGAGTCAACGATGTTGTTGTTGGCACCGGGCTGGTCCCCGGTCGAGGAACCCACGATCAGCTGAACGATCTCGGATTTTCCGTCCTTGTTGAGGTCGACGATACGCAGCGTGGTCTGCCCAGGATTGTTCAGCGTGATCTGAACGGGCGCAGCGAAGCCCGCTCCGGTGCTCAGGCTGAAGTACCAGTTCACGTGGCTCGGATTGTTGTTATCCTGGAGCTTGTAGACAAGATCGTCACGCCCATCGCCGTTGATATCGCCCACAGCAGTACGGATGAGCACCGACGACGTCGGAAAGCCGAGCGCGGCCGGATCGATCCCGGTCGAGACCGCCGAGAACTGATTGTAGACCGTCTGTTCGTAATGGAACGTGGTCGGAGCCTTGCAAACCCCTGCGCGGTCACACTCCTTCACCGATTGCAGGATCTCGCGAGAGACTCCAGAGTCAGCGATGTAGCCGAAGACGTAGCTCTTGATCAGAGCGGTCAGGGTCGGATCCGGCCCGGAGATCTCGATGGACCGAACTCGCTGCGCGGCCTCGAAGCGCATACCGCCAACGAAGCGGATGTCGGAGTACACACGCGGTTCGTACTTGAAGGTAACGAACCGGGTCGGAGCCGTGGTGCTCGATCCGGTGTACGCGATCTGTGTTGGCCGGAGATCGTACGCGGGGCCGCCCAGGACGGCGTTGTTCGCGGTCATGACATCGAACGCGTAGGTGACCGTCAGGTAATTTCCGCTTCGATCCGCGAGACGCTCGAGCGCCCAGCCCAGGCGCACCTGACGGTTGGACATCGTCGTGATGTCCTTGGTCGGGTCCGCTCGCGTTGCGCGCAGCGCATTCCCCTCGATTCGCGAATGGTAGGTTCCGGGGGTTGCGCCAAACGTCCCGATCCGGCCGTCCCGAAAGTACACGGTAAAGTAGCCGGGCCCCTGCGCATCAACGGGTCCACTCACGACCTTGACGAATCGTTCCGAGACGGTCCGATAGACGGCGCCCGCTGCCCCGTAGCTTCCGCTGATTACGGTGAGCGGCTCGCCATCGAGACAGAACTGGTCCAGGGAGTCGAACTGAACGCTCCGGTGCTTCCGGTTGATGAACGGGTTCGACTTGCATCGGGTGATCTGCGACAGCCCTGTGAGCGCCCAGCCCGCGCCGAGCACTCCACCGCCGCCCACGCCACGGCTGTTGTAGACGAGGGAGAGATCCGGAGACATCCCGGCACGTCCGGCAGGCGACCAGAGCGGGATCGTGTAGGTGGCCGCGCCGTCGCGGCTCACACCCACGTGGCCCTGGAGCGCCCCCGCCGCCAGCCCCGTCGTGGACGAGACGGAGGTCGGCAGGATGGAATCGGTTGGCGGGGAGAGCGGAGTCGAAAGCGCTGCCCTACGGGCCGTCACGGCCGGTGGGTCTAGCTCATCCGGCCCGTCAGGTAGGTGCCCTGCGCCACACGAGAGACAAAACGCAAGGAAGATCCAGGACCACAGCTGCCTGTCGAATCGCAAGGGAACGCGCCTGCACGATCTCGCGTATGGCCTGCTCCGTTCACGAGCCATTTCATTCCCCCGAAGTATTCTTCAATACGATGAAGCCTCAATCCGTCATGGACAGGATTTCGCCTGGCGGCAGGCGTCGTTCTCGTCGATCCGTCCGTCGCAATTGTTGTCCAGCCCGTCGCAGAGCTCGACGGGGTCTGGCTGCGAGCACGCTGACCATGCACCGCCTGCGCAAGTCTTCTGGCCGGCGACCCCGCAGGAGTTGCTGCAATTCTGCGTCAGGGACCGCGGGACCCCGGATCCAGGAGCGTCGTCAACGAGGCCGTTCAGGTCGTCGTCGCAGTTGTTGCAGGTCTCGGCTGCGCGGCAGAGGCCGTCTCCTCCCGCCCCACAGTTGGCCTTTCCGCTGGACCCGCAGGCGGTCGTGCAGAGCGCGCCAGTCCCGCCACGGGCCTGCAGCCCAAATGGCTGAAAGTGGCAAACGAGCGCGCCGCCGGTACATGTCGGGCTCCCGCTTGGGTAGATCCAGACCCCGAGCGCATCATCGAGCATCAATTTGTTACACGCCGGCGTCGTGCACGTATTGTTGGAGATATCGCACGCCGAATACTGGCTGTCCCCCTGGCAAGTCTGCGTTCCGTTGTAGCCGCAGGCTGTGCACGGGAAGGCCAGCACACCGACGTCGCAGGAACTCCAGGAGCCATTCGCCTGGCAAGTTCGAGTTCCTGCGACCCCGCACCCCGTGCACTGCCTACCCGTCGTAGAGACACACGCAGCAAAGGTGCCGTTCAGATTGCAGACCTGCTTCCCGGCCGACCCGCACTCCAAGCAATCACGCTTGGACGTGCTGGTCAGGGCGCACTCTGTCAATTCGCCGTCACAGATCTGCTGTGTTCCAGAGCACCCGTTCGCCATCGTGCATGCCCGTGGAGGCAGGCAAACCGGACAGCCTCCGACCGGGCACGCGTTCTCGGTCGGAGGGGGTTGCTTGACAATCGTGTCAGCAGCGGAACCGGAACTCTCGCCGGTCACCGGAGCGACGCTCTCGGGCGACTTCTTCCGCCCCTCGCCGCCGCAGCCCGCGAGAGCCAGCGAAACGACCCAGACGAATTGACGATGCACGGAGCCCCCCCCGTTTCGGCGCGAAGTGTGCCCACCCTCCGAGCGAGCCGTCAAGCCAACTCTCGAGAGGCCGTGTGTTCAGTGAGGACGGAGACGACGAACCCCCGACAGCAGCCACGCCTTTGAATTCGCTAGGGAGAGGTCAGGACAGACGGCGCCCCGTCATCCCGCGCTGCCGGACGTACCCCAGCGCGTCGGGCATCACCGAGGACACGTGCTTGAAGGGGAGCGCGAGCGGAGGCTGGCGCGCGATCAGCTCACCGGCACATGCCGGCAGGTCCACGATGCGGAGCGGCTGCAGCGGGGCCTCGGCAATCCAGTACGGCCCGCCGTCGCGATGGGCGGCGAACACGAAGAGGCCGCGCTCCACGAAGGCCCGCCAGCGGTCTGCGCGCTCGTTCCCCAGCGGGACCCCGAAGACCGACCGCGTGGTCGGAGGGATGCCGAGGATCGCGGCCAGGACCCTGCCGTGCTCGTCGATCTCGTCCAGCTCGGGAGGGAGCACGTCCTCCGTGACGACCGCGGTGAAGAGCGCCACGTGGTCGCGGGAGTCCCGGGCCAGCCACTCGACCACCGATCCCTGGACTTCCTCTTCCACCGGAAGAGCATCGTGTGCTTCGTGATTTTCGAATGGATTCATGATGAGAGAAGACCGAGCTCGGCCGTGCCTCCGAGCAATGGGGATGAGCCGGAGAGCACCCGGGAGTGCTCCGAGCCGAGGTGAGTCTTGAGAGCTGCGGCGCTGCTCCACGCGCTGACCACGACGAACACGCCCTCGCTCTCGGCGAGACAGACGGCGCAGACCACGCAGCCGGGGTCCTTCCGGATCGCCTTCGCCAGCGCGCACAGCGTCTGGAGCAGCTCGTCGCGCCAGCCGGGCTGGGGCCTCACGAGATACGAGACATGGTGAAGCGAGCCGGACGGCTGCAGGGCAAGGAGCTGATCCACGAGAACCGTGGACTCGCGCCGGGGCTGCTCGTCGTCGATGCACTCCACCAGACGAAATTCCGGTACGTCCCTCGTACTCAGGCGTACCTCCGGACCGCGTCGATCAGCCTGTCGAGGCCGAACGGCTTGCGAAGCACCTCGACGACGCGCGGCCTCGTGGCAAGCGCGTGCGCCGCTCCGTCGGCGGAGATGAGGATGACCCGGAACCGTTCCCGGTCGGGCCGGAGCGCGATGGCGGCGAGCAGCTCGCGCCCGCCCATCCTGGGCATCCAGAGATCGAGCAGGATCAGCGACGGACAGCGAGGAGCATCCAGGAGCTTCAGCGCCTCGTCGGCCGTCGCCAGGGAGTGAACGCGGAAACCCTCGGCCTCGAGGGCCTGGGCGATGCTCTCCCGGTTGTCCACGTCGTCCTCGACGAGCACGACGGAGCGGGCCTGGGTGATGCCCACCGAGCCGGGTGGGTGGCCCGGATCGGCGGGATGCTTCTTGGCGGGGAACATGGTCTGCGGATTGATCTCCTGCTCGAGGCTGGTCCGACCCCCGGTGATGCCGGGGTGGACCGCCCCGGCTACTCCTTGTGGTGCGGACAGGGTCCGTCGGTGTCGCCGTGGGCGATGTGCCGATCGAGCTCCTCGGGGAAGCTCACGTTGCGGGTGTGGCCCTGGCCGCGCTCATGTCGCTCCAGGTGGCAGACGAAGACCCTGGGCATCTGGAGGACCCAGCCAGCGAAGAATTGCGTGCCGAGACCCCACCCGGTGATGACCGAGCCGTCGTCGGACATCGCCATCGGAGTCCAGAGCGAGAGGAACTGCTCGAAGGCCGTGCCCTGGCGCTTCAGGAACTGGTTGAGGTCTGCGGCGCCGAGCTCCGGGGTCCAGATGAACGGGGCCGGCGTCAGGCTGAAGAACGGGTCCCCGCTGAAGCCCGCCATCACCCGTCCGTCGCGGGACATGGCGTAGGGCCGGATCGGCGCGTCGCCCTCGACGATGGGGGCGAAGTAGTCCAGCCCCTTCCGGCCGAGCCGCTTCCGCCACCCGAAGCCGGAGTTGGGCTGACCGTCGATGAAGCGCGCTCCGCCGACGGTCTCCCCGTCGCCGCTCACCGCCGTGGCCTCCTCCACCTGCTGGCCGTTCTCGTCGAGGATCTCCTGGGGCTTCCCGTTCACCCAGACCACGGCGATCCGCCCGCCCCAGTCCAGCTCCTCCCAGCCGACCAGCACCGAACCGTCCGCGGAGATCTGGTTGGGACGTCCGTTGGCCGGTCTGCCGTCGGGAAGGAAGGTGGCGTTGGGGAGGAGCTTCGTGCCCGACCTGGGATTCCAGGAGAAGGTCTTGAAGTCGGTGCACGAGTTGAATGCCAGCCCGTACACCGTGCCGTCGTTGGCGACGCCGTAGGTCGCGGTGGTGTCCGTGCCGCAGGTGCCCACCGGGTCCACCGGGAGCCAGCCGTTGCGCTCGTCCCAGCGGAACGCGCCGAGGCTGGTGTCGTCCCAGGCGTTCAGGAGGTTCGTGGTGATGTACTTCCCGTTCCGGGAGATGCCGGTGACCTCGCCGGTGGTGGCGACGTCCATCGGAACGAGACCGGTTCTCTGCGTCCAGCGGAACGGCGGACCTCCGCGTCCGAAGTTCCCGACCACCGTCTTGCCGTCACCGCTGATCCCGTTCCCCCCGGTGCCGTACCCGAAGGAGACGAGCACCGGCGCACCGCGCACCCGCTCGAACTCGATGTCGGCGGTGAAGGCCTTCCCCGGGCGCGGCCGGATGATCTGGTATCCGCAGGGGTCGAAGCGCCGGGTCTCGTCGTCGTCGCGATCGTGACCACGGTCGCGTCCGGCGTAGAAGCGCTCCGCGCCCGGCAGGAACCAGAGCGGTGGCGTGGAGTAGCCCCCAGCCACCAGCGCGTCCACGTAGACCACGTACCGGCCGCCCGGCTTCAGCCCGTGGAGGACGAAGGTACCGTCCGGCCCGAACTGGCCCTGCGTCCACTCGCCGCTGATCGACGAGCTCGCATCCACGAAGGGGTCGTCGATGTTCCGGGCGACGACGTTGACCCCGGTGAGCGGAGTCCTCCCGTCCACGTCCAGGACCTTCCCGGAGATCGTCCCGAAGGCCCACGGCCAGCCGCGGCCGGGGTAGAGGTCGGAGAGGATCGCCCGGTCATCGGCGGTGTGGACGTGGCCCATGCCCAGGCCGACGTCGCTGAACGGCGAGGGATCGGTGAACGGGTACATCGTCTCGACGTCGCGAGGACTCAGGTCCGTCCGGTAGGGGAGCGTGGCGCAGCTCTGGGGACCGAGCGGCTCACCGGTGAAGGGCCCGTAGACGAACGAGGCGCCGTTGGTCTGGGTATGGGCGAGCCCGATGGCGTGCCCCAGCTCGTGGGTGGTGACACCCTGGAAGTGGGCGGCATTCGCGTCGTCCGCGGAGATGGCCTGGCCGTTGAGCACGGTCCAGCTCTCGAGGATCGTCCCGGTCTCGCCGTCGCCGAACTCGGGGGTCGAAATGCCGAGCACGTTCGGCCCCACCCCGAAGAAGTCGGTCATCACCGAGCCGTCGGCGTCGAAGATCACGTGATCTCCCCCGCCGTTCCAGGCTCCGATGATCAGATCTGCGTTCGCGCCGGTGATGTCGGGCAGCCCGAGTGCGGAGAAGTCACCCTTCACCTCCGCCCGGAAGGAGCTGGTGGGGACGGACGACCACTCCCGGAACCCGGTGCGCACCTGTCCCGCTCCGACCGCGTTGCCGAAGGTGACCGTCGCCGGATAGTTCACCCAGTCGATCACCACCGCGAAGTCGCCGAGGTCGTGGAACACCGGCACCGCATGACCCGCCGGGTAGGCGTAGGGCTTCCCGCTGGCCGGATCGACGATCAGCGGGCCGCCGGCGCTGGCGACCGAGGCCAGCCCGAGCACGGCGAAGACCGCGCAGAGACGGAGCGAGCGATCAGCGATCCGCATGGCGCATCCTCCCGTGCTCGATCCACTTCTCGGCGACGGCACGCTTCACCAGCATGCTGAAGCCGCGGGTGTTCACCGCGCCGCCCGTCGTCGCCATGACCCGCTGCTCGGGCTCGGCCAGCAGGCCGGGATCGACCACCACCCGCTCGAACAGACCCGCGTTCTCCACCGAGTTCGCCGCTCCGGCGCCGGACACCTTGAACTGTCCTTGTCCGAGCCCCGCCGTGGTGCGGAGACCGGTCCAGGCCGCGGGCCTGCGGAGGAAGAAGATGGACTCCTGGCCCTTGCTGTAGGTCGCCCAGGCGGCGGGCGTGACCATGAGGTTCACCCGACCGTCGGGCATCTTCTTCGGCGCGAGCAGGCCGAACTGGCGGAAGGTGAGCGCGCGACCGGGAGTGCCCTTCAGCGACTCGGCGATCTGCAGGGTGACCTCGGTGTAGGGGACGCCGCGGGCGTCGACGCCGTCGGCGAGCTGGGTCACCCGGCCACGGACGATGAGCTCGGACTGCTCGAGCAGCTCGATGATGGTCAGGTGCTTGCGGACGGTGGTCGCATGGACGGCAGCTGGCGCCAGCATCAGCGCGCACAGCAGGCCGGCGACCATCGGCCGGTACCTCACGACTCTCGGCATGGAGATCTCCACGGGTCAGGGGGGTACGGCCAGGGATGAATCGAGCGACGGGTACGAGGCGAGAAAGCCCACCTCGGCGGACGCACCGAGGAGGCGGGATGCTCCGGACAGGACGCGGAAGTGCTCCGAACGAAGGTGACGCCGGACGTCGGCCTCGCTGCTCCAGCCGCTCACCACGATGATGAACGTGCTGCTCTCCTCGAGAGAGACGGAGCAGACGAGGCAACCCGGCTCGCGACGGATCACCTCCGCCAGGGATCGGAGTGTCTGGAGCAGCTCTTCCCGCTTGTCCGGGTCGGGCGTGACGAAGCAGGCGACGGCGTGCATGGGGGGTTTCATTCGGCGCGGGAGCTCGGTTGCGGCGGGCTGCCCTGAGCAAGCGCGGCGCCAGTGCGCGCGCCGGCGACAAGCTCCCGGGATCCCTCGCGATCGGGTCCACCGAGGCGCCAGCACTCCGCGGAGCGTGGCCACGGAATTCCGTGGGCCACGACATGTCGTGGGGTCAGGTCGAGGTCGGTCGCCGGATGTCGAGCTTCTGCATCCGCGAGCGCAGGGTGCTCGGCTTCAGGCCGAGGAGCGCGGCGGCTCCGTCCGAGCCCTCGAGCTTCCACCCGGCGGACTCGAGGACGTCCAGGATGTGCTGGCGCTCCACCTCCTCGAGCGAGCGGAGAGCAGACAGCGTGGGCGAGCCGGACAGCTCGAAGGGTCCCTGCTCCGGAAGCCTCAGCGTCTGCCCGTCCGAGACCAGCACTGCCTGCTCCATCAGGTTCTGGATCTCGCGGACGTTGCCCGGCCACTCCCGGCTCTGGAGCGCGTCGATCACCGCGCGAGGTATCTCGAGGGACGGCTTCCCCAGCCGCTGACAGGCGCGATCCACGAAGGCCCGGGCCAGGGTGGGAATGTCGTCCTTCCTCTGGCGGAGCGGCGGCAGGCTGATCGGAAACACGTTGAGCCGGTACCAGAGGTCCTCGCGGAAGCGTCCGGCCGACACGTCGCGCGCGAGGTTCCGGTTGGTCGCGGCGATCACCCGGACGTCCACCTTCAGCGTACGGTGGCCGCCCACCCGCTCGAAGGTCCCATCCTGGAGGACACGGAGGAGCTTCGCCTGCAGCTCCGGAGGGAGCTCGCCCACCTCGTCCAGGAACAGCGTCGCACCGTCGGCCAGCTCGAAGCGACCCTTCCGCTGCGCGGTCGATCCGGTGAACGCCCCCTTCTCGTGCCCGAAGAGCTCGCTCTCGGCCAGGCTGGGGGGCAGGGCCGCGCAGTTCACCTTCACCAGCGGTCGGTCCTTCCGCGGTCCGAGCGAGTGGACGGCCTCCGCGACGAGCTCCTTCCCCGTCCCGGTCTCCCCGAGGATGAGCACCGTGGTGTCGGAGGGCGCGACCTGCCGGATCCGGAAGTGGAGGTACTTCATCGGGTCGCTCTGGCCGAGCAGCTCGCCCGAGCCCTCCACCGACTGGATCTTCTCGCGGTAGTAGGTGTTCTCCGCCTCCAGCCGATCCTTGAGCGCCGCGATCTCCCCGTAGGCCTTCTCCAGGGCCAGCTCGCCGAGCTTGCCCGCGGTCACGTCGGCGATGCTGCCCCGCACGCCGGCGGCGGTCCCATCCGGCAGGCGAACCGCGTTGCTGGCGAAGCGCACCCAGCGAATCTCCCCGTCATGACGGCGGAGCCGGAACTCGAGGGGAGCGGGCGAGCCGGTTTCCGGCGGGGCCTCTCGCCGCGCCGTCCAGGCCGGCAAGTCCTCCTCGTGCACCAGACGCTCCAGGAGACCCGGGTCGTGCAGGAACGCGGACGCCGCGTACCCGCTCACCTTCTCGCAGGACGGCGAGACGTACTCGAACGTCCCGTCGGCCCGCCTCCAGAACTCCCAGTCGTGGGTGAAGTCGGCCACCGTCCGGTAGCGAGTCTCGGCCTCTGCCATGGCGCGCTCGACGCGGCGCCGCCGGCGGAGCTGGAGGACGAGCCCCGCCACCAGGATGGCCTCCAGGACGATGATGCCGAGCCCGAGCGCGATGGCCCGGCCGTGCTGCTCGAACAGCCCCCGTTCCCGGTAGAGCACCACGCTCTCCGCCGGGAGCTTGCGGAGCGGCACGCCCCAGCGCTCGATCTCCCGCGCGTCGAACATCGGCGCCAACCCCGCATCGGCGACCAGCGGGACGGTCGATGCGTGCTCGCCAGCGAGGACCCGGAGCGCGAGATCGGCCGACACCTTCCCCGCGCGCTCCATGCTGACCAGCTCGCCGCCCAGGATCCCCGCGCCGAGGTCCTCGTAGATGACCCCGAACGTCGGCCGCCGGCTCGCGCGAGAGATCCGCGTCAGGGGAGCGGTGCTGTTGTAGTCCCGACCGGCCGCGTCCTGGAGGAAGCTGCCGAAGAGGACCAGCGCGTCGTCTTCCAGCTTCGAGACCCGAGCCTCGACCTGCTCCAGCGAGAGATCGTTGGTGTAGGAGATCTCGACCCGGCTGGCGAAGGGAGCGAAGAGCAGCTTGCCCTGCTCGGCCTGGCCACGCTCGTAGGCGCTCCCGCCGAGCACGACCAGGATGCGGCGAGTCTCCGGATAGAGCGCAAGCATCATCTCGATGGTGCGCGGGGCGTTCTGGGCGGGCAGCGCGCCGGTGAGCTCGGGGCGGGCTGCGCGCGCGGCCTCGACCAGCCGCCGGGCGACGTAGCAGGTCACCACCGGCACTCCCGGAAGGAAGTTCCGCGACTTCACGAACTCCATCGCCGTCGGGCCCTCGACGATCAGGAGGTCGACCATCTTGGTCGCGTACTTCTCCCGGTAGAGGGCGAGCAGCGCCTCCTCGTAGGCAGCTCCGGAGAAGCGATCGAGCCCGGTGTACTCCCCGTAGATCTCGACCGGTACCTTCGACCCGGCCTGGATCCCCTCGCTGAGGGCCACGCTGAGCTCGTGCAGGCCCGAGGCCTCCAGCGGATTCGAATAGAGGATGACGATCGTCCGCCGTTCGCCACCCGCGGCCGGATGCACCTCGGCCGGTGAGCCGGCAGCGAGGGACAGGAAGGTGACGAGGGCGGCGACGGCCGGGCCCATGGGGCGAGCCAGTACCACAACCCCAACCTCTCGGGCATCGCTCCCCCGGGGTAGGAGCTGACCCGAGGATCAAGTCCGCTCGACCCCGCTCGGGCTCGGCCCCCCGCATCAGGGGGACGCTCAGCCCCGCGCACCAGGGGGACGCCGATGTGGCGGCGCAGCGCGCCGCTCGACCTTGCTCAGGGAAATTCGGCTTCGAGCTGCTCGGCCGTCAGGTACCGCGGGGAGATGTCCACCGGGACCTTCCCCAGCCGCGACAGGACGCGCTGGCTCTCCGGACGATTCACCGCGAGCCGGTCGAGGAGCGCCTTCGCCCGGGGCTTGTCGCCGGTGGCCTCGATGGTGAGCAGCTCGCGCGCCAGCGACTCGATGGCCGGCGCGAACTTCTCGGGCACGAGGGCGAAACGTCCGTCCGCCGCGACCCGGTATGCCTCGGCGTCGAGGAGCCAGTTCAGCTGGACCGCCGTGCCCTTTCCGTGCGCCTCGTGGAGGCCGAAGCGGATCGACCTGAACATCCCGGCCAGGTAGGTGGGCCCGAGCGTCTTCCCCATCTCGGCCGGCAGCTGCCCCTCCGCGACGAGTCGCTGCATCGCCCAGACGCCGACCACGTCGGCCTTACACTCCTCGATGCTGCTGGAGAGCTCCTGGAGCTCCGCCCGGGGGGTGGTCTGCCGCCCGTTCACCGCGATCTGCTGCGGACCGATGCCGTGCATCAGCTCGTGCATGAGGATCTGGGTGAAGAAGGGGTCGAACTGAACCGCCTTGATCAGCTCCGGGACGACCGCGAGCTTTGCGATCGGTACCAGTGTCCGATCGAACTTCGCGAGGTCGATGTTCCGCAGCATGATCCGCTTGCTGCCGTGCGCCGCGACCGTGCGCTCGTCGTTCGGGAGGTTGTAGGCGGCCGTCTGCACCCCGCGGTTCGCATCGCCCGATGCGAAGAGGCTGTTCACCACCCGGATCGGGGCAAGCGCGCCGATCCTGGGGTTCTTGTACCGGTCCTCCACCGGGAGCGCGTTCTCCAGCGCCTGGAGCTGCGAGGAAAATCGCTTCAGCTTCTCGGTCTCCTTCGCATCCACCACGGTGATGTACGCCTCGAAGGCCGCCTTCTGGTTGAACCAGCCGTCCTCGTAGGTCTCGTACGGACCGAAGGTCGGGTCGATGGTGGTGTCCAGCTGCATCCACGCCACGTCCGACGGGGCGTAGTCGTCGTTCAGCAGGGCCGCGGCGCGCGCCTCGAGGAAGCTGCGGAGCGCCGGCTGCGCGGTGGCGGCAGCCGCCTCGCGGAGGAGCGCGGCCGCGCGTGCCAGCTCACCCTGGTACTCGAGGCTGTAGGGCACGACGGTGAAACCGCCGTTCGGAGCGCGGCGGATGGTCGTGAAGAATCCGCTCGCCTTCTCCCGCTCCTGGGAGGACAGGGTCGACAGCCAGCGCGACACGTCCTCCTTGCTCGCGCCTGCCGGATAGAAGTTGCCCGACGCCGGCTTCTCCGGAACCCCGGGGAGGAACGGCGCCTCGTGCGCGAGCCGGTCCCAGGGTCCCTGGTTGAGGAGGAAGAGGCGGAGCCGCGCCTGCCCCAGCGGCGTCGTGTCCCGCGCCAGCTTCACCATCCACGCCTCGCTACCCGCCCAGGACTGGCGCACGAAGAGCGGGTCGAGGATCCGGGCGGCCTGCACCAGGCGCGCAAGGGCCTTTCGCTCGGATGCGGGCAACGCCGACAGGTCGACCGTGACCGGCGTGGGGACGAGCTGGTCCGCCGCGGCCTTCAGCTCCGGCAGACCGGGCAGCGGTGCGGCGGCTGACACGGTGGCGAGGAGGCAGGCCAACGTCGACAACACCGGGATCCAGCGGATGATCGCGCCGCGATCGCGGCCGAGACGCAGGAGCGACGACGGAGCGTGGCCGTCGGCACGTGACGGAGAAGCGGTGCGGAGCATGAAGCGCCCGCGCTTACCACCCCGGCCGGGCGCCGTCAGCCGGAACGCCGGGAGAGGCCCAGGTGCGCAAGCACGGACTCCGCGGCTCGCCGCCCCGAGGTGAGCGCTCCGTCGATGCTGGCGTTGTCTCGGTGGTCTCCGCAGACGGTGATGCCAGCCGGGGTGCGGACCGGTCGCTGCGCGGGCTCGAGCGCCGAGGGCGGCTCGGCCGGGAGCGCATCGTGCACGACGTCGGAGCGGAGGAGCCGCCAGCCATCCACCGCGGCGCCGAACCAGGTGCGCAGCTGTGCCCGGACGCGCTGCTCGAGCTCGCCGGGATCGGCGTGCGCGCCGAGCACTGATGCAGACACCAGCGCTCTTCCCGCCGGAGCGTACTCGGGCGCGACCTCGCTCATCACCGCGGCATCGTTCACCGGGCCACGGCCCTCGCCGTCGAGCAGCAGCCACGGCCCGCGCAGCGGCGGCCCGGGTGCCTCGAAGGAGAACGCCGTCAAGCCCACCGTGTGCGGAGCGGCGAAGGCAGGCACCAGGCGTGCCGCGGTGAGCCCGTCGGTCGCCACCACCACCGCCGCGGCGTCGATGCGCCCACCGGACTCGAGCTCCACCGTCTGGGGGTGGACGCGGGCCACGGGGGTGCGGGTGCGCAGGACGCCCGCGGGAAGGCCACGGACCAGCTGGGCGGGAATGTCCTCCATCCCTCCCGCCGGGACCGCCGCCTCACCCTGGGCGACCATCCGGATGACGAACTCCAGCTTCCGGCTCGAGGTCGCGAGCTCCGGCTCGCGGAACACCGCCCCGAGGAACGGCCGGAGGAAGGCGTTCACGAACTCGGGGCTGAACTCGAGGCGGCGGAGCCGATCGTGGGTGGACTCGTGTGGACGGGCGAAGAGCTCGTCCAGCGTGCCGGATCCGGCGTGGGCGCGGAGGCGGACCACGCGAAGCTTGTCCCAGAAGGAGCCGAGCGGCGCGGTCGCCGTCCGTCCGGCATCGAGGGGACGGCGGAACGGGTCGGCGAGCGTATGGAACGTCCCGCCGCGGAAGATGCGAACCCCGGGAGCGAAGCGGCGGAGGCGAAGTGCCTCCAGGTCGAGCACCCGGCGCGCCTCGGGATAGGAGGTGAGGAGAACCTGGAAGCCGCGATCGACGCGAAACCCATCCACCAGGTCGGTCCGGACGCGTCCGCCCGGCCGCTCGCTCGCCTCCAGCAGCTGCACGCCCACGCCGGCTGCGAGGAGCGCCCGTGCGCAGGCGAGCCCGGCCAGCCCTGCGCCCACCACGACCACGCCACCCTGAGACACGAGGATGCAGCTCCGTTCGACGCTGGAAGGACGCGCGTTATACACGCCGGCCCGGTGGACGGAAGCCGGCCGGACGATCGATGAGCCTCGTACCTCTCGTGACCTGCGCCTCGGTGGAGGAGGCGGCAACGTACAAGGGCGTCCTGGACGCGCATGGCGTCCCCTGCGTCATCCAGGGCGAGCACCACCGCGCGCTGCTGGGGATGCTCGGGCCTTACGTGGAGGTTCGCCTGCTCGTTCCGGAAGGGCACGAGGCAGCCGCGCGCAGCCTGCTCCGCCCGGCGCCGAGCGTGGTCCCGGGGCCGGAGGAGCTCCCGGATCCGGAGCGCGCCCGCCGGCGCCGGAGGCTGGCGTGGGTGGCGCTCGGGGTTCTCGGCGGGCCGACACTGGTGGCGGCGATGCTCGGCCTGCTCGCGCGCTGCGGCTGAGCCTGGACGAAGGCGCTGACTGGCACCGGGGACTACCGGGGCGGCGCCAGCGGACCCTTCGGCGTCGTTTCCTTCGGGCGGATGGCGCTCATCGCCAGCCCGATCATCGCGCCCACGTCGCTGAGGTTCGAGGGGACCACCAGGGTGTTGGCGCTCTTGGCGAGCTTTCCGAACTCGTTGATGTACTGCTCGGCGACGCGGAGCTGCACCGCCTCGAACCCGCCGGTGGCGTTGATGGATTCGGCCACGGCCCGGATGCCTTCCGCCGTCGCCCGGGCGACCGCGAGGATGGCCGACGCCTGACCCTCGGCCTCGTTGATCTGCTGCTGCTTCTTGGCCTCGGATTGCTTGATGACCTGCTGCTTCTGCCCCTCGGCGGAGTTGATGGCCGCGTCGCGCTCGCCCTCGGACTGGAGCACGACCGCCCGCTTTTCCCGCTCGGCGCGCATCTGCTTCTCCATCGCGGCGATGACGTCCCGGGGTGGGGTGATGTTCTTGATCTCGTAGCGGAGGACCTTCACCCCCCAGGCCTCGGATGCCTTGTCGACCTCGCTCACCACCTGCCCGTTGATGTGCGTTCGCTCCTCGAAGGTCTTGTCCAGGTCGATCTTCCCCACCTCGCTCCGCAGCGTGGTCTGCGCGAGCTGGATGATGGCGAAGACGTAGTTGGTGATCCCGTAGGACGCGCGACGGGGATCCATCACCTTCATGTAGAGGATGCCGTCCACCCCGACCTGCACGTTGTCCTTGGTGATGCAGATCTGCTCGGGGATGTCGATCGCCTGCTCCTTGAGCGTGTGGCGGTAGCGGATCGCGTCGACGAAGGGCATCAGGAGGTGGAACCCGGCCTCGAGGACCCCGCTGAAGCGCCCGAGCCGTTCGACGACGAAGGCGTTCTGCTGCGGGACGACCACCGCGGTCTTGAAGAGGACGACCGCCACGAGGATCGCGACGAGGACTCCGATCACCAGAAACGCTTCGGTCATGTGCTTCCTCCGCCGGAGGGCCAGCCGCCGCGGCCGTCGGTCCCGCCCAGCCACACGGTCAACCCATCGATTCGCTCCACCGGAACACGCTCCCCGACCCGCACAGTCCGGTTCGCCCGGGCGCTCCAGGCCGTGCCCCGCAGCTCGACCTTGCCAACCTCGCCGGGTCGAACCTCCTCGGTGACCAGCGCCCACTCTCCGCGCATCTCCTCTCCGGGGAGCGCCGGCGCGCCCATGCCGAGCCGCTGCATGACCGGCCGCCGCAGCAGAAGCACTCCCGCGATCGAGAACACGCTGAACAGGAGCCACTGCAGCCACTCCGGTCCCGCCAGGTGAAGCACCGTGAGCAGGCCCACCAGGATGGCGGCGAAGCCGAAGAAGACCGCGAAGAACCCGCCCGGTGTGACGAGCTCGAAGACGAGGAGGCCCACGCCGGCCACGAACCACATCCACCAGATCACGGTGCGGGGACGCTAGCACGGGGTTCTCGCCAAAGGTCCCGTCGGGCGGTATGGCCGCGGTGCACGCATCCTTCGCGCACGCATGACCCCCGAGCCTCGATCCTCGAACAGAGCCACGCGTTCCGGCGAGGAAGGGGTTGTCCCGGACCCCGGGGGCGGCGACTGGCTCCGCTGGGCCGTCGGTCTGCTGTTCCTCGGGCTGGGGGTCGCGCTCGCGCTCAATCCACGGCGGTGCATCGACTTCACCGTTTTCCGCACCGCCGGAGAACGCTGGCTCGCCGGCACACCCCTCTACCGGGCCGAGGACGGGCCGATGCCCTTCAAGTACGCCCCACCGGTCGCGGTGCTGCTCGCGCCGCTGGCACTGCTGCCGCGCGGTGCAGGTGCGGTGCTGTGGAACGCCGGGTCCGTCCTGCTGCTCCTCCTCGCCCTCGCGCGGCTCCCCCGGATCGATCCGGGGCCCCGGAACGGCGACGGGCGCTGGGCC
>Ga0081540_1001264_pt1 | contig 22031 bp, 16 predicted proteins | sample TabmetS2T1R1_FD_71024 | JGI IMG/M metagenome (GOLD analysis project Ga0081540, IMG submission 71024) | Tabebuia heterophylla rhizosphere microbial communities from the University of Puerto Rico - S2T1R1 | ecosystem: Host-associated > Plants > Roots > Rhizosphere ... | reverse complement strand
GAGCCCGAAGGTGCTGATCCATGTTTTCGGTTGCAGTTTGGTTTTGTAGACGAAACGGGTACGCCGGTGAATGTACAGCTTCCATCATCAAGCCAGTTAATCTCGCATGTGGCAGTTCAACTGGATGGGCAGACGGTCATGCCTTTTTATGCAATGTCGACGGCTGGCAGATCGAATCGTGTTAAGCGGCCGCAGACGACGCTTCTACTTTTCGACATAAGCGGCAGCATGTTAACCGCTGATCTTGCTGGCCAGTCTCGCTTTGAAGCTGCTAAAGGAGCGGCAGCTGAGTATCTAAAGGACTTTTCGGATGGCCAGGACCGCGTAGCGATCGTCCCCTTCGCCAGTCGTAATATTGAAAAAACTATAACTGCGGCGCGGTTTGTGAACACCCGCGCCGAAGCTCAAGATGAACTGAACGCATTGCCACAACCACAGCCTCGCAACAATACCGCGCTCTATTCGGCAGTATACGAGGCAGTTAGGACGCTTCAACAACAGCGTCGTCCCGATGAAGAACAACCACGCCTGATCCTGCTGACTGACGGTACGAACGATGTGCAGACACAGGCCGGCGATGATCAGGGCCTACTGACTGGGTCGAGTGGACTTACGACCGCTGCAGCAGCTGTACAGCAGACGGGTGTCGACGTCCTGCCGATCGGCCTCGGTGACAGGCAGTCGATCGACGAGGTGGCGATGACGCGACTAGGAACACGTCCGCCACTCATTACCTTCGATCTCGAAGCACTCCACAAAGCTTTTAAGTTGCGGCAGCTTCCAAAGGACGGCAGCCTGACAGTCATGATTAAGGCCCCGGAAAGTCTTGCATCACGCACGCTCCTTGCTGGGCGGGTTGTTCATTTTCGCGCCAAGGTGACGTTGGGGGATGGCTCCGTACTCGTGGAGAATCGGCAGGCGTTGTGGGTTGCGCCACCAGTTGCGACTCCATCTTTCGAAGACGAAGCGACAGATGCCGAACAGCGCGCTTTCTTGACAGATGCACGTCTCGATCATGATTCGATCTGGCTCTTCCTGCGACCATTTTTTGTCTTTGCAACCTTGGCCGCGGTGCTCGCCATTTTGTGGTTCGGAGTGCCGAGGTTATTGTGGCCAGATCGATATGACAATCGTGCGGCCCGACCGGTGCGACCCGAGTACTGGCCGGGCACAGAGCCGATGACGCGACGTGACAATCAGGCTGCGTATCGACAAGCACCGCCCGGCTTCGAAACTGTGGGTCGCGGCGGTCGCATGCCTGTGCGTACCCCTGGCGATCACACGATTGTCCAGCCAGTTACAGGATTTGACCCCAATAAAACGCGATTGAGTTAACGGGAGGAGTGCTATGCCGATCATCGAAGTAAAACGTCAGAGTGTACGGCCCGCAGTACGGAAGGTTCCCACGAGTACCTGCGCGGTAACGATGCCTATGACGTTAGACCAAGTGGGACGAGAGACCCACTCCGATATTGAAGAACCGGAAATGGTGGAGTCTTTGCAGCATGCCTTTGAGACATTCAATCCACAGATGAAGTTCAGAGGAACGGCGGGTGCGGAGGAGACGGAGTTTCAGGCTGAACTCCGCTTTCGTAGCATTAAGGATTTTGAACCAGCCAACGTCATGACTCGCCAGGAGATTCGGGCAGAAGACGGGTCGGTAACCTACCTGAGAAATGACCTTGCTGATCTGAAGAACAATATCGATTTGATGTATCGACTCAAGGATCGTTGGAAGCTTCCGGCTGTGCGCCGCGCCTGGAGCAATCCAGAACAGCGCAGGCAGATCATCGCCGCTCTGGCGCAATTGAGTGATGAACTCGACAAAGTGGTGGAAGGAGAAAAGTAAATGGAGACGCTTACTAGATCTACCAGCGAGATTCTGGGAGATGCGCCAGCACGCGATGTTTTGCTGGAAATTTTCGCTGATCTGCATCCCGGCCTGATCGACGAAAACCGCGCAATTACCTCCATTTTCACGCCTCAGAGCGCACGCGAGTTTCTTGCTCAGCTTTCCGATGTCACTTCGCTCCTCAACGAAGAAGACTCTTTTGACGAGACTCTGGCCAAGTTGCAATCGCGGATCAACCAGGCAGAAGAGATGCGAGATGAACTGCTGCAGCAGGTTTTTGCACAGTTGCGACCCATTGAGCGGAGTTATCGCGAGTTGCAAACCTTCTTTGACAACACAAAAATCTACGACGGCAAACAGCGAAAACCAATCGAGCTATTCATATGGAACGCAGACCCGCGCGAGATGAAGAACGTATACAGCATGACGGTTGCCGCCGTTGAAAATTTCTGCAAGAAGCGCAACGATAACTTCAATTTTCGCGATGATATTTGCAATCTCGTTATTCCGGGATGGATTAATCAGCTTGTGCGCGAGCGTTTGGAAAGCATTGCGAACCAATGGGGCATTCTGCTCATTACCGACATCGATGACGAGAAATCGTTTCAGAATGTTGAACGGAATTTCCGGGCTGGCGGCAAGTACGAATTTCTAAAACGTCCCGAGGATCGAGCCGCCGCCGATGTTGTTGTCATGGGTTATTTGCAGTTACGTCCCAAGCATTGGTTCGAGAAGACGATTGATAACGGCGATGATCTCTACGGTCCACCGTCGCTTGCTTTCGCCGGTGCTGTGGCACGCACAGATGACAGCGTTGGGATGGCACAGGGTCCAGTCGGTTCACGCTTTGGCCAAGTCACTGGGCCTGAAAAAGCGAGGATCGAGCCCCTCATTAGCGAGATGGAACACATTAGTATGGAGCGCCAGCTTATTCCGGTCATCCGAGATGCCGATAACAAGCTTTGCTTCTTCGGCTGCAGGACGCTCGCAGACGATCCCTATGGCGTGTACAAATTTTTCACCTCCTACCGCATCATCCGCTACATTGAGCGGTGCTGCCGGCATTATTTGCTGCAAGTAGCCGGTCAGGTGCTTACGCGCGAATTCATGGACGAAGCTATCGAGAAGCCGATTGCGCGCATGCTGCAGGAGCAGGTAGAGGCAGGCACTCTTCTGGACTACAAGTTGGAGATCGATCGCGATGCGAATAAGCGCATGCAGGGCATTTGCGACATTAAGCTCGAAGTTATGCCGACAGGACCAGGCGAGAGCTTCCGCCTCAAAATCGATACACCCGAGTTTGCTTCTGAAGGAGCAAAGCAGGCGTCAGCAGGTCGGTAATGTGTAATTGCTTGACGCAGGACAGGAGCCGAGCGTGTGGATATCGACCGCATCCTAGGCTTTCTTAGAAAGCAGCTCCACAAACAACCTAACGCTCAATCGAAAACCACCCAAGGCCAAGGAGAAGAGAGGACAACCCACATGTCAAGCCCATTGCGCAGCACAGTCACTGTAGATGGAAATAAGTTCGATGCACTGGCTAGCTCGGTGCGTTTTGCCACATTGAAGGATCGCGCCGGTATGCCAGAGATGGGAACGCTTTCTACGGCGATCAAAATCTACGTCGATTTTCACGATGACACAAACATGCCGCATAGCACGCTGCAGAATCTCTTTAATCTTGCCAACGTCGTAACACGCGACAAGATAGTCGATATGAAGGTTGAATACTGGAAGGATGACGCAAAGAAGGATGCTTTGTGCAGCTATAAGTTCAAAGGCTGGATCAGCCGTTTTGAGACAGCGAACCCCCTGCCGACTTCAACGCCAGATGGGAATGTCGACTCGAGCAGCTTTTCAACGGTGAATCACCTGCTCACGCTTGAACTCGAGCCGGCAATGAATCAGCAGAATTTCAAAGATATCACCATGGGGAACTAAGCAATAAGACGTATGTTCGTCCGCGGTGTTTCTGACACCGCGGGCATACCTTCAGAAATGCGCGCTTTCTTTTCCAGGAGCTTCGGCGTTGCTCTCTACGAGTCTTGAAAAGAATCTTTCGGCCCCATCGATTGCGTTTCCCCTGCGTTTGCGGCAAGGACAGTTGCAGAAGGCAGATGAGCGAGAGGCCTATCTGATGTTGGTTGAGATCATGGCGCGTACCCCGCGTGGCTCCTGGCCCGGTCACTCATCCTTTGGCTTTAGTGAGTTTTTTTCTGAGATCACGAAAGAAGGATTATCGCGAGAATTGCGTACCCGCATTGCAGAGACGGCTGCCAAAGAAATCAACGCAGTTCTTGCTGATCTTGGCCTCACACGGTATCGCGTCGATTCGCTGTTGCCTGATCCGTTCGAGAGAGAGTCGCCGAGCGGTGATGGGCGATGGATGGGACATGCAATGGAAAGACGCGGCGTAACGCTGATGTTGCGAGAAAACGGGAGCGACCGCGCGACAGGTTATGCGTTATGAATTCAAGTGCGGCAGAGATCGATCTGAAGCTTCGTGACGACTTCCATCGCTACCTTCGCGAATATGGCATCGAGACCTCGCTCATTGACCCGGTGTTGGCTGTACTCTTTCGTACCCTGGCGGCACAAATCCACACGCTCTCGTCAGATACCGACAGACTTAAAATGGCCCTCCTGGACGAGCTTTTGGACGGGCTCGGCTTTGAGCGTCGATTCGCACATCCAGCGCAATTGGTTGTGCGCTATGCCTGTCAAGGTGAGCCTGTGTACGTTAGCGCTGGCACAATGCTCAGCGGAGAACCGGAAAGTGGGGGACGCATGAATTTCACCACAGATTACGGGATCTCTGTTTCTGCGGCGCGCATTGCAGCAGCGTTTGTCTACCAGCGCCAGAGTCAAGATGTCAGCGGGCTACTGCGTTTATTGAGCGGCATTGAACTTCCGGCCGAAACCCTCCGTGCCGGTCCATCGTATGGTCCTGTTCCTGCTGACTTGGGTCTACATCCCGCAATCTATATCGCGGTTGAGAATTTAAGCCCATCCCATCTTTCACGACATGGGATATTTCTGCAAACCAGTCCGGAAGCGATGTTATTGAATGCCCAGGTGCAAAACGAAAATTGGTGCCTGGTTTCGAACACTGGCAGGTTCGAGGCCGCCGGTGTGCTGCGCCCACACGGCCTGAACGCAGGCCAGTATCAATTGCGGTGGCTTCGGAGTGCGGACGAAAAGGCACTACTTCAAGACGCTACCGAAATACCCCGATTGCCCGGTGGTTTCTGGCGAGGGAAATGTTTTGCAATGCCGTCCATTCCGAAGGAACGTCATTTTCAGTGCGAGGTCCCGTATGGATTGGACGCTCCTCTGCGAGCGATTTTTGAGCGTTCGGGCCTTTTCATCCGGCCGCGTGCATGGCTGCGCATCCAACTTGATCCGCGAGTGGAACCATTACACACGGCCATCTCAGCCGTCTATCTCCACGCGCACAGTGCTTCCAACGTAGAATGCGTAAATCAGACTGTACGCTTTGAGGAACACGGAACAACTATTCCTGTCAGTAGAGAAACAGGCGGGCGATCCTTCATGGTAGCCCCGCTGTCAATTACCGGCGAGAGTGGCGACACATACCTTCCGGAGTTCCAGCCCTCCTTTCAGTCTGGCGTCGGGCGCTACAAGCTGCATCAGGGATATCTCACACTGATGCCCGGAAAGATGCGCAACGGGCAAGATGAGACATATGCCAATGTCCGTCTCTGGATGACTACAGGAGCTGCTGGCAATCAGATGGGCGTTGCGCGTTTGCAAAGCTTTGCAAAGACGCCGGCACTCCATTTTTCGGCCGAGAACATCACGGCGGCGGCAGGCGGATCCGATGGTGAAGATATGCATTTGGCGCAAAGGCGATTCTCTGAGGCGCTGTTGTCGCGTCAGCGTTTACTCACCCGTACAGATCTCGAAGTCTCGATTCGGTCGTTCGATCGCCGGATTGCCGCCATCGATGTACATCCGGTGCTCGCCAGAAACACACACGGGCTCCGCCGCCTACATCGCATAACGGTAACAGCAGATCGCGACAGATTTGCCGCACCCGAGGAAGAGGCGCGCAATCTTGTTGCAGATTTGCACAATTTCCTCGCTGAACGGCTCCCACTCGATGTGGACGCGGAAGTTGAGCTGGCATGGGCATGATCGCCGCATCCACGCATGAACAGTACCCGCTGATGCCGGATTTCACGCAGGGTACGGCTGGTTTTGCCCATACAGTCGACTCGGCTGTGCATGTTCTCGACGCGTTAGGAATTTCTGAATCTCGGCTCACATTACGCATGGCTGGCCCGGGACGAGCAAGCTTGCAGATAGTGCGCCAGTCTCCATTGCCTGATACACGGCTTACACCATCCATGCCTGTTACGCTTTGGATTTCCGGTTTCGGTTTTTTTTATGCACTGCCGCTGCCAATGCGCGAGTCAGGTGGAGATGCCGAAATGGGCACTTGCGAGCTTTCTCAACTTTTCGATGATCCGCTACAGAAAGCAGCACAATGGCTTCGTGCAGGAGCGCCACTTTTCAAGATTGGCCCGGATAGATATGCGGCATGCCGTCGCTGGCTTGCACTTTTTGCTATTGATTCGTCGAACTGGCCTGAGCAGATGCTCTACTCGCTCGCTCTGTTGGCACCAACGCTGGCGACCACGGCTGGCCGAGAGGTTGGGATACGATTGGCGTTTCTCGTTCTGCTCGGCCTGCCAATTCACAAATTTCACTATTGCGGTACGTATCGTTTACTCCCGCCACAGGAGCATTCGTTGCTCGGTTCCAAATCAAGCCGTCTTGGGCGCGACCTGCTTGTAGGAGACCGTCAACTTGACACCGATTCGCTCACGATACAGCTAGGCCCGGTGTCGCTTGACACCCATGCCAGTTTTCAATCTGAACCCGGACTCAATTTGCTTCAGATGACAGCAGACCTATGCGTAAGTGCCTATCAAAAATATTCCCTTACATGGCTGCTTGACGACTTACACGAGTCGCCGCGCCTGGGCATCGCGGTGAGGAACAGTCGCATCGGCCTCAACTTCCATCTGGGTAGAGGAGCAAGCGCATGAATCTTGAAGACGTTCGCCCCAAGGCGGTCAACTGGGAATTTGGAATGCTTGTTACCCCTGAACATTTCCTGCGTCAGGAACGATTCCACGAAGCGACGATGCTCTGGATGCTGCGCTTCGCGCATGATAGTTTCGGATTGATTGGTGGAGGCCCGCGCCTGTCAGAGAGTGAGTTTGGTGCAGTACGACATGACCCAATTGTTACGCTCTCGGAAGATGAGCACAGGCTCAGCATCATAGTGACACAATGTCGCGGCTTGACTATGTCCGGGACTCCAGTCGAGATTGCACCTGACAATCCTCTCCGTCAGGATTTCAACAAAGCCGAACTCGATGGGGTCAGTGAGACGCGCATCTATATCGTGGCCCCACCCCATACATACACAGTGCTTGATGGTGTACGGGATGAACACAATCCACAGATGCAGACAGAGCGAATCCGAGCATATCGCTTGACATTACAGCCGCATGGCGAGGAAGCGCAGCATGCAATTGCAGTGAGCCGACTGCGCCGCTCCGACAACAGCATTGCTTATGAAAAGGACTCGAGCTTCATCCCGCCCTGTACAAATCTGACCGCCTTCAGTGAACTCAGCGCAGCTTGGCGGCGCATAACTGAGTCCCTGTCCTCTCTTTCGAGTCGCTTCATTGAGTTGCATCGTGCCATGCAGGAATACATCGAGCTTACGCGGGAACGTGGTATTGACGTCGCCATTGACCGTGACACACTCGAGTTCGTCAAGCGAATCATCCCAGGTATTGAAACGTGCCTCTATAGCTGTCTTAATCCCGTGCAGCCGCCTGCACAGTTCTTTGGCAATCTCCGCATGTTTCTTCAGAGTGCTGCTGTAAATCTCGATTTGAGTCCACCAGTACAACAATACTTTGACGCATTGAAAAATGCGGGTGAGACCGAGTTCTTGCCGCTGCTGGAGCAGCAAAGGCAGTTGTTAAGGACTTCAAAACGTTGGCGTGTTGAAGACGATCTGGGAATGGAGGTACGTGCTGTTCAGAATTCGTTGCGCAGTCTTCAGACACTCGAACGTGCGCTCGAAGGAAAGTACATCGATTTCCGCGTGAGTCCAACGCTCGACACGATGAATTTTGTCTTTGATCGGGGAGGCAGCGCACTCTACAAATTGGCAGCCAAGCCCGCTCGTTTGCAAGGCTTTGGCGATGAAATGACGTTCCACTTCGGAGGTATCCGGCTTGAGGGCCGCGAGAAGTACCGAATCATTCTCACTGCAGAACCGGAACATGAGTACATGGCGGATGTGCAGCTTCCCGTAGAGATTCGCATCAATGAAGGAAGCGGATCGCGTCGCGCGCCGATCCATGGGGTAGCGCAAGCGCGTTTCTCTGGACAGAAAAATGTTGAGTTCGACTTTGAAGCACCGGAGATTGCGACGGTGACAGACCTGCGCGTTTCCGTTCCGGCGCACTTCAATGTGAGGACGGCGTTGCTATTTGTTCGGCATCGTTTTTACGCCTCGGATTCGGAACTAACAAACACGCCTGTTGAGACATCGCTCCGCACAAGCCAGTCGCCGAGATTGCAGAAAGAAACTGAACCTCTTGTTGCTTCCGGACCTTACAGACCGCCATTGCAAGCACAACCAGGTCAGAGAAATCAATGGACTAGCCGCGATGAGCAGGAACACAGACCGACAGAAAACCCAGTGTCTCCACCACGTAGACGGCGCCTGGAATAGAAAGCGGAGAAGATTGCATGGCCATTCCATTGGATAAATTGTCCGCTGATTTTGAGGATACCTTGCAACGTGCTCGTCTATTCGCAGAGGAGCGTAAGCATTCCAGCATTGCTCCTGAGCATTTCCTCTATGTTTTGCTTGACGAAGAAACGCCGACGTCAGCGCATCTTAGAAGAGGAGGTATCTCAACGACACCTATACTCGCGGCGCTTATTGCGAGTCTCAATCGTCTCACTATGAACACACTTGAGCCGGGCAGGCGTCCTGTAGCTTCGAGTGGCCTTCGGGAACTGATCGAGCATTCACTCCACGAAATGGAAGCTCGGGGCGCTGAGACTGTCGAACCGGTCGACTTCGTCCAAGCTGCTTCGATACACGGTAAGGAAATTGCGAAAGTGTTGCGTGCCTCAGGCATTACGAGCGAGACGTTGACGGCGGCACGGAATAAGGGTGATTCCACTCGCGAGGTTCTAGGCGCAACAAAAACGAATGAGACAAATATTTCCGGCAAGTTGCTTGCCCGATTCACGCGTGACCTGACAGCACTCGCTCGCGACGGTGAGCTTATGCCGGTTGTAGGCCGCGATGAAGAGATTCGCCGCGTAATGCAGATACTTCTACGTAAGACCAAGAGCAACCCGGTCTGCGTTGGAGATCCTGGGACAGGCAAGACCTCTATTGCTGAAGGAGTGGCCCTGCGCATCGCCACCGGCGATGTCCCCGCATCTCTGAAAGACTGCAAGGTATTGTCTCTTGATCTCACAGCCATGGTGGCGGGGGCAAAGTATCGCGGAGAATTTGAAGAACGGATCAAAGGCCTTGTCGATGAGTGCCGTGTGCGCAGGGGCGAGATCATCCTTTTTCTCGATGAGTTGCACACGCTCGTTGGAGCGGGCGGAAATGAAGGCGGCATGGATGCCGCCAACATTCTGAAACCAGCGCTTGCTCGTGGGGAGCTTCGTTGTATTGGCGCAACCACCTTTGACGAGTATCGCGAAAAGATTGAAAAGGACGGCGCACTCGCACGCCGCTTTGACGTCGTTACAGTTAAGGAGCCAACGGACGATGCAATGATGCTAATTCTCCGCGGAATCCGGCCTCGCTATGAGGCATACCACGGTATTCGCCTGTCCGATGAAGCTCTGCGTGCTGCGATTAAGCTCTCGCGGCGTTATGTGCCTGCGCGCTTTCTGCCCGATAAGGCCATCGACATCCTCGACGAAGCCTCAGCGCGCATCCGCATGCAGAAGGAATCAAAACCACACGAAATCGATCGACTGGAACGTTTGCTGGCAGACAAACGACTGGAGCTCGAGAACGTGCCTAACGATGCGAAACAATTCTCTGTACTGTCTGACGAAGTGAGTGATCTCACCATCCGTGTCGACGTGTTGACAGCCGAATGGCTTGCGCAGAGGGATAAATCAGAGACCCTGCAGGCCACAAAGCAAGCGATCGAAGAACAAAACACGTTGCTCGCTGAAGTACAGGCAACAGGCGATATCACCCGCGCAGCCGAAATCCGCTATGGTTCGTTGCAGTATCTGGATGCACAGCGCAGCGACCTGGAGCGGCAACTTGAGGAGATTGCGAGTCGTGGCCCATCCATACCTGACGAGGTGCTTGCAGAGCATGTTGCAGAGGTGATTGCTGATCGCGTCGGTATTCCGATTCACCGCATGCTCGAGAGCGAACGCGAGAGACTGGTGAAGCTGGAAGAACGGCTTGCAGAGCGCGTCTTCGGCCAGCCTGAAGCAGTGCACGCAGTAGCAGATGCTGTAAGGCGCATGCGCGCAGATATCGAAACACAGCGCAAGCCCAACTCGTTTCTTTTTGTGGGCCCTACCGGAACAGGAAAAACAGAGCTTGCAAAGGCGCTTGCGGATGCACTCTTTGACGATGAGACATCTCTGATTCGCGTTGACATGGGTGAGTACAAAGAAAAGGGATCAGTCAGCGGCTTGATTGGCTCCCGTCCTGGTCTGATCGGTTCCGACGAAGGTGGCTATCTTACCGAACGAGTCAGACGCAGTCCTTATTCCATTGTCCTCTTTGATGAAATCGAGAAAGCACATCCTGAGGTCCTTGATCTGTTGTTGAGTGTGCTGGATGAAGGCAGATTAACCGATGCGAAGGGTCGTTTCTGTGATTTTTCCAACTCAATTATCTTGTTCACCTCGAACTTAGGTGCCCGTGAAGCGATGAGTTCGAGTGAGGACATCAGCGAACGCCGCGCAATCATTCTGGATGTAGTGCGAGCAACGCTGCGGCCCGAGTTATATAACCGGATCTCGCAAGTGGTTTCATTTGATGCGCTCACATCCGTTGAACTTGAGCGCATCGTGAGCTGTTCGCTCGAACACCTGCGCAGAAAGCTTGCAGAGGAGCGTGGCATTGAGATGCAAGCCCACGAACCTGCTGTCAAGTATCTTGCAACTATCTCCTACGATCCCGAATATGGAGCGAGACCCGTAGGCAGAACGATGCAACAGGTCGTCCTTTCACCGTTAGCCACAGCCTTGATTGCTGGCGAGATTGAAAACGGGCAGAAGCTGCAGATTGATTACAAGGAAGAAACGGGCCTTGTCTTTGATATTTTTCAGGATGCCAAAATTACTGCATAAAAGACAGGCCCTTGTTGCGGGTATTATGCTGCTGCTTTTCGTTGCGAACGTGGCAGCATCTGTGCCTGTCTCTTATCTACCACCAGATGAAGCAGCGCAAGGTTGGATTCGGCTCTTCGACGGGACCACGCATTTTGGATGGACTTCGGGCGGTGGTGAATGGCGGGTGAGCGCAAATGCCTTGATCTCTGATTCGGCACAGTCTAGCTGGGTACGCACGACTGCTTCATTCTCAGACTTTGATTTGAAGTTCGAAGCCCGTTTTGGCGGCCCTGCCACGTTGCTGCTGCGTGCTGATCCACAGAGCAAACCAGCGCAACCTGGTTACACTTTGTCGCTGAATGATGGCACCATCCTCGGAGTAGGCAGTGGGGCTGGAAGTTCCGCTGCCAATGGTTGGAACAGCTATGAGGTGCAGGCACATGGCACGAATCTGGTTGTGAGCCTCAACGGAAAAATCACGGCAGATGGTACAAGCGCAAAGAATCGCATTGGATACTTTGAGTTCGCTGCACCGCAAGGAACACGACTGGAAGTTCGTTCCATCCTTCTGAAGCCGCTGGGGCTCGACCCCTTGTATAACAGCTCCAATTTGGACGGCTGGAAGGCCGTCTCTGCTCCCGCCCCCCAGAACAAGTCAAAATTGCGTTTGCCGATTCCAGGCTTATCTAGCAAGCCCAAAGCTCCACCGAGCGTACAGTGGTCCGGGCAGGGAGTCATTCATGGACAGGGTGGCGTAGGGCAGCTTGAGTCGGGTCTTGTATATGACGATTTTGTCCTGCAGTTCACCGCTAAGGTTGCTAGCAAAGATGAGCGTGGCGGAGTAGAAATGTTTTTCCGCGGGACGCCGAACCAATTCGATTCTGGCTACGCTCTAAGTGCTGACGGCTCTACGGAACGACAGTTGCGCGATGGAAAATCATTTGGCATTGGCGGTCTGGTCAAATTGGAGAAAGCGCGAGATGCTTCGGCAAATCCAGGGCAATATTTTGCCTGCACAGTGGTTGCGCGCGCTCATCGTTTCTCTGTGTGGATCAACGGTGCGCTTGTCACTGACTACTATGACGCACGTCCGGAAGGGCTGTACCATTCTGTAGCCGGTCCGCTGGGATTTCGAATACTGAACGATAAGGCCACGCTTGACCTTCGAGACGTGAAAGTGGCGAGCCTGCCAAAAGGGCCTGAGACGCTTTCGCCGCCAACGCCGGTTGTGGCAGCAGTTCCAACAACGCCTGTACCAGCCGGAACGTCGCCCGCTCCTGTACCTATCATCATGCCGGGACAGTCTCCCCAAGAGAAGGCGCAGCAGGAACAGATTCGCAAGCTGACAGTCGACGCTTTGAGCGCAAAGACTCCGGAAGAAGCGGTTAGCATCAATAAGCAAATTCTGGTGCTCGATCCTGGAGACATGCCTGCACAACAACGCCTCGATAAAGCGCAGGCTGAAATCAATGCGGCCAATGCGCAACACGAGCATAGTAAGCAGGAGGAACAGGCTTCCGCCGCCCAACAACAGGCAAACACTGCACGGCGCTCCCTACTTTTACACGAGACGCAGGGCGCTGTGCTCAGAGGGAATCTCAATGAGGCGAGAGATAAATTGAACGACGCACAGCGTCTTGGCGCCAGTGGTCCTGAAGTAGATCGTCTACATGAGTTGATACGTTCAAGGATCAGAAATCGTCTTTTGTTGCGGACAGGCCTTGGTGGAGGTGGCGTTCTTGCTTGTGCCGGATTGATTGTCTTTCTTTGGAAACGCCGAGGAAGAAAGGTAACCGCATATCTGGTCGCGCTCGATGGCGTCGATAAGGGCAAGCGTTATCTCCTGAACCAGGAAGTGACGCATATCGGCGGTGTGGCTATGGACGGCGGTAAGAAAAACGAGGTACTTATTCGCGATCCTGACAGGCAGGTATCCCGCTTCCACTGCGAGGTGCATAGACGCGGCAATCATTGCTACCTCATCGATCTCAACAGCTCTAACGGGACGTTTCTTCATAGCCGGCCGCTGGAGCCAGGCGTTGCTGCCAGGCTGCACGATGGCGATAAGTTCAGCCTAGCGCAGGCTGCGGTTTTCGAGCTCCGAGTAGAGCGCCAGAGAACAATGGGCAGAACTCATTCGTCTGCTAACTTCTGACTTGCTTGAGCGCAAACCCGCTGTCAAAATTGCGCGCGATATGCGCTTGGCGGTATTCCTACCTGGCGTCGAAACATCCTGGAGAAGTGTTGATGCGTTCGAAATCCTGACGCAAGTGCTACATCCAGAATGGAACAGGTCGGCGAAGTTAGTAGAGCCTTCGCATGCTGTATCCGGCACTGAAGCACAAATTGATGTGGCGTCTTTCCCGAGGTCTTACGGAAGAGACTGCAAAAATGAGAGGGGCTCAATCCGACATCCCGCGCCAGTTCATTTAGAGTTATTTCTCCTTCAATGTTTGCGCGGATAAACTCGGTTACTCGTTTCATCCGGTAGGGAGCGAGCCCACCTTTGTATACTTGCATCCCACGGTGCGCAACGCCATCATACCGTACCAGAACTGCGGCGAGAGCCTGCTCTATTCCATCGACAAACAATCGACCCGACGGGTATCCATGCATTCGCTCTCGTTCAAGTGCGAGTAACAATGACGAGAGGCGCATATCATGTTTGGCGCGATCGGTGGGCGCCAGTTCAGCTGTCAGTGGCGCAGCTTCAACGGCCTGTTCAAGTGCGTTAGCAGACACCTGGACTGTTAGTGTTGAAGCTGAAGAACTCCACCGGAATCTCTGCTCACAAGCGCGTTTCTCGATTACGACGCTCCCCTTTGTCCTGGTCACACAATGGCAAGCACAGGTGCTGTTTGCATATTCCACCGCACTGCGTCGCAAGTTTAAAGTCACCACCTGCTCAGGGATGATTACCGTCTGCCAGTCACTTGCACGTATTTCGTGCCGTTCGATAAGCAGCGATGGAGATGGCGAGGGCGATCCTTGCAATGCAGAGTCAAACAGAGGTTCAGTTTCGCCATTACGGATCGCCATGATCCGCATCGATACACCGGAGAGAGAAGTGGAGAGTTTTTCAGGCATTTTCGCGAACAATGCGGCTGCGTGTTACGCAATGTTTAACGTTCAAATGACTGCTGTACTGCCAAGGCTACTCGATCCGTTCTTCTCTGGACCAGTTTCCCTGAGACTTTTTTACGCTAGAGATTAGATACTTCGGTCAACAAATGATGAAAATCCTGGTTAGTCCGCTTCATCTCGTCTAGCAAAATTGCTCCATAAATATTCCAACAATTCGAACTTCATTACTCATTCTCTGCAGAATCTATCAATAAATTTGTGGAAAAAGAATCACAAGATCCTGTTCTAACAAGTAAATAAAGCACGAATCGCACGGAACTAGAGCAGAGACAAAGTCAATAGTGCAGTTCAGACTGTCTTCGGAATCAGGGGCTCCTCTCACTTCCTTGGTGTTTCGGAATGGCTCGAAGTTCGCTATTCTCGAGTATTTTGGGGCAAGTCACTCTTGAAAGCCTTAAGACATGTAACCAAACGCGCTCCCCGAGTCTCTTATTGTCGGAATCGCCTTACACAAAAACCTAAATGGAGATACCAGAATGTTTGACATGAAGAATCTGACTCGGCTGAAGAAGCTCGACGAGAATGCACCTGAGACCATGAAAGCCTTTTGGGCTTTTGACAAAGAGGCGTTCAAAGACGGTGCCATCGATGGCTTGCACAAGCAGTTGATGGCGGTGGCCGTTGCGCTAACTACGCAGTGCCCATACTGTATTGAGTTGCATGTGAGAGCAGCCCGTCAAGCCGGTGCAAGTGACACAATGCTGACGGAAGCAGCGATAGTCGCAGCCGCGATGCGCGCGGGCGCGTCGATCACCCACGCGACGCACTTATTCAAGGAGTAGTAAGAGTAATGCCACGAAGCAGCGATGTCGCAGATGGCGCGTTTGCCCAGATAGACAAGCACATCGTCAAGCCTTGCCATCCCTCGGGCGCCCTCGATGTGGAGTAGAAGGAACTGCTTTCTGTCGACAGCCGTGTGAAAAAGGGGTGCACCATGACGTGCAGAAGGCGAAGGGACTCTGTTTAGGTTCATAGTTAACTAGCCGAACAGCAACCGTAAAGCTTGAGGAGGTCTTTCTGTCCCATCATTTAGATCAGGTGTGCGACTGAGGTCGCCGTCGACTAGTGCTCGGACGCGACAAACGCAGCGTCCGCCTCTTCCTCGATGTGCGAGACAGTTGGAGGCCGGAGGTCGAGGAGGTGGACGAGGTCTTTGCTGAAAAGCAAATCAATTGTCCAATCCAAGGCAACACGGACCTTCTTTTCGAGACGAGGCAACTTACTGAGATAAATCGTCCGCCACAGGAACCAGGCAACGAAGCCAGAGAAGTTGATTCCAAGAATGTTCGCAACACCCGTCCTTCGGCCGATGGCTGCCAAAAGACCCAACGTGGAAAATGAGAATGAATGCTTGGTACCACCGCGAATTGCGGCAATCACATTCTTCGCAACGGTTTTACCCTGACGGAGCGCATGTTGAGCCGTCGGTGGATACGGCCGGCCAGTCTTGCTGTCAGTGATCGAAGCGCAGTCACCCAGCGTCCACACACCCGGCCAATCGGGCACTTCCAAGTACTCATCGGTCACGATACGGCCGCGAGCCAATTTGCATGGCAGTGTGGCAATGAGTGGGTTCGGGGACGTTCCAGCAGTCCAAATTACTGTTTTGGTCGGAATACGAGAGCCGTCACTCAGGTCCACCGCATCTTCGTTAACCCGGACAACCTTTGTATTGACTCGAATCTCAACGTTGCGGGCTGCCAATTTCTTTTGAGCGTACGCGCCCAGTTTTGGCCCCAACTCGGGAAGGATCACAGCGCCCGGATGAGCCAAAACCACCCGCAGCATATCTGCCGTAAGATGTGGATAGAACCGAATCGATTCGCGCAGAAAATCGTTCACAGCGGCCACTGTCTCGGTTCCCGCAAAGCCCCCGCCCGCAACAACAATCGTTAATAAGTTAGGTCGTTCACCAGCCGCACATTCAAAATCTGCCTCTTCCAACAGATCGATCAGTTGATTTCTTAGATGAATTGCATCGCTCAGCGATTTCATGGTCATGGCCCTGTGCTCAAGGTCCGGCAGTCCGAAAAAGTTTGTGGTCGACCCCAGCGCGAGAACGAGATAGTCGTACTTAAGTTCGTGACCATGGCGTTCCGGACCATTCACGACCGTCACGTGCTTCGAGGCGAGGTCAATATGCTCCACCTCCCCATGAAAGAACTGTACGCGGCTTAGGAGCTTACGGATCGGGTTCACAATATGTGTCATATCCAGATCGCTAGCAGCGACCTCGTGCAGCATGGGGGTGAAGAGGGTAAAGTTCTCCCGATTGACCAACGTGACCTGCACACTGCTGTCACGGGCGAGAGTCTGTTCAAGCCCCAGAGCGGTATAGAGTCCACCGAACCCACCACCGAGAATCAAGACTTGTTTGCGAGTTCGGGGACTCATTGCTTCGGCCTTTCTTGTCATTTAGATTTGCGTACGCATGCCTTCATCCCACGAGGGGAATCGGCTGCCGGGAATAGGCAAACAGTTCGTCCGATTTCAGCCGGATAATGTAGATCTAAAATCTGATCGCTGCTTTGCTGGCGCGAAAACGATGGCGTGCTCGTTTCTCGATCTCCTGGAGTGCAATGCTGCAATTCGCAAGTAATCTGACATTGGACGGCTGATTTGGTCGTTCCTAACATCCCTTTCCCATTCGGCCTAACAGAATTTTAGGCCACAGCTACGTGGCCAACGTGGATGTGTTGCACTTCTCTGTCCGGTAAAAGGAACCATCAACGACAGGGTTTACAAAGATGCGCCATCGCGTGCGGAGGGCGCGGGACGGCTGATCCGCAGCTTCCGCATTCTGTAAATCAGGGACGTCCGTTTCAACCCCAGTCGTTCTGCAGCACCATTCCGACCACCTACTATCCAACCACTCGCCTCAAGCGCGCGGAGGATATAGTCTCGCTCTACCTCCTCAAGACTCGTCATGGATAAGTTTGACCCTTTGTGAGCACTGAAGGGTTCCAATTCGGAAGTGGGGGCCTGTAAGACCGTGTGAGGAGAAAGGATCACTGCTCGCTCAATAAAGTTTTGTAATTCCCGAATGTTTCCGGGCCAGCGATATCGCACGAGCGCATCCATCGTCTCGAAAGGGATGTCGTCGATTTTCTTATTCATCCGTCGAGCGTAGTGTTCCTTGAAATGCCACGCCAGTTTGGGAATGTCCTCTGTACGTTGCCGTAGGGATGGAACCTGGATCGGAAATACCTTCAACCGATAATACAGATCCTCGCGAAACGTCGTCTGCTTTACCATTGCTGCCAAATCATGGTGCGTCGCTGCAATCACGCGTACGTCTACCTTGTGCGTATGGTTGCTTCCGAGTCTCTCGAATTCCTGCTCTTGCAGGACTCGTAACAATTTCGCTTGAAGTTCCAGAGGAATGTCGCCGACTTCGTCAAGAAAGAGCGTGCCCTTGTTCGCGAGTTCAAAGCGCCCAGTTTTCTGCGCAATTGCTCCCGTGAATGCCCCTCTTTCATGTCCGAACAATTCGCTTTCCAGTAGCCCAAGTGGGATTGCGGCGCAGTTCAATTTGACAAGGGTACGTTCCCGGCGACCGCTCAAATTATGAATCGCGCGCGCAATGAGCTCCTTACCGGTTCCCGTCTCGCCCAGGATCAGCACACTCGCATCTGTAGGTGCTACTACGGACACCAGGTCCAACGCAGTCTTTAGAGCTGGACTGTCGCCGATGATTTCTCGAAACTCCGCGCGAATTTCCTCCTTGAGATAGAGCCGCTGTTTCGGTTCTCTATCTCCGATCCGTGAAAGATGAAATGGATGACTAACTGGGGGCGTTGCACCTACGGTGTGTCTCTCGTCATATCCCGTCACAGTAGAACCCATGTCTGCCTCCCTAACATACCTGCGATTCGCTCGCGGTCGTTCTCGGACACTTCTTGATGTCGGCGCCGTCCAGTTCTTATGCTCGAGTAGCGGAAGCAACATCAATCCACAAGAGCTACTTTGGAATAGTCCAGACGGCTAAACAACCTACGATAGAAGTGTTCATTGATATCTACTTCGCATGATCGGGGCCTCCGACTTTTCGGGGAACTGCCACGACGCGGCTAAGACATTTCAACTGCCAAAATGCTTCCTCCCGAACAGCCGTGCGTCGATTGAAAACGCACCAGGCCCGATCATTGCCAGAGTAGCGCCAAGTGCCCCTAATAGAGTTGCCATCTCTGGATCGCCAGGATATGCAAGAACCGTCCACACCTCGACGACTGCAATCAGGGCCCCCGCGAACGGAGTCCACAAACCGATCATTATGAAGATTGCCAATGCTGCTTCCATGGCGTGCGGGGCTATGGTTGCAGCCGTAGCTGTTTTCTTGAACAACACTGTCCCATCGTGAAGCAGAGCGATACCTGTGACCAGACGCTGAACAAGAAGCCCGAAGCCTGGCCAGCTGTCAGCGAACGTAGTAAAAAGTCGCTGCAAGTATGCCTCCCTGCGCAGGCTACGGTAATTTGAGCTATATCGAAACCTCTGATCGTCGGGGCCGGTGATCCGACTTTTGGGGGATCAGAGCGCGATGATGCCGCGCTTTAGCCCAATCGTGACGGCATGCGCTCGATCATTTGCATTCAACTTGGAAAGAATGTTCGTGACGTGGCTCTTGACAGTTGCTTCGCCGATACAGAGTTGGTCCGCGATCTGTTTGTTGGAATTTCCAACGGCAATCAACCGCAAAACCTCAATTTCCCGGAAGCTCAGTTCGTCCTCTGTCACATGCGCAGCGAGCTCGTTAGCGATATCCGGTGGTATTCTCTTTCGTCCGGCATGCACTGTGCGGATAGTTTCCAAGAGCTCTCGATGCACATGCCCTTTTAATATGTAGGCGCGCGCACCGGCTCGAAGCGCTCGCACCACCTGGGCATCGCCCGTGTAGGTTGTAAGGACAATGATGCGGGCGTCAGGAAACTCACTCAGGATGCGATCGATCGCTTCAATCCCGTTGACACCCGGCAACTGTAAATCCATAAGGGTGACGTCGGGACGGTGCAACCGGAAACTCTCGACAGCTTCTTCTCCATTCGAAGCCTCCGCAACCAACTTCATGTCCGGTTCTGCATTGACCAGAGCTGCGATTCCCTTGCGGAGAAGTGGGTGGTCATCCACGGCGAGGATGCGAATCATGCTAGGAACGCCCGCCATTGCTTCCTTCCCGATGGACCAGCCGGAATCGATGTCCATCCCGCTGCTTTTCATACGCCATTGCGGCCGGAACCCTTAACTGCACTTCTGTGCCGGCTCCCGCCTCGCTCCAGAACTCCAATCGCGACCCGATTCGCTCCGCCCGCTCCCGAATTCCCTGCAGGCCCCAGTGTCCGGGACGGCCGCTGGCTGCCAGAATTTTGGGATCAATACCTTTTCCATCGTCTCGGATACGTAATCGCAGCTGATGGTTATCGTATCGGATTTCTACTTCGATATGGCTGGCAATGGCGTAGTGGAAGGCGTTTCGGATCACCTCACGGCCGATCCGATAGATTTCGTCCTGTAGCGTGGGAGAAAGACGTCGTGGTTTACCCTCTACAATCACACGAAAACTGGGACATTGCTCGTTTGCGGCATGAGCGCCTGCCAGTTCCTGGCCGGCCGCGGTCAGCAACTCCGCAAGGTCGTGTTGCGCCGCGGGCTCCGGGCGCAGGTCGCGGATGGCATCGCGGCCCTCCGCGATAGCTTGCTCCGTCGCGAGGATTGCTTCATCCAAGGCTTGCATCGCGGATTCCGGCCTTCGGGGCAGCAGATTGCGAGCCGCCTGAAATTGAAACATGAGGCCGTGAAAACTTTGCAGCAGTGTGTCGTGTAGTTCCCGCGCGATGCGCGTGCGTTCGCCGACGCGCTCTTCGACCTTGATATTGAACTGACGCCGGAGTTGATGAAGACGCAGTTGGTAAACAGCCCAGAGCAACGCCAGAAAAGCAATCGCCCACAGGCTGTGGAACCATGTCGTCTGGTAATACGTCGGCGCGATCGAAAAATCCAGATGCGCACCCTCTTCATTCCAGATGCCGTCGTTATTGCAGGCGATTACTCGAAAATGGTACTTGCCGGGACCAAGCCTGGTATAAAAAGCTTCGCGACGAGTGCCCGCATCCTGCCAGTCTTTGTCGACTCCTTGGAGCTTATAGCGAAACTGGACTCGCTCCGGGATGGAGAGGCTTAAGGCGGTGTAATCGATCTCTAGAGCGGTTGCCAGTGGAGGGAGCGTAACGCCGGCGGTGGGAAATTCCTTGCCATCCGCCTTCATCGAGCGGATCGAAACCGGCGGTGGGAGCATGTTTTTTAATATCGCCGCTGGATTTATCCACGCGATTCCCTTGGTCGAAGAAAACCAGATGCGGCCGTCAGTTCCTTGAATCTCTCTCGAATTCGGAGCGGCGTCGTGGAACGAACCAGGCAATCCGTCCAACGAGTTGTAGACCTCGTATTGCACCCGATAAGTGTGGTTCTCGAGAAATCTGATCATCTCAGATGCCGAAATGGAAACGACGCCCCGGTTGTCGCAGAGCCACAGACTGCCATCCTGTGTCTCTACGATGCCCCATACCTTAAAATGTGTTCCGTCCGCCGGAGACACTTCGTAGAAGTTCTCTCCATCGAAGTACACTAATTTGTCACCTCCGAGCCAGATATGCCGGCCACGGCCGGCGATTGAGGCGACAACATGCCCCACGGGCGAGGCCCGCCCAGGCCAGTTCCTCTTGACCCTTCCATCTTCGAGCAGAACGAGCGTCCCGTCTTGAAAGCCGAGCCAGACCCGCCCCGCCCAGTCTGTAAATGCCGCGTTGCCTCGATACCCTCGAGGAACCGCCACACCGTCGATCCGCTTCCAATGATCGTTGCTGAAAGAGTAGATTCCTGCGCTCTCCGAAGCAGCCCAAATCACACCGTTCCGATCCTCGGTGATTTTGAGAGCCTGGCGAATCTTCGTTTCTGGATCCGTTGGCACGCGGATCACGCGAGACCGGGACCAATCTGCATTTCCCGGCTCGACATGATCGAGAAAACCGACTCTTTGCCACCAGAGCGCGCCATCCGGCCCGCGATAGGCATCGAAGTAGCCCTTCCCTCTGGATACGCCGGCGATTCTACCCGAGCTCTCGATGTGAAACGCATGCTCAATGCTGTCTACCCAAATGCTTCCAGCGTCTCCGGGCGCAATGGCTGGGTGAACCAACGGAAAAGGAAGAACGATCGGCACAATTTTGCTCTTGTAGAAGCGATCCAACCCATTGTTTGTGCCGACCCAGATGTTTCCTTCATGATCCTCCAGAAGTACGGTGACCATGTTGTCCGTAAGCCCGTCGGTCACCGTGAAGCTTTCCATGGCGGAGTCTTGTTTCCCAAATTTTCTGCCGTCCATTCGCTCCGGAAATGGCACACGGCGCATTCCGTCGCCGATGCTGCTGATCCACAACGATCCGTCGCGATCAAAGAGAATTCCTATGGATCCAAGCACGAACTCCGTTTTATCGGGTGGCGGCATATTGCGTCCCAGCGGGATGGGCCGTACCGACCTTGAAGTTTCAGACATCCAGAGCTTTCCATTTGGGGCCTCACCCAGAGTCCACACCTGGGTCGTCGTGATTCCGGTCGTTTGAAACCGGCGCGATCCCCGCGGCAAGTA
>Ga0081540_1001263_pt1 | contig 22058 bp, 19 predicted proteins | sample TabmetS2T1R1_FD_71024 | JGI IMG/M metagenome (GOLD analysis project Ga0081540, IMG submission 71024) | Tabebuia heterophylla rhizosphere microbial communities from the University of Puerto Rico - S2T1R1 | ecosystem: Host-associated > Plants > Roots > Rhizosphere ... | reverse complement strand
ATGGTCGGCGAAGAGTTGCGGGTCACAGTTTTACCCTGGGTCCAGTCGGGCGATCTCCAGGCGAATTGGATGCTGCGCATCGATACGCTCACCGCCGTGATGCTGGTTGTCGTCACCACCGTCTCCAGCCTCGTGCACATCTATTCCATCGGCTACATGTCGCATGACGACGGCCAACCGCGTTTCTTCTCCTTTTTGTCCCTCTTCACCTTTGCAATGCTGATGCTGGTGACGGCCGACAATTTCCTTCAGCTGTTCTTCGGCTGGGAGGGCGTCGGTCTTGCCTCATACCTTCTGATTGGCTTCTGGTATCACAAGCCCTCGGCCTGCGAGGCCGCAATCAAGGCGTTCATCGTCAACCGCGTCGGCGATTTCGGCTTTGCGTTAGGCATCTTCGCCGTGTTCGCTGTCTTCGGCACCATCTCCTTCGACACGGTGTTTGCCTCGGCCCCGGATCAGGTCGGCAAGACCATACTGTTCCTCGGCCATCAATACGACACGCTGACCGTCATCTGCATTCTGCTGTTCATCGGCGCGATGGGCAAATCGGCGCAATTCCTGCTGCACACCTGGCTGCCGGACGCCATGGAAGGCCCGACGCCGGTCTCCGCACTCATCCATGCTGCGACCATGGTGACGGCCGGCGTGTTCATGGTCGCACGGCTTTCGCCGCTGTTCGAGCTGTCGCCCACCGCGCTGGAGTTCGTCACCTTTATCGGAGCGACCACCGCCTTTTTCGCGGCCACCGTCGGCGTTGCCCAGAACGACATCAAGCGCGTGATCGCCTATTCCACCTGCTCGCAGCTTGGCTATATGTTTGTCGGACTTGGCGTCGGCGCCTATTCGGCGGGCATCTTCCATCTGTTCACCCATGCCTTCTTCAAGGCGTTGTTGTTCCTCGGCGCGGGCTCTGTGATCCACGGCATGAGCGATGAGCAGGACCTGCGCAATATGGGTGCGCTGCGCAAGGGGCTGCCGATTACCTTTGCAATGATGGTGGTCGGGACGCTGGCGCTCACCGGCTTTCCGTTCACCGCTGGCTATTTTTCAAAGGACGCGATCATCGAGGTGGCACATGCCTCCGACCTCGGCACAGCGAATTACGCCTTCATCCTCCTGGTGATCGCCGCCTTCCTCACTTCCTTCTATTCCTGGCGGCTGATCTTCATGGCCTTCTATGGCAAGCCCCGCTATGACGACGAGACCGCCCATCACATCCATGAATCGCCCTGGGTGATGCTCTTGCCCCTCTTGGTCCTGGCGGCAGGCGCTCTGGTTGCCGGCTTTGCTGCCAAGGAGTTCTTCATCGGCGAGGGCTACGGCCACTTCTGGCGGGGCGCACTGTTCAACCGGCCCGACAACCATATCCTCGAGGAAGCACATCACAGCCCGGAATGGGTCTCCATGTTGCCGACCGTGATGATGATTGCTGGTTTCGTCATCGCCTGGCTGTCCTACATCCGATATCCCGAGATCCCCCAGATTGCGATCCGCATGTTCCGGCCGATCCACGCCTTCCTCTACCACAAGTGGTATTTCGACGAGCTCTATGACTGGATTTTCGTCCGGCCGTTCAAATGGTTGGCTCGCGTGCTCTGGAAGGTCGGCGACGGCTTCATTATCGATGGCCTCGGGCCGGACGGGATCTCCGCCCGCGTGCTGGACATCACCAATCGCGTGGTGCGGCTGCAGACCGGCTTCGTCTATCACTATGCCTTCGTGATGCTGATCGGCATTGCCCTCATCATCACATATTTCGCCTGGGTCTATTGGGCGCAGCTCGGAAGGGGGTTCTGATCCATGACGAGCTGGCCGGTCCTCTCGACTATTATCTTCCTGCCGCTGATCGGGGCGCTGTTCATCTTCGTGCTGCGCGGCAATGACGAGGCTGCCGCCCGCAATGCGCGCTGGATCGCGCTGTGGACGACGACCATCACTTTCGTCGTATCTCTGCTGATCTGGCGCGATTTCGACCCCAATACCGCCGATTTCCAGTTCGTCGAAAAGCACGAATGGATCTCCGGCACGATCACCTATCACATCGGTGTCGACGGCATCTCCATGCTGTTCGTCATCCTGACGACCTTCCTGATGCCGCTCTGCATACTCGCCAGCTGGAAAGCGATCGAGACGCGGGTGAAGGAATATATGATCGCCTTCCTGGTGCTGGAGACCCTGATGATCGGCGTGTTCTGCGCGCTCGATCTGGTGGTCTTCTATCTGTTCTTCGAAGGCGGCCTCATCCCGATGTTCATCATCATCGGTGTCTGGGGCGGCAAGCGGCGCGTCTACGCCAGCTTCAAATTCTTCCTCTATACCCTGCTTGGCTCGGTGCTGATGCTGCTCGCCATCATGGCGATGTACTGGCAGGCCGGCACCACCGACATTCCAACGCTGATCGCCTTCGACTTCCCGCCGAAGATGCAGACCTGGCTGTGGCTGGCGTTCTTCGCCTCCTTCGCCGTGAAGATGCCGATGTGGCCGGTGCACACCTGGCTGCCTGACGCCCATGTCGAGGCGCCAACCGCTGGCTCCGTGATCCTCGCCGCCGTGCTGCTGAAGATGGGCGGCTACGGCTTTCTTCGCTTCTCGGTGCCGATGTTTCCGCTGGCCTCGGCGGAGCTTGCTCCCCTGGTGTTCGCGCTCAGCATCATCGCCATCATCTACACCTCGCTGGTCGCTTTCGCACAGGAAGACGTCAAGAAACTGATCGCCTATTCCTCAGTCGCCCATATGGGCTTCGTGACGATGGGCATCTTCACTCTGACGACCCAGGGCGTGCAGGGCGGCATCTTCCAGATGCTCAGCCACGGTATCGTCTCCGGTGCGCTTTTCCTGTGCGTCGGCGTGATCTACGACCGGATGCACACCCGCGAAATTGCTGCCTATGGCGGCCTTGCCGACCGCATGCCGCTCTACGCTTTCGTCTTCATGGTGTTCACCATGGCCAATGTCGGCCTGCCCGGCACGAGCGGGTTCATCGGCGAGTTCCTATCGCTGACGGGCGCGTTCAAGACCAACACCTGGGTGGCGCTGTTCGCTACCTCCGGCGTGATCTTTTCGGCCGCCTATGCGCTGTGGCTCTACCGCCGGGTGATCTTCGGCAAGCTCGAGAAGCCGAGCCTCGCGGGCATTTTGGACCTCACCCCGCGCGAGATCGCAATCCTCGCGCCCCTGGTGATCCTCACGGTGTTCTTTGGCATATACCCGAAGCCGCTGATGGACCCGACCGCCGCCTCCGTAAACAAGCTGATCGCCGACTACAATAAAGACCTGGCTTCGGCCGCTGAGAAGCGCCTTGCCAGCACCGAGGTGAAATGATGCCCGACGCTTTGACGCAGTACGCGCCGCTCCTGCCGGAAATCTTCCTCGGCGCAGCCGCCCTGCTGCTCTTGATGTACGGCGTTTTCGGCGGCGATCGCCCGAGCGAAACGCCAGGCTGGGCAGCGGTGCTGTTCTTCATCATCACCGGCGCGCTGGTCGTGACACAGGATCCAGGTACCGCTCAGCTCTTCGACGGCGCCGTGGTGGTCGATCCGTTCGCCCGCTTCATGAAAGTGCTGATCCTCATCGGCTCGGCATTCGCGATCATCCTCTCCTTCGACTATCTGCGCGACGCGAAGATCCTCAAATTCGAATATGCTGTGCTCGTCATGCTCTCCACGCTCGGCATGATGCTGATGACGTCGTGCAACAACCTGATCTCGCTCTATCTGAGCCTCGAGCTGCAGAGCCTTGCCATCTACGTACTCGCCGCCTTCCGCCGCGATCATGTGCTCTCCAGCGAAGCCGGGCTGAAATATTTCGTGCTCGGCGCCCTGTCGTCCGGTCTGCTGCTGTATGGCTGTTCGCTGGTCTATGGCTTTACGGGCACGACGAGCTTCGCCGGCATCGTTAGCGCTCTCGGCGGGACCGAGCGCTCGGTCGGGCTCATCTTTGGCCTCGTTTTCGTGCTTGCCGGCATTGCTTTCAAGCTGTCCGCTGTGCCGTTCCACATGTGGACGCCCGACGTCTATCAGGGCGCACCCACCCCGGTCACTGCCCTGCTCGCTTCGGCGCCGAAGGTGGCTGCCTTCGGTATGCTGATCCGCACCGTCTTTGACGCCTTCCCCGGCGTCACTGGCGACTGGAAGCAGATCATTATTGCCATTGCCATTGCCTCGATGGTGCTCGGTTCCTTTGCTGCAATTGGCCAGCGTAATATCAAGCGGCTGATGGCCTATTCCTCGATCGGCCATGTCGGCTATGCGCTGGTTGGTCTCGCCCCTGGCACGCCCGAAGGCGTCACCGGCGTCCTCGTCTATCTGGCGATCTACGTCGTGATGACGATCGGCAGCTTCGCCTGTATCCTGGCGATGAAGCGGGACGGCGCACTGGTGGAGGACATCAGCGCGCTCTCGGGCCTCTCGCGCACGCAGCCGACACTCGCCTTCATCTTCGCCATGCTGCTGTTTTCGCTGGCCGGCATTCCGCCGCTTGCCGGCTTCTTCGCCAAATTCTATGTGTTCCTCGCCGCGGTCCAGGCCGGCTATTACTGGCTGGCTGTCATTGGCGTGGTCACCTCGGTGATCGGCGCCTTCTATTATCTCGCCATCATCAAGACGATGTATTTCGACGACCCGGCTCCCGGCTTCGAACCCATGCCGGCCAAGCTGATTTTCGTCCTCGCGATCTCCAGCATCTTTGTCCTGTTTTACTTCATTTCTCCCGGTCCGCTGGTCGCTGCTGCCGAAGGCGCGGCTCGGTCGCTGTTTTGACGGCGAGGCGGGCGGTGCGTGCAGGGCTTGATCTCCCGCCGGGCTATCGGCTGACGTTCCATGACGAGATCGATTCCACCAACGCTGAAGGCTTGCGCCTTGCGGCTGCTGGCGAGGAGAGCGGCCTCTGGATCTGGGCTGGCCGCCAGAATGCCGGGCGCGGCAGGGCCGGACGAAGCTGGACTTCGCAGGCGGGCAATCTCTATGCAAGTCTCATCCTGCGCCCTAGCGTGCCGCTTGCCACGGCCTCGCAGCTCTCCCTGCTGACTGGCATCGCTGCCTATGACGCTGTCGCCGCACTTGCCGCAACAGCCCGCGCCACGCCGCATCTGCAGCTTAAATGGCCCAACGATGTGCTGGCTGACGGCGCAAAGCTCGGCGGCATCCTTCTGGAAAGCGCCAGCGGCGTGTCTGATGCTGTCCCTGCCGTTGTGATTGGCGTCGGCATCAACCTCGTTCATGCCCCGACAAGTCTTGGCCGCGCAGTCACAAGCCTTGGTGCGCTTGGCGTGCCGACTGTGCCCGCCCAGGCCATCGCGGCGCTCGTCTGGTCCATGGCCGATTGGGTGCGGCAGTGGGAGCGTGGCCGGCGCTTTGCGCAGGTTCGTGAGGCCTGGTTGGCCCGGGCGCAGCCGCCGGGAGCGCCGATCTCGGTCAATCAAGGCGGAAGGCTGATTACAGGACAGTTTCTCGGTATTGACGAGGCCGGTGCTTTGCTACTGCAAACCGAGGCCGGCGAGAAGGCGTGCATCACTGCGGGTGACGTGACATTCGGCGTCGCCGGGGCTGAGGGGGCGTGATGGCATTGAGCAATGGGGCGAACGAGCTGATTTTCCTTCCCCTGGGCGGGATCGGCGAAATCGGCATGAACGCCTATCTCTACGGTCTTGGTGATCCGGCCAGCCGCAGATGGCTGCTGGTCGATCTTGGCGTCACTTTCCCTGACGACCGGGAACCTGGCGTTGATATCGTTCTGCCCGATATCCGCTACCTCGAGGAGGAACGATCGCGCCTCGCCGGCATCTTACTCACTCATGCCCATGAAGACCATTTCGGCGCAGTCGCCGAACTGTGGCCGCGTCTGCGAGTGCCGGTCCATGGCACACGCTTCACCATTGCCTTTCTCAAGGAGAAGCTGACCGAAGTGCCCTGGGGCAACGAAGTGCCGCTTGTCGAGTTGCCGTTGGGCGGCCGCTTTTCCATCGGACCGTTCGACCTCGAACTGGTCAGCATGTCGCATTCCATTCCTGAGACCAACGCTGTCGCCATCCGAACCCCGATGGGGATGGTGCTGCATTCGGCTGACTGGAAACTCGATCCAGCGCCTGGCGCAGGCCCGGCGACTGACGGCGCCAAGCTCCGGCGTCTCGGCGATGAAGGCGTCGAGGTGCTGATCTGCGACTCGACCAACGTGCTAAGCGAGGGCACGAGCGAGTCGGAAGCCGATGTCGCCACAAGCCTGCGCAAACTGATCCTGGAAGCGCATGGGCGCGTCGCGATTACCAGCTTCTCCTCCTCCGTTGCGCGCCTGCTCGCCGTCGCCCATGCCGCCGAGGCCGCCCACCGCCATCTGGTGCTGGTCGGCCGCTCGATGGTGCGCATGGTCGATCTCGCGCGCGAGACGGGGCTTTGGCCGGAGAACCTGAAGACGCTCACCGAGGATGATTTCGGCCATTTGCCGCCGGAAACCGTGGTCGCGCTCCTCACCGGCAGCCAGGGCGAGCCGCGCGCTGCGCTCGCGCGCATCGCCGACAATCAGCATCCGCGCGTCAAGCTCGGCAGGGGCGATATGGTCATCTTCTCTGCGCGCACCATCCCGGGCAATGAGAATGCCGTCATCCGCATCCAGAACAAGCTCGCGGATATGGGCGTGGAAGTCCTGATCGAATGGGCGGAAGGCCCCATACACGCCTCCGGGCACCCCAGGCGCGGCGAGTTGACGAAACTCTATGAATGGGTTCGCCCGCACACGGTCATCCCCATGCATGGCGAAGCGCGTCATCTGGAGGCGCATGTGGCCTACGCGCGGTCGAGGGGGCTCGGAGCAGTCGAAGGCGTGCGCAATGGCAAGGTCGTGCGGCTGCTGCCGGGACCCGCCGAGATTATCGATGAAGCACCGGTCGGCCGCGTTTACCGCGATGGCTATCTCCTTATTTCCGATGAGGATGATTCCATCCGCCAGCGCCGCAAACTGAGCTTTGTCGGCAGCGTGGTCATGTCCGTGGTGATGCGATCGAATGGCGATCTGGCGACCACCCCGAAAGCGGCTTTCACGGGCGTTCCGGAATATGACGAGGACGGCGAGAGCTTCGCCGATATCGCCGAAAAAGCCGCCATCGGCGCGATCGAAAGCATTCCCCGTCAGCGCCGCAAGGATGCCGATCTCGTCAGCGAAGCGGTGCGCAAATCAGTGCGGGCCGCAATCAACAATGCCTGGGGCAAAAGACCGATATGCACGGTACTACTTTCCGTTGTTTAATCACGGATTGCCGCAAGCATAACAACCATCGGAGGAGTTGGAGTGATCGGGCGCCTGAACCATGTGGCCATCGCCGTAACCGATCTTAGCGCGGCCGTCGCTACCTATCGCGATGTTCTCGGCGCCGAGGTATCGGATGCCGTGCCGCAGCCCGATCATGGCGTGACCACGGTGTTCATCACTTTGCCCAATACCAAGATCGAGCTGCTGGAACCCTTGGGGAGTGACTCCCCGATCGCCAATTTCCTCGCGCGCAACCCCGCCGGAGGCATCCATCACATCTGTTATGAAGTGGACGATATCGGCGCAGCCAGCCATGCACTCACCGAGAAGGGTGCGCGCATCCTGGGCGATGGCCGGCCGAAGATCGGAGCGCATGGCAAGCCCGTGCTGTTCCTCCATCCCAAGGACTTTCTCGGAACGCTTGTCGAGCTGGAACAGGCCTGAGGAGGGAAACTCATGACCCTGCCCATCGCCATTGGCGTCTATTTCATCACCTGGTGGATGGTGCTGTTCACCATCCTGCCGATCGGCGTACGCCTGCCCGACGAGAACGACGAAGTGCCGGAGGGTAGCGCCGACAGTGCTCCGGTCGAGGCGTATATGTTGCGCAAATTCGTGGCCACGACAGTGATCTCGGCGGTGGTCTTCGCCATCATCTACGCGGTGATCACCTACCGGCTCATACCCTTCGATTTCCTGCCCGGCCCGGCATAGAGGATCCAGATCGTCGTTATGATCGCCGCGAGCGCGGAGATTGCCGCCAGCATCGCCCAGGCTTCGTTGATGGCCTCGGTCAGAGCCTGCCGTTCCACCGCCGCACGCACATAGGCGAGCACGTTCGGATCGACCGGCGTGCCGGGAACATGGGCGAGGAATTTCTCCATTGGCAGGCCCACGGCCTTCGCCGCTTCGACGTCCCCCGCGGCGATGGCGTGTCCGAGCCGTTCGCCGATGACCGGCGCCCGCCCGTAGATCACCGTGTCGATCAGCGCAAGGCCGATGGCGCCACCGAGATTGCGCATGAGGTTGAACAGCCCGCTCGCATTGGCGACGGCATGTTGCGCCAGATGGCCCAGCGCAATCCGCACGGGCGGCAGAAGACAGAACATGAGCGCCTCGCCGCGTACGATCTGCGGCAGGATCATTTCCTCGAAGTCGGTCCCACGGGTCTGGAAAGCGCTCATGGCGAGGCCGGATGCGAATAGCACGAAGCCGCAGGCCGTCAGCAGCCCGGTATGGATACGCCGCTCCGCCGCAACCACGATCGGCGCGATGAGGAGTTGCGCGGCCCCGGTCACCACCATGATCTGCCCGATCTCCAGCGCGTCGTGGGCGCGGACGAAAGCAAGGAACACTGGCATCAGGTAGACCGCGCCATAAAGACCGAAACCGAGCAGGAAGCTCAAGAGGCAGCCGAGGGCGAAGCGGCGGTCGGCGAAAGTCGTGAGGTCGACCACGGGCGCGGCGCAGCGCAGGGAACGTCGCACAAACAGAAGGGTACAGAGCGTGGCGAGACCGAGCAGGCCAATGACTGGCAGCGACAGCCAGCCGCTTTGCGGCGCCTCTTTCAGACCAATCTCCAGCGCCGCGAGCGCGAGAGCCATCATGCCAAGGCCGGCGAGGTCGAGATGGCGCAGCAGAGGCAACTCTGCCTTGTCCCGCGGGAGGGCAACCATGGCAATCATCACCGCCGCGATGCCTGGGCCTACGTTGATGAGGAACAGCCACGGCCAGTCATAGGTCGAGGTGATCCAACCGCCGATGACCGGCCCGAGCGTCGGCGCCAGCACCGCCAGCACGCCCGCGATCGTGGTTGCGACGGACTGGCTGCCTCGCGGAAACAGGGCAAAACCGGCTGCGAAGACCTGGGGAATCAAAAGCCCGCCAGCGAAGCCTTGCATAACACGCCAGAAGAGCAGCGTCTCGAAGGTGCCGCTCATCGCGCAGCCGATCGAGGCGAGGGTGAAGGCGGCTGTCGTTGCAACGGACAGCCAGCGCATGGTGAGTGCCCGCGTCAGGAGGCCGGTCAGTGGAATGGCAATCACCTCAGCGATCAGATAGCTGGTTTGAATCCAGCTCATCTGATCATGCGGGATATTCAGTGCCTCCTGAATGGTCGGCAGCGACGTCGCCACCACCTGGATATCGAGGATCGCCATGAACATGCCGGCGCACATCGCAGCGAACCCGGCCCAATCCGCGAATGTGGGCGCAGGGGCCAGAGTTGTGACGCGGGTGTCCATAAGGGATGCGCCTTATTATCGAGGCTGATGAAGAGCCTTCTCTTCGGCGCGGACACGTATGGTCAAGAGGGCGGCGTTGAGAACGGTGAAGATGATGGCGAAGGTGACGAGGCCGAAAACCAGGGGCAGGATCAGGATTTCGCCGGAGACAACCCAGTAGTTGGGATGGGAAACAAAGCGATAAGGACCGGACTGCACGAGGGGTGCGCCCGGCAGCACGATGATCCGCGTCGTCCAGCGTTCGCCAAGCGTTGCGAGCACCCAGAGCCGCGCGGCCTGAAGAATGGCATAGATGGCGACGAGCGGTAGAATTGGCTCGCGGGAGGGCGCAAGCAGCCAAAGGCCGATCAGCCAGGCCGCATGCAGGAGCACGATCAGCGAATAATGCTCCGGAGCGGCTTCGAACGCACCCCGGGCGAGCAACCGTCTCGTGTTGTGCCGGGCAAGCGCAAGCTCCCCCAGGCGCTGCACTGTAACGAACAGCAAAAGCGCTACCGAGAGCGGGTTGAAGGCGGCGGTGTCCATATCATTCCCCGATCGCCTAAGTCGCGAGTGTCACCGTGGAAATGGTGAAACCCGGTCCCAGCGCCATCAGCAGCGCGCGTTCGGGCACCTTGGCCGCAAGCACCCTCTCCAGCACGAACATCACCGTCGGCCCCGACATATTCCCGAACGAGCGCAGCACCTCGCGCTCATGATCAAGCGACATTGGTGGCAAATCCATGGCCATTTCGATGGATTCGAGCACCTTGCGGCCACCGGGATGACAGACGAAGCGCGACAGATCCGTCTGCGTGAGGCCCTGTCTTGCGAGGATACCGTTGATGGCCTGGGCGAGATTGTCGCGCGCGAAAACCGGGATGGACTGGTCGAAGATTACGCCAAAGCCGTTGGCGTCGACGCGCCAGCCCATGATGTGCAGCGTGTCGGGCCAGGTGTGGTGTGCGGAGTCGGTGATGCGGATCGCGCTGCCTTCGCCGCTTTTGAGCACGGCCGCGGCCGCGCCGTCGCCGAACAGCGCCAGGGCGACCATGTTGCCCTTGGTGGCGAGATCACTGCGCACTGCGAGCGAACACAGCTCGACGGCCACGACCAGAACAACACGTCCGGGCGACGCCGAGGCCAGTTCTGCGCCAACCCCAAGCCCGGCCGCACCTCCGGCGCAGCCGAGCCCGAACACCGGCACGCGCGAGACATCAGAGCGAAAGCCGAGGGCGGCCATCGCCCGCGCTTCGAGGCTCGGCGTGGCAATGCCGGTCGAGGAGACAGTGACGATTGTGTCGACGTCGCGGGCAGTTAAGCCCGCGCGCTCCAACGCCTTACCGGCCGCGGCAATGAACAACGCCAGCGCACCCGCCTCATAGGCCGCCGTCCGCGCCGGCCAGTCGAGATCGCCGAGATGCCAGGCAAAAGGCTGCGAGGTGCGGCGCTCCATAATGCCAGCAGTGAAGAATACGGCAGCAATCCGATCGAAATCCTCGAATTGATCGCGGAATACCTCGCGTGCCGCGTCGACCACCTGGCGCTGGTGCGCGATGTTCTCTGGCACGGCCGTAGCAACCGAAAGCAAGCCGACATTAAGCCGGCCGCACCCTGATTGGCTCTGGCCGCGTATTTCCGATAGCACCATTTACGCCTCGTTTCTCTCCTCGCGAGGCCATGACTGTCCCAATGAATTGTGGCGCGCATCCCGGATGAATGTGGCGCGGATTGGCATAACGAAGATTTGAGCTGCGGATCAACTAGACAGTTGCCTCGACATTTCCTACCGCACCGACCGTGACGAGAGCGATTTCCGGCGGCACGCCGAAACGCATGGGGATGCCGGTGACGCCGAGACCGGAAGACACGATCATGTTGCGGCCGCCTTCAACGATGTGCCCGTAGGCGAAGCGCTGCCCATAGGCGGACGGTACGATCGGACGCCCGATCAGCGGCAAACGCACCTGGCCGCCATGTGTATGCCCCGCCAGGGTCAAAGTCACGCGCTTCGGAACTTTTACGAAAATATCGGGCTCATGGACCAACAGGATCACGGGATCGTGGTCGCCTTTGACCTGACGCATCGTTCCGGGCAGATTATCCGCGCCACGATCGTCCTGCCAGCCAAACGGGCGCGCGAGCTGATCGCCAAGCCCGGCCAGCCAGAAGCGGCGCCGCGCCTTCTCGATCTTGATGGCTTTGTTTTCGAGGACCGGGATGCCAACCTGCTCCAACCCACCTCTCACCGCTGCGATGTCATCCGACCAGTCGTGATTCCCGAGCACGGCGAAGACACCAAGCGGCGCCCGCAGCCCGCCCAGTACGGTTGCCCAATCAGCGATCGGCACAATGCCCGTGCGCAGTTCGGGGTCGATCGCCGCCACGAAATCGCCGAGCAGCACGATCATGTCGGCTTTCAGGTCATTCGTGGTGTTGACGATATGAGAGATGCGCGCGACCGGCATCCACGGCTCAACGGCATGAATATCAGTCAGCACCGCGATACGCAGAGCCGGCATTGTGGCTGGCCAGGAGGGATGAGCGACATCCCACTGCTTCAGCTCCAGCCGAAAGCCGGGCTCAATCACGACGCTATATGCGCCGAGGCCAAAGCCCAAAAGAAACACTGCCCCAGCACCTTTGAGCAGCGCCCGGCGAGTCAGCATAGGCGTATCAGACATCAGTGATCGTTCGCAGCCAGCAGTGTTCGTTCACGAAAATAATAGTGCAAGGTGCCATAACCATGGCTTAATGCGCGGTCAAATTGCACGGAAATTATGACGCACCCCAAAAGGTTATGGCATCCCCTGATATCAGATGCTGGCCGGGGCGATTGACGAAAGGGTTTTTGCAGCGCAAATGGGGCCAACACGCACCGTCGGGGGGCGATCCTCATGAAGCAGTCAGAACGCGACGGCGACCATATCAAAATGGAGCGCCAGCGCTGGATACACGTCGTGCTGCTGTGCGTCGGAGCGATTCTGTGCCTGAGCCTTGGCCTGAGCGTGGCCGACGCGAAAAAGCACAAGAAGACGCAGCAGGGGGTGTCACAGAAGGCTGAAGCCGGCAAGGCCAAGAGCAAGCATGCCTCGGCCCGCCGCAAAGGATCGCTTGCGAAGGCGAAGGCCGCTGCACTCGCCAAAGCCAAGGCCGGCACGCGCCGGAAGCGGTCATCTCCCTCGACCACAGCGGCAACTGCGGGGCCGCCCTCCCCGCCTGCGCGCGATCTGTTCGGCACGCAGAAGGCGCCCTCCCCGCTCGCCGCACGCGCGATCGGCAGCTATGTGCGCGGATGTCTAGCCGGCGGACAGGCCTTGCCCGTCGATGGTCCGGCCTGGCAGGCCATGCGCCTGTCGCGCAACCGCAATTGGGGGCACCCCAAATTGGTAACGTTTGTCGAGAAACTGGCCAGCGATTCGCAGAAAATCGACCACTGGCCCGGCCTTCTGGTCGGCGACATGGCGCAGCCTATGGGCGGCCCCATGACCAGCGGCCATGCGAGCCATCAGATCGGGCTCGATGCCGATATCTGGCTGAAGCCCATGCCGCCGAAGATACTCACTCCAGAGGAGCGCGAATCCCTCTCGGCCGACACGGTGGTCGCCGATGATCAAGTATCGGTCAAGCCGGATGTCTGGCAGCCCGGCCATGTGCAGCTCTTGAAGCGCGCATCCTCCTATCCCGAAGTTGCCCGTATCTTCGTGCATCCCGCGATCAAGAAGGCGCTGTGTCAGGCGGCCGGCACCGATCGGCACTGGCTGTCGAAAATCCGGCCCTGGTGGGGGCATAACTATCATTTCCATGTGCGCCTCACCTGCCCCGCCGGCGTCTCCGGCTGTGATGATCAGCCGGCCGCCGCATCCGATGACGGCTGCGGCAAAGAGCTCGACAGCTGGCTGAAACGGATGAAGACGCCCGTCATTCAGAAGGTGCCGCCCGTTCAGCGCGCGCCGATCACCATGGCGCAGCTTCCCGCCGAATGCTCAAAGCTTGTGGGTTACCAGCCGCCACCACCCGTCCCGATGGGGCCGCCTCTGCCGGAGCGGAAATCAGGCGCCCAGACAGCGGGCCAGCCGGCTGCACCGCCCGCAGAGACGCAGCCAGTAAAGACGAAGGGGAAGTCTTAAGTCAGACGCCTGCCGCGTCCATTTCCGCCAGAATGCTGCGCGCGGCACCGACGGGATCGGTAGCGGCGGTGATCGGGCGACCGACGACGAGATAGTCTGACCCGGCGCGCAGCGCGTCGGCGGGAGTCGCGACGCGGGCCTGATCCGAGGTCGCTGCGCCTACCGGGCGGATGCCTGGCGTGACGATCAGCAGCTTCTTGCCCAGCGTCGCGCGGATAATCTCGGCCTCCATGGGCGAGGCAACCACCCCATCAAAACCGGCCTCGGCGGCAAGCCGTGCGCGGCGCAGGACAAGCTCCCGTGGCGCCTCCGCTATGCCCTGTTCGCGAAGATCGCGGGCATCGAGGCTGGTGAGCGCGGTGATGGCCAGAAGCTTTGTTGCGGCATCGCGTCGTCCGCGCAATGCGGCATCGAGGGTTTTGCGGTCCGTGCCATGGACCGTGAGGAAGGACACCCCGAGACTAGCGGCCGACGCTGTTGCGCGCTCGACCGTATTGGGGATGTCGAGCAGCTTTGCGTCGAGGAACACGCTCCAGCCCTCGGCGATCAGCTCGCGGGCCAGCGCAAGGCCGCCGGCATAGATCAGCTCGAGGCCGATCTTGAAGATAAGCGGCAGGCCTTCCAGCTTGCCAACGAGGCTGCGTGCCGCGGCGGGATCGGGAAAGTCCAGGGCGACAATCAGCCGCTCGGAGCCAGCTGCCGCGTTCACGAGCGAAACCCCTCAGCGATCATGGCAAGCTTGTCGACAATGCCGGCCATGTGCTTACGGACAATTTCGTCCTTGGCGTTGCCGTCATCGTCAAACGCCTCGTTAGCCTTCGAGATCGGGAATTGATCGCCCAGCACCAGTGCGCCCAGCCCGACGGCCAATACCTGCCGCAGCGCGATGAGACCCCGCGCGCCGCCATGCATGCTGCCCGAGGCCGAGCCGAGCGCGAACACCCGCGCCCGGAACAGCTGGAGCGGCGCGCCGTCGTCCTCCTTCATTCGCGACAGCCAGTCGATGGTGTTCTTGAGAAGCGCGGGGACGGAGGCATTGTATTCCGGGGAGGCGATGAAGACGCCCTGATAGGCTTCGAGCTTGGCCTTCAGCTTCTTGAGGTTCTCGGGAAAGCCCTCCTCCTTCTGGAGGTCGGCGTTGTAGATCGGCAGCGGATAGTCGGCGAGGCTCAGCATATCTGCGGCGTAGCCTTTTTGGACGGCCAGCCGATGGACATAGGTGGCAAGCTTCTGGTTCAGCGAACCCTTGCGAATGCTGCCGGAGAAAAAGAGGAGTTTGGTGTCCGTCACGTCGCCTCCGCGGCTCGAGAAGAACCGCGGCGGGTGGCCCCGGCGCGGCCGGGGATGTTACGCCTTGCCCATCCTGTCCCAGAATGCTTTCACCCTGTGGGCGAAGCCGCTGAGACCGGGATTGGTGGTGTCGGTGGACGCTTTCTCGAATTCCTTCAGCAGTTCTTTCTGCTTGCGGGTGAGATTTTGCGGCGTCTCGATCTCCACCTGGACATAGAGATCGCCGGTCAGCGATGAGCGCAGCACCGGCATGCCCTTGCCCTTCAGGCGGAACTGCTTGCTAGTTTCCGTACCTTCGGGGATTTTGACCCGCGCCCGGCCGCCGTCGATGGTGGGCACTTCGAGCTGGCCGCCGAGAGCGGCGGTGGTGATGGTGATCGGCACCTTGCAGAACAGATCGGCGCCATCGCGCTGGAAGATCTCATCTTGGCTGATCGAGAGGAAAATATAGAGATCGCCCGGCGGCCCGGATCGGATACCGGCCTCACCCTCACCGGCAAGGCGGATGCGCGTACCATCCTCCACACCCGAGGGGATATTGACGGAGAGCAGGCGCTCGCGGGTGACGCGGCCTTGCCCCGAGCAGGATGAGCATGGATTCTGGATGATCTCGCCGCGCCCCATGCAGTTCGGGCAGGTGCGCTCGATGGTGAAGAAGCCCTGAGAGGCGCGAACCTTGCCATAGCCGGCGCAGGTCGGGCAGGCGACGGGGCTCGAGCCGGCTTCTGCGCCACTTCCGGCGCAGGCCTCGCAGGTGACGGAGGTCGGCACTTTGATCTCAGCGACCTTGCCCGAGAAGGCCTCGCCCAACGTGATTTCCATATTGTAGGACAGATCCGCGCCGCGCTCGCGCGCCGTGCGGCCGCGACCGCCGCGTCGCCCGCCCATGAACTCGCCGAACAGATCGTCGAAGATCTCCGACATCGAGGCGGAGAAATCGGCGCCGAAGCCATAGGCGCCAGCACCAGCGCCACCCGCAGCGCCGTCAAAGGCGGCATGGCCGAAGCGATCGAAGGCGGCACGCTTGCGCGGGTCCTTCAGCACCTCATAGGCCTCATTGACCTCTTTGAAGCGCCTCTCGGCCTCGACATCGCCGGGATTGCAGTCGGGATGATATTCCTTGGCGAGCTTGCGGAAGGCATTCTTGATGTCCTGCTCGCCGGCATTTCTCTTCAAGCCGAGCACTTCGTAATAGTCGCGCTTGGCCATGTCACCTGCTTCCATGAGTCGTCTGCATCAAATGCGCCGGAGGGAGCCCGGTGCCGGCAGGGTCGTATCCCGGCGCGGCGATCATCCGGACAGCGAAAATAGTCCGGCGGGCTGACGGCCAGCGCCGCCGGGCGGTTCTATCAATGGGAATGGTATCGGCCAATTTGCGGAATTCAGCGGACGCTCGACGCCTTCTCTCAGAGAGGACCTCACGCCACCTGCGCCCGATCATGTCCCACCCTTCCCGGAAGGATGCTAAGCGCCCACGCTCCGCTTGCCAAAATCCGCTCTCCTTTAAGCGGATTTCTTCTTATTCTCGTCGTCGCGAACTTCCTCAAACTCCGCGTCAACGACACCTTCGCCGCCACTTCCGGGCTCGCTGGCGCCGCCAGGCTGATTGCCGCCCTCAGCACCACCGCCCTGGCCGTAAGCCGCCTCGCCGAGCTTCATGGCTGCACGCGCGAGCGTCTCAATCTTGGAGACGATCTGCTCGCGGTTGTCGCTTTCGAGCGAGGAGCGCAGGGAAGAAATAGCCGATTCGATCGCCGACTTGTCGTTGGCGGAGACCTTATCACCAAGGTCGGCCAGCGAACGCTCGGTCGAATGGATCAGCGCTTCGCCCTGGTTTCTGGCCTCGACCAGTTCGCGACGCTTCTTGTCTTCAGCAGCATGGGACTCCGCGTCCTTCACCATCCGCTGGATCTCGGAGTCGTTGAGACCGCCAGAGGCCTGGATGCGGATGGACTGCGCTTTCTGCGTCGCCTTGTCGAGAGCGGACACATTGACGATGCCATTGGCGTCGATATCGAAGGTCACCTCGATCTGCGGGACGCCGCGCGGCGCCGGCGGAATGCCGACAAGATCGAACTGGCCGAGCAGCTTATTGTCGGCCGCCATCTCGCGCTCGCCCTGGAAGACCCGGATCGTCACCGCGTTCTGATTGTCCTCAGCGGTGGAGAAGACCTGGCTCTTCTTGGTCGGGATCGTGGTGTTACGGTCGATGAGGCGCGTGAACACACCGCCCAGGGTCTCGATGCCCAGCGATAAGGGGGTCACGTCGAGCAGCAGCACGTCCTTGACGTCGCCCTGGAGCACACCCGCCTGGATGGCGGCGCCCATGGCCACGACTTCGTCCGGGTTGACACCCTTATGCGGCTCCTTGCCGAAGAAGGTCTTCACGGTCTGCACGATCTTGGGCATGCGGGTCATGCCGCCGACCAGTACCACCTCGTCGATCTCGGCGGCCTTCAGGCCGGCGTCACGAAGCGCGGCCTGGCACGGGCCGATCGTCTTCTGCACCAGATCATCGACCAGGCTTTCCATCTTTGCCCGGGTGATCTTCATGGTCAGATGCTTCGGGCCGGTCTGATCCGCGGTGATGAACGGCAGGTTGACTTCGGTCTGGCTGACGGAGGACAGCTCGATCTTGGCCTTTTCGGAAGCTTCCTTCATGCGCTGAAGGGCGAGCTTGTCGTTACGAAGGTCGATGCCGGTCTCTTTCTTGAACTCGGTGGCGAGATAGTCGACCAGGCGCATATCGAAGTCTTCACCGCCCAGGAAGGTGTCGCCATTGGTCGACTTCACCTCGAACACGCCGTCGCCGATTTCCAGCACGGAGATGTCGAAGGTGCCACCACCCAGGTCATACACGGCGATGGTCTTGCCTTCCTTCTTTTCGAGGCCATAGGCGAGAGCAGCGGCTGTCGGCTCGTTGATGATGCGCAGCACTTCGAGGCCCGCGATCTTGCCGGCGTCCTTGGTCGCCTGGCGCTGGGCGTCGTTGAAGTAAGCGGGAACAGTGATGACGGCCTTGGTAACCTTCTCGCCGAGATAAGCTTCGGCGGTCTCCTTCATCTTCTGAAGAATGAAGGCAGAAATCTGTGACGGCGAATACTTCTTGCCGTGGGACTCGACCCAGGCGTCGCCATTGTCGGCCTTAACGATCTGATACGGAACGAGCTTCTTGTCCTTCTCCACCATCGGGTCGTCCCAGCGCCGACCGACTAGGCGCTTGATGGCAAAGAAAGTGTTTTCCGGGTTGGTCACCGCCTGACGCTTGGCGGGCAGGCCGATCAGACGCTCGCCGTCAGTGTTGAAAGCGACCATGGACGGGGTCGTGCGCATCCCTTCCGAATTCTCAATAACCTTCGGCGTCATGCCTTCCATGACCGCCACGCACGAATTCGTCGTACCGAGGTCGATTCCTATGACTTTCGACATCCGATAACCCTCTATGATCCTTATATTCAGGCAGACTGCGGGGCCTTCGTTTGCAGCGCCCCGTGCGTCCGCGCTTCCCATCCCGCGCGAGCGCCAGTCCCCTTGAGACTTGCTGCAGTAATTTGGCGGATATATAGGCCGCACTGTATGCGCGTACAAGCGGCGGAATTCAAGCACACGCGCTGTAGCTATGACAAAAGATTATGGTTCTCCCATGTTTCTGCAAGGGTGCGGCAGCAAAGGCACAGACGGTTTTGAAATGGCTAAGCTTCCGCCGGGATGCACGCTGTTTCGCGGCCGTCTGAGTGACTCAGAGCAAGCGGCACTTGCCGCCGAAATCGGCAAAATCATCGAGGAAGCACCGCTCTATCGTCCGCGTATGCCACGGACGAATCAGCCTTTTTCGGTCGCCATGACCAATTGTGGGCTGTTGGGGTGGTTCTCAGACAAGGACCGCGGTTATCGGTATGAACGCTGCCATCCAGTGACCGGCCACCCCTGGCCGGCGATCCCGGAGAGACTGCTCACATTGTGGCGGGAGGTAGGCGGATATAGCGGCGATCCGGAGGCATGCCTCGTCAATCATTACAGTGGAAAAGGCAAAATGGGCCTCCATCGCGACGAGGATGAGGCAGATTTCCGTGCACCGATCATCTCGGTGTCACTCGGGGACAGCGCGATCTTCAGGCTCGGCGGATTGAAGCGGCGCGACCCGACGATCTCTTTTCCCCTCCATTCGGGCGACGTGCTGGTGATGGGCGGTCCCTCCCGGCTGGTCTATCACGGCATCGACCGGATCCTGCCGGGTTCCTCTGCGCTGCTGCCGCAGGGCGGACGGATTAACCTGACCATGCGGCGGGTGACCAAACCGGCGGGGTGATGCGTGTGGCCAGCGCGGCGCAGCAGCGATAGCTTTCGGCATCATCCACATCGCTGAGCCGCTGTGCATAGCCGATGTGGACCTGCGGCAGGTTTTTGAGCGTATCGGCAAGGGCATGGGGGCTCGACCAGCGAACGCCTGCGAACATACCGCGCTGCGGCGCCCGGCGGTTCAGGCCAATCAGCCAGTAGCCGCCATCCTCAGCCGGGCCGAACACCGCGTCGTTGCTCCCGAGAAGGCGAAACGCATCGGCGATGAGAGCGGGTGAGACCGCAGGAATATCTGCGCCGATGAGCAGCGCGGGACGAGACGGAGGAGCCAGCAGCCGGGCCATACGCTCGCCGAGATCCCCGCTGCCCTGCCCGATCCGGGGCGGCGCGGCCTGGCTTGGCGTTGGCAACTTCGCGCGCCTAGGAGGGCTTTTCTGCAAGCCTTTCTGCCTGGAAGGCAGACGTGCCGGCCCGGACAAACCGTCACCCCAGACCGGCGCGGCCAACGCCGTGTCCGGGGTAACCGCGAGCACCGTCCGCCAACGCCGGTCCCGCGACAGCCGCGCGATCGTCGCCCGTGCGGAGATCCTGGCAAATTGCGTTGCCGCCGAAAGGCCGATCTCGCGGGCAAGCCGCGTCTTCACCCGGCCCATGACCGGTTGCTTTACCATGATGATCAGGAGCGGCGGCAGCGCTCCAGTCTTGCGCCGCTCAGCCATAAAGCTTGACCAGATAGCGTGACGGAACACGCATGAAATAGAGCGCGAGGCAGGTCAGATTGCGCAGGCCCCTCCACGCATAACCCTCGCGCCGATAGCGGCCTGCCGAGGTGAGCGCTCTGGCGTGTAATCGCACGATGCGGCGTCGCCCCAGCCGGCGGACCATCTCCACATCCTCCATCAGCGCCAGGGGCTGGAAGCCACCGACCTCGTCATAGAGCCTGCGCGAGATCAGGAGCCCCTGGTCGCCATAGGGCAGGCGCAGAATGAGGCAGCGCAGATGTACGGCGGCCTCGAGCATCCGCGCCCATACGCCGCTGTCATCGAGGGCAAAGCGAAACACCGCAGCGGCATCCTCCCTATCGCCGCGATCCACCGCGCGCATGAAGCGGACGGCTTCTTCATCCCAGGGTGGCTGAAGGATGGTGTCCGCGTGGAGAAACAGCAGCCAGCGTGATCTTGCCTTCAGTGCTCCGGCAAGCAATTGCTGGCCACGCCCGCGCTCTGCGGTGATGAAGGTCGCTCCAGCCGCCTCGGCTATCTCTGCCGTCGCATCGGTCGAGCCACCATCGGCGATGATGACCTCGCGCACAAGCCCCTCGACCGCAGCCGGTATCAGGGCCGTCAGCGTATGGCCCAGATAGCGTTCTGCATTGAGCGTGGGGATGACGACCGAGATCATGGCGCGGATGATAGTCGCTTCGCGCGTTAGCACAAGATGGGGACAAGTTGCCCAAGAATGTTCTTCCTTTGTTCCTAGCAAAGCTCTATAACCAAGGCATGGCTGCAAGACCCTTTGTTAAACCTCGGCCTAAAAGCGCGGACGAGCCCCCTGTCGATGCGCAGCTCCGACGCGGGCGCGGAGCAGGCTCCAATCTTACCGGGCGGTTCGAAAAGGAGGTGCGCGAGGCGTTCGACGATGGTTGGGAAGGGCTAGCGGAGCTTGCCCCCTTCAAGACCGAGGTGCGCATCGAGCACGCCAAGCGCATCATCACCACCAACGACAGCCCGGATATCGGTTTCGAGCAGTCGATCAACCCCTATCGCGGCTGTGAGCATGGCTGCATCTATTGCTATGCGCGCCCCTCGCATTGCTATTGGGGTCTCTCTGCCGGGCTCGATTTCGAGAGCGTGCTGATCGCCAAGACCAACACAGCCGAAGCCCTGGAGCGTGAGCTGGGAGAGCCGGGCTATCAGCCCAAGACCATCATGCTCGGCTCGAACACCGATCCCTACCAGCCGATCGAGCGCGACTATCGCCTGACCCGGCAGATCCTGGAGATCATGGACCGGACCAGCCATCCGGTTTCGATCCTCACCAAATCCGCGTCGGTCGTGAAGGACATCGATGTTCTCGCCTCGCTAGCGAGCCGGAACCTGGTGCGCGTCGCATTGTCGGTGACGACCCTCGACCACCGCCTCGCCCGCACCATGGAGCCGCGCGCGTCAACGCCGATGCGCCGCATCGAGGCCATCACCAAGCTCCGGGATGCCGGCATTCCGGTCGGGGCGATGATGGCGCCGATCGTGCCGGCCATCAACGACAGCGAGATCGAGACGGTCGTCGAGGCATTGGCCAAAGCCGGCGCCCATTCGGTGCATTGGGTGCTGCTGCGCCTGCCGCTCGAGATCAGCCCGCTGTTCCAGGACTGGCTGGCCGAGAATTTCCCCGACCGCGCGAAGAAAGTGATGTCGCTGGTGCGCTCGATGCGCGGCGGCAAGGACTATGTCTCGCGCTGGGGCGAGCGCCAGACCGGCAAGGGTGTCTATGCCGAGCTGATCGCGAGGCGCTTCAGCATGGTGACGCGCCGCCTCGGCCTCAATCAGGAGCGCCAGCCTTTGCGCAAGGACCTGTTCCGGCCGCCGCAACCGAAGGAGGGACAATTAGACCTGTTTAAATAGCGAAAAGCGGCTTGCCTCGGCGCGCGCATCGCCTCAGGCTGCCGCGATGGGCAAGTCCGCATCGATTCCAAGGCCGAGCTTTCGCAATGAGCGCTTCCACGCCGGCGCCAATTGCGGCTGTGTGGCCGGTGTCGACGAGGCCGGGCGCGGTCCCTGGGCTGGCCCGGTGGTTGCTGCGGCCGTCATCTTCGAGGCAGGACGCGCCGCGCCAAGAGGGCTCGCTGATTCGAAACTCCTCCCCCCCGATGAGCGCGCGC